>BNJT01002686.1_pt1 | contig 197018 bp, 212 predicted proteins | sample 8540491 | NCBI WGS metagenome assembly BNJT01 (sample SAMD00202455, study PRJDB9452) | human saliva metagenome | host: Homo sapiens | reverse complement strand
CTTCAAATCCTCTCATCGTTTTTCCTCAACTATCCACTTTATCTGGTTGTTTACAGCGATTAGACTTTCTTAGTCCACTCCTCTGCAGTCCTTCTCAGCATAGTCAAATAATGCACTAGTAATCGCTTTGACATAGTCAAAATAATCTATCGGATCCGATGCAGCATTTCTACTATCCAAAACCAACTCCTCAGCATCTCGCCCAAAGGCTTTCACAGCAGATAAGAGCTGACCTGTTTTAAAGATAGAAATCGCTGCATCTATAGTCGTAGTATGACTACAGTAGTCTGAAGTCACTAACCTCTTATGTAGATCATAAGTCGAGGCTACTCTTTTATCTGTAGGGGTAAATGGTGGCAGAAAGGGATGCTGACAGATGTAATCTAAAATTTCTTTTTTTAAACAAGAATTAGCACACTCAATACTTGTTTGACGTTTATGAAGTTTTTCGTAAGCTATAAATTTAGCAATTTTTTCTAATTCCCACTCTTGAATATTTGGATAATCAATTAATGCTAAGTAGTATATCCCATCCCATTGTAAACTATATTCCCCATTATAAATTTTTAAAATCATCTAATCACCTCACTCCATTATACAACAAAAAGGAGGCGCAGACCTCCTTTTGTAATCTTATATCTAAAATTTAATATTTATTTCTGCCATTTTAGATATAGCTATAGAAAATACACTCTCTTCAGCGAATGTTTCTTTTATTTGCTATCCAATGTCCGAAGTGCTGCTTGATAAGTTTGCTCCATTAGCATGGTAATGGTCATAGGGCCGACACCTCCAGGGACTGGCGTGATATGACTAGCAAGTGGGGCAACTGCCTCATAATCCACATCCCCACAGAGCTTGCCATTTTCATCACGGTTCATCCCAACGTCAATGACTACCGCACCTGGTTTGACAAAGTCAGCAGTCACAAACTTAGCACGACCGATTGCGACCACCAGAATATCTGCTTTAGCAGCCACCTTGGCAAGATTATGGGTGCGTGAATGGGTCAAGGTTACTGTTGCATTTTTGGCTAAAAGAAGCTGGGCCATGGGTTTTCCAACAATGTTTGAACGACCGATGACGACCGCATTTTTACCTTCTAATTCAATCCCATATTCATGAAACATTTCCATAATTCCTGCAGGTGTCGAAGGAATCATGACTGGATGACCAGACCAAAGGCGTCCCATATTTAGAGGATGGAAACCATCTACATCCTTTTCTGGGTCAATGGCCAACAAAACTGCCTCTTCATCAATATGTTTTGGTAATGGTAACTGAACCAAAATTCCATGCCAAGCTGGATCTTGATTGTATTTGGCAATCAAGTCTAACAATTCAGCTTGACTAATGGTATCTGGAATTCTCACTACTTCACTACGGAAACCAGCCGCAAGTGCAGAACGTTCCTTGTTACGAACGTAGACTTGGCTGGCAGGGTTCTCCCCAACCAAAATCACTACTAAACCAGGTACTAGCCCCGTTTCTTCCTTTAATCTTTCAGTCTTTTCAGCCAGCTGTCCTTGTAACTTAGCTGCTAGAGCCTTCCCATCAATAATCTGTGTCATATCACTTCTCTTTTCTTACAAATATCTTTAATTATACCAAAAAATAGAATATAGCTCTAACACTTCTTGACTAGGTCATCCTATAGTTTCAAACTATAAGAAAAAGCCCTTTACGAGCTTTTTAGGTTTTCAAAAGTTCACTTGAAGAAATGCAAGCATTAAAAAGTTTGTCGTTTAGCCTTACGCTCTGCACGGCCACGCGCACGATTTTCTGCACGCTTGGTTTTACGGCGTTTTTCGTCCACTGCCCACTGGATTTTCTTCTTATAGCCTGGTTTCACTTTTTTCTTTTTCTTTTTAACCAGACCTATCATCTCAATGTCAAGTTTATCTTGCTTCTTCTCACGGTTAACACGTCGATCACGGTCATAGGTATCTTGAAATTCTCCATCCTTAACCATCTTAGGAGTGAATGTTATTCCCAGCTTCTCCAACTCACGGATATCTGAATCATCACTTGGTTGATAAAGAGTAATAGCTGTACCAGGCAAGCCATTGCGCCCAGTACGCCCAACACGGTGAACAAAGAAAGATAAATCTTGTGGAATAGCATCATTGATAACATGGCTAACCCCTTCAATATCAATTCCACGAGCTGCTAAATCCGTTGCAACAATATACTCAAAGTCAAGATTTTTCACCTGATTCATGATTCGCTTGCGCTCACGAGGAGCAATATCCCCATGAATCTTTGCCACCTTTAGTCCTTGAGCCGTCAAGTAAGAATGCAATTCATCCGCACGCGTCTTTGTATTGACAAAAATCATTGCCAAATAAGGCTGCATCAACTGAGTCAACTGGTAAATTTGAGCATTCTTGTCACGTCCCTTGGTCGAAATCAACCAGTTATCAATGGTATCAGAAATAACCGTCTTTGTCTTGATTTTCTCCATAACAGGGTTTGACAAATATTTTTTCAAAAATGGCTGCAACTTTTGGGGAATAGTTGCTGAAAACACCATAAATTGCAAATCTTTGGAAGGCTGCCAGCAATCTTATCAACCGTATCTAAGAACCCCATATCCAAGGTCATATCTGCTTCATCCACGACAAAGATCTTAGCCTTGTGAATAGCTAAATCTCCTGATTTGACCAGATCATAGATGCGCCCTGGAGTTCCAATGACAATATGGGGCTGATTACTAGCTAATTTGTCTATCTGACGAGCCTTATCTGTACCACCCACATAGTTCACAACACGAACATCTTCTTCGGAATGACTTGCTATCTGACGGGCCGCTTGGTAAATCTGAGTTGCCAACTCACGACTCGGAGCCGTAATCACTGCCTGTACACTATCGTTAGATTCATCTAATTGCTGAAAAATCGGCAATAAGAACGTATGGGTTTTCCCAGACCCTGTTTTTGATTCACCGACCAAGTCTCGCCCCGCTAAAACAATGGGAATTAACTTCTCTTGTACCTCTGTAGGAGTGATGAACTTCAACTCCTCCAGAGCTTCATTAATATAATTTTTAAATTGAAATTTCGTAAATGACATAATATCCTCGATTCTATCCATCTTTTCCATTATACCATATTTTGCGTCGTTACAGTAGAGGAACTTGAATAGCTTATCTTGGTGATGTCAGCTAAAGAGTTATTTTCAATTTAATCTGTCAGCTTTATTTTAAATTCCTTTCTGTTTTAGAAAAAAGCTATTTTACTACAAAATAAATCTGCCTGATAGAGAATGACATCAGCGCATTTATGAACTCATTAAAATCTTATTTATCCCTTTTTACGAATCAAATAACAAAATCCATCACAGTGGCTGAGTACTATTTTATCCAATATACAAAAAAGAGAAGACATTTGCATCTCCTCTTTCTGTCATTTTAGATTGCTTCTGTAACAAAGCTACGACTTTCAAGAACCTTCAGCATGGCATTTGCTGTGTCTAATGCGGTAAACAGAGGAACTCCATGTTCAATGGCTGAACGGCGGATTTGTTCACCATCCACGTCTGCAGTTCGTTTAGAACCAACCGTGTTAATAATCGCTTGGATTCTACCTTTACGAACAAAGCTTGGAATATCCTTGTCATCATCACCAATTTTACCAACCAACTGGGCTTTAAGGCCATGATTTGCAAAGAAGGCTGCTGTCCCTTCTGTAGCTAGGATACCATAACCAATATTTTGGAAGCGACGAGCCAAATCCAAGGCTTCCTCTTTGGAATCATCAGCAATAGTAAAGACAACGTTACCAAAGGTTGGCAAGTGTAAGTAAGAAGCTTCAAAGGCTTTATAAAGAGCTTTTTCAAGAGTAGTATCTGATCCCATTACTTCACCTGTTGACTTCATTTCAGGACCTAACAAGCTATCCACTTTTGCTAGCTTCGTAAAGGAGAAGACTGGTGCCTTGATGTGAACACGAGTACTTTCAGGGTAAAGACCATCTTGGTAGCCAAGTTCTTCCAAACTTTGACCGAGAATAAGCTTGGTCGCTACTTGAGCCATAGGAATATTGGTCACCTTAGAAAGGAATGGAACCGTACGGCTAGCACGTGGATTGACCTCGATCACATAGACTTTTTCATTCTTGATGACAAACTGGATGTTCATCATTCCAAGGCAGTTAAGACCGATTGCTAGGCGTTTAGTATAATCTGCAATGGTTTCTTGCACTTTATGAGACAGGGTCTGAGGAGGATAAACCGCCATAGAGTCGCCTGAGTGGACACCTGCACGTTCGATATGCTCCATGATACCTGGAATGAGTACGTTTTTACCATCTGAAATCGCATCAACTTCACACTCTTGTCCCACAATATAAGAGTCAACAAGAACCGGGTGATCAGGACTAGCCTTAACCGCTGTACGCATATAAGAACGAAGATCTTCTTCATTTTCTACAATTTCCATGGCACGTCCACCAAGTACATAGGATGGGCGAACAAGAACTGGGAATCCAATGTTACGAGCTGCAAGAACTGCTTCTTCTTCATTGGTTGCCGTTTGACCTGGTGGCTGTGGAATATCCAATTCTTTAAGGGCTTGCTCAAAGAGGTCACGGTCTTCGGCACGGTCTAGGTCAGCAACCTGTGTACCGAGAATCGTTACTCCTGCTTTTGCCAATGGCTCCGCAAGATTGATGGCTGTTTGACCACCGAATTGAACGATAACTCCTTTTGGTTGCTCAAGGTCAATGACATTCATAACATCTTCGAAAGTCAATGGCTCAAAGTAAAGTTTATCTGATACAGAGAAGTCGGTTGAAACTGTTTCTGGGTTTGAGTTCATAATGATGGCTTCGTATCCGGCTGCCTGGATAGCCTTAACAGAGTGAACGGTTGCATAGTCAAACTCAACCCCTTGACCGATACGGATTGGACCCGAACCTAAAACCAAAACAGATTCCTTATCAGATTTGATAGATTCATTCTCCCAACCATAGGTTGAATAGAAGTATGGTGTTTCAGAATCAAACTCCGCCGCACAGGTATCCACCATCTTGTAGACAGGGACAATCTTATTTTCCAAGCGAAGCTGGCGAACGTGATCAGCGGTCGTTTCCCATAGTTCAGCAATCTTACGGTCTGAGAAACCATTGAGTTTGGCTGTTTTCAAGACTTCTAAATCTTGTGGATGAGCGCCTAATTCTTGCTCGATTTCAAAGATATGCAAGAGTTTATCAAGATAGAAGATATCGATTTTTGTAAGCTCTGCAATTTCTTCAGGTGTGTACCCACGACGAATAGCTTCAGATACATAGAAAAGACGATCGTCTTGGGCTTTAACTACTTTCAATCAAGTCATCATCTGAAACACTGGCAAGTTCTGGAATCTCATTATGATGAACACCAATTTCAAGCGAGCGACAGGCCTTAAGAAGAGATTCTTCGATGTTCCGACCGATAGCCATAACTTCTCCTGTCGCCTTCATCTGTGTTCCAAGACGACGTTCACCCTTTTCAAACTTGTCAAATGGGAAACGAGGAATCTTAGCAACAACATAGTCAAGGGCTGGTTCAAACATAGCATAGGTTGATCCCGTAACAGGGTTAATCACCTCATCCAAGGTCAAGCCAACTGCAATCTTAGCAGCAAGCTTAGCGATTGGGTAACCCGTAGCCTTGGAAGCAAGGGCTGACGAACGTGATACACGAGGGTTTACTTCGATGACATAGTACTTGAAGCTGTGGGGATCAAGGGCAAGCTGAACGTTACATCCCCCTTCAATCTTAAGGGCACGAATAATGCTCAAGCTGGCATCACGAAGCATTTGGTTTTCATAGTCTGACATAGTCTGCGCTGGGGCAAATACAATGGAATCTCCTGTATGAATCCCAACTGGGTCAAAGTTTTCCATGTTACAAACAACCAAGGCATTGTCAGCTGAGTCGCGCATCACTTCGTATTCGATTTCCTTGAAACCGGCAATTGATCGCTCAATCAAACATTGGGTAACCGGTGATAATTTCAAACCATTTTCAGCGATTTCACGTAATTCTTCCTCATTGGCACACATACCACCACCAGTACCACCAAGGGTGAAGGCTGGACGAACAATCACTGGATAGCCAATAGTTGCCGCAAAAGTAACTGCCTCTTCTACTGTGTTGACAATTTCAGATTCTGGAATGGGTTGTTCTAACTCTTCCATCAACTGTTTAAAGAGATCACGGTCCTCCGCTTGGTCAATGGCTGATAATTTGGTACCTAGAAGTTCCACTCCTAGCTCATCCAAAATCCCATTCTTAGACAATTCCATAGCCATATTAAGACCAGTTTGTCCACCAAGAGTTGGAAGTAAGGCATCTGGGCGCTCCTTACGTAGAATACGTGTCACAAACTCCAGTGTAATAGGCTCGATGTAAACCTTATCCGCAATTTCCTTGTCCGTCATGATAGTTGCAGGATTTGAGTTTACCAAGACAACTTCATAACCTTCCTCTTTCAAAGACAAGCAAGCCTGGGTCCCAGCGTAGTCAAACTCAGCAGCTTGACCAATAATAATCGGACCAGAACCAATCACCATAATTTTTTGAATATCAGTACGTTTAGGCATAGTTTATGATACAAAGCCCGTAAAGAACACAGTGAAAATAGGAAACTCGGTGCAGACGCCTTCAGCGTCAAAACGATGTTTATCTTTTTCACACAGTTCTTAGGGCGTGTTCACTTCCGCGAACAATGTATCTTCTCCTTTCTATTTGGCAACTCTCAGGTTGACATTAAATAAATTCTCCGACGATTTTTTAGAGAAACGATCATTTTCGATAAAAAATCTAGTGCAGGGAGTTTTTAGTTCGCCTGATAGCGACTAAAAGAAACGACCTGCCTTTCTATTTGGCAACTCTCAGGTTGCCATTAAATAAGATACAAAGGACGAATAGAAAGCGATTGAATTTTAGGAAACCAAGGAAGGATTGAAATTCCAAGTTGGTTGGTCTAAATTCCGAGCTTTCCGTCCGTGTTCAGTTACATAAATTCTTCGACGAGCTTTTACTCGTTCTTAGTTTGATGCTTTAAAAGCTTCCATCATCTCGATAAACTCGTCAAATAGGTAGCTAGCGTCGTGTGGACCAGGGGCTGCGTCTGGATGGTATTGCACAGAAAAGGCTGGTTGGTATTTGTGGCGAACGCCTTCAACCGTCTTATCATTAATTTCTTCATGTGTGATAATCAAATGTTCTGGCAAATCCTCACGACTAACTGCATAACCATGGTTTTGACTGGTAAAGTCTACACGTCCTGTTGCAATTTCACGTACCGCATGGTTAAAGCCACGGTGACCAAACTTCATTTTATAAGTCTTTGCACCATTAGCCATGGCAAAGAGTTGGTGACCCATACAGATACCGAAGATTGGAATTTTTCCTTGCACACCACGAATCATATCGAGTGCAGCCGGAACATCTTCTGGGTTCCCAGGACCATTTGACAACATCACTCCGTCAGGATTGAGATGGAGTATTTCTTCAGCCGTTGTTGAATAAGGAACAACCGTTACATTACAGTTACGCTTAGATAATTCTCGCAAAATGGAGTGCTTAAGACCAAAGTCCACTAGCACCACGCTCAAACCAACTCCCGGAGCTGGGTAAGAAGTCTTTGTAGAAACTTGTTTGATATTATCCGTTGGTAAAACTGTTGCTTGAAGTTGATCTGTCACATGATCCATACTATCTCCAACGTGTGTCAGTGTAGCACGCATGGTTCCATGTTTACGGATAATCTTAGTAAGTGCTCGAGTATCAATACCTGAGATACCTGGTATTTTCTTAGCTTTCAAGAATTCATCCAGTGTCATCTGGTTACGCCAGTTGCTAGCTCTGCGTGCTTCTTCAAACCACAACACCCTTACAAGTAGGAATAATCGATTCATAGTCATCACGGTTAATTCCGTAATTTCCTACCAATGGATAGGTAAAGGTCAAGATTTGCCCATTGTAAGACTGGTCTGTAATGGATTCTTGGTAGCCGGTCATCCCTGTATTAAAGACGATTTCGCCTGTTACATCAATATCTGCTCCGAAGGCCTTGCCTTCAAAAACTGTTCCATCCTCTAATATTAGAAGTCGTTTTGTCATATTCTCACCTCTCGTGGACGCTCACTGGCGTCTTTTAACGTCTTGTGCTTTAATTCTTTTTTCTACTTGCCAGAACTGATTCTAAGATTGCCATTCTGACAAACACCATTGGTCATTTGTTGAACAATACGTGATTTAGGCGCTTCAACCAAATGGTCAGCAATTTCTACATCACGATTAACCGGAGCCGGGTGCATAAGGATTGCTGTTTCTTTCAAACGGTCATAACGTTCTTGAGTCAAACCATGTTGAGCATGGTATTCTTCTTTTGAAAAGACAGCTCCACTATCATGACGTTCATGTTGCACACGAAGAAACATCATGACATCCACCTGATCAATGATTTCATCAATAGTTACAAACTGTCCATAATCTGCAAACTCTTGACTTCTCCATTCCTCAGGTCCAGCAAAGTAAAGTTCAGCTCCCAAGCGCTTCAAAATCTGCATATTGGATTTGGCAACGCGGGAGTGATCCAAGTCACCAGCAATAGCAACCTTGAGACCTTCAAAGTGACCAAATTCCTCATAAATAGTCATCAAATCAAGCAAGCTCTGGCTAGGGTGTTGGCCCGAACCATCTCCACCATTAATAATAGAGGTCTTTATACTTGGACTCTCTATCAACTGTCTATAGTAGTCAACCTCTGGATGACGGATAACACAGACATCCACCCCTAAGGCAGAAAGGGTCAAAATGGTATCATAAAGTGTCTCACCCTTATTGACCGAGCTGGTCTTCACATCAAAGTCTAATCGTTCCAACCCTAATTTAATCTCTGCCACTTCAAAAGACTTATGGGTCCGTGTAGAATCTTCAAAGAAGAGGTTAGATACAATAGAATAATCTTGGTATGGTAACTGAGCCCCGTTTTTAAACTCAACCCCCCGCTTAATCAATTTCATCACTTGATCGACAGTGAGGTCTTCCATGGACACCACATGGTTCAATGCTTGTTGATTTTCTGACATAACTACTCCTTTAGCTTTTATGCTTCTTCAGTAATCAGAACTCTATCTTGGCCGTCTAGTTCTGTCATCTCTACAATGATTTCTTCAGAACGACTGGTTGGGATATTTTTTCCAACATAATCTGGACGGATTGGTAGTTCTCTGTGGCCACGGTCAACTAAAACAGCTAGGCTCACGCGCGCAGGGCGACCATGACCCACAATATTATCAATGGCAGCGCGAATAGTACGACCTGTATAAAGCACATCATCCACCAAAATAACTTCACGATCTGTCACATCTACTGAAATCAAAGAAGTATCTTCACCGCTTTTAACATCATCACGGAAGGGTTTTGTATCTAGTTCTACAACAGGAACTGAAAGATTTTCTAACTGTTCCAGACGTTCTTGGATACGGTGGGCAATAAAGACACCGCGAGTTTTAATACCAGCCAAGACGATTTTATTCAAATCTTTATTACGTTCGATAATCTCGTAAGTAATACGCGTAATCGCCCGTTTGACGGTCAATTCGTCTACAACTTCTTTTGTCCTCATGACAAACCTCCAAAAAGAAAGTCTCCTTAAACAAGGAGACTTGAAATGTATAGCCAAGCGAGCCCTACTGCAAATAGTATAGACTTCACCCTTCTACTTTATCGCGCTCCTTGCCTGCCTCACGGGACAGGTTTAAAGGAATATTTAGTTATCAATTAATATAGCACAAAGCAATCCTAAAATCAAGCAAAAACTTTTGATGATTCATCTTATAAATTGCTAAAATCATATAATTGTGTATACTGGTCACACTCTGGATTTTTAGGATGACAGATAGCTCTTCCAAAATAAATCATGGCCTGATGGGCTGCTAACCACTGCTCCGGTGGTAAGATGTCCATGACCCGCTTTTCCACCTCAAGCGGTGTCGCTGATTTTTTAACGATATCGTGGTGTTTGCAGATACGCTCAACATGAGTATCTACTGCAAAGGCTGGAATCCCAAATCCTACACTCATGACAACATTGGCTGTCTTGCGACCAACCCCTGCTAGACTTTCTAGTTCTTCGCGTGTCTGAGGGACTTGACCATCAAAATCGTCTAGTAGCTGTTGAGCACATTTTTTAAGAAATTTAGCCTTATTTCTATACAGTCCTAAGCGAGAAATGTGTGAAGCAATCTCACTCTCTGTCGCTACAGACATGGCTTGTGGCGTTGGAAAGGCAGCAAAGAGACCTGGTGTTGCCTTATTTACCGCTGCATCTGTTGTTTGCGCTGAAAGCATGACTGCGACTAAGAGTTCAAAATGATTGGTAAAATCAAGACTAGGCTTGGCATCTGGGAAGAGGGCAATGATTTCTTCTAGCACTTTTCGTGCTCGTTTTTTTGACAAGACCATTATTCGTCACCATCAAATAGTCCTTGTAGACCAGCAAAAGGACTGTTTTCTTCTTTTTTAACAGCTTGTTGAGTCTGGTATTCTTCCTCAGTCATGATTTGCCAGTCATTTCCTGAAACAAATCCGTGACCAGCCTCTTCTTCAGCCGTCAAGACCTTGATAGGGATATTGAGAAGGATATTGTCTGATACGCTCTCGGCTAGGTCAAGTTCTCCATTTTCGATAGGCAAAACCAAATCATCATCTAGAACTTCTTGATCTAGCTGGTTACTTGCTCCTTCCATGAAAACTTCCGTGACTGGATAAGATTCAACTAACTCAACTGGCTCCATACTACGACTTGAAGCAAGAACAATGGTATAAGATAATTGATAATCTAAAAAATACATACGATCTTCGTATTGAACTTTCCCAACTGCAAGGATATCTTTTACATCTATAATTTCTTGATTACGGTTACGTAAGTCTGCGGCTAGATCTAACGTTTGTTCAAAGTGTAAGCCTTCAGACTGCTTACGAATCTCTTGAATATTTAATTTCATACTTCCTCCATAAAGATTTACTCTCTTGATTATACCATGAAAAGGTTACAAATCAGCACACCAAACTTTGTAATTAAAACTCGAGTTTTTAACATATTTACTATGACATTTTTGTTTTTTAGTGCTATACTATAGGCAATAATATATCAGAGCAAGGAGGATGCTCACATGGAAGACAAAGAACTCATTACTAATGCAACCCAACTCCTATCCGAGTTAAATAAAAGTTTCCAAAACTGTAAACAAGGTACAGCTGATGATTTCCGACTACAAGAATTACTGAATGCTACTTTACAAGAACTTAAAAAAGCTGAAAAGCTTGACAACAGTATTTTAATTGACCTTGAAAAATTTTACCAACGTACCAGTCTTCTGATTGGACTGGGTAGCCTAAAACTGAACGACCAAGCACGTACCGCTTGGCGAAACTATGATAAATTCCATTACGAGCATGTCAAACACGTACTAACTCTTTATGGACCTGTTTTTGGATTTTTGAGAGTAGAATTTCCAATTTTCTGTTGACAAAATATCCTGAAAGGTATAGGATAAAGGTACTAATACTCGGAGGTAAGGGAGACATGAACAACTAAGTCTATCAAATAAAAAACCTTTATTTAGTAGATCTTGTTTTTGTCTCTTTTTATGTGCTCTTTTATGCTCTTTTTCGGGCATTTTATACTCCATGAAAATCAAAGAGCAAACTAGGAAGCTAGCCGCAGGTTGCTCAAAGCACTGCTTTGAGGTTGTGGATAGAACTGACGAAGTCAGCTCAAAACACTGTTTTGAGGTTGTAGATAAGACTGACGAAGTCAGTTACATATATCTACGGTAAGGCGACGCTGACGTAGTTTGAAGAGATTTTCGAAGAGTATTAATAGAGTTTTTTTGACATAGACTTTGGTGGGCTCTACTAGGTAAAGTAGAGCTTTTTGTTATGCACAATGAACATTTTAGAAAGGGCAATCATATGATAAACATCAATCACCTGACTATCACTCAAAACAAAGATTTACGAGACCTTGTCTCTGACCTAAACATGACCATCCAAGACGGGGAAAAGGTAGCTATTATTGGCGAAGAAGGAAATGGTAAATCAACCTTGCTACGAGCTTTAATGGGGGAAACTTTGCCTGATTTCATCATCAAGGGGAACATTCAGTCTGATTATCAATCACTAGCCTACATTCCTCAAAAACTCCCCGAGGAGATGAAAAAGAACACTCTACATGACTACTTCTTTTTAGATTCTATTGATTTGGACTACAGTATCCTCTATCGTTTGGCTGAGGAATTGCATTTTGATAGCAATCGTTTCGCTAGCGACCAAGAGATTGGCAGTCTATCAGGGGGTGAAGCTTTGAAAATTCAGCTCATCCATGAGTTAGCCAAACCCTTTGAGATTCTATTTTTAGATGAACCTTCAAATGACCTGGATTTGGAAATGGTTCATTGGTTAAAAGATCAGATTCGCAAGATTCGGCAAACCGTTATTTTCATTTCCCATGATGAAGACTTTCTTTCTGAAACAGCAGATACTATTGTCCACTTGCGACTGGTCAAGCACCGGAAAGAAGCGGAAACACTAGTAGAGCATTTAGATTATGATAGCTATAGCGACCAGAGAAAGGCTCATTTTATCAAACAAAGCCAGCAAGCTGCTAACGACCAAAGAGCCTACGATAAAATCATGGAAAAACATCGACGAGTCAAGCAAAATGTAGAAACTGCGCTTCGAACTACCAAAGACAGTACTGCAGGTCGCCTATTGGCCAAAAAGATGAAAAATGTTCTCTCTCAAGAAAAACGTTACGAAAAACTGGCTCAGTCCATGACCCAAAAGCCACTTGAAGAAGAACACATTCAACTTTTCTTCTCATATATACAGCCATTACCAGCTTCTAAAGTCTTAATCCAACTGGAAAAGGAAAGTTTGTCCATTGGCGAGCGAGTTTTGACTCAAGAACTACAATTAACTGTCCGTGGCCAAGAAAAAATCGGTATCATCGGCCCAAATGGTATTGGGAAATCAACTCTGTTAGCCAAGTTACAGCAACTATTAAGTACCAAAAGAGAGATTGCTCTTGGTTTTATGCCACAAGATTACCACAAAAAACTGCAATTAGATTTATCTCCAGTAGCCTACCTCAGCCAAACTGGGGAAAAAGAGGAACTACAGAAAATCCAATCCCACCTAGCCAGTCTCAATTTCAGTTATCCAGAAATGCAGCACCAAATCCGCTCTTTGTCTGGTGGTCAACAAGGAAAACTCCTGCTTTTGAATTTAGTCTTGCGCAAACCAAATTTTCTTCTTCTGGATGAACCTACACGAAACTTTTCTCCCACTTCTCAACCCCAAATCAGAAAACTCTTTGCCACTTACCCAGGCGGTCTCATCACTGTTTCGCATGACAGACGTTTCTTAAAAGAAGTTTGTTCGATCATCTATAGATTGACAGAACACGGTTTAGAAGTAGTTAATTTAGAAGATTTATAAATTTGCAGCATATTAAAAATCCAGAGATGAGCTCTGGATTCTTTTTTACATCTGTTTTAAACGTTCAATCCGTTCTGAGATAGGTGGGTGGGTATAAAAGAGTTTTTGGAACCCTCCCCCTTTCTTGGGATCATTGATATAAAGTGCACTGCTGGCATCATCTACAGGACGACTCATAGGTTTACTATTATCCAACTTATGGAGAGCATTAATCATCCCTTGAGGATTGCGCGTCAACTCGACACTGGAAGCATCAGCTAGGAATTCCCTCTGACGAGAAATAGCTAACTGTACCAAGGTTGCAGCGAGAGGTGCCAGCACAATAGCTAATAAAGAAACCACTAGCATAATGATTTCAAGACCATTTCCATCACGATCATCGTCACTTCGTCTGCGACCTGCTCCGCCCCACCACATCATACGACCTGCCATACTAGAAAGCATGGTGATAGCACTAGCAAGGGCAACAGCAATAGTCGAAATACGGATATCGTAATTACGAATATGACTGACTTCATGTCCCATAACAGCTTCTAGTTCTTCACGATTCATGATAGCTAGGAGACCTGAAGTTGCAGCAACTGCTGCATTTTGAGGATTGGAACCTGTCGCAAAGGCATTTAAGGCTGGATCATCAATGATGAAAACACGAGGCATAGGAATCTGAGCGACCATAGCCATATCTTCCACTACATGGTAGAGGTCTGGTGCCGTTTGTTCATCCACCTCACGCGCCCCATTCATGGACATGACAATCTCAGTAGACTGAAAAATCATGGATAAAGCATAGATAAAGCCGATAATCAGTGCGATAACCAAACCACCAAGCCCAGAACGCATAAAGAGGTAACCAACCGCATAGCCAACAAGAGCTAAGAGTAGGAAAAAGACTATCAATAATACCCAAGTTCTACGTTTATTGCTTGCAATTTGATCAAACAGCATCTTAGTCACCTAAACCGCTAAAATCAACTTTAGGAACTGCCTTTTCCTCTTCTGGTGTTTGAAGGAAATCTGCTGCTTTAAATCCAAACATTCCAGCGATAATATTGCTTGGGAAAGTTTCTAATTTTACATTGTAGTTGCTGACAACACTGTTATAGAGTTGACGAGAGTATGAAATTTTATTTTCTGTATTGGTCAACTCCTCTTGCAATTTAACAAAGTTGGCGCTTGCCTTCAAATCTGGATAGCTTTCTGCAACTGCAAAAATACCTGAAATCTGACGAGTGAGGGCATCACTAGCTTTCATAGCTTCTGCTGGCGAAGTCGCTGCCGCTACTTGGTTACGCAGTTCTGCCACCTTTTCAAGGGTAGAACCTTCATATTTGGCATAACCTTTTACAGTCTCAATCAAGTTTGGCAAGAGATCATTTCGACGCTTCAATTGAACATCAATCTGACTCCAAGCCTCCTTGGTTTGCATACGGTTTTTAACCAAACCGTTATAACTAACGATCACAAAAATCACAACAAGAGCGATAACTCCAAGAATAATCCAAGTCATGATATAAGTCCTTTCTGTTTTTTTAGATTAGTACCAGTATATCAAATTTTTTTATGAATATGGTAAAATAAGATGATACTATAAAAGGAAATAATTATGAAACCAGAAACATTTTATGACTTACTAGCAGATCAAAATATTTTACTCTCAGATCAGCAAAAACATCAATTTGAACGTTATTTTGAACTCTTGGTCGAGTGGAATGAAAAGATTAATTTAACAGCTATTACGGACAAGGAAGAAGTTTATCTCAAACATTTTTACGATTCGATTGCACCCATTCTTCAAGGTTTGATTCCCAATGAAACTATCAAACTTCTTGATATTGGAGCCGGAGCCGGATTTCCTAGTCTTCCCATGAAAAATACTCTACCCGGAGCTAGATGTTACTATCATTGATTCCTTAAACAAGCGTATCAACTTCCTCCAACTTTTGGCTCAAGAACTGGATTTGGACGGTGTTCATTTCTACCATGGACGTGCCGAAGATTTTGCCCAAGACAAGAACTTCCGTGCTCAATATGATTTTGTAACAGCTCGTGCTGTAGCCCGCATGCAGATCTTGTCTGAATTGACAATTCCCTACCTTAAAGTTGGCGGAAAACTATTGGCTCTCAAGGCCAGCAATGCGCCTGAGGAGTTATTAGAAGCTAAAAATGCTCTCAATCTCCTTTTTAGTAAGGTAGAAGACAATCTTAGCTACGCTCTTCCAAACGGAGACTCTCGCTACATCACAGTTGTTGAAAAGAAAAAAGAGACTCCCAACAAATACCCAAGAAAAGCTGGTATGCCTAACAAACGCCCACTTTAAATTTTATGTGAAAAAATGATTTACAAAATCAACCTCGCTCTTCTATTTCTAGGCTCTGGAAAAAATGATTTACAAAATCAACCTCGCTCTCTTATTTCTAGGCTCGGGAAAAAATGATTTACAAAATCAGCCTCGCTCTTCTATTTCTAGGCTCGGGAAAAAATGATTTACAAAATCATTTTTTTCTGCTATACTATCACAAGCAAAGGTTTTTAATGTCATCCCGTGAGGTGACGAAGACGCAGAAATACTTGAAACTCTTTAAAATCTAGATTTTAGAGAAGTCTTACTCTGAGGGCCTATTGCTGTAAAATAATGGGCTCTTTTTTGATGCCCAAAAGTGAGGTTTATATGAAACAAGAATCAACTGTTGATTTGTTACTAGACGTTGACCAACGTCCTTCGACTGGGAAAGGAATTCTCCTTAGCTTCCAACACGTTTCGCCATGTTTGGTGCGACCATCTTGGTACCCTTAATTTTGGGAATGCCCGTATCTGTTGCCCTATTTGCTTCGGGTGTTGGAACACTCATCTACATGATCGCAACTGGTTTTAGAGTTCCAGTTTATCTAGGATCATCATTCGCCTTTATCACAGCTATGTCCCTAGCTATGAAGGAACTAGGAGGGGATGTATCAGCTGCTCAAACAGGGGTTATCCTTACAGGTTTTATCTATGTCCTCGTTGCTGCTGGTGTTCGTTTTGCAGGTACAAAATGGATTGATAAACTCTTACCTCCTATCATCATTGGTCCAATGATTATCGTTATTGGTCTTGGTCTTGCAAATTCAGCTGTAACAAATGCCGGCTTAGTTGCTGATGGAAATTGGAAGAATGCTCTTGTGGCAGTCGTTACTTTCCTTATTGCTGCCTTTATTAATACTAAAGGTAAAGGATTCCTACGAATCATTCCATTCCTCTTTGCCATTATCGGTGGTTACCTCTTCGCACTAACTCTTGGCTTGGTTGACTTTACACCAGTTCTTAAAGCTAACTGGTTTGAAATTCCTGGTTTCTACTTCCCATTTAGCACAGGTGGTGCCTTTGAAGAGTATAGCCTATACTTCGGTCCTGAAACAATCGCTATCCTACCAATCGCTATCGTAACAATTTCTGAACATATCGGAGACCATACTGTTTTGGGTCAAATCTGTGGCCGTCAATTCTTGAAAGAACCAGGTCTTCACCGTACTCTTCTTGGTGACGGTATCGCAACTTCTGTATCTGCCTTCTTAGGTGGACCAGCCAATACTACTTACGGAGAAATACAGGGGTTATCGGTATGACTCGTATCGCTTCTGTCTCAGTTATCCGTAACGCTGCCTTTATCGCGATTGCCCTTAGCTTCCTTGGTAAATTCACTGCCTTGATTTCTACAATCCCAAATGCTGTACTTGGTGGTATGTCAATCCTTCTCTATGGTGTTATCGCCAGCAACGGTTTGAAAGTCTTAATCAAAGAACGTGTTGATTTCGGTCAAATGCGTAACCTAATCATCGCAAGTGCTATGTTGGTCCTTGGACTTGGAGGAGCTATCCTTAAACTCGGTCCAGTTACACTTTCAGGTACTGCCCTTTCAGCCATGACAGGAATCATCTTGAACTTGATCTTGCCATACGAAAATAAAGATTAAATTTAAAGTTTTAAAAATAAAGATAGACAGTAGAAAGTTAAATCTACTGTCTTTTTGATATAACTTAAACAGAGAAGTAAAAAAACTTCTTTAAATATTTCAACTAGTATCAAAAATAAATCAGATAGATATTTTTATTGGATTTACAAATTCATTTTGTGAGAAATACAATAAACAAAAAAAGATATCGAAGAACGCTTTTGCGAATTATATTGATTTTTTTAAGGAGGTTCGCCTCCTTTTTTTGTAACTCCTTTTGTGACTCCCTTTTTTTCGCAAAAAGAATGCCAAGGAATAGCAAAGATAAAAAAATAAAAAAACGTTGATTTAACAACGTTTCACTAAGTTTTGCAAAAAGAATGCAAAGGAATAATGGAGCCGGTGGGAGTCGAACCCACGTCCAAACACCTGCCAACATATTTGTCTACAACCATAGGTTATGTATTGTTTTAACAGCTCCTCGACACATAACTCAAGCCTAGGAACTGCGAGTCTATCAATCTCTTATCAAACCTCTAGACAAGGCCTGATCGTATCTCGCTAATAATAAGACCTGTCATTGAACACGAGCAATTCAAATCGGGTCACGCCTGCTGGTTTTTTTAGGCAGCTAAAGCGTAGAAGTGTTATTTTTTTGCAGTTATATTTAACTGGCATTTTTACATCTGCCGATGAGTCGCAAAATATGCCTCATAATGCCTGTCGAATCCGTAACGACCCCTAAAGACAATAAGACTATTATACCCTATCTAAAGTAAAAAAGCAAAATAAAGTCAAAATAAAAAAGTTATCACCTCTTATAAGATCTGATAACTTTCTAATTAAGCTCTCATTCTGATTGTCCGGAAACCTTCCAAGAAGAAATAGTTGAAAACATAAACTATAAATTCGAAAAAGCTATATCCAATCAATTATTTATTATCCTTAAACTGTTGCATGTTCATCATCCACTAGCCATTTTTCTAGAACTTGATAAACTCCACCTTGGCTGTTGACTGGTGCTAGAGCTGTTGCAACAGCCTTAGCCTTGTCATCTGCATTTTCCATGGCATAGGCAATACCAGCCATCTCTAGCATTTCAACATCATTTTCACTATCACCAAATGCCATAATTTGTTGGGCTTTCAAGTTCCAACGCTTGAGTAATTCTTCCAATCCCCATGCCTTGTGGATACCATCCTGTAGAATATCAATGCAGCCAAAGCCACTTGATACCGCTCTAACATATCCACCAAATAAATCATTGATTTCTGTTAGTACAGCATCAGAGCGTTCTTCTCCAACCACCATACTCATTTTTAGTACACCACCAAAGAGTTCCGGTTTCAATTCCTTGACAAAATGCATACGTTGATAAAATTTCTCAATCATTTCCGGAGTCATAAAGCTCTCTAAATCTGTAAATACAGTTCCTTCTTTAACAAAGCTGCCGTTCATAGATGTTACGACAAATTGGTCTTGACAAGCTCTGTCATTAAAATAAGCGATAGCTTTTTCAACTATTCTATCATCCCACGTCTGCGCTTGAATTAACTGATTACCGTCAAATATTCGTGCGCCATTAGCAACAACTAGCACCACTCTATCAACTAGATGCCCTAGTAATTCTCTCATGCGGTATACTTCATTTCCTGTCGCAATGACAAAGCGGATACCCCTTTGATCTAACTGATCCAGAATCTTTTCTAAACGCGGAAGGTCCATCTGTCCTTTATCATCTAGTAAGGTTCCATCCATATCTGTCGCAATTACTTTAATATCCATCTTCATTCCTCGTAGTTACTCTTACTACCACTTCAATCCTACATGTTCATTCATTTCTTTGTAAGCTATATCAATTCTTTCCTTTGTAGCAGCATCTAACAGGTCACGATGTTTACCACCCTCTATAAAGTCTTCCAAAATATAGGTCTGATAATGATAAAGTGGATACCCTTCTGGAGAAAATGTCCCTTTAGGCCTACGATTCACCCAAGTAGGGTGGGCTTGAGCAGTCTCAATGCTAGTCTTGCCAGCTTTTTTCTTAAGTGTTACATCCATAAGAACACCCCGCTCAGTCCACTTGGCATTTTCTACACCAGTCATCGTTTCAATCCGTTGATTCGAAATAAAATTCCCCATAGAGTAGATAATCAATTTTTTATCTCCATCTTTTTCAACCGTTTCAGATGGTTCAACTACGTGAGGATGACCTCCAAAGATAATATCAGCCCCCCAGTCAATCATTTTGTGGTAGAGTGCCTTCTGCTCTTCAGTAGGTTCTATGCGATATTCTACACCCATCTGAGGCATAATAATTGTAATATCTGCCTCTTTTTCAGCTCGTTCAATCTCAGCCTTCATCTTTTCTTCATTCAAGTCAGAAAGATAGCGATTATAATCTTCTTGAGACAAATTTTGCTCAATTCCATTGAAACCATAAGAGTAAGCTAATAAAGCCACTTTAATACCATTTACTTCTTTGATGACAAGAGGAGCCTTATCACGTGGCTCATGAGTGTATACTCCAATTGGCGTTATACCTGCCTTTTCAATCGTATCTGCTGTTGAAATAACACCCTCGATTTGTGAATCTAAAATATGATTATGAGCCAAATCCAAAACATGATATCCTGCATCCTTAATAGCATCCATCACTTGGGTAGGAGCATTAAATAAAGGATAGCCCGCTAAATAATGATCTTTATTAATGGTTCCTTCAAAATCACCTATAGCCAAATCTGCCTGTTTAAGCCAAGGAGTAACGTACTCAAAATTCTCATGAAAATCATAGCTACCATCTTCTTTTTTAGCTGACATATAAATAATATCATGGTAAAGTAAATCTCCATGGGCCATGATACGGGCACTTGTTTCTTCGTCCTGCTTCTTAGCTTCTTGGTTTTTCTTAGTTTCCTCTTGAGTGAAAGTATTGCGTTTTTGACTAGCCAAAGGCATGCCATTGAAACTCTCAAAAAGTAACACTAAACTCATTGATAGAAAGACTGCCAATAAAAGAACTACGACAAAACCTTTATTACTCCACCTGCTATAACGCCTGAAGAAATCTACAATCTTCCGTATAAATCCTAAAACTGCTTCTGCTTGGTGTCTATCTTGTCTTCTTTGCATATTGATTTCCCTACTTTCTTATGCAAGCCTTTTTCTTTATTATATCACAGTTAAGAGATTCTTACACAGTTCAATCCATTCTACTAACTATTATCTAAAAATCACTGCATCGAAACACTTTCAATCCTCCTTATTTTGTGTTATCATGTAGAGGTAATGAAAGGAGAGAACATGTCTGCTATAGAACGTATTACAAAAGCTGCTCATTTAATCGATATGAAAGATATTATTCGCGAGGGGAATCCAACTCTTCGCGCTGTTGCTGAGGAAGTAACTTTCCCTTTATCTGATCAAGAAATTATCCTTGGTGAAAAGATGATGCAATTCCTCAAGCATTCTCAAGATCCTGTCATGGCTGAAAAGATGGGATTACGTGGTGGTGTCGGCCTAGCTGCTCCTCAATTGGATATCTCAAAACGGATTATTGCTGTCTTGGTTCCTAATATTGTTGAAGAGGGAGAGACTCCTCAAGAAGCCTATGACTTGCAAGCTATCATGTACAATCCCAAAATTGTATCCCACTCAGTTCAAGATGCTGCTCTTGGTGAAGGGGAGGGGTGCTTATCTGTTGACCGTAACGTGCCAGGCTATGTTGTTCGCCATGCCCGTGTCACTGTTGACTACTTTGATAAAGACGGAGAAAAAAACACCGCATCAAACTCAAAGGTTACAATTCTATCGTTGTCCAACATGAAATTGACCACATCAACGGTGTTATGTTCTACGACCGTATCAATGAAAAAGATCCATTTGCAGTCAAAGAAGGACTGCTTATTCTTGAATAAAGAAATAAAATCCCGTTAACAAGCGGGATTTTGTGTTATAATAAGGGCATGAAAACAAACGATATTGTCTATGGCGTCCATGCCGTTACTGAAGCCCTCCTTGCAAATACTGGAAACAAACTCTACCTCCAAGAAGATCTCCGAGGTAAAAATGTTGAAAAGGTCAAAGAATTAGCCACTGAAAAAAAAGTTTCCATTTCTTGGACTTCTAAAAAATCACTCTCTGAGATGACTGAAGGTTCTGTTCATCAAGGTTTTGTTCTAAGAGTTTCTGAATTTGCTTATAGTGAATTAGATCAAATCCTTGCCCAAACAGAGCAAGTGGAAAATCCACTTCTAATTATTTTGGATGGTCTGACTGATCCCCACAATCTAGGCTCTATACTAAGAACAGCAGATGCGACTAATGTTTCAGGGATTATCATTCCTAAACACCGAGCTGTAGGTGTGACTCCGGTCGTTGCTAAAACTGCGACAGGGGCCATTGAACACGTACCTATTGCAAGAGTGACCAACCTTAGTCAAACTTTGGACAAGCTCAAGGAGCAAGGTTTCTGGACCTTTGGAACGGATATGAATGGGACTCCTTGCCACAAGTGGAATACAAAAGGGAAAATTGCCCTCATCATCGGAAATGAAGGAAAAGGCATCTCTAGCAACATCAAAAAACAGGTCGATGAAATGATTACCATTCCTATGAACGGCCATGTTCAGAGCCTCAATGCTAGTGTTGCTGCAGCTATTCTTATGTATGAAGTTTTCCGAAATAGACTATAAAAAAGTTTCCAGTCATCTGATTGGAAACTTTTTTATGATTATACTCAATGAAAATCAAAGAGCAAACTAAGAAGCTAGCCATAGACAGCTCAAAGCACTGCTTTGAGGTTGTAGATAAGACTGACGAAGTCAGTACCCATACCTACGGCAAAGCGAAGCTGACGTGGTTTGAAGAGATTTTCAAAGTGTATTAACTATGCTCAGTAATAAACTTATAAGCTTCTTGACCAGCGATAGCTCCATCTCCAACTGCTGTTGTTACTTGGCGAAGATCTTTCAAGCGAACATCTCCAACCGCAAAGATACCGTCAACTGCAGTTTTCATGTGGTTATCTGTCACAATCCAGCCTGCCTGATCTTGAATATTTAATTCTTTAACAAAATCGCTAACAGGGTCCAAACCAACATAGATAAAGACACCACCGAAGGCTTTCTCTGTCACTTGACCTGTTTTCACATTTCAAATACGACAGACTCCACTCTATTTTCACCCTTGATTTCCTTAACTACAGAATCCCATATAAAGCTGACTTTTTCATTAGCAAAGGCACGATCTTGTAAAACCTTTTGGGCACGAAGTTGGTCACGACGGTGAACAATGGTAACCGTTTTAGCAAAACGAGTCAAGAAGAGCGCTTCTTCAACTGCTGAATCCCCTCCACCAACTACTAGCAAATCTTGGTCACGGAAGAAAGCTCCATCACAGACTGCACAGTAGGAAACGCCACGACTATTGAGTTCTTCTTCACCTGGAACTCCTAAAAGACGATGTTTAGAACCAGTTGCTATGATGACTGTATGTGTGTCGTATGATTGGTCATTGGTCATCACTTTCTTAAAATCGCCATGGTCTTCTACATTTTCAACATAAGCATAGATATGCTCAACACCAAAATTTTCAAGCGGTTCAAACATCTTTTCAGCTAACTCTGGTCCACTGATATTGGCATAACCTGGGTAGTTTTCGATATCCGATGTATTGTTCATCTGTCCACCTGGCAAACCACCTTCAATGAGAGCAACTTTCATATTGCTACGAGCAGCATACAAGGCTGCAGTCATTCCTGCAGGTCCAGCACCTATAATGATAGTATCGTACATTTCGATTCCTTCTTTCCTGTTGTAACTATTTTTATTCTAACTCTTTTTTATCATTCATGCAAGTATTATGCCTTGAAAACCAAAAGCAAACTCATAACAGCAAAAGATAATACTGGAATAACCAAAGCACCAATCATGATCATCTCATAAAAACGAGCTTTTCGATCCTCGGGAGTCTTATCAACTCTAGATATGATCCTTAATCCCATCCAAATACCTAAAAATCCCCCTACTAAGAGTGCTGTTATAATTAAACTCTCAAAAATATAAAGAAAACAATTGCAGTAGCATGATTTCTCTCATTTCTATCTTTTTTAAAGAGTAAACTCAGCTAGTCTATCTAACTGAGTTTTCTTCTTTCTATTATATCAAATATATGTCCGTTTGTAACTAGAGAAAAATTCTTTTGTTCGTTCTTCTTTAGGATTATTGATGATTTGATCCGGTGTACCTGACTCAATAATTTTTCCCTTATCTAGGAATAAAATCTTATCAGCAACTTGAGCTACAAAAAGACATGTCATGGCTAACTAAAATCATGGTTTGACCAGATTTAGCTGCATCTGCAATAGATTTTTCAACTTCTCCGACTAATTCTGGATCGAGAGCTGATGTTGGCTCGTCTAGAAGCAAAACATCAGGTTTCATAGCAAGGGCACGCGCCAAGGCAACCCGTTGCTTTTGTCCACCAGATAGGTGGCGAGGGTAATGGTGTTCTTTATCAGAAAGCCCTACCTTAGCTAACTCTTCCTTAGCAATCTTAGTTGCTTCCTCATCTGATAATTTCTTAACAACTACTAAGCCTTCCTTGACATTGTCAAGTGCAGTTCTGCGTTCAAACAGATTAAACTGTTGAAATACCATGGATAGTTTACGTCTAAGGGCTAATATTTGATCTTGGCTAATCTTAGAAAAATCAACTGAAAAATCATCAATCTGTATCGAACCACTATCTGGTGTTTCCAGATAGTTGAGACTACGTAGGAAAGTTGACTTCCCTGCACCTGAAGAACCAATCAAGGCCACTACTTCCCCTTTTTGGATATCCAAGTTCAAATGATCCAAGACGGTCTGACCTGAGAAGGATTTACTTAAATTCGAAATCTTAATCATTAACGAAGGTCTCCTTTCACATCTGTAACAACTGTATCCGGTGCTGAAATGGCCATCTTTTTCTCAATGAAACGGCCGAGACCCTCAATCCCAATATTTACTACCCAGTAAACAAGCGCTACAGAAATAAATCGCTCAAAATAACGATAGTCTGCACCACCCAAAATCTGAGCTTGAGCAAATACCTCTACAACACCAGCACTAAAGGCTAGAGAAGTCCCTTTTGTTAGTCCAATAAGGGAATTAATCAAAGTTGGAGTCGCAACAACTGCAGCATTGGGAATAATCACACGACGGTAAACTTGGGCACGAGTCATACCAAGACTTCGAGCTGCTTCAATCTCGCCAGGATTAACTGAGAGAATAGCTGCACGTATGGTTTCACTGGCATAGGCCGCCTCATTAAATGCAAAAGCTACAATAGCAAAAACAGCTGCTGGAATGGCATTGATATTAAAACCGGTACCCCACTGCTGATTGAGAGCTTTCAAAACTAAAGGAATCCCATAGTAGGTCAGCATAAGCTGCACTAAGATTGGTGTCCCTTTTAAAAAACTAACAAAAAAAGCCTGTAGAGGGTATAAAATCTTCACACGGTTAATTTTTACTATGGCAAAAACTAAGGCCAAGATCAAACCAAATATTGCTCCACCTATCGTTAACATCAAAGTTGTAGGTAGCTGTTGGACAATTCTCGGAATCCCATCAAAAACCGAACGCCAGCTAAAGAGCTTTCCATCCGGAATATATTGCATCAAGTTTTGATACCAATCTGATGCTAAAAATGTTGTAATATTCATAAGAACATCCTCTCCTGATAATGATTCATTCTACCATACTTCTCCCTGTAATCAAATTATTTGCTACGGGCAACTGTAGATAATCTCTATCTACTATTTTATCATACTTTAAAATTGGGAAGTAATATATTTTCCCTATCAAAGTGATAGAGAAAAGCTATTTCAAACTTAAATCTCCATAAGATGTTCGATAACCAATTTGTTTAAGGATACCATTTTCTACTAAAAGAGGACGTTTTAATAACATGCCATCACTTGCTAGAAGTTTCGCTGCATCTTGCTTAGACAAGCTTCCAATCTTATCTTTCAAGCCCATTTCACGATATTTGATTCCACTAGTATTAAAAAATTGCTTTAGTTCAAAACCAGATTTCTCCAACCAGTCTAAAATCATTTCTTCACTCGGAGTCTCTTCTACGATATGAACATCTTTGTATTCAAGCCCCAACTCATTCAATTCATTTTTTGCTTTTTTACAAGTTGAACATTTTGGGTATTCGATAAATTCTAACATCTTTCTCTCTTTCTTTATTCTCATTCTTGAAAATGTATACCTTCATGTGCTAGCAGCCAAGCTTTCTTTTCCACTCCTGCGGCATATCCTGTCAGGCGATTTCCTTTCCCTAGGACACGATGACAGGGAACTAAAATAGACCAAGGATTACGTCCCACTGCTCCTCCAATCGCTTGAGCAGACAGAACTTGCAATTCTTGAGCGATTTGGCCATAAGTAACTGTTTGACCATAGGGAATACCCTGCAAGTAGGTCCATACTCTCTTTTCAAACTCTGTCCCAATAGGAGCTAGGGATAGCTGAAACAAGTCCTGAATTTCCCCTTTAAAATAGGCATCTAAGTAGAAAATCACCTGATCTAGGATAGCATGACTTTTAACTTCTTCCAAACTATCTTCTACTAAACCTCTCTCAAAATTAGACTGCCCTTGAAACCAGATTCCATACAGGTAGTGGTCATCTGCTACTAAGGATAGGAATCCAATCGGCGAAGAATAGAGCATTTTAGCATACTTCTTCTGCATCATTTTTTTAATTTTTGATAGGCTAAGCGTTCCCCGTCTACTGGAACTTTCCCAACCTTTTCAAAACCAAGTTTTTCAAAAATATGTTGCATAGCTTTGTTTTCGGCATGCGTATCTGAGCGAAATCAAGATAATCAAATCCTTCAATCAATCCTTCTAAGAAGGTTTGAGCAACTCCTTGTCCTTGAACATCTCTTGCTACAGCAATACGGTGAAAGACCAGATATTCTGATTCTCCATCTTGCCAACTTCCTTCATAAATGGCTTCATAATCTTTCTCAGGGCTCTTAGTTACAGCTGCATAAGCTAGTAATTCACCTTCTTCAAGGGCCACATAGGCCTGACCTGAAATAATATCATCAATGATAGTATCAGCATTTGGATAACCATTTTGCCACTGGTCACTTCCTGCATCTGCTAAAGATTTTTTAGCATCCTCAATCAACTGCATAATTGAATGTACTTCATTTGGAAAGGCTAAACGAATTTCCATTTTAACTCCTTTTTACTGACTATTTTTATCCATCATAGCATAATTTAAGCCTTTTCACAAGCAGTTGAAATTTGACTTTTCGTTTTTGTTATTTTATAATCTAGTTATTAAAACTAGATGAAAGGAAGTTGGAAATGAATACCTGTTTTTCCTACCCCAAATGGGAAGAAATCCCGAGCATTGATCTCTATCTGGACCAAGTTTTTACTTTATGTGAATCAAGTTTGCACCCCTGTCTTTACGGAGAAAGAAAAAGGGCTGACTGCATCCATGGTCAATAACTATGTTAAGCACGGTTATCTTACAAAACCAGACAAGAAAAAGTACCAACGCCAACAAATTGCTCGTTTGATTGCTATCACAACCCTCAAATCTGTCTTTTCAATTCAAGAAATTGCACAAACACTCAATACACTTCAAACACAAGCCAGTTCAGAGCAACTCTATAATGCCTTTGTAGATTATATGAACCAAGGAATTGATCCATCAAATCCCATCATCCAAAGCAGCTGCCAAACTATCAAACTTTATCACCACACCTTATCACTAGTCACACATCACTCTGAAAAGGAGGAGACTAAATGAATACTAGCCTAAAACTCAGTAAACAACTTAGTTTTGGAGAAGAAGTCGCTAATAGCGTCACCCATGCTGTTGGTGCGCTTTTCATGCTGATTTTGTTACCTATTTCATCTACCTACAGTTACCAAGTACATGGATTGTTATCATCATTTGGTGTTTCTATCTTCGTGATTAGCCTATTTCTAATGTTTCTTTCATCTACAATCTATCACTCCATGGCTTACGGCTCAACCCATAAATATGTGTTACGGATCATTGACCATTCTATGATTTATGTTGCCATTGCTGGCTCTTACACGCCCGTCGTCTTAACCTTAATGAATAACTGGTTTGGCTATCTGATTATTTCCATTCAGTGGGGAACGACCATCTTTGGTATTCTCTATAAAATCTTTGCTAAAAAAGTCAATGAGAAATTTAGCCTTGCTCTTTACCTGATTATGGGCTGGCTGGTACTAGCAATCATTCCTGCCATTATTAGTCAAACGACACCAATCTTTTGGAGCCTTATGGTAACAGGTGGTCTTTGTTACACTGTAGGAGCAGGATTTTACGCTAAGAAAAAGCCTTATTTTCACATGATTTGGCATCTCTTTATCCTAGCTGCGTCCGCACTCCAATACATCGCTATTGTTTATTACATGTAAAAAAAGACAAGGTTTTTTATCCTTGCCTTTTAGTTTTAGTATTGCTTTGGTTTCAATGTCAATAAGTGTGTTCTTTTTGAATCAGTAACTATTCCAATTTATCTATCTTGAAATATATAAAATCCCTTTGTAATACTATAAAAAATAACTAACAAAGAAATAACTATAAGACTCGGTTGCCAAAAACCCGATATATCTACTACACTTTGGCCTAAAAGTTGGCCAATAAAGCTAACTAAAATTAAAATAATTAAATTGAAAATTACTGATACTAATAAAATTAACACCGAATGTATTATTGCCTCGCCTATACGTATTTTAAAAAGTTGTGATCTTGACACTCCCAGTGTCTTTAACTGTTTAATGTCTTCAATATCTTTATTAGAAGATAAAATTGTAAGAGAAATAGAACTAGTAATAATCAGAATAATTGGAGCAGACAGATAAGCAATAAAGGAAGCTCTTGCTTCGAGTACACCGTTTGCTGTATTCATGAATGAATACATATTTTGGGTGTAAAGAATAAACCCAGAAATGAGAGTTACTCCCATGCTCATTGAAGTTTGTATACTTTTCAAATAACTAGGATTGGATAGTAGATTCCAAAAGCCTGTATTGATTACATAATTTTCAGTTGGAAATATCCTCATTAAAAATTTTATTAGAAACACTTTGAATTGATGGAGATAGTGATTGAATAATAAGGATGTGAATAATTAATAAAAATAATATTATGCTTGACTGTTTTTGCAATTATTTCTTTATTTCTGACTAAAAACTTGCTGAAACAATCAGAACCTATACATAGTAACCATAGGATTAAACGAACAGAGATGTTAATAAATCCAGTTACTGTAACTTTTCTTTTTTTCTTTTTTGGTTTTAATATTGATGATATTTTAAGTATTCGACTTGAATAAAAGTAAGCCCCTATCCCGACAATTGTTGGGACTATAAAAACACTCAATAAAATTGATTGAATGTTGGCTGTAATAACTAAATCAGGTAACTCATCTCTTCCTAATAAATTTTGTAAAAAATTTGTAGTAACTATCTGTCATGATAAAATGAAAGTATTGTACCAATACTACTAACAATCACTGCCATTAAATAAAAACTGTCCAGATACTAATAAAGATAGTTGAGTTCTGCTTGCGCCTAAGATAGCCCATAATTGGTAATCCTTTTTTTAAAAGATATCTATTAGCAGCCTTATATTATTTGAAATAAGGAAAAATAAAGTAGTCCCTCCAAAAATTATTAGCATTTGAAAAAGTTGTGAAGCGTTAATATTAGCAGTATTTATTGAACTAGCAATACCAAATAAAGATGTTCCAACAATCAGGCTAGATACAAATAGTAATGGTATTGTTCCTAACCATTGTCTTTTTTTGAGTACTGAAATTGGTAAATGATTAATTTTAGCATAATAAATCCTCCTCAAATTAATCTTTACTACTTTCAAGTGCTTGGTAGAGCTCATCAGCTGAAGGTTTAATAATTTGTCGAGATATCTTTCCGTCTTTTAAAATGAGTGCTCTGTCAGTTTTTGAAGCCAACTCAATATCATGAGTGACCATAAAAACACATTTTCCTTGACTCGCTAAATTACGAAGTGTTTCAAAAATAAGTTTTCTTGAGACGCTGTCCAGAGCTCCTGTTGGCTCATCAGCAAAAATAATTTTACTATCAGCTATTATTGCACGAGTAATAGCCACTTTTTGCTGTTCTCCACCTGATAAGGTAGCAACTAATGATGATAGTTCTGCTTTAAAATTCAAACTATCCAACATTTTTTTTACTTTATTTCTATCAACACTCTTTCCTGAGAGTCTCAGAGGAAGTGTAACATTTTCTAGTACAGGTAGAGCGGGTACCAGATTATAGTTTTGAAAAATAATTGCAATATCTTGCCTTCTAAATTTAGCAAGCTTCCCTTCTTTTAAGGTATATGGATTTATACCATTGATAACAACTTCGCCACTTGTTGGTTCAGATAAACTTGATAAGCAACTTAGCAAAGTAGACTTTCCAGAACCACTGACACCAAGTATTGATACAAATTCCCCATAATTGACAGATAAAGAAATATCTTTCAAAATAGAGACAGTTTTGTCTTGCCCTAACAAAAATTCTTTGAAAGATTTGTGACTTCAACAGCTAGATTATTAACCATAATAAATCCTCCTGGTCCCAGCGTCATATTTGATTTAATTATACAATATTGGAATCCTGTTAATATCAAGTAAGTAACTTATGAAACGTATTTTTAATGGATAAAATTTCTATTTCCTCTGGATCTCGAATAAAGGTCTTTAGCGAGCTAAGAATTTTTTCTATTACCTTAATAATATCATAAATGAGGTTTGATTAAAAGCGTAAACATAGCTTTATTAAGAGGTACAGCTTTTCTATACAAAATTTAAACATAAAACTTAGGTATACTTAATAAATGAGAATTAAAGTTAGCTATAACGAAGATAGTAACATATGTAAAACTACTCTCCACCAAGCAGACTTATCAAAAAGAAAAGGCGCTAGGACTGAGGAAACAGTTCTAACGCAAAAACTAAAAAAATTTCAATTACAGTATAGCGCAGGAAGTGATTTTTTGCGCTTTTTTACTATCTTTTTTCTTTACACATATTAATAAAGTACTGGTGCAAGCGCACATCATCAGTCAATTCAGGATGAAAAGAAGTTACCAACATATTTTTTTCTTGGGCTGCAACGATCTGATTGTCCACTATTGCTAGAATTTCTACATCTTCTCCAACACTACTGATAATCGGACCGCGAATAAAAGTCATTGGAATCTTACCAACTCCCTTACATTCTGCTTCGGTATAAAAACTTCCAAGCTGGCGTCCATAAGCATTGCGCTCGACAACCATATCCATAGTTCCTAGATGACTCTCGTCCTGAGAAGTAATTTCCTTAGCCAGCAAAATTAAACCAGCACAGGTCCCAAACACTGGTAATCCAGATAGAATGGCTTCTCGAATGGGAATCAGCATGTCTTGGTCTCGCAAAAGCTTGCCCATTGTTGTTGACTCCCCACCCGGTAAAATTAAACCAGACAGTTCTTTTTGATATTTCTGAAAATCTTCTAGGTTTCTTAGTTCAACATTTTCAACTCCAAGTCTTTCCAGAACTCGCTCATGTTCTGCAAAAGCACCTTGTAGAGCCAGGATTCCGATTTTCATCTATTTGCCTCGCTCTGCCATGAGGATTTGAATCTCATTCTCATTAATTCCAACCATAGCTTCCCCAAGGTCTTCAGAGATTTCAGCTAGGATTTTTGGATTGCGATAATTAGTAACAGCCTTGACAATAGCACTTGCCCGTTTTACTGGATCTCCTGATTTGAAAATACCAGACCCAACAAAGACACCCTCAGCCCCTAGTTGCATCATGAGCGCTGCATCAGCTGGCGTTGCAACGCCTCCAGCTGCGAAGTTTACAACTGGTAATTTTCCATGCTCATGGACATATTGAACCAATTCTACAGGTACTTGTAAGTCTTTGGCAGCAACATAAAGCTCGTCCTCACGCAAATTTTGAATACGACGGATTTCCTGATTCATCATACGCATATGACGAACTGCTTGAACGATATCGCCTGTACCTGGCTCCCCCTTAGTTCGAATCATGGAAGCACCTTCAGCAATACGACGTAAGGCTTCACCCAAGTCCTTAGCTCCACAGACAAAAGGAACTTTGAATTCTTTCTTATCCACATGGAAACGGTCATCAGCCGGAGATAAAACCTCACTTTCATCGATGTAGTCAATCTCAATGGCTTCTAAAATCTGTGCTTCAACAAAGTGTCCGATTCTAACCTTGGCCATAACAGGAATACTAACCGCATCTTGAATTTCTTTAATCATCTTTGGATCGCTCATACGAGAAACACCACCAACAGCACGAATATCAGCCGGAATCCTCTCCAAAGCCATAACAGCTGCTGCACCTGCAGCTTCTGCGATACGAGCTTGCTCAGGATTTTGAACATCCATAATAACGCCGCCTTTAAGCATCTGTGCTAAGTTTTTATTTAATTCATAACGATTTTCTGTCATTTTTTTGTCCTTATACCTTATATTAGTAGTTACAATTTTATTCTAAAATAGAAAAGATAGAATGACAAGATAAAAAAACAAATATTGTCTGGGTACAATATAAGTAAAAAAACTATCTAACCTCTAACAAGGCCAGATAGTTCATCAAATATTATTTTTCAGCTGTAAGAGCAGCCATTGTGATATAGTTGTATGGTTTGTTGAAGTGTGGCAAGAAGAAGAGGTCTGTCAATGCCAATTTTTCAATTGTTACATGTTCTTGGATAGCAAGCGAGAACATGTGGATTCCCATGCTAATTGCAATATCATGTGAAACCATTTGGGCACCAAGAATTTCACGACTATCTTTGTCAAAGACAATCTTAATCGCTACTTCATGGTTATCATGTTTCATGAATTCTGGTTTTTGTAGATCGTTAAAGCCTGTTTCAGTTGCATTGTAACCAGCAGCTTTTGCTTTTTCAAGAGTCAAACCAGTTGAAACCATGTGAAGTCCGTAAATTGAGATACCATTTGATCCTTGCACACCGATTCCTTCCAATTCATGGCCACAAGCATTGTAGGCACCAACGATACCAGTACGTACAGCGTTTGAAGCAAGCGCAATGTAGCTAGTTTCTTTACGAGCATTATCATAGACAGTCGCACAGTCACCAACTGCAAATACACCTGGAAGTGATGTTTCTTGTTTCTTGTCTACAAGGAAGGCACCGTTGCGGAAGAGTTCAATCTTACCATCAGCAAGGGCAGTGTTTGGACGGAAACCAACTGCAAGGATAACCATATCCACATCGAAAGTTTCTTTATCAGTAATCAAGCGTTCAACTTTACCGTCACCTTCGATTGCTTTAACAGTTTGACCTAGAGCCAAGCGGATGTTGTGATCTTCCAAGTTCTTGGCCATCATTTGTGTGAAGTCTTTATCATAGTAGCCGTTCAAGACAGTATCAACGATATCAACAAGGACAACTTCTTTTCCAAGACGCTCAAAGGCTTCAGCAAGTTCAACACCGATGTAACCACCACCTACAACGGCGATACGGTCAAGGTGTTGGCTCTTATCAGCCAATTTGTGAATCACTTCTTCAGCGTTTTGGTACAATTTCACAAATTGAACGTTGTCAAGAGTTGCTTTAAATTCGCGGTTTCCTTTAACAATTTCAACACCTTCGATTGGTGGCAAGATTGGTGTAGAACCTGTAGCGAAAATCAATTTCTCGTATGATTCTTTGTGCTCTTTTCCTTCAACTTCTGCAGTAACTACTTTGTTATCATAGTCGATTGAAAGAACTGGTGAGTTCATGTACACCTTAGCACCTTTTGCTTCCAATTTTTCTTTATCAGAATAGAACAAGCCTTCAGCACCATCAATTTGTTCACCAATCCAAAGGGCCATTCCACATCCTAGGAAAGAGATGTTAGAGTTTTGGTCAAATACAACGATTTCGTTCTCATTGCCAAAATTATCCAACATAGTATTAATACATGCTGTACCAGCGTGGTTAGCACCAACTACAACGATTTTACTCATAGAAAAATTCCTACCTTCAATTTTAAATTTACTCTTCTAGTATAACATTTACTGTTAGCGTTTACAAGAGTTTTGCTAATTTTCCCGATTTTTTTGTAAAAAAATGTAAATAATCTGTATTTTATCAGTCTATCTTACAATTGCTCTTTATTTTCTGAGCATATTTCTTGACAACTTTACAAATTTTATTTGTGAAAACGCTGACTTTATGGTATGCTAGTATCATGGAAAGAAAATGTAAGGGGTTCATTTTTCATAAATTTACTATATTTCAGCTTTCTTTTCATAAGAGAAAGGAGTTGGTAGCTTGCCTCTTAGTTCACATTCCGAACGGCTAATGGGGACTACTATCACTATTTCATTAGTGGGTGAGCGAGCAGATAGCTTGCTTCAAAAATCCTTTGATTTACTCAAAGAACTTGAATACCGCTTTAATGCCAATAGCCAAAAATCTGAGTTGATGGAAATCAATTATCAAGCTGGAATAGCTCCAGTCAAAGTTCATCCAGACCTGTTTGAACTGATTTCACTTGGATTAGAGCATAGCTTAGCACCCTCTAGCCATCTCAACATCAGTATTGGTCCCTTGATTCAAACCTGGCGCATCGGTTTTTCAGATGCCAAAGTGGCCCAACCCCAAGAAATTGAATCGGTGCTACCTTTAATTAATCCTCATTATATCGAGTTAGATTCTTCTGCTTCCACTGTGTTCTTGAAACAGAAAGGAATGAAGATTGATCTTGGTTGTTTAGCCAAGGGTTATAGTGCGGATAAGGTTGCCCAATTTCTTAGAGAAGAGGGAGTGACATCTGCCTTGATCAATCTAGGAGGGAATATCCTGACCATTGGAAAAAATCAGTCAAGAGATAATCAACCTTGGCAAATTGGAATCCAAGATCCAGCCAATCCGAGGGGAAATCACTTAATGACAATCCCTGTTGTCAATCAATCTGTCGTGACTTCAGGCATTTATGAACGTCACCTGACAGTCGATGGAAAAGATTACCATCATATTTTTGACAGTCAAACAGGATATCCTGTTGAAACGGAACTAGCTAGTCTCACCATCATCTCTGATAAATCAGTCGATGGTGAAATCTGGACAACTCGTCTATTTGGAGAAAGACCTGCTTCTATCCTCTGGCAAGTCGAAAGTTTGGAGGGGATCGAAGCTATCCTCATCGATAAAGAAGGTCACCTAAGCTGTTCTTCAGGAATTCCTACTCTATAGAGACAACTGTTTCAATGGAGTTTTAAAATCGTATTATGTAAAAAGAGAAAGGAAATCTCATGTTAAAACTTATTGCTATTGTTGGAACAAATTCAAAACGTTCTACAAACCGTCAATTGCTTCAATACATGCAAAAACACTTTGCTGAAAAAGCTGAAATTGAACTTGTTGAAATTAAAGACATTCCTGTCTTCAACAAACCAGCAGACAAGAAAGTACCTGCTGAAATTCTAGAAATAGCTGCTAAAATTGAAGAGGCAGATGGCGTTATTATCGGTACTCCTGAGTATGACCACTCTATCCCAGCTGTTTTGATGAGCGCTCTTGCTTGGTTGTCTTATGGTATCTACCCACTTTTGAATAAACCAATCATGATTACAGGTGCTTCATATGGTACGCTTGGTTCATCACGTGCCCAATTACAACTTCGTCAAATCTTGAATGCTCCAGAAATTAAAGCAAGTGTCCTTCCAGATGAATTCTTGCTTTCACATTCTCTTCAAGCCTTCACCCCAAGTGGTGATCTTGTGGATCTTGATGTTATCAAAAAATTGGATGCCACTTTTGACGACTTCCGTATCTTTGTAAAAATCACAGAAAAATTGCGTAACGCACAAGAACTACTTCGCAAAGATGCTGAAGACTTTGACTGGGAAAATTTGTAAGATAGGAGACCAAAAAGAATGAAATTTGTTGGACTTGTAGGATCAAACTACGATCAATCATATAACCGTAAACTCTTGGAATTTATCCGTCGTCACTTCAAACTTAAATTCGAATTAGAAGTTCTTGAAATTGACGAAGTTCCAATGTTTAACCAAGACGAAAAATGGGATGAAAGTTTCCAATTACGTTATTTATATAATAAAATTACTCGTGCTGATGGTGTCATTATCGCTACTCCTGAGCACAACCATACAATCTCAGCTTCCCTAAAATCTGTTCTTGAATGGCTTTCATACGAAGTTCATCCATTTGAAAACAAGCCAGTCATGATTGTAGGTGCTTCTTACTACGACCAAGGTACTTCTCGTGCCCAAGTTCACCTTCGTAAGATTCTTGACGCTCCAGGTGTCAATGCCTATACTCTTCCAGGAAATGAATTCCTTCTCGGTAAAGCTAAAGAAGCTTTTGATGTTAATGGGAATATCACAAATGAAGGAACTATTAATTTCCTTGCAACATGTTTAGACAACTTTGTAAAATATGTGGGAGTCGTTTCAAAATTGAAAAAACCAAAACCAATCGCACCAGAAGATTTATATTGTACAAATCCAATCGCAACTACCATTCAAGGTGTTGACCCTGATGATCCTGAATGGGTAGAAAAAGCAGCTGAGCTTGTTGGAGCTGTTTCTGGAGATACTTACGTTAAATTAGACCATGGTATCTTGACAGTTAACCAAATTGATATGTTCTTGAAAGCAATGCCATTTGAGTTGACATATGCGGATGATAATAACCAATTCTTGTACTACAATAACGCCCACCAAGATCCAAACACAATGTATGGTAAACGTGTGCGAGTTCAAGCAGGTAGCCGACTAGGAACTGTACATGCTTCTCTACCACCTGCAAGAATGAAAAACGTTGAGTGGGTTGTAGGCGTATTACGTAATGGTGATCAAGAATATGTTCGTACAATTGTTCCGGGACAACCAGAAGGTGTAATTAATACTCATAACTATAAAGCAATGTACTATCCAGATGGCTCATATGCTGGAATTAATGAAATTATCTTTAATTTCCAACCATGGCTTGATTGGTACTTAGAAACAACTGGTCAACGTCTAGTTGGTGGAAATGCTGCTGCTTCTGCTGGTGGACATGGTCATGGCGATGCAGATGCTACATCTGGAGCTTCTGATGCAGGTGATGCTGGAGGCCACGGTGGTGGTGCAGACGCTACATCTGGTGCAAGTAACTAATCATTTTAGGAACCATCTTGGTTCCTTTTTTAGTAATCAAAAGACTAGCAGACAAAAACTGCTAGTCTTTTGATTATTATTTCATCTATCTTTGTTAAAAGAAAGAATATTTATACTCAATGAAAATCAAAGAACAAACTAGGAAGCTAGCCGCAGCTTGATCAAAGCACTACTTTGAGGTTGTAGATAAGACTGACAAAGTCAGTCACATATATAATCTAAGGTGAAGCTGACGTGGTTTGAAGAGATTTTCGAAGAGTATTATTATGAATTTGGATCATCGAGACTACGGCCATGTAAACCTTTTTCACGTTGTGCCTGACGTAGTTTCTCTGGTGTAACATCGTTTCCTTCTTCGTCCACAATTTTGATCCCTTCGATGTGGTGACGAACAGTGCGACGATAACCTTCGATGTACTCCTCACGTAGTCTAGCTTGTTCTACTTTTTCAGCTGGTGTTAAACCTTCTGCTTTTTTCTTTTTAGCAAGCTCGTTGATACGAGCAATTTTTTTAGGATCCATTTCTTCTCCTTTGTGATAAGATAAAGTCCGTTTATCAAATTTTATTTAGTGTTAATTTGGTTAAAACGAGCAAGTTTGGCTGCTTTTTGAGTTAAATGAGACAAGATTGCCAAACGATTTGACGAACAGCCTGATCTTCTGCCATTACCATGGTATTCTCAAAGAAATTATCAATAAGTGGACTAAGCGCAAAGAGTTGCTTCAATTGCTGACTTGCAGAACCTGATAATACAAGTGTTTCTACTGCTTCTGCCAAAGCTTTTTCTTGGTCATTTTCAAAAAGTGCTGAATCAACTGTAGCAACTCCTTCTGCCTTCTCAGCCAAGTTAAAGGCACGAGAAAGTGATTCAACAGATGATTTGAAGTCTTCTTCCTTGCTTGCTTCTACGAGAGCACTTGCTGCTTCCAACATATCCGCCACAACAAAGTTTGATCCTGCAAGAACGGCTTCCTTGATATCTTTTGGAGTAGAACCCATCATCTTATCAACACGAGCCTTGATAAAATCCATAACCTCTGCCTTATTTTCATAAGTCAAGCTGTCAAATGTTAGAGCATAAAGGCTATCAATCAGCTCGTCCATAGCAATGTGCCAACCAAAGGCATCCAAGATACGAACCACACCTTGAGTCGCACGACGAAGGGCATAAGGGTCATTAGAACCTGATGGAATCAAGCCTACTGAGAAGAAACTCAATATCGTATCCAATTTATCTGCAATGGCAAGCACTGCACCGACCTTGCTCTCTGGAAGATCTCCTTCAGCTGATGTCGGCATGTAGTGTTCACGAATAGCAACTGCCACTGCTGGAGTTTCCCCAGCAAGAAGGGCATATTTCTCACCCATAATTCCTTGGAGTTCGTCAAATTCACCAACCATACCTGTCAACAAGTCAAACTTGTAAATGGCTACTGCACGGGCTAGGTCAATCGTTTCATCCGCTGACAAGCCTGCTTTTTCTGCCAAGAGAATAGCAATCTGACCCGTACGAATCATGTGTTCACGAAGGGAACCAATTTTCTCATGGAAGGTGACATTGTTTAATTTTTCAACAAGATCTGAAATCACCAATTTTTGGTCTTCACGCCAGAAGAATTCTCCGTCTTCCAAGCGGGCTACCAAGACTTTTTCATTTCCTTTGATAACATTTTTCCAAATGCTCTGCGTTTCCGTTACGAACAGAAATGAAGTTTGGCAAGAGTTTACCATCTTGATCACGAACAACAAAGTAACGTTGGTGTTCCTTCATCGAAGTCACCAAGACTTCTTCTGGAACGTCAAGGTATTTGGGATCAAAGCTTCCCATAAAGGCAGTTGGGTATTCAACCAAGTTCAAGACTTCATTCAGCAAATCCGCATCAATTTCGATACCTACACCATGTTTTGCCTCAATTTCCTTAATTTGGTCAACAATCATTTGCTCACGTTCACGTGGATCTGCGATTACAAACTGTGCACGAAGATCTTCTTCATAGCTCAAAGCTGACTGAATCTTAGTTTCTTGTCCTAAGAAACGATGACCACGGCTGACACGATCACCCTTGATATCAAGGAAATCCAAATCAAACTCTTCCTCATCCAAGAGAACGGTTAAAGTGTGAACAGGACGAATGTACTCAAAGCTATTACCAGCCCAGTGCATGCTAACAGGGAAAGTCAATGACTTCAAGACATCCACAACACCTGGAATGATAGATTCAACTGCTTGACCAACTTCTTCCTTAGTGACATAGACATATTCTTCACCCTTGATTTCACGGAATTCGATATCTTCAACAGTCAAGCCTTTTCCACGGACAAATCCTTGAGCTGCTTTGGTGAAGTTCCCATCGCTATCCAAGGCAATTTTCTTTGCTGGACCCTTGAAATCTTCTGTCAAATCAGACTGTTTGTCTGCCAAACCTGTCACACGAACAGCCAAACGACGTGGTGTTGAGAAGGTTTGAATGGCTTCAAAAGACAGACGGTTTTCCTTGAGGAAGGCTGCCATTTTTTCGCCTAGTTGTTTTTCACTTGGTGTAACAACATAGGCTGGTAATTCTTCAAGACCGAGTTCTACTAATAAGTTTTTTGTCATGTTTTTTCTCCGAAAAGTATCTTTTTATTTTCCAGTTTGCCTTATGTGATTGGCACGCAAGCAACCAACTTCGTTGTTTCATTGCTAAAATTGGAGCCAAAAGTCTCCAATTTTGCCTAGTATCCTTAGCTTCACTAAGGATACCTTCATCACTGCGGCAACTGGTTCAGGGCTCACACTGTTCGCCCATTTTCGTAATTTGTCACTCTCTTTATTCTGCGTCTTCTGCTAAGAGTTTAGCTCGTGTTGCTTCATCCAAAAGTGGGTAGCCTAGACGTTTGCGTTCTGCGACAAAGGTTTTGGCTACGACACGAGCCAAGTTACGGATACGAGCGATATAGCCTGCGCGCTCTGTTACAGATACAGCTCCACGCGCATCAAGCAGGTTAAAGGTATGTGAACATTTGAGAACATAGTCATAGGCAGGGTGCACCAATCCTTCTTCCAAAGCACGTCCTGCTTCTTTTTCAAACTTATTAAAGTTTTCTAGTAACATTTCTTGGTCTGAAATTTCAAATGAATATTTTGAGTGCTCGTACTCAGGCTGGATAAAGATTTCACCATATTTTACGCCGTCAGCCCACTCAATATCGTAAACAGAGTCAACCTCTTGGATGTATGAAGCTAGACGTTCCAAACCGTAAGTAACTTCCGCCGTCACAGGGCCAGTTGCCAATCCACCGACTTGTTGGAAATAAGTGAACTGAGTGATTTCCATTCCATCAAGCCAAACTTCCCAACCAAGACCAGCTGAACCAGTTGACGGGTTTTCCCAGTTATCCTCAACGAAACGAATATCGTGTTCCAAAGGATTGATTCCCAATTTTTCCAAAGACTCAAGGTATAGTTCCTGGATATTTGATGGAGATGGCTTCATGACCACTTGGAATTGGTGGTGTTGGTAGAGACGGTTGGGGTTTTCCCCATAACGACCGTCAGCAGGACGACGTGATGGCTCTACATAAGCTGCATTCCATGGCTCAGGACCGATAGCGCGAAGGAAAGTGTAAGGACTCATTGTTCCCGCACCTTTTTCATTGTCATAAGCCTGCATGAGCATACAACCTTGGTCATTCCAAAATTGTTGCAAAGTAAGGATGATTTCCTGGAAAGTCAATTTTTTAGACATTATTTACTCCTTTTTATATAAATTACTTGCGACACGAGTCTGCCTCGTCGATCATACGAGGCAAGACGAGTTAGTACTGCGTCTAGCTCAGGCACTCTAGTGCTGAGCGTGGGGTAGCCCGACTGTAAGGAGGTCTCTGCCACTGATGCAGTGAAATGTTAATTTCTTAGACATTGAATACTCCTTAATAAAAATAATTTCTTGCGACACGAGTCTGCCTCGTCGATCATACGAGGCAAGACGAGTTAGTACTGCGTCTAGCTTAAACACATGAAACAGTGGGACTGTATAGAAAATCAAGGTCTGATCTTCTTGAAAGAAGACTCAGGTTCAAAATCAAAAAGAACCGAATTTCAACACCCAAGCCTTGCGACTAGGGGCGTCAGAAACGCGGTTCCACCCTAATTTATTACTTCATTACTTTTAAAAATACGACAGAAAGCGCCAGCTTCTTATTTTGCCCTACTTGGCTCCCACTATCCCAAGCTCGCTTGAAGAACGCCATAAGACTTTCTTTCCTGTTGTCTATTATAGCAAAAAACAAAAAGATGTACAATTCTTTTTATGATTTTCTAGAAATCCATTTCGTCAACTTTAGGAGCTACAGATTTGACCGTAATTCTTTTTAAGATTTCACGCTCCTCCTGACTTAGTTCAATTCCAAAGCAATCTAAATTACTCTTAATTCGAGAAGTAGTCACGGACTTAGGTAGCGGTAAAAATCCTTCTGCCAAGCTCCAAGCTAGTGCAATCTGAGCTACAGATTTTTCATGTCTAGCCGCAATTTCTTTTACCTCTTCCTGATCAAATAATTCTCCCTGACCAAAAGGTCCCCAAGCTTCCAATAAAATTCCTTTTTCTCGACAGTAATCTACTACTTCCTCTTGATACACACCTGGTGCCAAGCGAACTTGATTGACCGCTGGAAGAATTTTTGCTGTTTCAAGCAAGGCATCCAAATGATGGGGAAGAAAATTACTAACCCCGATAGCACGGATTTTGCCTTCTTGATAGAGATCTTCCATAGCTCTCCAAACTTCCGAATTTCGGATTTTCCATTGGTCATTTTCTCTGAGCAGTTTTGGGTTCGGCCAATGAATCAAATACAAATCCAAAGAATCCAAGCCAAGTTTCTCCAAAGATTCTTCAAAAGCCTGACGAGCCTGCTCATAGTTGTGATTTGTATTCCAGAGTTTACTGGTTACAAAAATTTCCTCCCTAGGAATACCACTATCTTGAATAGCACGACCAACGCTTTCTTCGTTTTTATAGATAGCCGCCGTATCGATATGGCGATAGCCTGTCTTTAAAGCCTCTAAAACTGCTTGATAGGCAATCTCTCCATTTTCAGCTTTCCAAGTTCCAAATCCCAAAACGGGAATGGAAACTCCATTATTTAAGTTGTAATATGTCATCATCTTCCCTTTCCGAATAAAGAAAATCCAAAGAAATCAGTTCTTAAAGAAAACAAATCTCTTTAGATTCAGTGTTTTATTGATCACGACTATAGAAAAGTTGGTGGGCTCTCAAACGTATATCTAACAAATCTGGAATAGTTACAAAACTATATCCTTGTCCTTTCAGATAGTCAATAATCTTTGGTAAAGCATTTACAGTTTCACCGTGAATATCATGCAACAATACAATTGATCCGCTACGAACCTGTCTTTGTACCTCCGTCAAGATGGATGTTTCATTCTTACTCTTCCAATCCAGACTATCTACATCCCACATGATAAAACTCAAATCAAGACTATTGCGAATGTCATCTGTAATCGCTCCATATGGAGGGCGCATCAGTTTAGAACTAGATCCTAAGACTTTTGTTAAAGCATTTTCAGTGTCTGTAATTTGTTTTCTAGCCTCTTCTAGAGAAAGTTTTGAGAGGATTGGATGACTCCAACTATGATTTCCAATAACATGCCCATCCTTTTTCATTCGTTTTAATATCTCTTCATTTCCAGAAATATTTTTACCTAGCACAAAGAAAGTAGCTTTAATCCCATACTTAGAGAGTATATCTAGAGCCTTATTGGTCGTTGAAGGATTTGGACCATCATCAAAGGTCAAGGCTACCAATTTTTGATTTTTCTTCTCAAAATAAGCCTTATAAAGTTCTGCATCCTTGTCTTGCAAATACGAAGATTGTAAAACATTAAAGAAAGTGGATACAGGTAAAGCAATCTCATCTATACTTTCAACTTTCTGACTTGGAAAAAGAATAATCTGGCTATCCTTATAATCAAAAATTCCAAGTAGACAGATTTTTGATCTGAGAATCCTTTGACAAGTTGGTCAAGTTTCTCTTTATCTAATTTCTTGTCTATTAAAAATGCTTTAATTTCTTTTAAAAAGATTTCCTTGGCTTTACTCGTATCTAAAAAACAGCTGATTAAGTGTAAAAGATTTCCCATCTTCAGTCAAATGGAACTTTGCAAGTGTGGTTTTTTCAGTTTCTTCAACTTTAAAGGACGCCAAATCGTATACTTGTTTGATAACATTATAATCACTGACTCCTTTTAAAGCAGAATCCTGTTTCTCTGTATAGTAAAAAGCAAGGGAATCCTTATCTTCTAACTTTTCCTTAATATCCTGAATCATGATTCCTTTGATAGACGAGTTTGCTTGCTCCCCCTTTAGAGGATAATAAGCAACTACTTCAGCTTGTCCCTTACGAAAATGATCCTTTTGATTCCCTTGACCAAATTGAACTTCTTTTTCATTCTTCAAACTTTCAATCTTCTGTTCAAAACTTTGTTTTGTATATATTTTGTACCCAATTATTGATCCAAGAACACAAATACTAACTGATAATATAGCTACTAAGGTTAGTAAGGCTGTCCTTTTTTTACCGTAATTCACATGCTTAACTCTACTTTTATTCATAAGACTATCTTATCAAATTCAAGCTATAATTTCAATGAAAAAAGAAAGTCATATTACATTAAAAAAGAGGGGATTCCCCCTTCTTTTATCTTATTTGACAGCTTCTTTCAAAGCTTCCACCTTATCCAAACGTTCCCATGGAAGGTCAATATCTGTACGTCCCATGTGTCCATAAGCCGCTGTTTGACGGTAGATTGGACGTTTGAGATCTAGCATTTTAATAATCCCTGCAGGACGAAGATCAAAAAGTTGACGTGCTGCAATTTCGAGTTTACTTTCAGCAACTGTTCCAGTACCAAAGGTATCAATACGGACAGATACTGGTTGTGCTACACCAATTGCATAAGCAAGTTGGACTTCTGCTTTTTTAGCAAGGCCCGCAGCAACGATATTTTTAGCAATATAGCGAGCTGCATAAGAGGCTGAGCGGTCTACCTTAGTCGCATCCTTACCAGAGAAGGCACCACCACCATGACGAGAATAGCCACCATAAGTATCTACTATAATCTTACGGCCAGTCAAACCAGAGTCTCCTTGAGGACCACCTATGACAAAGCGACCAGTCGGATTGATAAAGAATTTGCTTTGCTCATCTAAATAAGAAGCTGGAATAACTTCTTTGATAACCTTGTTAATGACATCATCATGAATTTGTTCATTGCTGACTTCTGGATCGTGTTGAGTTGAAATAACAACGGTATCGACGCGAACAGGACAGTCATTTTCATCATATTCAACAGTCACTTGCGATTTGGCATCCGGACGAAGATAGCTGATTTCACCAGACTTACGAAGTTCTGCCAAACGACGAACTAATTTATGACTGAGTGAGATTGGTAATGGCATGAGTTCTTCTGTCTCATTCACTGCAAAACCAAACATAAGACCTTGGTCTCCAGCACCGATTAAATCCAGTGGATCTTGTTCTGCATTTCCACGAACTTCCAAGGCTTCATTGACACCTTGTGCAATATCTGGAGATTGTTCAACAAGTGAAGGATGAACTCCTACCGTCTCTGCAGAAAAACCATACTCTGTATTAGTATAGCCAATCTCAGCAATAGTATCACGAACAACACGGTTAATATCCACATAAGCAGTTGTAGATATTTCCCCAAAAACATGGACTGATCCAGTATAAACAGCTGTCTCAGCGGCAACGTGAGCTTCTGGATCTTTTGCTAGAATGGCATCCAAAATAGCATCTGAAATTTGGTCTGCAATCTTGTCTGGATGCCCCTCAGATACAGATTCAGACGTGAATAATTTACGTTCTGACATAAAAATGTCCCCCCTTTAAAATAGTGTTATAGAGTTACAAAGTACTGGTAGGTGTTTCCATTATCTAGGTGTTACGACGCAAAAGAAATAAAAACAATACTTTTTTATTTCTGAAGCTAGTAAGGCGCATAGGTTGACCGCCTTATAGCGGCAACCGTAGAATGACGAGTGACTTTGGAGCCGTCATTCTTTGCGAGTTACAAAGTACTGATAGAAAAACAACTATTGATGAATGCCTACCATCTTATCGGGACTATATAACCACATCATTATACCATTTTTAGGACTATTTTGCACAATTTTATGCTATTGTAGGTAAAAGAAAAGGATTGATTTCGACATACATCAAAATTCAATCCTTTGAATATGTTTACTTCATTTTTTCTAAAATAAAAGATGATATTTAATGGTTTCCTAAAAAATCTCTTATTTTACAAAACCTTACTCAAGAAATCTTTAGTCCTTTGTTCTTGGGTTTGTTCAAAAATCTGTTCAGGCGTCCCGTCTTCCACAACCACACCGTCTGCCATAAAGATGACACGGTCTGCCACCTCACGGGCAAATCCCATCTCATGTGTTACGATAACCATGGTCATCCCAGATTTGGCTAGGTCTTGCATAACAGCCAGTACCTCACCTACCATTTCAGGGTCCAAGGCTGAAGTTGGCTCGTCAAAGAGCAAAACATCCGGTTCCATGGCCAAACCACGCGCAATAGCAATCCGTTGTTGCTGACCACCTGACAAACTCTGTGGATAAGCAGTTGCCTTATCTGGTAAACCAACTTTTTCCAAAAGTTCCTGGGCTCTCTTCTCTGCAACTTCCTTACTTTCACCTTTGGTCTTGATAGGAGACAAGGTGATATTTTCCATCACAGTCATATTAGGAAAGAGATTGAATTGTTGGAAAACCATCCCCATCTTCTCACGCATGGCAAAGAGATCATTCTTCTTGTCCGTAATATCGACTCCCTCAAAGATAACCTTCCCCTGGCTCGCTTCTTCCAACAAATTCATAGAGCGAAGCAAGGTAGATTTCCCACTCCCTGAAGGACCGATGATAACGACAACTTCTCCTCTTTTAATCTCGAGGTTGATGCCCTTCAATACTTCATTCTTTCCAAAGGATTTATGTAAATTTTCAATTTTTATCAAGGTATCTGTCATTATTTCTTATCTCCTTGTCCTAGACGTTTTTCAAAAGCTTTCAAGGCTACTGTCAAAATAGAAGTCATAATCAAGTAGTAAAAGGCTGCAAATAAAAGTGGTGTCAGAGGTAGATAGGTTGTTGTAGAAACTGTTGTAGCTCCGTTCCACAACTCCATGACACCAATAGCTGATAAGAGAGAGCTATCCTTGATAATGGTGATAAATTCATTCCCCAACGCTGGCAGGATATTTTTGATAGCTTGTGGCAAAATCACATAGCGCATCGCATTTAGGACGAATCCCTAAAGAATAGGCCGCTTCTAACTGGCCTTTAGGAACGGCATTGATTCCAGCACGAACAGTCTCAGAAACATAAGCACCACTGTTCATAGAAATAATCAAAATCCCTGGAATCAGACGAGACAGATCAACACCCAAAATCCCAACCTGAAAAGTCGGAGCATTGATATGTATAAGAGCAAAGGCAATCATAATCTGAACCATCATCGGTGTCCCACGAAAAATCCAAACGTACAAATTTGCAAGCCATACAAGTGGTTTAAACTTTGAACGTTGCCCAAAAGCCAAGACAACACCCAAAATAGTCCCCAAAAATACAACACAGATGGAAATGAATACTGTTACAATAGCACCATAGTTAAAATAGGGCAAATACTTCGGTAAAAACGAAAAATTCATATAAAAACACCTTCTTAAATAGAATACTGTATGATTATAACATGTGTTGAATTAAAATGCAACGCTTTATTGAATTTATCTTAAAAAAATCTTTTTAGAAGTTATAAATAGTGAGAAATATTAGTTTTTTTCTAGTCAAGATGCCCTTGTTTATGGTAAAATAGTAACGATAAGAAATGAAGGAGAATCAAAATGGAATCACATTTGGTTAGAATCATCAACCGTCTAGAGGCAATGACAAAAGACGGTGGAAATTTAAAACGTAACTTTGAACGTGAAGGAGTTGTTGTTGCAGAAGTTGCATACAGCTATGATGAAGAAAAATGGAGCCCTCTTTACCCTTCGAGATGTAGAAGCACGTGAAACTTATACCTTTGATAGCATAGACCTAATTGCAATGGAGATTTACGAACTCCTTTACTAATTTTACAAAAAGTAAAAAAACATTTCTACTAAAAACTTGCTAAAAATCCTTTTTGTCACCACAAAAGGGATTTTTTTACATTTCTTTTACTTTTATTATGCTATTAGCACTCTTTTATAAAAAAAGTGCCAACATCCAATCTTTTTACTTGCTTTTACAACTCAATCCTGTTATAATGAATGTATAGAATTTTGACTATTTTTTTGACCTTTTTGCCAGATTAAATTCAAAAACGAAATGAGGTAGATGTATGCTTTGTCAAAACTGCAAAAATCAATGACTCAACGATTCATCTTTACACCAATCATAATGGATACCAAAAAAACAAATTGATTTGTGTCAAAATTGTTATAAAATTATTAAAACAGATCCAAATAATACACTATTCAAAGGCATGACCGATTTAAACAATAGAGATTTTTGATCCATTTGGTGACTTTTTTTAAATGATTTAAACAATTTTTAAACCTTCTTCACACGATACTCCTCCTATCCCTCCTACTCAATCAGGTGGAGGCTATGGTGGCAACGGTGGCTATGGTGCTCAAAACCGTGGTCCAGCTCAAACTCCACCCCCAAGCCAAGAAAAAGGCCTTCTAGAGGAATTTGGTATCAATATTACTGAGATTGCCCGTCGTGGAGATATTGATCCTGTTATTGGTCGAGATGAAGAAATTATTCGGGTTATCGAAATTCTCAACCGTAGAACTAAAAATAATCCCGTTCTCATCGGGGAACCTGGTGTCGGTAAAACAGCCGTAGTGGAAGGCCTAGCTCAAAAAATCGTCGATGGTGATGTTCCCCATAAACTTCAAGGTAAGCAAGTCATCCGTCTGGATGTAGTCAGCTTGGTTCAAGGAACTGGTATCCGTGGGCAATTTGAAGAACGCATGCAAAAACTCATGGAAGAGATTCGCAGGCGCAATGATATTATTCTCTTTATAGATGAAATCCATGAGATTGTCGGTGCAGGTTCTGCTGGAGATGGCAATATGGATGCAGGTAATATCCTAAAACCTGCTCTTTCTCGCGGTGAGTTACAATTGGTAGGAGCTACTACTCTCAACGAATACCGGATTATTGAAAAAGATGCTGCCCTTGAGCGTCGTATGCAACCCGTCAAAGTTGATGAACCAACTGTTGAAGAAACGATTACCATCCTAAAAGGTATCCAAAAGAAGTACGAAGACTACCATCACGTTCATTATACGGATAATGCTATTGAAGCAGCTGCTACTCTGTCCAATCGTTATATCCAAGATCGTTTCTTACCAGATAAAGCGATCGACCTTCTGGATGAAGCAGGATCTAAGATGAACTTGACCTTAAACTTTGTAGATCCAAAAGTAATTGATCAACGCTTGATTGAAGCTGAAAATCTCAAGTCTCAAGCTACACGAGATGAAGATTTTGAAAAAGCTGCCTATTTCCGTGATCAGATTGCAAAATATAAGGAAATGCAAAAAAACAAGGTGACAGACCAAGATACGCCTATCATCAGCGAGAAAACAATTGAACATATTATCGAGCAAAAAACAAATATCCCTGTTGGTGATCTTAAAGAAAAAGAACAGTCTCAGCTCATCCATCTTGCTGAAGACCTAAAAGCTCATGTTATTGGACAGGACGAGGCTGTAGATAAAATTGCGAAAGCTATCCGCCGTAATCGTGTGGGACTCGGTACTCCTAATCGTCCAATCGGTAGTTTCCTCTTTGTTGGGCCAACTGGTGTCGGAAAAACAGAGCTTTCTAAACAGCTTGCCATTGAACTCTTTGGTTCTTCTGACAGTATGATTCGCTTTGATATGAGTGAATACATGGAGAAACACAGTGTTGCTAAACTTGTTGGGGCTCCCCCAGGCTATGTCGGCTATGATGAAGCTGGGCAATTAACTGAAAAAGTCCGCAGAAATCCATACTCACTTATTCTACTAGATGAAATTGAAAAAGCTCATCCAGATGTCATGCACATGTTCCTTCAAGTCTTAGATGATGGTCGTTTAACAGACGGACAAGGACGAACTGTTAGCTTTAAAGATGCCATTATTATCATGACCTCAAATGCTGGAACAGGAAAATCAGAAGCCAGCGTTGGTTTTGGAGCTGCTCGAGAAGGACGCACCAACTCTGTTCTTGGGGAACTAGGCAACTTCTTTAGCCCAGAGTTTATGAACCGTTTTGACGGGATCATTGAATTTAAAGCTCTCAGCAAGGACAACCTCCTTCAAATCGTTGAACTCATGCTAGCAGATGTGAACAAACGCCTTTCTAGCAATAATATCCACCTTGATGTGACAGACAAGGTCAAAGAAAAATTAGTTGACTTAGGATATGATCCAAAAATGGGGGCTCGTCCACTCCGCAGGACTATTCAAGACTATATTGAAGACTCTATCACTGATTACTACCTTGAAAATCCAAGTGAAAAAAAGACCTCAAGGCAGTTATGACAAGTAATGGTAAAATTCAAATCAAATCTGCAAAAAAAGTTGAAAATAAAATTTCTGAAAATGAATAAAACATATATAGAACAGAGGTGTTAATCGTCTCTGTTCTATTTTTTCTAAAATGATTACTAGCCACTTGACACCTTGCCTTTAGTGCATTATGATAATAGTAAAGATACTTGATAATGAGGAATAAATTATGGTAACCCCAACTTTTGGTGAAAAAAGAAAATATAAACTACCTATCCAGATATGGCGTATACGCCGTTATACCTGACAAAACGAAACAACAAATTGTTCTCGTACAAGCTCCAAACGGTGCCTGGTTCTTACCCGGTGGAGAGATTGAAGCTGGCGAAAATCATCAAGAAGCACTTAAACGTGAGCTACTTGAAGAACTTGGCTTTACAGCTGAAATCGGTACTTACTTTGGTCAGGCTGATGAATATTTTTATTCCCGTCACCGCGACACCTACTATTATAACCCTGCCTATCTCTATGAAGCCACTTCTTTTAAAGAAGTACAAAAGCCCCTAGAAGACTTTAATCATATTGCATGGTTCCCAATAAATCAGGCAATTGAAAATCTTAAGCGAGGGAGCCATAAATGGGCAATTGAATCTTGGAAAAAACTGTATGAGATTAACTAAAATAAGTATTTTTCTTCAAAAAGTGCTATAATAGTGTTAGAAAATTGGAGGAAACAGTATGAAGCTTATCAATACGACTAATTCACATTCTCATCTTGTTAAGAGCCAGCTAGAAAGTACTGATGCAACGCTTGTTGAGGTCTATTCTGCAGGAAATACAGATGTCATTTTTACCCAAGCACCGCTTCACTATGAAATCCTCATCTCAAATAAACATCGTGCTATTCGCGAACCTGAAATCGAAGCCATTCAAGATTTTTTCTTGAAACGGAAAATTAGCAAAGAAACTATTGATGAGGCAAATATTAAAAACACTTTATTCAGAGAAATTGATTGAGATATCGATTCCTACAAAATAAGGTATTGGGGAAATTAAATTGTATTCTGAAAGTTTAGAACCTTATCCTAGAGTATTTGGTATAGTTTAAAATATATCAGATGCCTATCATTTTCAAAGATAATCACTTGTTCATAATGAAAAGGGATTCTTCAACATTATAAAAAGCATCATATCAAGCCTAACCTACCTTGATATGATGCTTTTTGCTATACTTAGTTAATTTTCTTACGACTATCAATTCCAACTAGTAAATCTTGTACTATACTTTATCAAGAATCATTTCATTATTATTAAAGAAACTAGTTTATGTAAAAAACCACTACTCCTAAGAATAGCGGTTTAATCATGTTTTTTTAAGCTACTAATGTAGTTGCTCTATTATTTAAGAGTAACTGAAGCTCCAGCTTCTTCCAATTTAGCTTTGATTTCTTCAGCTTCTGCAGTTGCAACGCCTTCTTTAACAAGTGCTGGTGCACCGTCAACAAGTTCTTTAGCTTCTTTAAGTCCAAGACCAGTGATTTCACGTACAACTTTGATAACGCCAACTTTTTTGTCGCCTGCAGATGTCAATTCAACGTCGAATGAATCTTTAGCAGCACCAGCGTCAGCAGCACCAGCTGCAGCAACAGCTACAGGAGCAGCTGCAGTTACACCAAATTCTTCTTCGATAGCTTTTACAAGGTCGTTCAATTCAAGGATTGAAGCTTCTTTAATTTCAGCAATAATGTTTTCAATGTTCAATGCCATTGTTATTTCCTCCAAATATGTTTTTAAATTTATAATATTTTTTTGTAGCTAGGCTACGCTGCGTAGCTTAAAAATTAAGCTGCGTCTTCTTTGTTGTCTGCAACCGCTTTGACTGCAAAGAGCAACGTTGCGCACTGGCGCTTGAAGTACAGAAAGGAGCATAGAAAGAAGTCCTTCGCGGTTTGGAAGAGTTGCAAGAGCAAGAATCTCTTCTTTAGATGCGACAGCGCCTTCGATTGCACCACCTTTGATTTCAAGTGCTTCAGCGTTTTTAGAAAAGTCGTTCAAGATTTTCGCTGGTGCGATAACATCTTCATTAGAAAATGCAATTGCAGATGGTCCAACAAATACAGATGCAAGATCTTCAAGACCAGCTTTTTCAGCTGCACGACGTAAGATTGAGTTTTTAATCACTTTATACTCAACTTCGCTTCCACGAAGCTCACGACGAAGAACTGTATCTTGCTCAACTGTTAAACCACGAGCGTCTACAACGACGATAGCTGCAGCAGCTTTCATTTTTTCAGCTACTACGTCAACTAGTTCCGCTTTTTTAGCAATAATTGCTTCACTCATTAGTGTGTTCACCTCCGTAATTATTTTGCTTGGGGAATTTTTCCAAAAGAAAAACGCGCCCAAACCTAGACACGAAAGTACAATACGCTTCTTTTTACATGATACGTTTTGTCCTCGGTAGGATATTTATGAGTCCTGCTCCCCTACTGTCTTAGGCAGTTTTTTCAAACCGTATATAAGTATAGCATAGTTAAAAAAAGAATGCAAGATTTTTGCAAACTTTTTTAACTTTTTTCGTGATTTTTCTTTTAAACTTCTACTGTCAAGACTTGACCGTGCTTAACAACCTGTTCTCCGGCGATATAAACATCATCTACATCACTGGATTTGACAGCATAAACCAGGTGGGAAAGCATCTTTTCTTGTGGTTGGAGATGAACTTTTCCTTGAGGTTGAATGACAAGAAAGTCCGCTTGTTTTCCCACCTCTAGACTACCAATCTGATCTGCCATTCCCAAGACCTTAGCACCTTCTATTGTCAGCGATTTTAAGGCAGTTTCGATAGGGAATTGACTAGCATCCCCACTCTTCATTTTTTGAAGAAGCGCTGCTGTCCGTCCTTCCTCAAACAAGTCTAGATTGTTATTAGAGGCAACTGAGTCTGTCGCAATACCCACAGACACGCCTGCCCTTTGTAGCTGAATAATTGGTGCAATTCCTGATGCTAGCTTAAGATTGCTGATGGGATTGTGAGCAATAGCCACCTGAGAAGTAGCCAAGCGCTCTATTTCCCCCTTATTTAACTCAACTCCGTGTGCAAAGACAGAAGGGTGGTCTAAGTAGCCAAGTTCATCAAGAAAGGCGACTGGGCGTTTCCCATAGCGTTTGAGAATAATACCTGATTCCTCCTTGGTCTCTGCAACATGAATATGGATTGGAATAGTTAACTCTTTTGCCATATTCAAGCTAGCTTTGAGTAAATCTTTACTACAACTATAAGGAGAATGTGGAGCTACCATCACCTTAAACTGAGCATCATTGTATCCTAGAATTTCTTCTATAATAGCTCGCGTTCTGTCTATCGTTTCTTCACTTGTTTCTATCTCCGATGAAAATAAGGTCGGAGAGAAATAGCAACGCATTCTGGATGCTTTCACTATCTCATAAATCTTCTTTATGTCCACACCATTTGGATTATACATATCATTGAAGGTTGTTGTTCCTGACAGAAGCATCTCTGTCAGAGCTTCTTTTACAGCCTTGGTAGTCATGTCGGGAGTAAACTCAGCTTCTGCTGGCCAGATATAGTCATTGAGCCATTCATGGAGGTTGCTATCATCACGAATTCCTCTCAACCCTGTCATGGCTGAATGAGTATGGCAATTTACCAAGCCAGGCATAATCCATGCACCTTGATAATCGATCACTTGGTCAGCCTGCTCTAAAATTGCTCGATTCTCTTGACCGACATAGACGATTTGAGAATCCTTAACGGCTAAGATTCCATCTTGATACACATGGAAATCTTGGTCACAGGTCACAATATTTACATGCTGATAGGCTTTCACGGAGACACTCCTTTTCTATAGATAATTTTACACCACATTTTTCTAGTTATTGTAACAAAAAAGTCACCCTAAGACAACTTTTCTTATATTGCTACTTAGTGGATTCGTTTGATGAAAATGCTGATGCTTGTTACATTTGATACTATTTTCCTTTTTTGGCCATGAAATCATGATGATTTCCATACTCAGCAATATCACCATTCACCAAGACAAGAATCAAGGCTACATCCTGAACGGTAGATAAACGGTGGACGATCATAAAACTGGTTCGTCCCTTCATCAGTTTAGCGAAAGCATCTTGAACTAGTATTTCCGCACGCCTATCAATGGAAGATGTTGCCTCGTCCAAGATTAAAATCTTAGAAATGGCCAGAAATACTCTCGCAATAGTTAAGAGCTTGGCTTGTCCGACCGATAAAGACTCACTAGCATTTTTCAGAAGTGTATCGTATCCCTGAGGCAACTGATGGATAAAAAAGGCTGAGTTAACATCTTTAGCAGCCACTATGACTTCTTCTCGACTGGCTTCTGGTTTTCCAAAGAAAATATTGTCATGAATGGTACCTTGCTTGAACCAAGTTTCCTGAAGAATCATGCCAAACTGCTGTCTGAGAGAGGCTAGACTATAGTCACAAATGGAGTGTTCATCTAGTAAGATATCTCCACTGATATCATATTTGAAATAAGGTAATCAGTGTTTCATAAGTTTCTTCAATTTTAAAAGTGAAAAAGATGAGAAAGCCCACCATCACCTATTTATTTGTTCAAGTAAGGCAATAGATAGCCGTAACCTTCCTGATCCATCTCGTCCTTAGCTACAAAGCGCAAAGAAGCAGAATTAATACAATAACGAAGACCACCTTGCTCACGAGGTCCATCAGTAAATACATGCCCTAAATGAGCATTACCTACACGAGAACGAACTTCAATTCGCTCCATACCATGGCTCAAATCTTGATAATAGTGAATCAATTCCTTAGAGATGGGCCTGCTAAAACTTGGCCAACCACAACCTGATGCAAACTTATCTTTAGCAAAGAACAAGGGCTCTCCAGTTGTGATGTCTACATAAATACCCTCTTCAAAAGTCTGGTCATAAGCATTAGTGAATGGAGCTTCTGTAGCAGCTTCTTGAGTGACACGATAGGATTCTTCTGACAAATTTTCTCGCAAAAAGTCTGACTAGGCTTCTCATAATGAGATGCATCAATCAACGGTTTAGCAGCATCTGTAACATCAATATGACAATAACCGGATGGATTTTTCTTAAGATAGTCTTGATGGTAGTCTTCAGCTGGGATATAATGACGCAGTTTCTCTACTTCTACTGCGATTTTACGCCCCATTAGGAGATCTTGTTCTCTAACCACTGTATTAATAGTCGGTATATCTGATTCATCTTGGTAATAAATCCCTGTTCGATATTGACGACCACGGTCATTCCCTTGTTGATTGACTGATAGGGGATCAATCACACGGAAGTAATAGAGTAAAATCTCACGAAGAGACACCATAGTTTCATCATAAATTACTTGAACTGTCTCCGCATGATCGGTTTCTTTTAACAATCGATAATTGGTTGTCTCAACTTTCCCGTTAGCATAACCGACACTGGTTTCAAGGACACCAGAAATACGTGAAAAATATTCTTCTAATCCCCAAAAACAACCACCTGCTAGATAAATTTCAGCCATCTTATTTTCTCCTTCATTTAATTTTTTAGTCTACTAAATCCATTTTCAAAAAAAGGATAGGAAGCTCTCTGATCGAGTGTTTCCCCATCCTAATCTCTTTTATTTATTTGGCTTCCACACGCACTCCTTGTGTATCCACCTTTAAATCATGTAACTGACCTTTAAAGGCTTGCTTTTTAAGCTCTGCTTTAATTGTTGGCATCTTATCATGAGAAGCCAAGACCATAACTGTCGGCCCAGCTCCTGAAAGATAGGTTGCGTAAGCTCCATTTTCTTTTGCTACTTGCTTAATCGTTGCAAATTCACGAACAAGACTTTGGCGGAAACGTTCATGAAAGAGGTCTCCTTCGATGGCTTTCCCTGCTGTCACCATATCTCCTGCCAACAAGGCTGCTACAGCAACATTGGCAATAGAACTTGCTGCAACAGCTTCCTTATAAGACAATTTCTTAGGTAGGACACCACGACTATCACGAGTTCGTAATTCATAGTTGGGAATGTAGGCAAGGAAATCACATTCTGGGAAATCTGCCATAATAGCAGAAACCTGTCCTTCAACTGAACTTGCAACAACGAGATTACCATAAATAGCTGGAGCCACATTATCAGGATGTCCCTCAATCTTAGTCGCCAACTGCAATTTTTCATAGTCTGATAAGTTGAGCTGGCCCAATTGGTTAGCTAATTCAATTCCAGCCACAATGACAGAACTTGACGAACCCAAGCCACGTGCCAAAGGAATATCACTAGTCATTTTCAAGCGTCTTGGCTGTAATTCCGGTGCAATTTCAAGTGCAATCTTAAGCAAAAGATTACGCTCATCATGTGGAATCCATTTACCAATTTGGTGTTCAATCAACCATTCATCCCGTTCTTCACAGACTTCAATTTGAAGGTACTTGGTTACAGCTACACCAACAGAGTCAAAGCCCGGCCCGATATTGGCACTGGTTGCAGGTACAATAATCTTCATTCTATACTCCTAACACTTTGAAGGTATTCAAGAGATCAAAGTCTGTAACCTTCTTCAATTTATCTGAAACATTTTCAAGCTGTTTCTTATTGATCTTATGTGTGATGATTACGACACGAGCCTTGTCGCCTTCGTTACCATCTTGAAGGATTTGCTTGAAGGAAATATCTTCTGTATTAAAGATTTCCGCAAGCTTCAATACTTGACCTTTTGAGTCTGGTGCCAAGATAGAGAAGTAATAGTTTGCTTTCACATCTTCGGGATTTGCAAGAACTAAGTCCCGACTATACTCATTGAAGTCTTTACCAATAGTGCCATCATTTAAACGACGAACAATACGAACAATATCAGCGACAACACTGGTTGCAGTTGGTTTTTGACCTGCACCTGGTCCATAGTACATAGACTCACCAATACCGATAGACTCTACAAAGACAGCGTTCATCACTCCATTGACACTTGCAAGTGGATGAGTTTTCGGTAGGAAGGTTGGTGTTACTTCTGCCGCAATACCTGAAGCAGTTTCTTCAATTGAACCAACCAACTTAACAACATAGCCAAGTTCTTGAGCAACAGCAACATCTTCTGGTGTGATATTGCGGATTCCTTTATGGGCTACATCATCAAAAGCAACCTTCATCCCAAAGGCAAATTGGCTCAAAATAACCATCTTATAAGCTGCATCAATGCCATCTACGTCATTTGTAGGATCGCTTTCTGCAAAACCTAGGCGTTGCGCTTCGGCCAAAGCATCCTCGTAAGACCAGCCTTCTTCAACCATCTTAGTCATCATGAAGTTAGATGTCCCATTAACCACACCAAGCACGCGCGTGATTTTATCTGAAGCAAATGAGTTTGCTAAGGTACGAAGGATTGGAATTCCACCTGCTACTGCTGCTTCATAGTAAAGAGCAACATTGTGTGCTTTGGCGATTTCTAACAATTCTGAACCATGAACAGCCAAAAGATCCTTGTTAGCAGTAACCACATGTTTTCCAGCTTTCAAAGCACGTGTAATAAAAGTCTTAGCTGGTTCGATACGACCCATCAACTCTACTACAATTGTGATTTCTTGATCTGATAAAATATCCTCTACATTGGTCACAAAATGATAATCATGCCCTGCTGCAAGCAAGCGATTTTTTTCATCTTCATCCTTAACCAATACTTTAGCAACTTCAATCTCTGAATGAGCTGATTGAGCGATTTTTTCTCCGTTTTCCTTTAGGAGGAAAGGTACACCACTTGCCACGGTACCAAATCCTAGTAAAGCAATTTTAACTGTCATCTTTGTCTCCTCGAAATTTTCTAATATAGCTATTATAACAGAATTTTACGAAAATTCCTATTCAATAAAACCACTATTTATAGATAAAAAAGCGAGTCAAATGACTCGTCTTTCTTATGAACCAATTTTTTGCAAATCAAGTACTGCATTATGTTGAATCAAGATTTGACCATATTCTTGTAAAACTGAACGACTAATATCACTATCATCTGCAAATTCACGCATACGAGCCAAAAGCCAGGCTGGGTATGGGCTTGGGTGATTTTCAATATCCACTAAAATTGTTAGGAAATAGTCATTGTTCATCTTAAAAAGTTCAGAAGTTTCCGTATCAAAAGTCACTGTTTTGGCAAAAGCTACCAAATCTGCTAATTTTGTAAAACGTAAAATATAGTAGATATAAGGTTCTTTCTTGCTATCAGACTCTTTGTCAATCTGCTCTTCTTCCTCTTCCTTGGCTTCGACTTGTTCTAACGATTTAATCGCTTCAATATCGTCTTTTGTTTTATCTGCAATACTCTTTTCAAGAGTTTTTAGGAATTCATCTGGCGACATTTGGGCCAATTCTTCCATATCAGGTAGGTCAGCCAAATCTTCAAAATCTAAATTTTGATCAATCTTAGACTTGGTCACAAAGACATCCACCTTATCTGGCTTTGGAGTAACACGGAAACTCAACATTCCTGTATCTAAAAAGCTCTCTGGCATCTCTAATTCATCCAAGATAGCATAAAAGAACTCTTCTGTTTTTTCCTGAGGAACAAGAAAGTCAGCAATTTCCATTCCTCTATCCATTAAATCTTCCAACGACATCGTGATTTTTAAAGTTGTATCACTGATTTGTTTCATTTTCATTGCTAGTAACCTCATACTTTCAGTTCTATCTATTATACTAGATTTTTAAGATTTTATCAAAAGAAGAACGTAGGAATGTGATATAATATACTAGAGACGATTTTACAAACTAGAAAGAAAGAGCAATGAAAAATATAAAAGTAAATGCATTGGCTAGTCTTTTGGTCAACATTCTCAATATCGTTTTTCCTCTGATAACCAATCCCTATCTAACACGCATCCTCAGTAAATCCAACTATGGATACTTCAATACCGCTAATACCTGGGCAAGTTTTGTTATACCACTAGCTGCTTTTGGAATCTACAACTACGGGATTCGGGCTATCAGTAAGGTAAAGGATGATAAGGAGAAAATTAACTATGTCTTCTCCAAGTTATTCTATATCTCGGTGATTACATCTGTCCTTACAACAGGTATTTACTTCTTATTTATTTTCATGGATAAGAGTATTGAAAATTTCAAAGAACTATACTATATACTTGGAGTACAAGCACTTTTTCAATTCCTCTATATCGAATGGATGAACGAGGCTTATGAGAATTATGCTTTCATATTATACAAGACCTTGATTATTCGAATTGCCATGTTGGTTGCAATCTTCACCTTTGTAAAAACTGCTGATGATATCGTGCCATATGCTATAGTCATGAGTGCAACTACTATTCTTAATTATCTACTCAGTTTTCTCTGGATTAAGCGAGAAGTTTCCTTTGTTAAGATTGGTTTTGTAGAATTAGTCAAAGAATCTAAGCCACTATTAACCATGTTACTTCTAGCTAATGCCAATATGCTCTACACTTTACTGGATAGAATGTTTATCACCAAAGGGCCTGATGAAAACTACATCTCTTATTACACCATTGCTTCCAGCATTGTTATGTTGATTGCCAGTGTCCTGAGTGGAGCTATTAACGTCAGTATTCCACGTCTCGGCTACTATCTCGGTAAGAAAGACTACGAATCTTATAAAAATCTTCTGAACCAGGGAGCTGCTCTCTTCTACTTCCTAATCATTCCGACTAGTATTGGAATCATGGTCTTAGGGAACTACGCTGCTGTCATCTACTCTTCTGAAAAATATCTTGAAGCTGGTATTGTGACTAGTGTCTTCGCCTTTCGGACTATCATTTGGGCCATTGAGTTAATTCTTGGTAAACAGATTATCTTCATCAACGACCACGAAAATCGTTTAACAGCCTTTTACTTTATAGGTGGCGGCGCCAATATCCTACTCAACAGTCTCTTGTATTTCAATAATATTTTTGCACCAGAGTACTACATTGCTACTACTATTATTGCAGAAACTGTAGTTGTTCTACTGGAAATTTACTTTATCAAGAAACATCATCTGCTTGATTTAAAGGAAATCTTTACTACTTTAACACGCTACACTATTGTGTCTCTTGGTTTTATACCAATTTACTTAGTCTTTAAATTTCTTTTCCAGATCAATTCCTATACAGTGAATCTCAATATGATACTCATGGTTCTATCGACTGTAACAGCTTGCGGAATATACTATCTCTTAACGCTATTTCTTACCAAAGATAGAACACTCCACTATGCACTCAATCTTGCACTTGCTAAGATTAAAAGAAATTAAAAAACGATAATCTACTCATAAGGAGATAATATGAACAAACGAACAAACAAACAAACAAACAAACAAACAAACATACATACATATATATATATTAATTCTTATATTCCTTGCTACTTTAATAAAACCAGTTTTAGCAAATGATAGACTTCATATCATAACCGTAGCTGAATGGTCCGATGCCATGATACTAGAAAGCAATGGACACTACGCTATGATTGACACAGGGGAAGATTTCTCATATCCAGATGGTTCAGACCCTAGATACCCTGACAGAGAAGGAATAACAAAGGACAAAAAGGAAATCACCCAAGATAGGTTATTCGCTCATATAAAACAATTGGGAATTAAAAAGTTTGATTTCATTATTATAACTCATGCACATTCAGATCATGTTGGTTCTGCACATGACGTACTAAAATCTATCCCAACAGAAAAACTATACATTAAAAAATATAGTGATGATAGAATTTCTGATAAAACGAGACTTTGGGATAATTTGTATGGATATGAACGAGCTTTACAGGCTGCCCTAGAAACAAATACTACCATTATTCAAGATATCTCAGAAAAAGATTCACACTTAACGCTTGGGAATATTAAAATTGATTTATTAAATTACGAGAATGAATACGAGAATGATGGCTCATTAAAGAAAGTATATGATGATAATTTGAATTCAATTTTATCAGTAGTAAGTATTAATAATACAAAAATTTTCTTAGGAGGGGATTTAGAAAATACTGAAAGACATCTAGAAGAGAAATATGCACCTTTGATTGGACATGTAGATGTCATGAAATTTAATCACCACGTAGAGACAACTAAATCTAATACGAAAGAATTTGTCGATAAACTGAATCCTAAGAAAATTATAAAAACAGGGATTAGACCAGTAGAAGAAAAATACGCTGAATATCTTAAACAAAAAAATATCAGCATTATAAATGCTGGACAACTAGATAGAGCAGCCATTTCTCTTGAATTCAATAACGGAAATGTCACTGATGTATCTGATATTTACCCACATTATGGATTTTATACCAATGATGGTATTCTAAAAATTTAAAAAAATTGGAAAAAAATGAAGCTCCTGAAGATGGTTGGACACAACACAACGATAATTGGTACTATTTCTTTGATTCTGGTACTGTTGCAGTTGGTTGGAAATATATAGATAAAAAAACTGGTTTTATTTTTAATCAAAAACGGAGAACTTCAAACAGGGATTAGTTAATGATGGAAATCATCTATACTATATTGAAAAAAATACAGGTATGTTAACTAACACTTGGAAAGAAATTAATTCCAAAGAAACCTATTACTTTAAAGAAAATGGAAAAGCAGCTCAAGATGAGTGGATGAATCGTTATCATTTTGAAAATGATGGAACCCTTAGTAAAAAAATAAATGGATTGGTATTTTTTTCATATAAATCGTTTCGGAAGAGTTAGTTTTACAGATTATAGAAACTACCTATTTATTATATTTCACACTTGCTCTAGCTTTGATCTTTTTAAAACTTAAGAAACAATATAAAGCTAGAATCATTAAAAAATAATTAGAGATAAAAGAAACGAACTGGATTTGATCTAGCTCGTTTCTTTTATTTATTTTAGTGTCCAAGGGATTTAGGCTCTATAATATTTGTAGTGGGTAAATCCCCTATAGATATTATGGAGCCTATTTTTGTGTAGAAAAAAAGTCCCATAAGATCTATAATGAAAAGCGACCAAACTATCATTAGAAAGAATCATATGGAACAATTACATTCTATCACAAAACTACTCGATATTAAAGACCCTAATATCCAAATTATAGATATCATTAATAAAGGTACACACAAGGAAATCATCGCTAAACTAGACTATGAGGCCCCATCTTGTCCTGATTGCGGAAGCCTAATGAAGAAATATGACTTTCAAAAACCGTCTAAGATTCCTTACCTTGAAACGACTGGTATGCCTACTAGAATCCTCCTTAGAAAACGCCGTTTTAAGTGCTATCAGTGCTCTAAAATGATGGTCGCTGAAACCTCTCTCGTCAAGAAAAATCACCAAATACCTCGTATCATCAACCAAAAGATTGCTCAAAAGCTGATTGAAAAAATTTCCATGACCGATATTGCTCATCAGTTGTCTATTTCAACTTCAACTGTCATTCGCAAGCTCAATGACTTTCACTTTAAGCCTGATTTTTCTCGCCTTCCTGAGATTATGTCTTGGGACGAATATACCTTTACAAAAGGAAAGATGAGTTTCATTGCACAAGATTTTGATAATCTCAGTATCATCGCTGTTCTTGAAGGTAGAACACAGGCTGTCATCCGAAATCACTTTCTTCGATACGATAGAGCTGTCCGATGTCGAGTGAAAATTATTACTATGGATATGTTTAGTCCCTATTATGACTTGGCTAAACAGCTTTTTCCGTGTGCTAAAATCGTTCTAGATCGCTTTCACATTGTACAACATCTTAGCCGTGCCATGAGTCGTGTGCGTGTCCAAATCATGAATCAGTATCATCGAAAATCCCATGAATACAAGGCTATCAAGCGTTACTGGAAACTTATCCAACAAGATAGTCGGAAACTCAGTGAGAAACGTTTTTATCGCCCTACTTTTCGTATGCACTTAACAAATAAAGAGATTCTAGACAAGCTTTTGAGCTATTCAGAAGACTTAAAACACCACTATAATCTCTATCAACTCTTACTTTTTCACTTTCAGAATAAGGAAGCTGACAAATTTTTCGGACTCATTAAGGACAATCTAAAGCAGGTTCATCCTCTTTTTCAGACTGTCTTTAAAACCTTTTTCAAGGACAAAGAGAAAATCGTCAACGCCCTTCAATTCCCCTATTCAAACGCTAAACTGGAAGCAACCAATAATCTTATCAAACTTATCAAACGAAATGCCTTTGGTTTTCGGAACTTCGAAAACTTCAAAAAACGGATTTTTATTGCTCTAAATATCAAAAAAGAAAGGACTAAATCTGTCCTTTCTCGAGCTTAGCTTTTCTTCAACCCACTACAGTTGACAAAGAGCCGGGATTTAATCAAAAGGACTTTTGCCATTTTAGCATCCCTTTGTTTGTATATCGGATTTTCTTTCCAGTTGTAATGGGTATTAGGGATTTCAAAATCCTCCCCATACAAGTGACTGATGTATTCTCTTGTATTTTCTGGAACTTTTACTAGAATCTCTTTAAATCTGCATTCAGTGAGTGCTGTAAAGGGCAATTCATAGTGGTAGACTTCATATCTTGTAGGATTTCCCAAGGCATTTGTCATGTAGAAAAATAGTATCAGAAGAAATCGTATTCTCCTTTTTATCATAGACAATGAAATCAACATTGAGTCCCTTATAACTATAGGAAAATTCTACAAGCTTATCATTGTAATAGAACTCTTTAGTTCTAACAAAGCCTTGCTCAAAAAGAACTTTCTCATCCTTTAAAAAGGCTTCATAGTCTGGGATTATAATCCCAAAATCCATATCTAAATCATGGGGAATCAAATCCTTTTCTCTGTAGAAACCAAGTAAAGTTCCAAAGTCTAACCAGATATCGTAGGATTTAAGATTAGATTGATAGATTGCCTTTAGAATATCCTCAAAATTTTCTTTGAGCAAATTGCTTCTCTTTGAATCCAAGTCAATATTTGCTTTTTGATTTAAATTTTTAATAATAGGTAGATTTTTAACCAGATCTTTCTTATCACCTAAGAGACTGGCTAAACTTCTTTTTTTAACCATTGTAACACGTTCTACCCCTCCTTTATGTAAGCGAGGAAATCATCATGTTTCACTCGTTTTTCTATAGGAGGAATCTCCATAAAGTCATCTCCGTAAATTGCAGAAAGAATTTGCTGATAGGCCACAGGAATCTTGTAAACTCTATCTTCAAACGGACTATCAATCGTTGTATCCAAGAAGGATTTGTCAAACTTCGTAGAAACTCTTTTGTTCTCCATGAGGTAGTCAATGAAGTCTCCATCTTTTTCTTGCATAGATAAGATATTCATCTTTTGATTCCAAGTCTTGACACGAGTCAGACGGAATAAAAGGACAAGTAGATATCTGACGATATTCTTGAGTTTCGCATTCTTATTATGGATGCCATAAAGTGTATAAACTGATAAACGGCGGTAAGTATCTAGTTTTACCATGTCTTTGTTGACATCCGTATAATAGTCAAATGGGAATACGTCCACACAAATTCCTAAATCAATATCATTTCCGATATAGTTGTTATCATAGACTGTTCGTGCATCATAGACTCGGTAAAATGGGTAAGGGTAACGAGCGTCATTTTCCCAAGAGACAACTTTGTAGATTGGGTCATTATCTCGCAAAATAGCTTGATACAATTTATCATACTCATCACGTTTTAAAGAGATATCAATATCATCATCCCATGGAATGTAACCCTTGTGTCTCACTGCTCCCAGCAAGGTTCCATAAGCCAGTGAATAGTTGATGTTCTCTTTTTGACAGAGATTGTGGATATAATCCATGACACCTAGTTCAACTTCTTTAATCTCCGCTTCATCTAATTTTCTGTAACCATCTCTATTTTTATAGAGAACAGAGAAATAGTAACCAGAAATCACAAACAAGATACAACCTAGTAGAGAAATTCCATAAAAGGTTGAACTCAAGAATAAGTTAGAGATGAGAATAACTACTGTCATCAACAGAATGGTAATCAATTCATGATTGTGGCGTCCTTCTTGAAGGTATTTCTTATATTTCTTGAAACTGGAAATGATAAAGGAGAGCATAAAGACTGCAATTGGGATAAAACCTGTGAGACCATCATAGAATAACAACTCAAGGTAGCCATTGTGAGTAAGGTAGTGTTCCCTGATGATGTAGGCAGAAGCATCATACTCTTTTCCTAATTCATACCAATTTCCCCCTGAATAACCAAAGAAAGGTCGCTTAGGAATAAAGGAAGCTGTAGATTGCCAAATTTTAAAACGATTATTGGAAATATTTTCCTCACTAGTGTCTGTCCGTTCAAGAGACAACGTTTTATCTCCATTTTGAGCATTTGCTAAATTCTTTTTTATTAAATCTGAATTAGCTTTCAAATAAGACTCACTAGTGAATTTGATCCCATTATAAGCAACAAACACTAATGAAACTGTAACTAAAACAGTGAGAATAGACTTACCTTTTTGGGTCCAATTCGCTTTCATCAAAGCATATAGGAGCGCTACTACTACCAAACAGATATAAGTTGTTCTTGATCCAGATAGCACAATATAAGCAAAGTTAAAAACGATTGATAAAATAGCTAGGGTTTTAATAATCTTATTGTAGAGAGACAATCGCATCCACAAGTAAATAATAACCATCAAAGAAATAATAGAGAGATAGTTAGGGCTCGCCAAAATACCAAACAAGCGTGATTCTACAAAGCCTTGTCGAATTAACAAACCCTTGTAATCATATACGCGATAACCTTGCAACATAATGAATTGCCAAATGGATATGATTACACCAACGGTGTTTGAAACAGTTACAATTGAGAAAAATAAATCAAAGAGTGTGCGGGCTTTTTTCTCTGTAAATGAATGAAAGACTGGATAAATTGCAAGAAATAGATGAAAAAGACAACTAAATTCTTTATGTTTGTTGAAAATCCGTACTTCACAACCAAGATAGCTGTAAGAATATTCATTAGCAAAAAAAGGATCAAATACTCAATTTTTTTCTGACCTTTAGATAGGCCTTTTTGATAAAGAAATTATAAATTCCCAACAAAACGCCCATAAGTGTCATACCAAGAGTGACAAATTTATTGGCTGAGATTTGCTGAAGTGGAACAATCAAGCCTGACATACAATAAAAAGATATGACTGATAAAAACAGCATATTAATTTTAAAATAGTTTTTTTCAATAAATGAAATCATTTTTTCTCCTAACGCTTAGTTTGAGTAAGCAAGATTTTCAAATACAATTTTCTACTTAAGCACAAAACTAAAAAGCTCATTTTTCTTGCTCTGGTAAAACGGCTATCCATAAGAATAGACTTTTTGTTTTTCTTTAGGTAAGAAATCAAGCGGTCTTCTAAGACCTTATCTTTGAAATCATTATCTACCAAGAGCCTATCCAATACATAGAAGTAGGCCCAATTTAAACGCATGATTGCAACATCATACAAATCAGGATAATTCTCACTTATCATTTTAGCATTCTGCTCGTAAGCTTCAATAACATTTAAAAATTTCAAGGAGAATTTCTGCGTTGTAATACTATTTTCACGGTGAACATAGTAATATTTCTTCTCATTTGTTGCAACAACCTTACTACATTGGTGAATTAAATCCACCATGATAAAGGCATCCTCAGCTATTTTACCAATTCTAAATCGCAACTGTTCAAAGAGTGCTTTTTTATAGAGTTTGTTAACAGCTGTCACAGAAAGGATTTTAGCTTCCATGACCATCTTAATAGCTTCTTCTGGCATCAATTCCCAAGTCTTAATCTCTGCTACCTGCTTTTCAGGAATTTGGTGATAGACATCATAATGTCCACACATAGACAGATCAGCTTTAGATGCTACCATTTGACGGTAAAGGGTTTCGTACATGTCTTCGTCAATGTAATCATCACTATCTATAAAACCGATTAAATTAGAACTCGCTTCGTCTATTCCTCTATTTCGAGCATCAGACAAGCCACCATTTTCCTTATGAATAACTCTAATTCGATGATCTCTTAGTGCTAATTTGTCACATAGTTCTCCACTTTTGTCAGTAGATCCATCATTGACAAGAAGAATTTCCAGATTCGTATATGTCTGTTTTAAAATAGACTCTACACATCTCTCCAGATAAGCTTCTACATTGTATACTGGAACTATGATACTAATTTTTTCTTTTATCATTTACCATACTCTCCCTCATACTCTATATAACTCTTCTCCATATCAGCAATAATTGCATCATGATGTGGTATTTGTTTATCTGCAGGTGGTGGTGTCATATAATCACCAAAAGCAGTGGAGAGATAAGAATCATATCCGACTGGAATGGGCATTTGGGTCTCTTCAAATGGTAAAAATAGGTTCTCCTCAAAAGCTGAGATTGGATATTTGTTTCTCATATAGCCTGGGCCTGAACACAATTCTGTAATACCATCGCTCTCAGATATCCCATACTTAGTCATTTCATTCTCAGCCTTTTTCCAAATACGATAACGAAGAGGTTTTGGAGTCAAACCAAGCAAAATTCGACTTCCCCATTTCATCACGAAGCCATGTTTTTCTGGAATCGTTTGAGCACAAAAAAGGGAATAAATCAAAGCCCAACGAACTTGCTTTTTACGTTCATCTGGATTTTTAGGATAATAGTCTAAGGGTAGGACATCTAAGGCCAAACCATGTGGCAAATCCAAATCCTGCTGGTAAGGTTTGATACAAGTAGTTTCCTTATCACGGATGGTAATAAAGAGATTACGGTCTACAAAATCTTTGTTACTTTTAGATAAAAAATAGCGATTATCTGCATAACGAGGCCACAATTCTGCAAGCTTTTCATAATCCTTGCGAGGCATAAAAAAATCTAAGTCATCATCCCAAGGAATAAATCCCTTGTTGCGAAGAGCACCTATAGCTCCACCACCACAAAGATAACAAAGTAGATCATGTTCTTTACAAAATGCAACAAAATATTCAGCCATTTCAAGACTACGTGTCTGAATCGCTTTCAAATCACTCATGTCTTTCCTCTTCTCTACAGTAACGAATTATATCGTTTTATTATATCATAAAAGAGCTTTAAAAATCCATCATAGATAAATAAAGATCAAAGATTAATCACCTACTTTTTTTAGTAACTTATTAATCTTTGACTTTCATGTATTTGTTTATCTCATTCCCATATGGGCTAGTTTTGTTTTGTATTTATTTTGATCAACTAAAAGTCCCATACCTCCATAAACATCATAGGCATCAACCCAATCTCCAAGTTCTGGAACAGTAATCTTTTCTATTCCATTTTGAACACCTTGTAAGACCGGTAATCCATTTGTCAAAAGAAATGTATATGGAGTATTGGTTGACGTCATAGCAAAAACCTTACCAAGTGCTTCTGATCCTGTAAATAGCTTAGTTGGATCTTTGATCTGCTCCAGAACAGCTGACATCACCTGCTGTTGTCTTCTAGTACGACCATAATCTCCCTCATCATCATCACGGAAGCGAGCATAATTAAGTAAAGTTGAACCATTCATTTGTTGTTTCCCAACTTTAATAGTCTGAGTAGGGGACTCCGTTTCAGTTGCATGTAAATCATCTCCAACAGTAGCTGCAGTAAGAGCTTGTCCATTTAAGGTTGAAAATTGAGCATCGATAGTTACCCCATCAGGAAAAAGGGTATCAATGGCAGTTGCGAAAGCTTGGAAATCTACTAGAGCGTAGTATTTGATATCCAGATCAAAGTTATCTTTTAGAACTTTGCGGACCATCTCAGCCCCTTTTTGTCCTTCTTGTTCACCTAGTTCATAGGCTACGTTTAACTTATTATCAGTCTGTTTTTTCCCAGCTGTAACTTTACTATAGCCATCTATATATACCAAATTATCACGCATGAAGCTGACCATCTTGATTTTCTTATCCGCACCTCCAACGTTTAAAACCATAATAGAGTCCGTACGTGTTTCAGCACTATTTTGACCAATACGTCCATCCGTTCCCATGATCAAAATATTCACCCCATCTTTGGTATCTTGACCATTAAACACTTCTACTTGAGCTGCTTTAGCATTAGTAGTTTTCTCAGGATTGGTGGCATTTTGATATCCTCTTAAAAACATGAAGATCATGCCCAAGGCTACACATGATAGAATAGCAAGGAAGCCAACAAAGAGACGACCCAAGCGTAGTTTACGCTTCTTTCTCTTTACTTTTGGAACTGACTCCTTCTTATGATATTTCTTAGTGCGACTACGATTATTATATATAGGAAGCGAAGCATTAGGATATGGAGGCACCAAAGGCTCTAAAACTTCCTTTTTTTCTCCGACAGTATCACTACTAGCTCTATTGATCTTGGTTTGAAGATAGTCAAATTCCCTTTTTTCTCTTTCGTTTAAATAATAGATATTTTTAAAGAGATAATCATATCGCAACTGTTCATGGTGATTTAAAGGATTTTCTTTACTCATCTTCTACTCTCTCCTTTCTCAACTATAGTATAAATAGGATAAGTGCCTAGAATCTTGTAGCAAATACCTACTGCCTCCAATTCTTTCTTAGCAAAATGCACCAACTCTTTCTCAGTAAAATCCACGTCTAAGATAAAGAAGTACTCACCCAAGGCTGTCTTCAGAGGTCTACTTTCAATCTTTGTCATATTAATACCTCTCCAGGCAAAAGTTGAAAGTGCCTTATAGAGTGCTCCTGGCAAATTATCTGGTAAGGTCAGAGCAAAAGTCATTTTTTCAGATGATTCATTCAAAGGGATTGGTGGTAGATTTATCCCCAGAACCCAAAAGCGGGTATAATTGGCTTCCATCTCCTGAATATCTTCGGCAATCACATTAAGACCATATTCCAGTGCAGAACTTTTGGGTGCAATAGCCGCATAAGGTTGATCCGGATGTTCTGAAATAAAACGGGCAGCATAGGCAGTACTAGCAGTTACTTCCATTTTGACATTTGGATAATGATTATCTATATATTTTTTACCCTGAGCCAATGCCTGGGGATGGGAAAAAATCTTCTCAATCCTAGATTGACCTGGTACAACCATCAATTGTTGATGAATAGGTTGAACAATTTCAGCTACTGCTTGAATTCGAGCCTGATGAAACAGATAATCCAAGGTTTCATGGACGCTGCCTTCGATGGAATTCTCGACTGGCACCACTGAATAATCTACCAAACCATTCTCATAGGCCTTAATGACGTCCGTAATATTTGCAAAAGCAAACAAATCCTCGTCTGGAAAAGCTGTTTTAACAACATGGTGAGAAAAAGATCCTTTGGGACCTAAATAAGCAATTTTCATCTTAATTCCTCTGCAATTTCCTCTGGGCTCAGTCTGGTCACATCGACAACCTTACTTGCAACTTCCTCGTACCAAGATTCTCTTTCTTGAAAAATCTTTTGCAGTTCCTCCTTAGTTTTACTTAGAAAAAGAGGACGCTGATTATTTTTGTCGGCTGAGATTCGTTGATAGAGAGTTTCAAAGTCTGCTTTCAGGTAGATATTATCAAAATTTGTCTTTAGTAAGTCACGATTCCGCTGAGAAATAACCACGCCTCCACCTGTAGAAAGGACTCGGCCAGTCTTCACTAACTTAGCCAGAAGTTCTGATTCTACTTGGCGAAAGGCTTCTTCTCCTTTTTCAGCAAAAAATTCCGCAATGGACATACCTAAGCGTTTCTCGATTAAGACATCCATATCTAGATAATCTGGATCTAAAGCTTTGGCTATAGTGGACTTGCCTGCTCCCATAAATCCCAATAATATCTTAGCCATGTATTAAACTCTCCAAATCGTCGAAGAAGCTTGGATAACTGGTATTGATGGATTCTGCTCGATCAAGGTCAACTTCACCTTCTCTTACTAGAAGGGCCGCAATTGCTGTCATCATTCCGATACGATGGTCTCCGAATGTATTGATTTTAGCACCATGGAGACTAGATTTTCCATTGATAATCATCCCATCTGCTGTAGGTGTGATATCCGCTCCCATACTATTTAAAACGTCTGCCACTACCTGAATGCGGTCTGTTTCCTTAACCTTAAGTTCCTCAGCATCCTTGATAACGGTTACACCCTCTGCCTGAGTCGCAAGAAGGGCGATAATGGGCAATTCATCAATCAAGCGTGGGATTAAGGCACCACCGATTTCTGTCCCTTTCAAATCAGACGTTTCAACAATTAAAGTAGCCGATTTTGCGATTGGATCAATATCTGTCAGCTCAAGTTTTCCACCCATAGCATGTATCACATCTAGAATTCCTGTACGCGTTTCATTAATCCCAACATTCTTAAGTTCTACACGAGAATTTGGAACAATCAAACCTGCAACCAACCAAAAAGCAGCACTGGAAATATCTCCTGGCACCACAACCTTTTTGTCCCGTCAGTTTTTGTGGACCTTGAACGGTAATCTTCTTACCTTCAAGGCTTAAATGACCACCAAACTGACGAAGCATATCTTCTGTATGGTTGCGGGTGCATTCTTTTTCAACTATGATAGACTGACCCTGGGCCTGAAGTGCTGCAAAAATCAAGGCTGATTTGACCTGAGCAGAGGCAATTGGTAATTCATATTCGATAGGAGTTAAGTTTTTACTGCCTTTCAAATGAAGTGGAGGTAGATCTCTTTCAGTCTGACCAGAAATCTTAGCTCCTATTTTTGTTAAGGGAAGCGTCACACGATCCATAGGGCGTTTTGAAAGACTATCATCTCCAAACATCTCGACTTCGAAATCAGCACCCGCCAGAACACCAGAAATTAGACGAATAGATGTTCCAGAGTTCCCCATATCTAGTGGTTTTTTCGGAGCTTTTAACCCAGTCATTCCCACACCTTGAATGGTAATGACACCGTCCTTGTCTTCAATCTCAACACCAAGATCACGAAAAACTTGAATGGTTGAAAGGACATCTTCTCCACGTAAAATATCATAAACCTTAGTCTCACCTTCTGCTAAACTTCCAAAGATTATCGAGCGATGGCTAATCGATTTATCACCTGGGACTCGGATACTCCCTCGTAAGTGGCTAATGTTCGTTTTTAATCTCATACTGGTCCTCATACTATCAATACTTTTACTTATTTTATCATAAAAAAGCCAGAAATTCCTTAAAAATTCCTGACTTTATGCTAGTTATTTTATTATTTTAGCAATTCTGAAACGGGTTCAAAGACAATTTTTTCAATATCGGATAAATAAATAGAAAGTTGTTGTTGCTTGGTGAAGAATTCTGACAAGAGAGTATTCCCTTGAATTTGCTTACCGAAGCTTTCCATTTTCTCTTGAAAGCTAGCATCAGGAATTTGCCCTGTTTGGACCAATTTTTGAATTTCTTCTTGAAAGGCAACATAGTCTGTAAAGATTTTGCTGGCCTCAGCATCTGCTTGAATAGCATCTTTAGCAGCCTTGACAGCCTTGTATTCTGGTAATTCGCGAAGACCGCGGCTTAGTTCGTTTGCACTATCGTAAATATTTAACATGATTTTCTCCTTATTTGACGACTACTGTGTAGTCTGTATTTTGTGTAATGACTTGCTGTGCTCTTTCTAGATCCTGAGCATTTCTAAATGAAATTTGTAGGATACCGTGAACGTCTTCACGGTTTTCCTCGTTGATATGAATATTAACCAAGGATGTTCCTCTAAGCAATTCCAAGATTCTTAGAATGACATCTTCTTCATCGGGAACGTCTACAAAGAGGTCAAAAGAACTATCCACACCGCCACGCTTATGAATTTCCATGGCTTGACGTTGCTCACGCGCTTGGTTGAAAAAGTTCCAGATGTGATCTTCATCTCCCTGACTAATGGCCTGACCAATCACATCCAAACGTTCCTTAAAATTTTCAATCCGCTCAAGAATGGTCTCTCGATTGGACAAGAGAATAGAAGTCCACATACCTGGCTCGCTCTCTGCTATTCGAGTCATGTCGCGAAAACCACCTGCAGCAAAGTACCTTGCCATCTCGTGTTTCTCAGCATAGATTGCAGTCTGCTCCATGAGACTTGAGGCCAAGATATGAGGAAAATGGCTAATCTGAGAGGTCACACGATCGTGTTCCTTGGCATCAATCTCGATAAAGCGGGCATGAAGACCCGAAAGCAAGTCCTTCATTTCTTCAAGGGTATCTGGAGTCGTCAGACTAGACGGTGTAAAGATATAATAGGCATTTTCAAAAAGATTGACATCTGCAGATACAGCACCAGTCTTATGACTACCTGCCATGGGGTGAGCGCCGATAAATCGAAAAGATTTGCCAGCCAGATACTCATCGGCCACTGCCACAATCTCAGCTTTGGTAGAACCAGCATCTGAGATAATGACTCCCTCTTTTAAATCCATGTTTGCTAAATCTTTAATAAAAGCCACTGTCTGCTTAATTGGCAAGCAGAGGATGATAACATCTGCTAAAGGTGCAAAACTGGCAAAATCATCCGTCACACGATCAACCATTCCTCGCTCCAAGGCAATCTTTCTCGAAGTCTGACTTCGATTATAACCCAAAATCTTATACTCAGGATGATCGCGCTTGATACCCAGTGCCATAGAGGTACCAATCAAACCGAGACCAGCTATATAGATTGTTTTTGCCATAGGGACTCCTTAATAGTTCTTTGTATACTCTCGGTGTTTAGCAACAGCTTCCTTTAATTCTTCCAGATTATCCGATGAGAACTTCTCTAGAATTTCCTGAGCCAAGACTGTAGCCACTACAGCTTCCATGACGACACCTGCAGCCGGAAGAGCGGTCGGATCACTTCTCTCAACGGTTGCCTTGTAGGGCTCATGGGTTTCGATATCTACACTCATGAGCGGTTTGTATAAAGTCGGAATAGGTTTCATGACACCACGAACGACAATGGGTTCCCCATTGGTCATACCGCCTTCAAAACCACCAAGGTTGTTGGTACGGCGAGTATATCCCTCTTCTGGTGACCAAAGGATTTCATCCATAACTTGGCTTCCTTTACGGTAACCAGCTTCAAAGCCAAGACCAAATTCTACTCCTTTAAAGGCATTGATAGAAACAACTGCTTGAGCGAGTTTGGCGTCTAGTTTCCTATCCCACTGAACATAGGAACCAAGACCGACTGGAACACCTCCAACAACCGTCTCTACTACTCCACCAATGGTGTCCCCGTCACGTTTGATTTGATCGATATAATCTTTGATTTCTTGCTCCCGTTCTTTGTTGACAATGGAAACCTCTGACTGAGCAGCCAGTTCTTTTATTTCAGCCACTGTTAGATTTTCAGGAACAGCAATTTCCTTGCCACCAAAGACCACGACATGATTGGCAATTTCCATATCAAGTTCAGCCAAGAGCCGTTTCGCCACTGCTCCGACCGCCACTCGCATGGTCGTCTCACGAGCAGAAGACCGTTCCAAGGAATTTCGCAAGTCATCAAAACGGTACTTGATACCACCAACCAAATCCGCATGACCTGGACGAGGATGAGTGATTTTACGTTTACTTTTAAGGCGGTCATCAATGTCTTCAGCAGCCATGATGTCTAACCATTTTTGATGGTCTTTATTGATGACATCCATAGTGATTGGAGCCCCTGTCGTTTTCCCGTGACGAACACCAGAGGTAAAGACAACCTGATCACTCTCAATCTTCATACGGCCACCACGACCGTAGCCACCTTGACGTCGTTTGAGGTCTTCATTGATATCCTCAGCTGTTAAAGGAAGTCCGGACGGAATGCCTTCTATAATAGCGGTCAGACGTGGTCCATGCGATTCTCCTGCTGTTAAATATCTCATAGAATCTCCTTATTTCACCAAATAGTCTTTTATCTCTTCAAAGGAAACTGGATGAATGGTCGCCGAGCCGATCTCCGGTACCAAAACCAATTTCAAGATATTGCCTCGTGCCTTCTTATCATGAGTCAGAGTTTGATAGAGCTTATCTATGTCCCAATTTTCATAATCGATAGGCAAATCAAACTTCTGGCACATTTCTGAGATAGACTGAGTAATGCCTTCAGGCATGAGACCTTTTTCCTCAGCCACCTTGGAAATCTGAACCATACCCATAGCCACAGCCTCTCCATGCATCACACGACCATAGCCAGCAGTCGCTTCAATGGCATGACCAATAGTATGACCAAAGTTTAGATAAAGTCGAACACCGTTATCCAACTCATCTTCAACCACCATCTTGCGCTTGACTTGGCATGAATGTTCAATTAATCGTTCCGAATTTTCCAGAATGCTTTCCACAGAACCGTCCATCTCAGTCAAGAGATTCCAGAGTTCTACATCCTCAATCAAGCCATACTTGATAACTTCGCCCATGCCTTCAATCAACTCTCTTTTACCCAAAGTTTCAAGGACAAGCGGATCAATTAGTATTCCATCTGGTTGAGCAAAGGTTCCCACCATATTTTTAGCGAAAGGTGTGTTGACACCGGTCTTTCCACCGATAGAGGAATCCACTTGGGCAGTCAAACTGGTCGGAATCTGAACAAAATGAATACCCCTCATATAGGTAGAAGCTACAAAACCAGCTAAGTCACCGACAACACCACCACCTAAGGCAACAATCCCATCACTACGTGTCAGACCTTTCTTGACAAGAAATTCATAAACTTTCTGAACGGTAGTCAGATTTTTTCGTTCTTCACCTTCTAAAAAATCAAAAACTGCAACTTGAAAACCAGCATCTTCTAAACTGAGTTTGACCTTCTCAGCATAAAGAGAGGCTACATGGTTGTCTGTCACGATAACCACTTTTTGCGGTTGCCAGAGTTTCCGCAACCACTTGCCTGCCTGTGAAAGACAACCTTTTTCAATCTCAATATCGTAAGGATGATGCGGAATATCGACTCTTATTTTCATAAAGGCTCCTTTTCTTTATTGGTATTTTTCTTGTAAAGACTGCCAAATAACTTCTGTCGGCATTTCTTTTCCTGTCCATAGTTGAAAAGCTTCTGCAGCTTGATGGAGCAACATTCCTAGACCATTAACCCCTGGATTCCCCTGACTTCTAGCCCACTTCAAAAAAGGCGTTTCAAAAGGCTTGTAAATGATATCTGCTACTAAGAGAGTTTCTGGTAAGACTATGCTTTCAGGAACTGGAGAGGATTTACCATCCATGCCCACACTGGTGGCATTAACCAGCAAATCCGACTCGGCAATCCTTGCTTGCAGTTCAGAAACATCTTCTAAAGCATACAAGTCCACCTTAAAGCCTGTTTGTTCTTCTAATCTATCTAAGTAAGATTTAGTTTTTTCCATCGAGCTCTCGCGAACAAAGACAGAAATCTGATTAGCACCGTCTAAAATAGCTTGGGCCAAAATAGACTTGGCTGCCCCTCCTGCTCCTAGCAGGGTCATCTTTTTACCTGTAATTGTAAAAGAAGGCAAGCTCTTAAAAATCCCTTGCCATCTGTATTATATCCAATTAAGATTCCATCATGATTCACAACTGTGTTGACGGCACCGATTAAGCGAGCTTCATCACTCAATTCATCCAAATAGGAAATGACTTGTTCCTTGTAGGGCATAGAGAGATTGATTCCAAACATCTGGTAGCGACGAATATTTCTGATTGTTTGTTCCAAATCACTAGTCTCAATTTCCCAGGCAACATAAACACCATTGGTAGCTGTTGCTTCAAAAGCCGTATTGTGGATGAAAGGGGAAATTGAGTGCTTGATAGGATTGGCCACAACTGCAGCTAAACGAGTATAACCATCAAGCTTCATCCAAAATCTCCCTTATTTTTATCATATTAGCTAGGGAAATCTGACCAGGGGCACTGGCTTCATCCAAACTAGCAAATGACCAGGCAGAACCCATCATATCAGCGGCAATTCGAGATACTTTCCCCATCTTGCCCATGGAAATAGTCACAAATTCCTGCTCTGGATTGAGTGTTTTAAAGCCTCGGGTGTAATTCATCAAGTCTAAAACATCTTGCTCCGTATGAGCCATGACAGCAAGTTTTACAACTTTAGGATTTAAAGCAGTCAACTCAGACAAGATTTCCATCATATTTTCTGGAGTTTCCTGGAAATTGTGATAACTCAAAAATAAGATTTGGAAAAATCTAACATTTCCTCAAATACTTCCTTATAACTAAAATACTCAAAATCAACATAATCTGGTTGATAAAGTTGAGTCACTTCCTTGATAATTTGGACATATTCTTCTGGAGAGAGGTCAATTTCACCACCTTCAAAGCGAGTCCGCAAGGTGAAAACCAGTTCACGACCTGCAAATTTTTCAAATATTGCTGGAGCTACCTGTAAAATAGTATCCTTGGCGAGGAAATCTGCTCGCCATTCAATAATGTCGGCATCTTGGTACCTGGCTACATCTAGTGCCTGGGCCTCCTCTAAACTTTTTGGCATTACTGAAACGATTAATTTCATTTAAGAACCTTCATGCTAATCACCTTGAGGTAATTACTACTTTCATCTTTTTTATTATAGGCAAAATCTGCTGGAAGACCATATTGATTCAATATCTGGTAACTTCTTCCTCCATAGCCTCTATCAATTTGTTCTATAAATTTTTGACGGGAAACATTGGCAGCATTCGTGCTAGCAATGATTATACCTCCCGGATTTAAAATCTCTAAACTTTGAGAAATCAATTTATGATAGTCCTTGGCTACAGAGAAGGTTTGTTTTTTATTACGAGCAAAACTAGGTGGATCTAGCACAATCACGTCATAACTCAAACTTTTTCGCTTGGCATACTTGAAATATTCAAAAACATCCATGACAATAAAACGGTGATGGTCTGTACTAAGTCCATTGGCCTCAAAATGTGCTTGAGACAATTCTCTAGAACGTTTGGCCAAATCAACAGAAGTGGTCTCGCTTGCCCCTCCCATAGCTGCTGCTACAGAGAAGGCTGCCGTATAAGAAAACATGTTGAGCAAGGATTTACCCCTAGCCAACCCGTCAACTAGACTACCACGAACCTCGTGCTGATCTAGGAAAATCCCAGTCATCAAGCCGTCATTCATAAAGACTTGATAAGCAACGCCATTTTCAAGAACTGTAAAAAACTCCGGAGCTTCTTGCCCATAAAGATGGGCAGACTCATAGTCCAGTCCCTTAAATCGAATCTTCTCATAAGCCCCTAAAATTTCAGGAAAAACCTGTTTAAAGGCTTCTAAAATAAGAGGACGAATCTGGTAAATATAAGAGTTGTAGCAAGAAAAAACTGCATAGTCACCATATAGGTCAATAGTGAGGCCACCAAAGCCATCTCCCTCTTGGTTAAATAAGCGAAAGGCTGTTGTGCATTCATCTTGATAGTAAGCCCGTCTCTTTTCTTTAGCTTGTTTAAAGAGATTTTCAAAGAAGGACTGAGTAAAGTCAACCTTCTCCTTGCTGATAAACCAACCGATTCCCTTGTTCTGCTGAGAAAGATAGGCGCTACCAAGATACTTCCCATCTTGATTGTGAACTTGGACTGCTTGATCCAGCAGATCGATATCTGCAAGATCACTTGCTTCCAAAAGAACCAAGCCTTTAGCAAGCTTTTTTTCAACTCTTCTGCTAACTCTTATTCTATTCATAACTACCATTATATCAAATTTTTAGACAATTCACAAAACAGAAACTTTCCTTAGCTTTATGGGATTATTAGATAAAAGTCATTATCCTAGGAGTATGAATTTATGAAATACACCCTTCATCTTCACTATCCTAAGAAAAATAAAAATGAGTCTGGGACAAAAGTCTAACATTAAATATAAAAAGCGAACAAAACGAGTTATCTGACACTCAGAATTCTGTTTTTGTTCGCTTTTTTTGTCTAATCTATCGATTCTATAATAAAGAATTTCAAAAAAATCAAAAATTTTTTTCTCAGACTCATGTCATCAATAAAGCACTACCTTGTGACAAGAGTTACATCCTATCTAAATGTTCCACTATACGTCTAAAAATAATAATGGTAGCTAAAAAAATGCTAAGGCCAAGCAGAAGGATAAAACTTACAAGTCCTAAACTAATTGCAAGGATAGGGGAGAGAGACCGAACCAAGAATAAGCTCCCTATTACAAGGGCCATTAAGATAACACTATAAATTAAGAGTAAAACTATTGCTACTATACGATTTGAACGGTTCACCAGGTCCGTAATGTTACTCCAATTTGTTGACAAATTTTTCACATCCTTAAGGTAATGGTGGCAAGAAAGGATGACACTGGCAAGGATCCAGACTACAAGAAGATAAATCATCGAAAGGATGGGCAAGCCTAGATATAGAGAAAGGCCAAGTAAAGTCAGAACTGGTAAAAAAGACTGGACAGCAAATATAATCCAAAATTTCACTTTCACATAACGAGCAAAGTCAAAGGGTAAACTCTTCAGAAAATCAACATTTTCCCTCTCCAAGGACAAGGCAATTGAATGCAGGCTGGTGATATTGTTATTGACAACTGCTATAAAGAGAGCTATAAAAAACAAGGGTAACCAGTATGGAGGATGAATGTCTGGAACTATCTGAGAATCTCGAATTTTGGAAATCAGACCGATCATCATGAGATAAGGAAGAAAAGCACTTGTAAAAAGCACTGTAATCACGCCAGTTCCCTGTCCCAAGAGGGTGAGGTGGTAGCGTAAAACCATACGGAAAAAGCCCTTTTTATTAGTAGTTGAAATTCTCTCCTTATTGCGACGTTCTTTCTTGACCTTCTCCTCACTGTTAAGCAGAATCACGTCATAAAAATGAGGAAGAACCTTCTTTTTAGTCAGGTAAAGTAGGAAGAGAGTTAGTCCTATCCAAGCGAGTAGACCCAGGATGGCTTCTGTCGAAAAAGGAGCCACTGCTATTTTGTAAAAGATATGAAGAGGATAAAGGAGAAATGGAATGTCTCTAACTTTGTCAACAATACTTCCAAAAGTCGACTGTAGAAAGAGGACAAATATTAAAGGTATGAGAACCCCTATTCCAATCATCACATTCGAAAAAATAGACTGATACTTTCTGAAGACCCTAGTCTGAGCCAAGAAATGTACTGCCACTACCATCACTAAAGTAACAGAGACAAATAATAAGGCCAAGGACAGCAGCATCAAAGGCAAGCCCAGCCAAAGAGAAGGAGCTAGCCTAATATAGAGGACTAGAAAATAAGCTAGGATTGGTACAATTCCAGCTAGAGCTGGCAAGAGAACAGACAGTCCTTTAGCAATTATAATCTCTGATTCTTTAAAGGCATAGGGCCTATACGATGCCAAGTCCTTACTCTCATAAAAGACATTGTAAAATGCAGTGAAAGAAGTTGAAAAGGCAAGCACCAGTAAAATAGCAACCATGCTACTAAAAAAACTTGGCATTTCCTCAAAAGGAAAACGAAAGGCTATATTTATAAACATGAAAAGCATCAAGAGACTTGAAAAAATGTAAGAACTTAGGACTCTAGCGGAAACATTTACTTTTTTCCCAGGATTCTTAGCCTGCTTCTTTCGTAGGTTAGCCAGATTAGCTTCTTGAGATGAATAGAGGATATTGATATCAACTAATTTTTTAATGACCTTGAGACGCATCTGAAACCTCCTCTTTTCTACCAGCAAGGCTAAGGTAGATACTTTCCAAAGACTGGTCTGGGTGGTCTTTTCTCAAGTCCTCTACACTACCACAATAAATCAAATGTCCCTTTTTCAAAATAGCAATCCGATCACAGACTTGCTCAGCTACCTCTAGCACATGAGTTGAAAACAAAACTGTCTTGCCTTTTTGTGCATGTTCCTTCATCATTTGCTTCAAATCAAAGGCGGCCTGGGGATCCAAACCAGTCAAGGGTTCGTCCAAGACCCAAATATCAGGATCAGACAAGAGTGCTCCGATGACAAAGACTTTCTGACGCATTCCGTGAGAAAAGGGTTTCAATAACCTGATAACGATTTTCAGCAAAATCAAAAAAACACTCAATAGCCTAGCTAGACTAGCCTCCAAGTCAGAGCTAGTTAGATCATAGGATGAGGCGATCAATTCCCAAAAATTCATTGGCCGTTAAGCGTAAAAATACAAGTCAGGCGAGTCTGCTACGTAGCCAATCTTTCGTTTAATAGCCAAGCGATTTTCCGATAACTCCTGACCATCTACCAAAAATACGACCACTGCTGGGTGAAATGATACTGACTAGGGATTTTTATAGTGGTCGATTTTCCAGCCCCATTATGACCAATCAAGCCCATAATCTCCCCATTTTCAATCTGCAAATTGAGATTGCTCAAAGCCTCTTTATCACCATACAACTTACTAACATTTTGAAATTCAATCATGGGATGACTCCTATCTTTATCTATATTACATACTATTATACTAGCACTTTGATACAAAAAAATCAATACTTTATTTTAAGTAGTTAAAATAGTTTCCTTCTATCTTATGCAAACGTTGGCGCTAACCAATACTTTATGATAGAATAAAGAACAAGATTGACAAGTAAGAGGAAACATCATGCAAAAATCAAACACTCATGCAATACTTTGAATGGTATCTGCCCCACGACGGTCAGCACTGGACGCGTCTGGCTGCAGATGCTCCACACCTAGCTCATCTGGGGATTAGCCACGTCTGGATGCCACCAGCTTTCAAGGCTACCAATGAAAAAAAGATGTCGGCTATGGGGTCTATGACTTATTCGACCTAGGAGAGTTCAACCAAAAAGGGACTGTCCGCACTAAGTATGGTTTTAAAGAAGACTATCTTCAAGCCATTCAAGCCCTAAAAGCACAGGGAATCCAGCCTATGGCCGATGTGGTACTCAACCACAAGGCTGCGGCTGATCACATGGAAGCCTTTCAGGTTATTGAAGTGGATCCTGTAGACCGTACAGTGGAACTTGGAGAACCCTTTCACCATCAATGGCTGGACTAGTTTTACCTTCGATGGTCGCCAAGATACCTACAATGACTTCCACTGGCACTGGTACCACTTCACAGGTACTGACTATGATGCAAAACGCCGTAAGTCTGGGATTTATCTGATTCAAGGAGACAACAAGGGTTGGGCAAATGAGGAATTAGTCGATAATGAAAACGGCAACTATGACTACCTTATGTATGCCGACCTAGACTTTAAACATCCTGAAGTTATCCAAAATATCTATGACTGGGCAGACTGGTTCATGGAGACGACTGGTGTAGCTGGTTTCCGCTTGGATGCCGTCAAACACATTGACTCCTTCTTTATGCGCAATTTTATCCGTGATATGAAGGAAAAATATGGTCAAGATTTCTATGTGTTCGGTGAATTTTGGAACCCAGACAAGGAAGCCAATCTGGACTATCTTGAAAAAACGGAAGAACGCTTTGACCTTGTCGATGTTCGTCTCCACCAGAATCTCTTTGATGCTAGTCGAGCAGGTTCAAACTATGACCTTCGTGGTATTTTCACAGATAGCTTGGTTGAACTCAAGCCCGACAAGGCTGTAACCTTTGTCGACAACCACGATACCCAACGAGGACAGGCTCTTGAGTCTACTGTTGAAGAATGGTTCAAACCAGCAGCCTATGCCCTCATTCTGTTACGCCAAAATGGCCTTCCATGTGTCTTTTACGGCGACTACTATGGGATTTCAGGGCAATATGCTCAACAAGATTTCAAAGAAGTCCTTGACCGCCTCCTAACCATCCGAAAAGATTTGGCCTATGGAGAGCAAACAGACTACTTTGATGATGCTAACTGTATCGGTTGGGTACGTTCAGGTACTGAACATCAATCCCCAATCGCAGTCCTTATCTCAAATAACCAAGAAAACAGCAAGTCAATGTTTGTCGGCCAAGAATGGGCTAACCAAACCTTTGTAGATTTACTTGAAAACCACCAAGGTCAAATTACAATTAATGAGGAAGGTTATGGACAATTCCCAGTCTCAGCTGCTTCGGTAAGTGTCTGGGCAGCCAAGACAATCTAATAGCCAATGATTATAAAGTCAGATCCAATCAGATTTGGCTTTTTTGTATTCACAAAAAGACCTACCCAAATGGATAGATCTTTATACTCAATGAAAATCAAAGAGCAAACTAGGAAGCTAGCCGCAGGTTGCTAAAAACACAGTTTTGAGGTTGTAGATAAGACTGACGAAGTCAGTTACCTATACCTACGGCAAGGTGAAGCTGACGTTGTTTGAAGAGATTTTCGAAGAGTATTACTTGATTACAATTTACCTGCTACGGCATCCAACAATTCTTGGATTTTAGCTTGGTTGCTTCCTCCTGCCATGGCCATGTCTGGTTTACCACCACCACGTCCATCGACGATTGGTGCCAATTCTTTAACAAGGTTTCCTGCATGAAGGTCTTTTGTCTTGCTTGCTACAAGGACATTGACTTTGTCACCAATAGCAGCAACAAGGACAAGAAGATCAGAGTAGTCTTTTTGTTTCCAGTTATCTGCAAAAGTACGAAGAGCACCAGCGTCAGATACAGACACTTGACTAGCGATATAACGGTAACCGTTGGCTTCCTTAACGTCCTTGAAAATATCGCCTGCGGCTGCAGCTGCGGCTTTTTCCTTCAATTCTGCATTTTCTTTTTGAAGTTGACGAAGTTGTTCTTGAAGGCCTTCTACCTTGTGAGGTACTTCCTTGACTTGCGGTGCTTTAAGAGTTGCTGCGACAGCTTTAAGAGCGTCTTCTTGTTCACGGTAGGCTTCAAAGGCTTCCTTACCAGTTACTGCCAAGATACGGCGAGTTCCTGAACCGATACCTTCTTCTTTGACAATCTTGAAGAGACCAATCTCAGAAGTGTTGCCAACATGGGTACCACCACAAAGCTCGATAGAGTAGTCACCGATAGTAACAACACGGACTTCCTTGCCGTATTTCTCACCAAAGAGGGCCATAGCTCCCATTTCTTTGGCAGTGTCAATATCCGTTTCAACTGTCTTCACTTCAAGAGCTTCCCAGATTTTCTCGTTGACTTGCTGTTCAATGGCACGCAATTCTTCAGCAGTCACAGCTTGGAAATGCGTAAAGTCAAAGCGTAGGAATTCCACTTCATTAAGAGAACCTGCTTGTGTCGCATGGTTTCCAAGGATGTTGTGAAGGGCTGCGTGAAGCAAGTGAGTCGCCGTGTGGTTTTTCATGACACGGTGACGACGATTTGTATCAATTGCCAAGGTATATTCTTGGTTCAAGGCAAGCGGTGCAAGGACTTCAACTGTATGAAGAGCTTGTCCGTTTGGAGCTTTTTGAACATTAGTCACAGTAGCCACGACCTTATCTGACTCATCCAAGATTCGTCCGTGGTCAGCGACCTGTCCACCCATTTCAGCGTAGAATGGCGTTTCGGCAAAGATAAGTGAGGCAGTTCCTTCTGAAACAGCTTCTGCTTCTGCATTATCAGCCACGATAGCGACTAATTTAGAAGACAATTGAGATGCTTCATAGTTAAAGCGGCTTTCCACTGTGATGTTTTGAAGGGTTTCATTTTGCATACCCATTGAGCCGCCCTTAACAGCTGACGCACGCGCGCGTTCTTGCTGTTCTTTCATGGCTGCTTCAAAACCTTCACGGTCCACAGTCATACCAGCTTCTTCAGCGATTTCTTCAGTCAATTCAACTGGGAATCCATAAGTGTCATAAAGTTTGAAGACATCTGAACCAGCGATGACAGATTGACCTTTTTCTTTCAAGTCAGCTACAATGCCTTGGGCAAAGTGTTGACCTGAGTGAAGGGTACGGGCAAATGACTCTTCCTCGCTCTTAACGATTTTCTCAATAAAGTCACGTTTTTCAAGCACTTCTGGGTAGTAGCTTTCCATGATTTTTCCAACGGTTGGAACCAATTTGTAAAGGAAAGGCTCGTTGATTCCCAATTTTTGACCATGCATAGAAGCACGACGGAGAAGACGACGAAGGACGTAACCGCGGCCTTCATTTCCTGGAAGTGCACCATCACCGATGGCAAATGAAAGTGAACGGATGTGGTCTGCGATGACCTTAAAGCTCATGTTGTCGCCATCTTGGTCATAAACCTTACCAGACAATTTCTCCACTTCACGAATAATAGGCATAAAGAGGTCTGTCTCAAAGTTGGTCTTAGCCCCTTGGATAACGGCCACCAAACGCTCCAAACCAGCGCCCGTATCAATGTTCTTGTGAGGCAATTCCTTGTACTCGCTACGAGGAACAGCAGGATCTGCATTAAATTGTGATAAAACGATGTTCCAGATTTCGATGTAACGGTCGTTTTCAATATCTTCTGCAAGCAGGCGAAGACCGATATTTTCTGGGTCAAAGGCTTCTCCACGGTCAAAGAAGATTTCTGTATCTGGTCCAGAAGGTCCTGCACCGATTTCCCAGAAGTTGTCCTCGATTGGAATCAAGTGACTTGGATCCACTCCCACTTCAATCCAGCGGTTGTATGAATCTTTATCGTCTGGATAGTAGGTCATGTAAAGTTTTTCAGCTGGGAAGTCAAACCACTCAGGGCTTGTCAAAAGCTCATAAGCCCAAGTGATCGCTTCGTCACGGAAGTAATCCCCGATAGAGAAGTTCCCCAACATTTCAAACATAGTATGGTGACGTGCAGTCTTCCCTACGTTTTCAATGTCGTTGGTACGGATAGCCTTTTGCGCATTGGTAATACGTGGATTTTCAGGGATAATGGTCCCGTCAAAGTATTTCTTAAGGGTTGCTACTCCAGAGTTGATCCACAAAGTGTTGGGTCATTTACAGGAACCAAACTCACTGATGGTTCTACTGAGTGACCTTTGGTCGCCCAGAAATCAAGCCACATTTGGCGTACTTGTGCACTAGATAGTTGTTTCATATTGTCTCCTTATTTACTTGTTTAATGTGATTGGCTTTCCAGCATTTCCACATAGTCAATCGCGACACAGAGAGAAATGACTAGGTCTGCATAAGCATCCTCAAGAAGCGTTACGCTATAGGTAGAGGTCAGATGGAAGAGTTCTTTCTTGATTTCCGCAATCAACTGATCGCGATCATCCAGCAATTTGAAATCCAAATCCCAGATATTGCCCTCGATACGAAGACCTAGATTATCAAACTCATACTTATCTCGCCAGAAGGTCAACTTCTTGCGAATGACAAAACTCGAGCCATCCCGAAGCTGAATCTCAAAACGAGGTAGCAAGGTCAAGATTTCTTTACTAATCTGACTAACCTGTTCACCAGTCGCATCATAGATGGTAAAAGTTTTGGGAATCTTAAAAAATGATCCCTCCACCTGATAGGCGATTTCTCCCCTGTCATCCTTGATAGCGAAGCGTTCGCCCCCAAGACGAAACTTTTGTTTGACAAGAAATGTTTTCATCAACACCTCCAAAAATCAAAAGACAAGCTCATATCACGAAGGGCGAAAAACCGCGGTACCACCTTCATTCAATGAACTTGTCATTCTCTTATTCTTATGCAATTGTATGATTGAGTAGCATGACTTCCTAGCTTAGATGGCTCGCAGCACCGCCATTTCTCTGGACTAAGACAAGTGAAAATCAATTCTCAACTTTCTTATTATAACGTTTTTTTAAGCTTGCGTCAACTGGAAATCATCTCCCTTGAATCAGACCAATTCCCTACATCTTCGATTACTTTTTCAGGATATATTTTTTCTTACTGCCATTTTTCTTTTTATCCCAACTTTTATCCCACATTTTCGAATTGCTAAAAATAGCTACGCAAATATTTGCAAATATAAAGTTTCCTATCACCAAATATATAGACTCAGTTGTTAGGTATTTCGATCCAAACCATCCTTTAGATAAAATAGTATATATGTTTGCTGAACAGTCAAAAAGGTTGGTCAGAAACTTTTTTTAAAAAAAGTAGATACTTTCATTATTTGTTACCGCTTTCTGTAAGGTTAAACTTAGTATACTACTAGGCAAGCAAATAAGCAACTATCATAGAAAATATACAGTTATACAAATTGCCTTCTATTTTAAAAAAACGAACCAGCTTGACTGATTCGTTTCGTAACTGCTAACTCCTACTTCCGATACATTTTAAATTGTAGGAAGAGGTCGCTATATTTGCCTGTCCATTTATGGTCAAATTTCTCATAAACTTCTAGGTGTTTCATGGTTTCAGCATCTGGATAGAAGGCTTTATCTTCTTTTTTCTCCTCTGGGAGTAATTCCTTAGCTGGTAGGTTTGGTGTTGAATAGCCGACATACTCTGCATTTTTGAGTGCATTTTCAGGTTTCAACATAAAGTTGATAAAGGCATAGGCTGCATCTTGGTTTTTGACTGTTTTGGGAATAACCATATTGTCAAACCAAAGGTTGCTGGCCTCAGTTGGTACCACATAGCGTAGATTTTCATTTTTTTCTAGCATTTGGCTGGCTTCACCAGAGAAGGTCACGCCGATTGCAGCGTTGTTCTGAATCATGTAGCCCTTCATCTCGTCCGCCACAATAGCCTTGATATTGGGAGTCAATTTATAGAGCTTATCCACTGTTTCTTCCAACTGCTGGGTATCCTTGGAGTTGAGGCTGTAGCCGAGGGAATTGAGTCCTAGTCCCAGCACCTCACGCGCCCCATCAAAGAGCATGATAGAGTTCTTATACTCTGGCTTCCAGAGATCATCCCAATGCTCAGGCGCTTCCTCTACCATGGTTTCATTGTAGACAATTCCCAGGGTTCCCCAGAAGTAAGGAATAGAGAATTTATTGCCTGGGTCAAAGGACTGGTTGAGGAACTCTGGTCCGATATTTTCAAGCCCTTCAAGTTTTGAATAGTCAAGCGGAACCAAGAGGTCTTCGTCCTTCATCTTGTTAATCATGTATTCACTTGGGATGGCAATATCGTAGGTCGTTCCACCTTGCTTGATTTTGGTATACATGGCTTCATTGGAGTCAAAGGTTTCGTACTGGACTTGGATTCCTGTTTCTTCTGTAAATTGCTCCAATAGTTCTGGATCGATATAGTCCCCCCAGTTGTAGATAACCAGTTTTTGACTATCTCGGCTATTGATTTTACTGTCTAGATGCGTCGCAATTCCCCACAAGACCAGGATAATCGCCGCAATTCCTGCTAAAAATGAATAGAGTTTTTTCATGCTTGCTCCTCCTTCTCACGTGAGATAAAGTAATATCCAACAACTAGGATAATACTAAAGAGAAAGACAAGGGCAGACAGGGCATTGATTTCTAGCGAAATCCCTTTGCGAGCACGAGAGTAAATCTCGACTGACAGGGTTGAAAAGCCATTTCCCGTTACAAAGAAGGTTACGGCAAAGTCATCTAGCGAATAGGTGAAGGCCATGAAATAACCTGCAATGATAGACGGTGTCAGGTAAGGAAGCATGATTTCCTTGAACATCTGAAATTGACTGGCTCCCAAGTCATAGGCCGCATGAATCATGTCACCGTTCATTTCCTTGAGACGAGGCAAAACCATCAAGACCACGATAGGAATGGAGAAGGCCACGTGACTAGAAAGAACGGTCAAAAAGCCAAGTGAAAACTTGAGTTGAGTAAAGAGAATCAAGAAGCTGGCACCAATCATAACATCAGGCGCAACCATGAGGATATTATTGAGTGAAAGAAAGGCTTCTTGGTATTTCTTACGAGACTGATAAATGTAAATAGCACCGAAAGTCCCGATAATCGTCGCTATCAAGGCTGACAGAAAGGCCAAGAAAAAGGTCTGAGTCACAATCAACATGAGACGACCATCGCCAAACATAGTTTTAAAATGACTCAAGCTAAAGCCTGTAAAGCTGTTCATGTCGTTGCCTGCATTAAAGGCATAACCAATCAGGTAAAAGATAGGCAGGTAGAGGACAAGAAAGACCAGTCCCAGATAAAGGTTGGCAAATTTTTTCATCGTTCTCTCCTTTCCTTGGTCACCCACATGGTGATGAACATGGTTAAGATGAGAATTACACCGATGGTTGAACCCATACCGTAGTTGTCATTGGTCAGGAAGTTCTGCTCAATGGCTGTCCCCAAGGTGATAACGCGATTCCCACCAATCAAACGGGTCAGCATGAAGAGACTCAAGCTGGGGATAAAGACAGATTGGACCCCACTTCTCACTCCGTTCATAGACAGAGGGAAGATGACATGACGGAAGGTCTCCCACTTGGTCGCACCGAGGTCATAGCTGGCATTGATGAGATTGTTGTCCATATCATCCAAGACATTGAAAATCGGCAAAATCATAAAAGGAAGCTCGATGTAGCTTGCGACAAAGATAAAGGAGAAATCCGTAAAGAGCAACTGTTGCGAACCAATTCCGATAAATTCCAAAAACTGGTTAATAGAGCCATTTTGACCAAAAATCCCAATAAAGGCATAGGCTTTAAGGAGCAAATTGATCCAGGTAGGCAGAATAATCAGCATGAGCCAGAGTTGACGGTGCTTGAGACGGGTCAAAAAGAGGGCTGTTGGATAGCTGATAAGCAGGGTCACAAAGGTCACAATCCCTGCATAAAGCACAGAGTTAAAGCTCATTTTGAGATAGGTCAAGTTTTGTGACGCAAAGTAAGATTTATAATTTTCTAAACTAAACTGGCCTTCGATATTGAAAAAGGATTGTCCGAAAATCAAGACCAAGGGTGCCAGAACAAAGAGGGCAATCCAAAGCATGTAGGGCACTACAAAGAGTTTAGAGCTTGTTTCTTCATCTCTTTCCTCCTCGATTGCATTGATCAGACCTGCTTCTTGCTCTTCGATTTCTACGTACTCCTCGATACGAGCATCGAACTCTTCTTCGGTTTCGTTGAGACGCATGATATGGATGTCTTCTGGTTCAAAGTCCAGACCGATTTCCTCACCCACGATGGCCTTACGAGTCGAGTGGATCATCCATTCATTCCCAAGTTCATCATAGGCGATAATTTCATAGTGAACCCCACGGAAAAGCTGGGTATCGACCTTAACTTGTAGCTTGCCTTCTTCAGGCAGGGTAATGCGCAAGTCCTCTGGACGAATGACGACTTCAACAGGCTCGTTTGGCTTCATCCCCCCATCGACCGCTTCGAAGCGTTTGCCGTTAAACTCAACCAAGTAGTCCTCAATCATGGTTCCTGGCAAGATATTTGACTCACCGATAAAGGTGGCAACAAAGTGGTTGATTGGCTCATCATAGATGTCCACAGGTGTTCCTGACTGGACAATCTCGCCATCATTCATAACAAAAATCCAGTCACTCATAGCCAGGGCTTCTTCCTGATCGTGAGTAACAAAAACAAAGGTGATTCCCAATCGTTGTTGTAGTTCACGCAGTTCGTACTGCATGTCTGTTCTTAATTTCAAGTCCAACGCTGACAAAGGCTCGTCCAACAAGACCACACGGGGTTGGTTGATGATGGCACGGGCAATAGCCACACGCTGACGTTGTCCTCCTGAGAGTTTACGGATGGAACGCTTCTCATAACCTTCCAACTGAACCATCTTAAGAACTTCCGCTACGCGTTGCTCGATTTCTTTCTTATCAATTTTACGCAAGCGGAGTGGAAGGCAACATTTTCAAACACATTCATATGTGGAAACAAGGCATAGGATTGGAATACCGTATGGACGTCACGCTTGTTGGTTGGGATATCATTGATTCGGACACCGTCTAGCATGATATCTCCTGTCGTCGCATCCAGTAGACCTGCGATAATATTTAGGATGGTTGATTTCCCTGAACCAGATGCGCCTAGAAGGGTGTAGAATTTCCCTTCTTCCAACTCAAAGTTGATATCTTTGAGAACCTTGGTGTTGCTGTCTTCAAAAACTTTAGAGACGTTTTTGAATTCGATAATTGGTTTTTTCAATTGGCATAAATTCCTTCTTTTTCATAGATTAACAGATCAGGGCTCTGTCAGGCCGCCACTACCTCTTGCAGGGAGTAAAACCACCTGCATACATCTTCGCTAACGATAGGCTTTCACCCCCTTCCCATGACATAGCAGCAGCTTTTCAGCTACAGCTTCCTACTTGCTTTCACCTAAAATACGGACTTCCCTCTCAAGGGTAACACCGGAGTGTTCCTTGACTTTTTCGATCACAGACTCAATCAAGTCTTCGTAGTCTTTGGCCGTTCCGTCAGCAACATTGATCATAAATCCTGCGTGCTTTTCTGACACTTCTACGCCACCGATACGATAGCCTTTCAAGCCAGCTTCTGAAATTAATTGACCTGCAAAATGACCTACTGGACGCTTAAAGACCGAACCACAAGATGGATATTCTAAAGGTTGCTTGAGTTCACGTAGGTGCGTCAAGCGGTCCATTTCCTGCTTGATAACCTGATGGGTTCCTGGGGCTAGGGCAAATTTAGCTGACAAGACAACTGCACCAGACTCCTGAATGGCTGAATGGCGGTAACCAAAAGCCAAATCTTTGGCAGACAGGGTCTCGATTTCTCCATCCTTGGTCAAGATCTTACAAGACTGTAAGATGTGGGCAATCTCGCCACCATAGGCACCCGCATTCATAAAGACAGCACCACCGACGCTCCCTGGAATACCACAAGCAAACTCAAAACCAGTCAAACTATGACGAAGCGCAATGCGAGTTGTCTCAATCAAGTTAGCCCCTGCTTCAGCTTCGATGGTATAGCCATCAACGGAAACGTTATTGAGCTTGTCACACAAGATGACAAATCCACGAATCCCACCATCACGAACGATGATATTGCTGGCATTACCAAGAACCATCCAAGGAATATTTCTTGATTGGCAAATTTAACAACGCGCGCCAACTCAAAACGATTTCGTGGAAAGACCAAATAATCGGCCTCTCCACCTACTTTTGTATAACTATAGCTATGCAAGGGCTCCTTGAAACGGATATCAATTCCTTCTAAGATTTCAAGCATTTTTTCTCTTACTGACATGTCACTCTTCCTTTTACAAAATTCATTCCATTATACCATTTTTAGAGACATTTGACGACCATAAAAAGACCTTGTTTGGATTTTGCATAAGAAAAAGAGGTTTCCCCCTTTTTCTTATGATTTTTTACAAAAGATTGCCTTGGTTCCATAGGCAACCAGAACGAGCTCTAGTGCTAGGACAACTTCAACCAAGACAGGACTTGTCAGCCAACCAACTTGGGCAAGAGATGGTGCCAGATCAAAGAAGGCATGTAGACCATAGGCTGCTAGGAGATAAATCCATTTCTTCTGGCGAACAGCTTGGTAAACCCAAACAGTCAAAAGCAATTGGAAACCTAGAGCCAAAATTCGCTCAAAACCAAGCAAATAAATCTGCCAGACAGAAAGTGACTGAATGGTTTTTAACATATTTTCAGACAGCAATTGCATGACCTGTGGATTCTGAGTTTGAACTGCTGAGAGAACGATGTAGAGATTAATCAAACTAGTAAGACCTAGGAAAATCAACTCCAAGCCACCATGCCCCAATCCATAAGCCAAGGCATCTGCCTTTTCCAAACTTCTCTTTTTCTCCAACCATTTGAAGAAAATAAGACGAGCAGTTTCCTCAAAAAATGCTGCCATGGCTAGGCCATAGATGATATAGACAAGCGGATGGTCTTGCAAGAGGGCAATACTACCGTCTTTTTGAGGATGTAAAACCAAGATATGCACCAGTTTTTCTAAAATCTGTGAAGAGACAAAGAAAGCAACAGCCCCCAAGCCCAAGACAGCTAGATTAATCTGGTGTTTCTTTTTGGCATACCAAATGCTTCCTATCAAGAAAGCCAGCAACAGAAACATGGTAATAATGATATGAATGGTCATTTTCTTCTCCTATTCCGCCTTTTCAATATCTTTTTTCATCTCGTCAACGTTGAACTTAGCAAACAAATATTGACGATCTTGGACTGGAAAACGTTGGTCCAACTGGTCAACCGCTCCCACCTCGATAATCCCTTCCTTGATGACAAAGTCCATGACATGCCCACCGAAGGTCAAATCATCTGAGATGAAGTGTAGATGATAGCCTGCCACACTGACTCCATGGAAAATCTCTGGCGTCCAGAAACCAACGATGGTTCCTACGACATTGTCACGACGATATTCAGGCTGATGGGTTGCGACATCAGCAAACTTGGTATCTGGTGTCGACTTGGGAATCATGCGCACATGCATATGCGAAAATTCCCCACGAATCTTGATAGAGCGGAAAAGATTTTCCCCATCATAATAAGACTCAATTCGTTCTTCCAATTCCTTGTCTGTCATCTCAAAGCGCTGGCGGAAAATAACTTCTGCCTGATGCGGTACCACTGCTGCATAAGGAATAAGGGCATCTGGTGATACTTCTACAATTTCTGGTTGCTCTCCTGAGCCTTTGGCTTGATAAGCCTTGCCATCCAAGACAATCAATTCCCCATCAATAGAATCCAAAGTTCCCAAACCAAGGTCACCATGCTCTAGCAATTCTCCTACTGTCATGGTACCACCATAAAGGCCTGCCATCAAGGCTCCGAGGGTATTGTATTGAAATAATTTCACTGGTTCCTGCACGTTCTTATCCATTCTCTTTCTTGTCTGTTATACTCAATGAAAATCAAAGAGCAAACTAGGAAGCGAGCCGCAGGCTGCTCAAAGCACTGCTTTGAGGTTGTAGATAAGACTGACGAAGTCAGTTACATATATCTACGGCAAGGCGAAGCTGACGTGGTTTGAAGAGATTTTCGAAGAGTATTATTCTATAAATGTTACTCCTAAGTATACCACATTTGCTTCTAGATGTGAACGAGAGAAACACTCTAGACATTGCCAAGAAGGAAAAAAAAGGGTACAATGTAACAAAATCAAGGGAGGTCTGGAATGAAGAAACAAAGCAAGTACCAAGAGGTCGTATCTTATCTGAAAAATGGCATCGAGTCTGGACGCTTTCGGACGGGAAGTCGCCTGCCTTCTATCCGTCAACTGAGCCTTGACTTTCACTGTAGCAAGGATACTGTCCAACGAGCCCTGCTGGAATTACGGCACGAACAATACCTCTATGCCAAGCCCCAGAGCGGCTACTATGTCCTAGAACAAGGGCAACACCAGGACCTAGAAATTGAGGTTACCGACGAACATGCCAGCGCCTATGACGATTTCCGACTCTGTGTCAATGAAACCTTGGTTGGCCGAGAAACTACCTCTTCAACTACTATGACAACCAAGAAGGATTAGAAGACTTAAGACAATCCATTCATAAACTCCTCTTTGACCAAGCCCTCTACTGCAAAGCAGACCAGTTGGTATTGACTTCTGGAACCCAACAAGCCCTTTTTATCCTTTCTCAAATTTCCTTCCCTAGCCAAGCAAAGGAAATCTTGGTGGAACAGCCGACCTACCATCGGATGAATCGCCTCTTGATTGCTCAGGGCTTGGACTATCAAACGATTGAACGAGGCATTGATGGGATTGACTTGGAGGAGCTTGAAGGTCACTTCAAAACAGGAAAGATCAAGTTTTTCTATACCATTCCTCGTTTTCACTATCCTCTGGGGCATTCCTATTCTGAGCAGGACAAACGGGCTATCCTTGACTTAGCTGCCAAGTACGGTGTCTATATCGTAGAGGACGATTATCTAGGTGATTTGGACTCCAAAAAGGGCCAGACCTTCCACTATCTGGATACAGAAGAGCGCGTCATTTATATCAAGTCCTTCTCAACCAGCCTCTTTCCAGCACTGCGGATAACAGCACTCATTCTTCCAAATGCTATCAAGGAAGCCTTTGTGGCCTACAAAAATATCCTAGACTACGACAGCAACCTCATCATGCAAAAGGCCCTGTCACTCTATATTGACAGTCAATTATTTGAGAAAAATCGGCTAGCTCGCTTATCCAATCAGGAAGCTTACCAAAAACAAATCGAGGAAAGACTAGCTAACACTCCTTGTCCCCTTCCTCATTATCCCCTACACGATGGTTTATTGCTAGACCTGAGGCAGTATCCTAAAATCGCCAGTCTCAAACACAGTCAGCTGAAATTAGACTTCTTTGAGGAGGCTTACTTGGATACCTGTCCTTATCAATTTGCCAAGGTATCCCTAGAAAATCTGGAAAAGGTTTTAAACTATTTAAAAGCAGAATTGGAATAACCTTCCAACTCTGCTTTTTCTTATTCTTCAACTTCAGTTAGGCTTGCTGCTTTTTCAAGATATTTTTGGTAGGTACCGTCATCCTTGAGTTTTTGGATAACCTTGTCCACCACTTCTTTCAAATCAGCACTATTTTTTCTAAGGGCAACGGCATTGGCTTCACCGTCCTTCATCTTCAAGCTGACAGTTGCAACAGCTAGGTCCGCATTTTTAGCAGCATAGCTAAGAGCAACAGGCTCATCCATGTGAACAGCATCTACTTTTCCAGCCTGCAATTCATTAACTGCTTCACCCATATTGGTTAGGGAAGTCAATTGAGCTTTTGGCAATTGTTCCTTGACCATAGATTCTGGAACAGTCCCTTTTTGAGCTGCAATATTAGCACTTTCAAGGCTAGTTAAATCCTTGTATTTTTCTACATCAGCCTTACGAACCAAGAAACTAATCTTGTTTTCATAGTAAGGGATTGAAAAATCAAAGACTTCTTTTCTTTCGTCAGTAGCGCTAATTCCCGCAACTGCTAGATCAGCCTTACCTGTCTGAAGACTAGTCAAGACATTGTCAAAACTCATGCTTGAGATTTCCAACTTCACCCCAAGTTCATCAGCGATAGCCTGGGCCATATCAATATCCGCACCGACTACCTGATTTTTCCCGTCAACTAAGGATTGGAATTCAAAAGGTGCATAGTCAGGACTAGTCGCCACAACTAATTTCCCCTTTTGCTTAATGGCCTCAACAGCTGACTGAGAACCATTAGAACCCGACTGGCAAGCTACTAAGAAGAAACTTGCAAGAAAACTACATAAAACAAATATCCATTTTTTTGATTTCATAAATAAACAACCTCTCTGTTAATTTTGTATAATTATAACGCTATTCAAGATGCTTGTCAAGTGTTTTTTTGAATTTTTATCTTAAAAATATTTTTTTCATTCAAGAAAAGGAGCTTCCAGTTAATTTCAAGCTCCTTTTTATACAGAATGAACCTATTTTATAGTTCGACAATCTTACCTGTTTCAAAGTAAACAACCCATTCACAGATATTTTTTGCATAGTCTCCAATACGTTCCAAGAAGGCAATCACTTGGAAGTAATCACGGCCTGTAACGATGGCATCTGGATTTTTCTTGATTTCTTCTGTAGCCAAATCACGAATGCTATCAAAATAATGGTTGATTTTTTCGTCCATGGCTGCTACTTCATAGGCCTGGTCTACTGAACCATTCAGATAGAGTTCAAGGGCTGCTTCAACGAAATTCTTGACATCGCGCCCCATTCTCTTGATTTCTTCTTCAACAGCTGGGATACGTTGCTCACCCTTCATACGAATTGTCGCCTTGGCAATGGAAACGGCATGGTCGCCCATACGTTCCAAATCAGATACAGCCTTCAAGACTGTCAAAACAGTACGCAAATCTTGAGAAACGGGTTGTTGAAGGGCAATCATTTCAAATGATTTTTCTCCAATTTCACTTCGTATTCGTTTACTTCTGCATCGTCTTCGATGACTTCCTTAGCCAAATCACGGTCATGCGTAACAAAGGCACGCACTGTCCGATTGATTTGGGATAGCACTTCTTGTCCCATGGCATAGAACTGGTTGTGCAATTTCTCTAAATCTTCTTCAAATTGAGAACGTAACATCATTTATCTCCTTATCCAAATTTTCCTGAAATATAATCTTCTGTTTCCTTGTGTTGTGGGTTGAGGAACATCTTCTTGGTATCGTTAAACTCGATCAAATCTCCATCAAGGAAAAATCCTGTCTTGTCAGAGATACGAGAGGCTTGTTGCATGGAACGTGTGACCAAGAGCATGGTGTATTTATCTTTTAGACCATACAAGGTTTCCTCAATCTTACCAGCCGAGATAGGGTCCAAGGCTGAAGTCGGCTCATCCAAGAGAATGATTTTAGGACTGGTTGCCAAAACACGGGCAACGCAAACACGTTGCTGTTGGCCACCTGAAAGTCCGATAGCTGAATCATGCAGGCGATCCTTGACCTCATCCCAGATAGAAGCTCGTTGCAAGGCTTTTTCTACCGCTTCATCCAGAACCTGCTTATCCTTCACTCCATTGATACGAAGCCCGTAAACAACATTTTCGTAGATAGACATAGGGAAGGGGTTTGGTTGTTGAAAGACCATACCGATTTCCTTCCGCAATTCAACTGTATCTGTACGCGGACTGTAGATGTTGTGGCCGTTGTAAACCACCGAACCAGTTGTGGTCACCTCTGGATTAAGATCCCCCATACGGTTGATAGCCTTGAGAAGGGTTGACTTCCCTGATCCAGAGGGACCGATCAAGGCTGTAATTTCCTTAGGTTGGAAAGATAGGGAAACACTATTCAAGGCCTTTTTTTGATTGTAGTAAACGGACAGGTCTGACACCTGTAAAATCGCTTCTGTCATACTGTTTCCTTTCTATCCAAAGTGTCCTGTTACGTAGTCATTGGTTGACTGTAGTTTGGCATTTTGGAAAATATTAGAGGTCTTATCGTACTCAATCAGGTCACCCAAGTAGAAAAATCCTGTGTAGTCACTAGCACGCGCAGCCTGCTGCATACTGTGGGTCACGATAATAATGGTAAAGTCCTTCTTTAATTCCAACATGGTTTCCTCCAGCTGGGCTGTCGCAATCGGATCCAAGGCTGACGCCGGTTCATCCATCAAGAGGATATCTGGTTTAACAGAGATAGCACGAGCGATACAGAGACGCTGCTGCTGACCACCTGATAGGGTCAAGGCTGACTTGTGTAAATCATCTTTGACTTGGTCCCAAAGGGCAGCTTGACGGAGAGAGGTTTCCACAATTTCATCCAAAACTTGCTTGTCCTTAACTCCTGCACGTTCATGAGCAAAAGTGATGTTGCGGTAGATAGACTTGGCGAAGGGATTTGGTCGTTGGAAGACCATACCGATGTGCTTACGCATTTCATAAACGTTGATTTCTGGACGGTTGACATCAATCCCTTGGTAGAGGATTTGACCTGTTACCTTGGCAATATCAATGGTATCATTCATACGGTTGAGACTGCGGAGGTAGGTTGATTTCCCTGATCCAGATGGGCCAATTAAGGCAGTAATTTTATTTTTTTCAAATTGCATATCGATGCCCTTGATGGATTCTTTTTTACCGTAGTAAACATGTAAATCCTTAGTAGAGAGGGCCACTTTCTCTTCAGGAAAGGTGATGATATGCTTTTCATCCCAATTATATTTTGACATGGCTTCTCCTTTAGGCAGCGGTTAATTTCTTATGTAGGTAACTTCCGAGTTTACGAGCTCCAAAGTTAAAGATGAGGATAAGATGAGGAGCACGGCCGCAGAACCTGCTGATACGATGGTTCCATCAGGAATGGTTCCTTCGCTATTGACTTTCCAGATGTGGACAGCCAAGGTTTCTGCTTGACGGAAGATAGAGATTGGGCTAGTTACACTGAGAATATTCCAGTTAGACCAGTCAAGGGCTGGAGCGGATTGTCCTGCTGTATAGATAAGGGCAGCAGCCTCACCAAAGATACGACCAGAAGCTAAGACAACCCCCGTTACGATACCTGGAAGAGCTTCTGGAATGACCACATGGACCACAGTCTCCCAACGAGAAATTCCAAGAGCCAGACCAGCCTCACGCTGCGTATGGTGAACGTGTTTCAAACTATCCTCAACATTACGAGTCATCTGAGGTAAGTTAAAGACTGTCAAGGCCAAGGCACCTGAAATGATTGAAAATCCATACTCAAACTGAACTACAAAGATCAAGTAACCAAAGAGACCCACAACCACTGATGGGAGTGAAGACAAGATTTCAATACAAGTTCTGACAAAATTGGTCACAGGACCTTTTTTTGCATATTCAGCTAGGAAAATCCCAGCCCCCATAGATAAAGGCACAGAGATAATCAAAGTAATGACCAAGAGGAAGAAGGAATTATAGAGCTGAATTCCAATCCCTCCGCCTGCTTGGTAAGAAGATGATTTGCCAGTCAAGAAAGACCAAGAGATGTGGGGCAAACCACGAACCAAGATATAAAGAATCAAGGATGCCAAGATGGCAACGATAATTCCTGCAATTGAGTAGAGGACAGCTGTTGCAATTTTATCTAATTTCTTAGCGTGCATAGTTTTTCTTTCCTCTTTCTTTCGTAATCAATTTAATCACACTGTTGAAGGCCAAACTCATCAAGAGCAAGACTAGGGCCAGTGACCAGAGAACGTTATTATCAACTGTACCCATAACGGTATTTCCGATACCCATGGTCAAGACAGAGGTCAAGGTCGCAGCAGGTGTTGTCAATGAAGTTGGGACAACGGCTGAGTTTCCGACCACCATCTGAATGGCCAAGGCCTCACCAAAGGCACGAGCCATCCCAAAGACCACCGCTGTGAAAATCCCTGAACGCGCCGCCTTCAAAGTCACCCGCCAGATGGTTTGCCAACGAGTGGCCCCCATAGCCAAACTAGCTTCGCGGTAGTGACGAGGCACCGCACGCAAGCTATCGGTTGTCATAAAAGTTACCGTCGGCAAGATCATGACAAAGAGAACGAAAATCCCTGACAAAATCCCAAAACCAGTTCCACCAAAGACACTACGGACAAAGGGAACTACGACCTGCAAACCGATAAATCCATAGACGACTGAAGGAATTCCGACAAGCAATTCAATGGCTGGTTGCAAAATTCTAGCACCTTTTGGTGAAACCTCGGTCATAAAGACTGCAGCACCAATGGCAAAAGGAGTTGCGATAAGGGCTGATAGGATTGTGACAATAAAGGAACCCAAAATCATAGGAAGGGCACCAAATTGTTTACCTGAAGGATTCCAAGTTTGGCCAAAAAGGAAGTCAAAGATATTAACCCCATTTACAAAGAAGGTCGACAAACCTTTTTGGGCTACGAAAATCAAAATCATAGCCACAATAATGACAATCAAAGACAGACAGGCAAAGGTCAAGCCTTTTCCTAGTTTCTCTAGACGAGAGTTCTTTGAGGGAGAAAGTAATTTTTTAGCTAATTCTTCTTGATTCATTATTGACTCCCTTCTAGCGCTGTCACCGTTCCTACAGCATCTTTTTCAACCTTCATTTCCTTGACAGAAATATAGCCCATTCCCTTAACAATTCCGCTTTGCGCTTCATCTGAGAGGACAAAGTTGAGGAATTCTGCCACCAATTCGTTTGGTTGGCCTAGGGTGTACATGTGTTCATAAGACCACAAAGGCCAGTTATTGCTTGTAACATTTTCTGCAATCGGCTCATAGCCATTCAACTTCATGCGTTTCACCGAGTCATCCACATAGGCAAAAGCTAGGTAAGAAATAGCTCCTGGTGTCTGGGAAACAATGTTTTTGACCATCCCGTTTGAATCCTGTTCTTGACTCTGCACGGCAGATTGACCATCCATGACAACACTATCAAAGGTTGCACGCGAACCAGAACTTGCCGCGCGGTTGATAATGGAAATGGCTAGGTCTTTCCCACCGACTTCTTTCCAGTTGGTCACTTGACCTGTGAAGATGCTACGGAGTTGTTCAGTTGTCAGATTTTCAACGTCAACTTCCTTGTTTACAATCACTGCCAAGCCCGCTACAGCAACCTTATGGTCCACTAGAGCGGATGCATTGATACCGTCTTTTTCCTCGGCAAATACGTCTGAATTTCCTACATCAACGGCTCCAGACTGAACCTGAGACAAACCTGTACCAGATCCTCCACCTTGGACGTTGACTGTTTTTCCAACGTGCATAGAGCCAAATTCATCTGCTGCTGCTTCGACCAAGGGCTGAAGAGCCGTTGAGCCAACAGCTGTCATGGATTCTCCACGATCAATCCAGCTAGCACATCCCGCCAAAGAACCTGCTAGCAAAAGAGCTGCAAGGGATAGGGCGAGTTTTTTCCTTTTTTTCACTGTTTTTCTCCTTGAAAATAATGGTGAATGCTGTGAATTTTTTCAACTATTTATTTATATTTTTCTTTTGAAAATTAGTAGCCAACTGAAGTTCTTATACTCAATGAAAATCAAAGAGCAAACTAGGAAACTAGCCGCAGGCTGTACTTGAGTACGGCAAGGCGACGTTGACGCGGTTTGAATTTGATTTTCGAAGAGTATTAGCTTGGTTTAACTAGAAATTTGCTTAGTTGCCTTCTCCACCAATTTTGACTTAAAATGAAAGACAATTTGAAAAAAATCCATACTTCCACTATAACATAGACAAGCTACTTTGACTAGCATTTTCACTTGAATCTAAGGCCTTTAGGAAAATAATTTTTCAAAACATTTCCAGTCACCTTAGCAAAGCCCAAACCATTTCCTTGAACTAAAACTTGGTACCAACCATTTAGCAGACTTTCTGCCAGCTGAACAGTTTCTCCAGCCACATACTTGACAAACTCTTCTTGATCAATTTCAACCGACTGCTTGACCTGACTCGGTTTCAAGGCTAGACCAAGAGCAAAACTAGGCTCAAAGCGTTTTTTCTTAAAAGTGCCCAGATGCAGGCCATTCCGAGCAATCTTGAGTTTCCCTAAATCTGGCAAGAGTTCTGGCAAGAGATAAAGCTGGTCTCCAAAAGTCTGCAAGATACCCCTTAGATTGATTTTCAAGTGTTTTTGTGCAAATTCCTGCCACAAGACAACTTGTTCACGACTGAGATTGCTCTTACTTGTCTTACATTTTGGTGCTAAATTTTCACCTTTAAATTGTAAATGAGCGACAAACTGCCCCTCTCCCTTAAACTGATGAGGGTACATCCGAGCCGTTTCTGTCAGGTCAATTCCAGCTACCATTCCATTGATATGCTCTACTGGCAACAAATCAAAATTATACTCTTCCAGCAACCACTTGACGATCTCTTCGTTTTCCTCAGGTGACCAGGTACAAGTCGAATAAACCAGACGACCACCTTGAGCTAACATGGTCACCGCATCCTCTAGAATTTCTCTTTGCAAGCTAGCACATTGACTTGGATAATCTAAGCTCCAATAGTCCATAGCATCTGGCTGCTTACGGAACATTCCTTCACCCGAGCAAGGGGCATCTAGGACAATGAGGTCAAAATAGCCTTTAAAGACCTTAGCCAAGCGGTCGGCAGATTCATTAGTCACTACGACATTTGTCGCTCCAAAGCGCTCCATGTTTTCTACTAAAATCTTAGCCCGTTTGCTTGAAATTTCATTGGAAACAAGGAGACCCTCCCCTGCTAGATAGGCTGCCAGCTGAGTTGATTTTCCACCCGGTGCAGCTGCCAAGTCCAAAACCTTCATACCAGGACTGGGCTGGGCTACCTGAGCAACCATCTGAGCAGCGGGTTCTTGCGAATAAACTAAACCTGTAGCATGCTCAGGCGATTTCCCTGAAACCTTCCCATAGTGGCCCCAAGGGGTTTGAGGAATAGCATCAGGAAAGGAAACTGGCGCCTCTTTTAAAGGATTAACTCGAAAGGCCGAAACCGCTTCCTCCTCAAAAGAGGCAAGAAAATCTCTTGCCTCATCTCCTAGTATCTCTTCATATTTTTCAACAAATCCTTCTGGAAATTGCATTTAAGTTCTTTTCCTTTCGTAAATATAGGACTGAATTTCCTCCTGCATCTCAAGAGGTAACATCATGACCGGCTGTCTAGTTTGAAAATCAAGCGGTTGACCAGAAAGAGTCACAACCCGATAGCCCAGACTTTCCCCCAAAATACTTGCTGCAGCATAATCCCATGGTTGCAGATAAGTGATATAGGTCAACAAACGCCCTGACAAAATCTTGACAAAACTAATGGCCGCACTCCCATAGACACGAACACCGAGGACCGCTCGACTCAAATCAGCCAGTCCCCATTCATTGGTTTCCAGCATACCACTATTCCCTGCAATGAGAAAATCTCCAAGTGGTTTTGCTTTAAAGGGAGTCAGGGGCTGATCATTTCGGCAAACTGGAAACTTACCACCACCGTGATAACAATCCCCTTTGACCACATCGTAAATGAGACCAAACTGTCCTTGACCATTTTCAAAATAAGCCATCATTACAGCAAAATCTTCCTGCTGAGCTACAAAGTTATTGGTACCATCAATGGGATCAATAACCCAAACCTTGCCCTCTTGAACCGAGGCTCGCAGACAACCTTCTTCAGCACAAATCTTATCTTCAGGATAACGAGCCAAAATCTCACCAACCAATAGCTCCTGAACTTCCTTGTCCAGTCTGGTCACCAAATCTGTTGGAGAGGACTTGGTTTCAACACGCAAGTCTTCCTGCATATGGTCAAGGATGTACTGGCCTGCTCTCTTAACAAGCTCTTTGGCAAATTCAAATTTACTTTCCAAGAGAAATCTTCCCTTCCCCTTTTTCCTTGGCAGTCTGAACTGCTCGATAAAGCGAATAGCCACTAACTGTTTCAAATTCTCGTCCCAAACGTTTTTCTTCGCTCTTACTTGGCACGACCGCTTTGAATCCCTTATAGGAGTCCAGTAACTTTTTAGCCTCTACCTTGCCTTCATAGGCAGCTTCAACATCATTAAAAAAAGAAAGCACTGAAGCAAGTTCTTCAGTGCTCCACGACAAATCTAGTGGGTAACTATACTGTTTGTTCATTAACTAATACCAGCTCTCATTCTTGCTTCTTTTAGTTCTTGCTTACGGTAACTACGAGGGAGAAAAGCACGAATCTCATCTTCATTAAAACCAATTTGCATACGTTTGGCATCAATAATAATTGGACGACGCAAAAGACTAGGATACTGCTCAATCAAATGAAGCAATTCCGATACCGAAATACTTTCTACATCAATATCTAATTTTTGAAAAATTTTTGAACGAGTTGAAATGATGTCATCAGTACCATTTTCGGTCAAGGAAAGGATGTGTTGCAATTCTTTTCTTGTTAAAGGACTGGTCATAATATTGTGTTCCTCAAAGGGCACCTTATGTTTTTCTAACCAGGCCTTTGCCTTACGACATGAAGTACAGCTCGGTGATAGAAATAGTGTAATCATGCTTTTCTCTTCTTATCTATACTTTGCTAATTCTATTATACAAAAAAATAAAGCGCTTGACTAGAGATTTTTAGAAAAAAAGCCTATTTTTTCAAGAAAAATAGACTGTTTGCGAACGATTAACCCTTTTTGGATTTGATTAATTCATTCTTGACAATAGTTTCGAATCACATACCTAATTGATTTATGCAAAATAAGAATATCTTTAGTATTATTTACTATGACTTTTCAGGTACAGAAAACCAAAGAAGCTTTCATAGAGGGCAAAAAAGAGGAGGAAGGCATGAAGGAAAAAGGTCTCTGGCAAAATCATAATAACAGGATCCTTGGCTGGATCAAAAAGCCAGGTATCATCTCCCACAAAGAGAATTTGATGAAAAAGGGTAAAGAATTGATCAAAACCAATCAAGACTCCCCCAAGACCAATCAGCACAGGCAAGACTACTAGAGTCAAAAGCCCCTTACTGAATAAAGATAAAAAGCCCTTTTTCACAATCCCTTTGACAAAGAAATAGAAACTTGGCAGGGTAACTAGAGCAACCAGCTGAACTAGGTGAAAGAGGTCCTTGACCACTGCAAAGTGATGCAGACCAGCTGCTGACGAACGAAAATCAGGCATCTCTAAGACTTGACTAAAAGGATTGGTCAGATAATTCATCAAAATATGAAAGTTGTACTGAATGGTTTCTGATTTTAGATAAACTCGATCCGTCAAGTTCAGCCACTCAATCTCCAAAGGATAAAAAATCCAAGCCAAATAAATGGTCAAAAGGATTGAGAGGGAGAGGAAAAAGAGCATAGAGCTCCAAAAAGTCAGTTTAGTTTTCATCAAAATTCCACTCCGCAAGGCTAGAAACCACATGAGTCGGTGCGATTGGTAGGTCTGCTACTTCTTCTGCCTTGGTAAAACCTGTTGTCACTAAGAGCGTTGGAATGCCATTGTCAATCCCAGCTCGGATATCAGTCAAGTAATTGTCCCCAACCATGATTAATTCTTCACGTTCCAAGCCTAAGTGCTCAACCGCCTTGTCCATAATGATGGCATTTGGTTTTCCAATATAAACAGGCTTCACTCGTGTTGCTACTTCAAGCAGGGTAATCAGTGAACCAGCACCTGGCAAAAGACCGCGTTCTGTCGGGATGTTGAGGTCAGGGTTGGTTCCGATAAAGTGAGCACCCTTTTGGATAGCTAGAGTTGCTGTCGCAAATTTTTCATAGTCGACTTGCCAGTCCAGACCTACTACCACATAGGCTGGATTATCCTTGTCTTCCACATAACCAGCCGCCTTGATGGCTTCCTTGAGCCCAGCTTCTCCGATGACATAGACGGTCTTTTCAAGCCCCAAGTCGTTCATATAGTCGATGGTTGCCAAAGTCGCTGTGTAGACAGTCGATAGGGGCGTATCGATATTAAAATTCTGAGCCAACATCTCTTGAACACTCTTTGGAGTGCGAGTTGTATTGTTGGTCACAAAGAGATAGGGAATGTCCCGCTTTTGCAATTCATGAACAAAAGCCTCCCCTGCTGGGATTCTGTCTTTCCCCTTATAAATCGTTCCGTCTAAATCAATTAAATAGCCTTTATATTTCATCTATTTCTCCCTAATCCTTCTTCATTTCTTGCCAAGTGATGATAGCTTGGGCATTAGTAGCACCATCACTTGTAATTTCATGCTTGCTTTCCAGTCCAGTTCGTTCAACAGCTGATGTAATCACTCCACCCGGTCGAACTTCCTTGACATACTTGAGATTGATTCTATTGGGAATATATTGGGTCAAAAAGTCCGCTCCCATGACCTCAAAAATCCAATCCAAGTATTTACTGTTATTGACATGACCATTCATATCCAAATCGTAAAAACGAACATGGTAATCCTTGCTGATTGGCCCGTTCAAGGACTCATACTTTGGCCCACGGATAAGCTTTTTATCAAACTCAGACTGGTAGGGAGCCACGATCTCAGGTTCGACAGCATGGACTTTTCGACTGTCTCTATCCATGAGAACAAAGGTCGCCATCATGTGAATGAGCTCCTGCCCCGCTTCATCATAAATGGTAAAGCGACGATAGCAAAAGAGTCGATTGTAGCTCAGGGCTTCCGTTTCGATAGTGATTTCTTCTGCAAAACGAGGCAAACGAACCACCTCAATATCATAATCTGTGATAATCCAGACCAGATTATAGTTTTCCAAAATGGCCTTATCACTAACACCCAACTCAATCGACTGCATCCCTGAAACTTGCAGGGATAGTAAAATCACATCTGGAATCTTGATATGACCGTTCATGTCAGCCATATCAAAAGGAATTTTCATTTTCATTTGATAAGTTAAGCCCATCATCCTACTCCAAAATAAATCGTTCTGCTACGGTGTCTCCTAAAAAGAGACCTCTTTTTGTCATGCGCACGCGATCACCGTCTATTTGCATGAGACCTTGTTGAACCAAGTCCTTGACAATTTCTCCATACAGTTCATCAAAAGACCGTTCAAATTTTTCCTCAAATCGCGCCATGGAGACTCCTGATTTCTTTCGGAGTCCCAGGAACATTTCTTCTTCCATTTGCTCTTTTTGACTCAAGTGCTCCTCTGTGATACGAGTATTGCCTTCCTCAACCGCACTGAGATAATGACGAATGGGCCCATGATTCTTATAGCGCACCCCATTGACATAACCAGATGCCCCAGCACCGATGCCATAGTATTCAGCATTGTCCCAGTACATGAGATTGTGACGACTTTCAAAACCGGGTTTGGAGAAATTGGAAATCTCATAATGCTCAAAACCTGCTCTCTCCAGCTCTGCGATGATGTACTCAAACATCTCCGCTTCTAGTTCCTCCTTAGGCAGAGGCAATTTCCCACGTCGCATGCGGTTCATAAAGACCGTATGGTTTTCTAAAATCAAGCTATACAAACTCATATGGGGAATATCCAGCCCAATGGCCTTAGCTACATTTTCCTTGACCTGCTCCATGGTCTGACCAGGTAGCGCATAAATCAAATCAATAGAGATGTTGTCAAAACCAGCCAGTTTCAGGCGGTCGATATTTTCATAAATATCTTTCTCCAAATGACTGCGCCCAATCTTTTTCAGCATCTTGTCGTCAAAGGTCTGCACGCCTAGAGAAACACGATTGACAGCCGAGTTCTTCAACACAGCTATCTTATCCGCATCCAAGTCACCTGGATTGGCCTCAATGGTCAATTCCTCCAAGGCAGATAAGTCCAAGTTTTTAGTCAAGCCATCCAATAACACCTCTAGTTGCGGCGCTGACAAAGCAGTGGGTGTGCCACCACCAATGTAGAGGGTTGACAACTTTTGAATATCATAAGATTGAAACTCTTCCAGCAGATGTTCCAAATAGCTATCTACTGGCTGATTCTTGATAAACTTTTGAAAAGTCACAATAATAACAAATCTGGGTACAAAATGGGATGTGCACATAGGCTGATGTTGGTTTTTCCTGCATAGTAATTATTATACCACAAAAGCGAACAATACTGGCTCTATAATATTTGTAGTGGGTAAATCCCCTATAGATATTATGGAGCCTATTTTAGTGTAGAAAAAAAGTCCCATAAGATCTATAATGAAAAGCGACCAAACTATCATTAGAAAGAATCATATGGAACAATTACATTCTATCACAAAACTACTCGATATTAAAGACCCTAATATCCAAATTATAGATATCATTAATAAAGGTACACACAAGGAAATCATCGCTAAACTAGACTATGAGGCCCCATCTTGTCCTGATTGCGGAAGCCTAATGAAGAAATATGACTTTCAAAAAAACCGTCTAAGATTCCTTACCTTGAAACGACTGGTATGCCTACTAGAATCCTCCTTAGAAAAACGCCGTTTTAAGTGCTATCAGTGCTCTAAAATGATGGTCGCTGAAACCTCTCTCGTCAAGAAAAAAATCACCAAATACCTCGTATCATCAACCAAAAAGATTGCTCAAAAAGCTGATTGAAAAAACTTTCCATGACCGATATTGCTCATCAGTTGTCTATTTCAACTTCAACTGTCATTCGCAAGCTCGATGACTTTCACTTTAAGCCTGATTTTTCTCGCCTTCCTGAGATTATGTCTTGGGACGAATATACCTTTACAAAAGGAAAGATGAGTTTCATTGCACAAGATTTTGATAATCTCAGTATCATCGCTGTTCTTGAAGGTAGAACACAGGCTGTCATCCGAAATCACTTTCTTCGATACGATAGAGCTGTCCGATGTCGAGTGAAAATTATTACTATGGATATGTTTAGTCCCTATTATGACTTGGCTAAACAGCTTTTTCCGTGTGCTAAAATCGTTCTAGATCGCTTTCACATTGTACAACATCTTAGCCGTGCCATGAGTCGTGTGCGTGTCCAAATCATGAATCAGTATCATCGAAAATCCCATGAATACAAGGCTATCAAGCGTTACTGGAAACTTATCCAACAAGATAGTCGGAAACTCAGTGAGAAACGTTTTTATCGCCCTACTTTTCGTATGCACTTAACAAATAAAGAGATTCTAGACAAGCTTTTTGAGCTATTCAGAAGACTTAAAACACCACTATAATCTCTATCAACTCTTACTTTTTCACTTTCAGAATAAGGAAGCTGACAAATTTTTCGGACTCATTAAGGACAATCTAAAGCAGGTTCATCCTCTTTTTCAGACTGTCTTTAAAACCTTTTTCAAGGACAAAGAGAAAATCGTCAACGCCCTTCAATTCCCCTATTCAAACGCTAAACTGGAAGCAACCAATAATCTTATCAAACTTATCAAACGAAATGCCTTTGGTTTTCGGAACTTCGAAAACTTCAAAAAACGGATTTTTATTGCTCTAAATATCAAAAAAGAAAGGACTAAATCTGTCCTTTCTCGAGCTTAGCTTTTCTTCAACCCACTACAGTTGACAAAGAGCCACAATACTTAGGATTCCGTTTAACAAAATCCTAGCATTGTTCGCTTTCTTTATCTAAACATTCTTTGTATTTTATGGCTAAAAGGATTCTAAGAACCACTCTAGCCTATCTTTACAATACAAAAGAATGAATGTTCATTTGACTAAATTTTTTTAGTCTTCTTTTTTTCTTTGCGAGCTACAAGTCCAAAATCCACTCAATAGTCCAAGAAGTCCTAGAGATGCAAGAGTCGCATTTGATTTCTGTTCCTGTATTTGGCAATACATTTTGAGAATCATTTGCTTTAGCTTCATTATCAACAGCATTTGGAATTGGAGTTGTTGATGAAGCTGTATCTTGACCAGAATTTCCATTGGTAGCAGGTGTTACTGTTGGTGTCAGTTTCGCTGGAGTTGTTACCACTGGGACTTCTTCAGTTGGTTTGCCTGGCTCTGTAATCTTAGCTACCCCTGGTACTTTACCATCTGGCAATTCACTATTTGGTACTGTACCTTTGCCGTTTTCTCCAATGATTACAGTGATGGTGTTTCCATTCTTACCTGGAATCTCTACCTTGGTTCCTGGTGGGTATGTTGACCCATCTGGTTTCTTAGGTGTTACTGTTACATCTCCAGTCTTAGGATCTTGTTCCAATTCAACTGTTGGTGTCTTACGGGCTGGCGTTGTTACCACTGGTACTTCTTCAGTTGGTTTTCCTGGTTCTGTAATCTTAGCTACTCCTGGTACTTTTCCGTCTGGTAATTCACTATTCGGTACTTTACCTTTGCCGTCTTCTCCAATGATTACAGTGATGGTGTTACCATTCTTACCTGGGATTTCTACCTTGGTTCCTGGTGGGTATGTTGATCCATCTGGTTTCTTAGGTGTTACGGTTACATCCCCTGTGTTTGAATCTTGTTCCAACTCTACCGTTGGTGTCTTACGGGCTGGAGTTGTTACATCAACTGGTTTAGATGGTCTCTTATTCGGTTCTGTTACAATTCCTTTTCCTGGTAAATTGCCTTTTGGAAGTTTATCATTTGGCACTTCACCTGATCCATTATCTCCGATTGTCACTTCGATTGGAGTATTGTTATCACCTGGGATAACTACCTTCGTTCCTGGTGGGTATGTTGTTCCATCTGGTTTCTTAGGTGTTACTACAGCGTCCCCATTTGGTTTTCTTGTAATGTCAATTTCACCTGGTTGTTCTGTTTGAGGTGCATTTGGATCTAATTTCTTAGGTGTTTTCACGTTTACTTCTACAGGATCTTTTCCTGGTTCTGTAATCTTACCGATTCCTGGAATATCACCATCTGGCAAGTCATTATTTGGTACTTTACCTTTTCCATCTTGTCCAATTGTTACGACAATTGGTGTTCCATTCTTACCTGGAATCTCTACCTTAGTTCCTGGTGGGTATGTTGACCCATCTGGTTTCTTAGGTGTTACTGTTACGTCCCCTGTATTTGGATCTTGTTCTAACTCTACTGTTGGAGTAAGTTTCGCTGGTGTTGTTACCACTGGAACTTCTACAGGATCTTTTTCCTGGTTCTGTAATCTTACCGATCCCTGGAATATCACCATCTGGCAAGTCATTATTTGGTACTTTACCTTTTTCCATCTTGTCCAATTATTACGACAATTGGATTATCCTTATCTTTACCTGGAATTTCTACCTTCGTATTTTCTGGATATAATGTTCCATCTGGTTTCTTAGGTGTTACCGTTACGTCCCCTGAATCTGGATCTTGTTCCAACTCAACTGTTGGTGTCTTACGTGAAGGTGTTGTTACATTGACATTTTCATCAGGTTTTCCTGATTCTATAATTTTACCTGTTCCTGGAACATCTCCTTCTGGCAAGTCTTTATTTGGTACTTTTCCTTTACCATCTTCTCCAATTGTTACGATGATTGGTGTACCATTCTTACCTGGAATTTCTACTATCGTTCCTGGTGGGTAAATTGAACCATCTGGTTTCTTAGGTGTTACGGTTACATCCCCTGTACTTGGATCTTGTTCCAACTCAACTGTTGGTGTCTTACGCGCTGGCGTTATTACATCAACTGGTTGTGATGGTCTCTTATTCGGTTCTGTTACGATACCTTTTCCTGGTAAATCTCCTTTTGGAAGTTTATCATTTGGCACTTCACCTGATCCATTATCTCCGATAATCACTTCGATTGGAGTATTATGATCACCTGGAATCACTACCTTCGTTCCCGGTGGATATGTTGTTCCATCTGGTTTCTTAGGTGTTACTACAGCGTCACCATTTGGTTTTCTTGTAATTTCGATTCCGCCTGGTTGTTCTGTTTGAGGTGCATTTGGATCTAGTTTTTTCGGTGTTTTCACTTCTAGTTCAACAGTAGGTTTACCTGGTGGTGTGATCTTACCTGTTCCTGGAATTTCTCCATCTGGTAAGTCTTTGTTTGGAATCACTACTTTTCCATCTGGTCCAGTTGTTACCACAATCGGCGTTCCATCTTTTCCTGGGATTTCTACCTTCGTTCCTGGTGGATATGTTGTTCCATCTGGTTTCTTAGGTGTTACTGTCACATCTCCTGTATTTGGATCTTGATCTAATACTAAGGCTGGTATTAAACGAGCTGGTGTTTCTACAGTAACTTTTTCTGGTGTTTTTCCTGTACCAGGCTCAGTGATTGTTCCTGGTCCTGAGATATTACCATCTGGTAAGTCTTTATTCGGTACTTTTCCTTTACCGTCTTCTCCAATTGTGACAACGATTGGTGTTCCATTTTTACCTGGAATTTCTACCTTAGTTCCACTTGGATATGGTGACCCATCTGGTTTCTTAGGTGTTACGGTTACTTCTCCTGTATCTGGATCTTGTTGTAACTCTACTGTTGGTGTCTTACGGGCTGGCGTTTCAACAGTTACATTTTCAACAGGTTTATTCGGTTCTGTTATCTTAGCAGTACCTGGAGTTCTTCCGTCTGGTAATTCACTATTTGGAACTGTACCTTTACCATTTCGTCCAATTTCTACTCTAATTGGGTTTCCATCTTTACCTGGAATTTCCACTACTGTTCCTGGTGGGTATGTTTCTCCACCTGGTTTCTTAGGTGTTACTGTTACATCACCAGTGTTTGGATTTTGTTCCAACTCTACTGTTGGTATCTTACGTGCTGGTGTTGTTACATTTACAGGTTGTGATGGTTTCTTATTCGGTTCTGTTACTGTTCCAGTTCCCGGTTTAGCATCTTTTGGTAAGCTATCATTTGGAACTGTTCCTGATCCATCATTTCCAATGGTTACTTCAATAGTTTTTCCATCTTCTCCTGGAATTTCTACCTTAGTTTCTGGCGGATATGTTCCTCCACCTGGTTTCTTAGGTGTTACAATAGCATCTCCATTTTCCTTACGAGTAATTGCAATCTCTGTTGGAGCATCTGTTTCTGGTAACGTTGGATCAATTCGTTTTGGTGTTTCCACTTTAACGGCTTCAGGGTCTTTACCTTTTTCTGTAATTGTACCTGTACCTGGTGTTTTATCTTCCGGTAAATTATCGTTTGAAACTTTTCCTTTACCGCCTTCTTCTATTGTTACAACAATAGGTGTTCCATTCTTACCTGGAATTTCTACTGTTGTTCCTGGCGGGAAGGTTGTTCCATCTGGTTTCTTAGGTGTTACAGTCACATCTCCTGTTTTTGGATCTTGTTCTAACTCTATAGTCGATGGTTTACGAGCAGGTGTTGTTACATTTACTGGTTTAGATGGTTCTTTATTTGGTTCTTTTACGATTCCTCTTCCTGGTTTATCCGTTTTTGGAAGTTTATCATTTGGAACTGTTCCTGAACCATCATTTCCAATTGTAACTTCAATTGGAGTATTGTCATTTCCTGGAATCGTTACAGTTGTTCCTGGTGGATATGTTCCTCCACCTGGTTTCGTTGGTGTTACGATTGCGTCACCATTTTTCTTTTACGAGTAATTCCTATGTTTGGAGTTTGAGTCGTAGGAGATTTCGGATCTGTTCCGTTTCTCTTCTCTTCCTCATCTGGAATTCCATCGTTATCATCGTCTGAATCTTCTTTATCTGGAATTCCATCTCCATCTGTATCTCTCAGAATCGTTACCGGAACTTCTACCTTAATTTCCTCAGTTTCTTTTCCAGTTTTTCCATCTTTTTCTTTTGTAACTTTAACAGGAATCTTAATTTGACGTTCTTCTTCATCTTTGCCCCAATCATTTACTGTTGGAGTTCCTGTTAATTCACCATTGCCGTTAACTGTCAAGCCATTAACTGGTTCTGGATTCTCTTGTGTAATTTTTGAACCTGGCTTATTCGATGTTACAACAGTAACTGGTGTGATTGCAGCTTTTTCTCTTACAGGAGCTGGTGGTGTCACATTTCCTGTAAGTTCATCCGCTACTTTTTGGATTTTTTTATCTTGATCATCTGGAATACCATCATTATCATCGTCTAAATCATCTTTATCTGGTGTTCCATCTCCATCTGTATCTCTTAATACATTGACTACAACATCTTTTTCAACTGGTGTGTCACCTTCATGTGTTACTGTTACTTTGATCGTTACATTACGATTTTCTTCGATTTCTCCCCAGTCTTTAATATCTGGTGTTCCAGTAACTTTACCTTCAGGAGTTACAGTTAATCCATTCTTAGGAGTTGGAGTAATTGTACTATTTTCTTTGTTAGGTGTTACCACTTTATCACTTGTATATGCTTTATTTTCAATCGCATCTACCGGTGTTCCTACTTCAACTGTTAATGGTTTTCCAGCAGTTTCTGTAGATGATTGACTTGTTAAGTCTGTTGTTTTACTTGTCACTTGCGCTGTAACTGGTGAACCATCTTTTACTTTATCAGCAGGAATAATCACTTTACCATTTGCATCAACAGCAATTTTCGGATCAGAACTTGTCCAAGTTCCATCTCCAGCTTTTGTTACTGTTACTGTTTGTGGCGTGTTATCTTCACCTGTATATGTGATCGTTGTAGTTCCTTCTCCAGTTAATATCGGTGTAATTTCTACAGTTCCGTTTTCTTTTGGTGTAACTGTTGGAGCTTGTGGTTTCACTTTAACAATTACATCAGTTGTTTCTGTTGAACCATCTTCATAAGTAATTGTCACTGGAATTGTATGTTTACTATCCGGAGTTACATTTGGTAATGGTGATGTTTTTTCCACTACACTTGTAATCTTCGCTGCTGTGAAATCTTTAGTTTCAGTTCCATCTACTACTCCAGTAACCCCTGTTGTTCCTGATAAATCAGAACTTGTTAATGGTGAACCTGCTTCTTTAATAACATCAACAGTTGTTACTTTATGAGGTGTTGGTGTATATGTTGCATCATCAGAATCTACAGCTGAACCACCTGTACCTTTTGATGCTTTGGCAGTCACACTAGTTCCTACTAATTCTTTAGGAATTTCTAATGAACCATTACGGAATACGACACCTTCTTTCGGTGTTTCAAGTTGCCAATCGTTTCCATTTTTCACTAATGTTACAGTTCCATCTGTTAATGGAATTGTTACTTTATCTCCACCGTTATTTGTTGATGGTGTTACTTTAACATTTCCATTTTGCCATTGTGAAATCGTTGGAGCTGCTGGTTTTTCTTCTTTTACAACTACATGTACAGTTACTTGGTTTCCTGCTTTTCCTTGGCTATCAACTGGTTGAAGCGTTACAGTATACACACCTGCTGTTGGATTTTCTGGTAAACCAGTAATATTAACAGTACCCGTTCCGAAAGGTTTATCCGTAGTACGATCATCTTCAGTATCAGTTACAGTTACTAAGCCTTTTAATAAATCTTCTGTAAGTGTTGTTCCTGCAGTAAAGACTTTAGGATTTTCTTGTGTTCCTACTGTTGCATCTTTCAACGTTACTACTGGAGCATCATTAGTTACTGTAATTACTTTCCAATTACCTGCTGGGGTTGCAGTTTGTCCAGCTTCAGGTTTGTAATCTACTCGTAATCCTAATCCGCTAGTATAGTTATCTGTATTATCTCCAGAAGCAACCTCTTCTTTGATAAGAAGTTTCTTATTATTGTCTGTTTCTTTAAGGTAATACTTACTTTATTTTCAGCTTTATTTGTATCATTCACACTATTTGTAATAGCTTGTACGAAGTTATTTGCATTTGTAACTCCAGCTGGTGTTGCAGGATCTACTTGCCAATCTCCACCATTTTCATTACGAACAAGAACAATACTGTTTGGCGTATTATCAGTGTCAGTGCTGTTATGGAATCGTAACTCGATTCGTTTTGCATCATGTGGCACTGTTACATCGATATGCTTGCTACCAGCAATTGTAGCAGAAGGTGAGTAATCACCCATTGTAACTACTTTAGGATCACTCGTTTTAGAAACATTTGTATCTCCAACTTTGTTTACTACAGTAATTGGTAATGGTTTCTCTGTTTCTCCGTTTTTGTTTTCACTTTGACGAAGTTTTACATTATCTGGTAATGTCGCTGTCCAAGTATCTCCATCAATTGTTACTTGTCCATCTTTGCTTGATAAAACTGTTTTATCTTTATCATTTAAGTGTACTTCTACAACTCTATCATCTGATGTGAATCCACCTAATGTACCACTGATTGTACGTGTTGTTGATGATACTGCATCCTGATTAAACGTTGGTTTTGGAGGTGCTACATGGAATGTAACCTCTTTTTCAATGCTTTCAGGTGTATAAACTTTTACAGTTTTTCCATCAATGCTCTTTGTATAGAATCCTGCACCAGATGCGAATTTCACTAATGCTTTGTAATCATTCACTACACCTGGTTTGTTAAACTCAGTAGTAGTCGTAATTTCAGCATTATTCTTACTCCATTTGAAGTTCATTCCTGATGGATAATATTTATCATCACCATCATTATTTGACCATCGACTACTTTCACATAATTATGAGAGTCTTTGCCGTTATTTGCATTTGCTGCATCAACTAGTTTAGTACCTAACTCAACTGTTTCTGGACTATTTCTAACTTCTACATCTACTACTTTATATTTATATTTATAAGTACCAGTGTTTCCTGAAGAGTCAGTAATCGTTACTTCCCCAATACGTTCTCCTAAAGTAGCAGTATCTGTTGATGTATTCGCTGCATCTTCAATCTTAACATTTGTTCCACTTGTCCAAGGACCAGTTTTCTCAATACTTGTTCCATTTGGAAGTTTTGTTACGTTAATCGTCTTAATATCGTTTCTGTCATCTCTTACATTGAATGTTGGGTTAAATGTTGAACCTCTGAACACTACGAAGTTTGCAGTAGTATTTTCATCTTTTGTTAACAACATACCATCCATTGTTGCAATAGGCTCATTCGCATCTGCTTTTACGACAGGAATTTGAATTTCGTCTCTTGAATGGTCTGGATATTCGATAGTTGCTCCAACATAGTGAGAACCATCTGCATTTCGCTTAATAGCTCCATCCTCTTGCATAGAAATCTTCAATCCAGTAGTTGTATTATCTATTTTTACAGGTCCACGAGTTGACTCAAAGGTAATATTTGATTTCAGTGTATCAAAATCTGACTGACTAATTTCGCATTTGTAGCAGCAACATCCACATTCACTGGTTGAGGTGTAACTTGTGGAACATATTTTGTTGCTTGAGTTAGAACTTTAAAGACTACATTTGTAGGATGTTCAGGCGTATTTCTGATCTCATTTGTTGCAGCATCTCTTGCATACATACCACGAGTAAACTCATCTGTATCAGCCCACGGTGTTGTCCCTGTCTTATATTCACTTACTTTTCCTGTTACTAGGATGTTTCTTGGAGCATCTACTTCTACATTATCCGTACGAGGTAATCCATTATGATTTAATCCTGGGAATCCCAATCCGCTAGATGTATTACCATTTGTTTCTCTAAATATAGCTTGTACTAATTTTCCAGAATTGTCTGTTACAACACCAATATTAAGATCTGTTTCTTCCGTTGGAGTTACATACACAACTTGTCTTCCATTATCCACTACTTTTTCTTTTCCATCTGGAGTAAATGTAAATACTGGTGGTTCTGTATCCCCTACTTTAGAATTTTCTCTTGTTGTATCACTATCTACGCTATCTGTTGTCACAGATTTAGCTGTTACTTCAGTTGCGTCCTTAATAGCACGGTCTTTAATCGTCACAACACCAGTATCAGGGTCAATCGTTACACCATCTCCAGGTGCTCCACTTGTCAATGACCATCTATTTCCATTTTTAGTAGCTGTAACTGTAATAGTAGAATCATTTGGATGCTTATAAGTAAAGCTTAGTCTATTAACATTTTCTTCACTTACTGGCGTTACTGTTACATCCCCTTTTTCTAAAGGCGTAATTGTTGGAGCTGTTGGTTTAACACGGAATACTTGATCTTTCACAATGGTAGCAGGTGCGTATACTTTAACTTCCTTACCATCGATTGTTTTTGTATAGAAACCAGCTCCAGATTTAAACTTCACTTCTGGTTTATATTCAGAAACGATTCCTGGTCTGCTCAATCTAGTTTCATTAGCAACCTCAGCAGTATCCTTCTTCCATTTGAACGACATACCGTCTGGATAATATTTATCATCCCCATCATTATTTGTTCCATCTACTACTTTTACATAATTATGAGAATCTCCTAATTGTGTATTTAATGGAACTGTTTTTGGTGTTTCTTTAATTTCAACATCTACAACTTTATATTTGAATTTATAAGTTTTCTCATTGTTTAGCGCGTCTTTTACAACAATACTTGCTTCATGATCTCCTAGTCTAGCAGTATTTGTTGCTGTAATAGCATCTCCTGTTACTTGAACATCTGCACCAGTTTTAGCCCAGTTTCCTGTCGCTGAGAAATCATTTCCACTTGGTAAGCCTGATACACTTACACTTTTCACGCTATTTTTATCATCACTAACTCTTAATGTTGGGTTGAATGTAGAACCTTTAAATACTACAAATGAGTAATCTGTAGCCGTTTCTGATAATTCTTTACCATTAATCGTTACTTTTGGTGCTGTTGTATCAGATTTCGTAACCGGAATTCTAATATTTTCCGTTGAGTGGTCTGGATATTCAATTCTAGCATTTACATAGTATGAACCATTTGAAGGATCTTGCTTAATTGCACCATTCTCATTCATCGTGATATTTAAACCAGCAGTTCTATTGTTAGCACCATTACTGATTTTCACATCACCACGATCTGAAGTGAAGGTAATGTTAGATTTAATAGCATCAAATTCTGCTTGAGTAACCGTTGCACCTGGAGCAGTAATATCCTTATCAATTACTTGATTTCCAACATGTGGATCATATTTCGTTGCTTGAGTTAAAACTTTAAAGGTAACAGCTATAGGATGTTCGCGCGTATTAGATATTGAATTGTTTGAAGCATCTGTTGCATTCACATTACGAGTATATAGTTCATCATCAACCCATCGTGTTGTACCAGTTTTATACTCACTTACTTTCCCTGTTACTATGATATCTCTTGGTGCGGCTACTTCGACATTATTAGCACGAAGTACTCCATTATGTGTTAACCCTGGTAAACCTAAGCCACTAGCGTTACCATCTGTTCCTTTAAATATAGCTTCCACTAATTTATTTGAATTATCTGTTACAGCCCCAATATTAAGATTTGTATCTTCCGTTGGAGTTACATAAACAACTTGTTTTCCAGTAGCATCCACTATTTTTTCTTTTCCATTAGGAGTAAACGTAAATACTGGTGGTATTTTATCTCCAACGTTTGAATTAGCTCTTGCTGGATCACTTTCTACATTATCAGTTGTTTTAGATATTGCAGTAACTGGATCAGAATCTTTGATAGCTCTGTCTTTAATCGTTACTTTTCCTGTAGTTGGATCAATCGTTACACCGTCAGCTGGAGCATTTGTTAATGTCCATCCATTTCCTGTTTTTGTTGCTGTAACAGTTTTTGGTGTATTGTTTGGATCATTGTAAGTGAAATTAAATGTATTAACATTTTCTTCATTCACTGGCGTTACTGTAACATCACCATTTGTTTCTGGCGTTACCGTTGGCACAGTAGGTTTAATTTGAACTTCAATATTTTTCGTTAAATACGCTCTATTTGTAATTTCAGAAACATTATCACCTGTAACTCCAGTACGAGGAACTGTTTGAATTCCATTCGTTCCTGCATAATTCTCAGGGAAGTAAGCTGCTGCTTTTACAACATGTTTACCTGGCGTATTAAAAGTAACATTATTCTTAACAGTATTATCTGGTTGAATAAATCTAAATTTCATTCCTCCTGGGAAGAAACTGTCATTGTGGGTTGTTCCATCAGTAGTTCTTAAATACTCATTAGCATCATTTAGTGAAGTACCTTTATTTCCTTTGATAACTAAAGTACCATCTTGTCTAACTTCACCTTTACCATCTTCAAACTCTAAATCAACGACTTCGGTTCTAAATTTCACCGTAGACGTATTACCTCTATCAACATTACCACTTTGGTCATCTGACACTTTAAAAGTAGCCGTATGTTTTCCTAATGGTGCATCAGCAGCAACTTTTCCTGTAACAGTTGCTGTTCCAGGATTATTTTCTACTGCTCCTGTTTTTGTAAGAGTTGTTCCATTGTTAAAATTAACCCCTTTAGGTAATCCACTTTCATATTTTAAGTTTACTTTTCCTTTAGGATCATTATCAAACATTGATAATGGAACATTTAAAGTTGCCCTCTATAAATACGAGTAACTGGAGATGTTGACTCATTGTTTGTTAATATAGTTGATTTGTTTCCGTCTGTCGGATTTGTCATTTTAACCGTTGGTGGCATATCGTCACGTCTAGTTACAGTAAATGTAAATCTCACTGGTGTCGCACTATGATTAGCATCATCCGTAGCATTAAAAGTGATTGTATTGGTTCTACCAACATCTTCTGCCGTTGTTGTAATCGTAATAGTCCTTATTTTTTCAGTATCAGTATTTCTTACGTTAGTTGCACTAGCTTTTGAATTAACCAATCTACTACCATATTTTGTCATAAAATCTGAAGTATCAAGATTAACAATTTTATTATCTCTTGCTGTTACTGTAAAGGTTACATTTTGTCCTTCAACTACTGTTTGATTAGTAGGTGTAATAGCTAATGTTGGAGCTTCTGTATCTGGTGCTTCTGTTGGTGTAACTCCATCACTTCGTTCAGAAGTTACAACTCCATTATTATTTACTGTTGTAATGGCTGTAATCGGTGTTCCAGGTAATGCACCCGCAACTGTAATTGTTGCTGTAGTTCCATTTGTTGTTCCTGTTCCGATTACATTATTACCATCATATAAAGTAACTATAGAACCGTTCTTAACTCCTGTACCAACATTTACCGTGATTGTTTGATTTGTTAATCCTTTTTTATGTTGCACATCACTTGCTGTGATCACAGGTTTTTTAGGATTAACCGTAAAGTGGACTTTTCCATCTGAACCTGAATTTGCGTCTTCTGAAGTTGAATTATCTTGATATCTTGCAATTGCAGTATAAGTAAACTTCCCAGCATTTACTGTACTTGGAGCTAAACTATCTTTCCAACTCCAACTCATTCCAGCAGGGAAATCTCCACTACCCTTACGTGTAATATATCTATCTGCTACAGGATTACCAGTGTTTGGAATTACATCTCCTACAACTTTTGTATGAGTGCTACCTTGGATAGGATATAGTTTTGCTTGTTTTTCTCTTAATGTTGGTTGTACTGGTTGGTCTGGATAATCTGTATATTTCGGTTCATTTGCATCTCGTCCCGAAACAAATGTATATGCTTGGTTAGTAGTAAGTCCATAAGTTCCGGCTACTGCTAAAGTAAAAGCATCTCTTACTTGTTCATCTGTAACCCCTTGTTTCAATTTAACTTTCACATGCATATGCACAGCTTTATCTTTATCATTTGTTTTTATTCCGATACCATATGAATATTTATTATATCTAGTATCAGTTCTTCTTACTCCGTAGGCTAACAATGGATCGTTACTATTCCCTCTGAAAGTTTCTCTCATATCCTGATCATAACTCGCACCATGCCTAATATCTAAGGCATTAAAATAAGTCAAACGCCCTTTTGAAACAGAGTCTCGCAAGAAATCAAAATTTTGACTGTCTACTTTTGTAAATTTTTCAGGATTTTGAGATAATGTTCCAGTATCCCCATTTTTCCTATAAACATCAAATTTTAAATCCCTCATAGTATCAGTTTTGTATGTTCCAAAGTCTCTCGAACCCGTATTTAAATCTAAAATTTGAGGCGGTAAATCAATCTATAAATTTGATTGTAACTTTGATCAGCCATAGCTCGACCATCATTATTAAAGAAGACATCATAAACTACATAGCGATTTCCACCAATTGTTGTCGTTTTAGCAAATAAATCTACTTTTTTTTCAGTATATTCTGTCAATCCATTTCTAACAACTCTGTTTCCATCACTTGCACGGTGGCGTTGATAAATTAATAAGTTATCACCTGAATCCCATGTTGGAGAAATTGAAGCCGCTCTTACATTTGTTCCTTCTTCAATTTTATTTCCGTTACGTGGGTCATTCTTACCTGAAGTTAGACGCAAAGTCGCTATCTTGACAGAATTAAACGTTCTTTTTACACGCTGATTCAAATCCTCAAGTTCATTAGATGTTACCCTAGTATTTGTCAACGATCCTTGAGCAAGTGAGAGAACTTCGTTGGCTTTTTTCAACACTTCTTTAGTTGTTTCATGATCAGGTAATTCAAGAAGTGCAGCTTGTAATTGATCAGTAGATAATTTTAAAGATTCTTTTTTCTCTGTTGTGTTTTTATCAGCTTCCTTGTTTTGAGAAGTAGATTTTTCAGCTTCACCTAGTTCAGAAGTAATTTTATTATCTTTGATTTCAGTCTTATTCTCAACTACGTTTTCTTGAACCTTGCTTGATTCTTTAGTAGCATTTGATAAAACAGTCAAATCATTTTCTAAAAGGGAAAGTAGGTCATTTACATCCTTCTGTGTTGCAGTTTCACTATCTAGTAGGGCTTGCCCTTTTTGAACTCTGTCCTTAATCGGAGAAAGAACTGAGTTGTCAAAATCTGATTTTGATGAAAGAGTAGCATGTAGCTCTTCAACTACTTTTCTTAATTTTGTTTTATCAATCGTTTTGACAGTAGTTTCAACATTAGTTGTCATCTCCTTTTCTGAAGGATTCTGTGCAACTTCTACTTTATTATCATTGTCGGTAGGTTGTTGAATCTCTGCAAGTGATTTATCCTTGTCTTTCTGATTCACCACATCTGTGATTGGTTGTGAATTAGTTTCAATCACACTATCCGCACTAGCAACGCGCGCACCCAAAAACATCAGTGCTGCAACAGCTACTGAAGCCGCACCAAAGCTATATTTACGAATAGAAAAGCGTAAAACCTTTTCACGTTGGTGACGCTCTACTCTACTTAGTGAATTCGATTTGTTTCCCATTTTTCCTCCTTATGTCAAGACATAAAATCAAATTAAAAAGTAATTTTTTATAGCTAAACCCAGGTAGGAATATAACCATAAAAAATCACTATGATGAGTATTTTACACATCATAGCTATTACAGCTATTACAGCTATTACAGCTATTACAGCTATTACAGCTATTACAGCTATTACAGCTATTACAGCTATTACAGCTATTACAGCTATTACAGCTATTACAGCTCAATTATACCATTTTTTTAACATATTTACACAACAAAAAAACAGGCTTCTTCCGTCAATAAAAAGTTGGAAATTTTTAATTACTTATAAAATATCAATATGTTATATTGTTTTAAATAAAAAAGAGAGGTTTCCCTCTCTCAAATCTAGATTTTTTCTTCTTTGATATCAATCACAATCTCTTCTGATTCATCAAGAGTTTCGGCTTTTCTTGCCATTGCTTCTTGAGATTATTGAATTGATTAGCTGATGCTTCTGTCGCTCGAAAAGCATATGATTTAGCCTGATTTAAAACACTGTCAACAGTAATTTCTCCAGCTTCTACTTGCTCTTTTGTTTTCAAAACAAAATCTGTAGCCTGCTCCTTAACTTCTGTCAGTTTTTCACAGACCTGCTCCTTGGCATACTCAGGATCTTCTCTCAAATCATCTAGAAAATCTTGAGCCTGACTGCAAACTTGTTTGCCCTTGTCACTTGTCAAAAACAAGGCAAGAGCTGCACCTGAAACGGTTCCTAAAAGGATTGAGGATAGTTTACCCATAAGAATTCTCCTTTTTTATTTTTTGAAAAATTTATTTGCGACACGAAGAGCTGACAAACCTGCACCAGTCTTAAGTGTTTTTGAACCTACTGATGAAGCTTTCTTGCTCAAGACACGTGCATGGTCATTGAGGTCTGAAACAGATAGCGATAAATCTGCAACAGCACTAAAGAGTGGATCAATCGTTGCCACCTTGACATTGATATCATCTGCCAAGACATTAACCTTAGCCAACAACTCATTGGTATGATGCAAGGTCACATCCACATCTGAAGTCAAGGTTTTAATCGTCTTCTCTGTTTCATCAATAACACGACCGAGCTTTTGTACAGTGATAATCAGATAAATCAAAAAGACAATCAAGACAAGGGCAACAAGAATATAGGCAACTTCTAACATTTAGTTTTCCTCCTCTGTAACATAGTAAGGGGCCTGCTTTCGGTTTTGATATAGAATGATAAAAATACCCAGTCCGATAAGGACAACTGATAGCCATTGAGATACTCGAAGTCCAAAGAACATGAGGCTATCTGTCCGCATGCCTTCGATGACCATACGTCCGAAACCATACCAAATCAAGTAGAAAGCCGTGATATGACCTCGTCTGAGGCTCTTCCATTTTCGTCTGAATATCAAAATCAAGGCAAAGCCAAGCAGATTCCATAGAGATTCATAAAGGAAGGTCGGTTGACGGTAGCTTCCCTCAATATACATCTGGTCACGGATAAAGCCAGGTAGATAATCCAGATTATCCACCGCTGCCCCGTAGGCTTCTTGGTTAAAGAAATTGCCCCAGCGACCCAAACTTTGGGCAATTATGACGCTAGGTGCCGCAATGTCTAGAAAATCCCAAGTATTGATGAGTTTACGATCAGCAAAGATATAAAGTACAATAGCCCCAGTTATCAAACCACCGTAAATAGCCAAACCACCATTCCAAATGGCAAAAATCTCTCCCAAATTCTGACTATAGTAATCAAAACGGAAAATAACATAGTAGAGACGAGCTCCCAAAATAGCCAGAGGAAAGGCTACCAAGATAAAATCTAAAATATCGTCTGGTATGATTTTCTTTCTAGGCGCTTCTTTCATGGTCAAATAAACCGCAAGAATCAAGCCTGTCACAATACACAAGGCATACCAACGAATGGCTAGAGGGCCTAAATGAATAGCAATTGGATCAAGCATTGTGCACCTCATTCTGAGCAATAAGATTTGTCAAACGTTCTTCGAACAAACGAGTCGCATCAAAGCCCATTTCCTTGGCACGATAATTCATAGCAGCTGCCTCAATCACGACAGAGATATTACGACCTGTTTTCACTGGAATACGGATACGAGGAATGGCTACGCCAGAAATTTCTAATTCCTCGGCATTGTTACCAAGACGATCAAAGGTCTTATGCGTATCATAGTTTTCCAAGTAAACAGCCAGCTGGACTTGTGAAGAATCCTTAACAGCACTCGCACCGTAGAGACTCATGACATCAATAATCCCAACCCCACGAATTTCTATCAAGTGTTTCAAGATTTCAGCAGGTTCACCCCAAAGGGTAATCTCATCCTTGGCAAAGATATCCACACGGTCATCAGCTACCAAGCGGTGGCCACGTTTCACCAGCTCAAGACCTGTCTCACTCTTACCAATTCCACTATCACCTTGAATCAAGACACCCATTCCATAGATATCCATCAAGACACCGTGCACACTGGTACGTTCTGCCAAACGAGAATCCAGATAACTAGATAACTCTCCAGATAAACGACTGGTCGCTGTACGACTGGTTAAAATGGCAATCTTACATTCTCTGGCTGCCTTTAACATTTCTTCTGGAACCACCAAACCACGAGCAACAATAACCGCAGGCGTTTCTGGTTGAAACATTTTTTTTTAAGACTTCATAACGATTATGAGAAGCCATGGAAACTAAATAAGACCACTCCTTCATCCCTAAAAGTTGAATCCGCTCTGGCGTATAGTAGTCAAAATAGCCTGTCATTTCAAGACCAGGTCGCGTAATATCCGCTGTATTGATTTCCTTTTCAAGTAATTCTGGTTCGCCGTAGACAATGTCTAGTCTAAGCTTTTCAATCACTTCTTTTACTAAAACCGACATCATTTCCTCCTTCAATCGAGTTCTTCTCTCTATTATATCAAATTGTCCTTGGAAGTTTCAGATTTTTGCAGGCTTTGGAGTATTTATTTATAGTCAATGAAAATCAAAGAACAGACTAGGAAACTAACCGCAGGTTGCTCAAAACACTGTTTTGAGGTTGTGGATAAGGCGACGTTGACGTGGTTTGAAGAGCTTTTCGAAGAGTATTAAAAGAAAAAGGACTAGATTTCTCTAGCCTTTCATTTCTAATTAGAATTTTTTACGTTTACGAGCTGCTTCTGATTTACGTTTACGTTTTACAGAAGGTTTTTCATAGAATTCACGTTTGCGTGTTTCTTGAAGAGTACCAGCTTTAGTAACCGCACGTTTGAAACGACGAAGTGCGTCGTCAAGAGATTCATTCTTACGTACTACTGTTTTAGACATTTTTTTCACTCCCTTCAAGTTCAATATCTATTCTATTCTACACATAAAAGGTATAAATGTCAAGAAAAAATCAAACACAAATTTAATTATTTCTTGCATTTATAAAGTAGTTAATGTTTACTATACAAATAAGTTACAAGATTGCTATATTCCCTTGTTTTCTATTTTTCCAATAAACTGAGTGCTGCGGCATCAGCAATGATGGTCACATCAGGATGGTTTTGCAAGCTACTTGCTGGTAGATTTTCAGTCACAGGACCTGATACTGTTCCTGCAATAGCTTCTGCTTTTGATTCCCCATAAGCAAAGAGAAGGATAGATTTGGCATCTAGGATATTTTTTTAATTCCCATTGAAATAGCTTGGGTTGGTACATCTTCAATCTTATCAAAGAAACGCGCATTGGCTTCGATGGTAGATTGGTCAAGTTCTACCAAATGAGTTTGACTATCAAATGGAGTTCCTGGCTCGTTAAATCCAATGTGTCCATTACGTCCGATACCTAAAATTTGTAGGTCGACTGGATGGTCAGCCAAAATTTGGTTGTAGCGTTCTACTTCAGCTTCGGCATTGTCCTTAACCCCACGAGGCAAGAAACTTTCTTTAAATGGTTTTTGGTTAAACAAGTTTTCTTGCATGAAGTAACGATAAGACTGTGGGTTGTCCCCATCAAGACCTACATACTCATCCAAGTTGACACTGGTAAGATTTGAAAAAAATCAAGGTCGCTAGCTACGATTTCTTGGTAAAACTCAAGTGGGCTGCTACCAGTTGCGAGTCCTAGAGTTTGTGCTCCATTTGCTAATTTTTCTTGTAAAATCTCAAAAGCAACTTTACCGCCTTCGATTGGGTTTTCAACTTTAATGACTTTCATCTTTTTGTCCTCCATTATTTCTAAATTTATTATATGGTATAGACCAATTTTTGTCAAGTGAAAACGGTTTAATTTCTAAAAAAGAGCACCCAAACCTGAAACATGTTATAATGGATAAGATTAGAATTAGAAAGAATAAAAAAAGATATGAATACTGCTGATTTTGATTTCCATTTACCAGAGGAATTGATTGCCCAAACACCACTTGAAAAACGTGATGCTTCAAAACTCCTGATTGTTAATCGTAAGACTGGAGAGTTTCAGGATCGTCACTTCCATTCCATTATTGATATGCTAGAGGCAGGAGATGCCCTTGTCATGAATGATACCCGTGTTCTACCTGCTCGTCTCTACGGTCAAAAGGAAGAAACTGGAGGACATGTGGAACTGCTCCTTCTAAAAAATAAATCTGGGGATGAGTGGGAAGTTTTGGCTAAACCTGCTAAACGACTAAAAGTTGGAACCCGTGTCAGCTTTGGTGATGGTCGACTCTCTGCTCTTGTGACCGAGGAGTTGAGCCACGGAGGTCGTATTGTTCGTTTTGACTACCAAGGGATTTTCCTAGAAGTTTTAGAAAGTCTTGGAGAGATGCCTCTACCACCGTATATCCATGAAAAGCTAGATGACCGTGAACGTTATCAAACAGTCTACGCCAAGGAAAGTGGCTCAGCTGCTGCACCAACTGCTGGGCTCCACTTTACCAAAGAACTGCTTGAGGAAATTCAGGCTAAAGGCATTCACCTGGTCTATTTAACCCTCCATGTTGGTCTAGGAACCTTTAGACCCGTCTCTGTAGACAATCTTGATGAGCATGAGATGCATTCTGAATTCTACCAACTTTCTGAAGAAGCTGCTGCAACACTTCGTTCTGTGAAAGAAAATGGTGGACGTGTCATCGCTGTTGGAACAACCTCTATTCGGACTCTAGAAACCATTGGATCTAAGTTTGACGGACAAATCCAAGCAGACTCTGGCTGGACCAATATCTTTATCAAACCAGGTTATGATTGGAAGGTTGTCGATGCCTTTTCAACCAACTTCCATTTGCCAAAATCAACCCTAGTCATGTTGGTTTCAGCATTTGCAGGACGAGAACTTGTCCTGGATGCTTATCAACATGCCATCAAGGAACAGTATCGCTTCTTTAGTTTTGGCGATGCCATGTTTATCTATTAATTTTTACAATCAAAAAAGCGCATATTATCAGGTAAAATCCTTTGGCGCTCTAAGCTTTTCTAATGATAGGGATAGGTCGCAAAAAAGTCTGAAAAGCTCTCAGAATCGTTGTCTCAGCACCAAAAATACGTGAAATCTGCATAATTAAAATAAATTTCAGGGGAGTTATACAAAAAAACGACGATTTAAATCGTCGTTTTGCTTATATAAATATGTAATCTTTTTTTTGAAAAATACGTCTATTTATTTTTTTATTTTTTTATTGTTTTTTATTGTAAAGTAGACATAACCGAATGAACATAGGTTGTCGAAAGCAAATGAAAAAACTGCAAGGATGATAGCTCCTGTATCTAAATAACCTCTTTCAAGACCGTTTTTCAACAACAACAAGCCTGTAGTTTCGACAAAGATCAAAAATAAAAATATATAAAAAATTTTCACATTAAGCATATTGTTACCGCTTTCTTTTTATTTGGTTTTATTGTATAATAAAAGTTGAAAAAAATCAAAAATAAAAAGGAGTTTCCGTTATGTCTAAGATGTTTAAATGCATGTGTTTGCTAGTTATGTCTATTTTCTGTATGTCTAGCATTTCCCCGTCGCTTGTTGTTTTTGCTGATGATAGCTTATCGGCAAACTCTAAAGTTGTATCTGGTGAGACTCAGTTTGAGAATGGCTCATCAGTGCGGTTCGGAGATACGCAAGTAAATATTTTAAGCGATGAAGTTCTTGAGGTTGTCAATCCAGATGGAAGTGTAGATACTATTGAACAACGTGCTGATGGCGTCTATATCAATGGGTCATTTTATATGGCTTATCAAAAGAATGAAATCGACCTAAATATATCTTTTAGATCATACGATCCTAATGTTTGGAATTACGTCAACACAATACATGGGAATAAACTAGCCAACACATTCGCTAACTTCATGATTCAATCTGGAATATCCGCGATTTTTGGCTTTATAGGTTCTATGGTGGGTGGCCCATGGAGTGGCATAATTAGTGGAGCATATATTGGTGCGCAAGCTTATGAGAGTTACTTGGAGTCACAAAGCCCATATCCATACTACATAACAAATACTTATATCCATGTTGCTCAAAGAAAATGGAAGTTTATCACTGGATACTATAGAAACTCAGATTATACTGGGTATGAAAAAACCGAAACAACCTACGTGAATTTCTAAAATATAAACCCTGCCTAGATATAAAGGTAGGGTTTATATTTTAGTTAATTGCTCAAGTAATTTGTAAGCATAATACTTGCGAAACTCTATTTGTTCAAGCGGTTCAAAAGCTCTTGTTTTTTATCCTCAAGCTCAGCTCTCCTTTGCTCGATTTCTTCACGTTTTTGGGCGATTTCTGCTTGCGCCTCGGGAGTTTCCAAAGTGCCTTGTGACTTGTGAAATTCTACTAGCATATCAACGATTTTTGGGTCTAATTCGTTGACATAATCAGGATTTGACCATTTCGGCACGTTGCTTGCAGGTGCTTGCTTTTTGCCGTCTTTTTTGGGCATTTTGGCTTGTTGTTCAGCTTTCTGACTATAGTTGACCTCGTGGAATTTTTCATATTATGCGTTTTATAATGAATTAAAAATTCGTTAGTCTTTTCTAAAATTCAGATCTTTCAAACTCTGAACACTGGCATTAATCACTGCGCCGATAATCAATATCTTGGCCAGTAAAATAAACCAAAACATGGTCACTACAAAAATAATAGAGCTTACAAAACGAACCTCTACGAGATTATTGATGTAATGATTAACAGAAGCTGAAAAGATATTTAGGATCAATACTAGAGTCAACAAGACAAAAATACTCCCCGGTAAAACATAACGTATTCGTCGGACCTTAACATTGGGCAGAAAATAGTAAAACATCACTAAGATCGCAAAAATTAAGGTGAAAACTAAAGGCCCCGTAAGGTCTTCTAGATAAACGAATATTGGATTATCAGATTGCCAATAATTTTTCAGAAAATCTAGTAAAATGCGACCAAAGACACTTAGAAAGAGAGCTAAGGCAAAAAGGATTTGCAAGCCAAAACTGACTAGTAAACTCATCAATTGCTGGTAAATTAAACCTCTACTCTTGGCTACTCCATAAGCCTTATTAAAAGCTTTTTGGAGATAGTTCATAGATTTTGAAAAAGTCCATAAAGCTGATAAGACCGCAAAACTCAGTAAACCTGTTGAAGGTTGGGTTAGCACTTCTGTGATAATCTTTGCCACCACATCATACATGGTATCCGGTAAGAATTCATTGACAACCTTTAAAAAATGAGAAACTGGAATCTGAAAATAAGGGAGGATATTGATCACCACCAAAAGCAGGGGGAAAATCGAAATCAACCAATAGTAGGCTACTGCGACACTGGTCAACTCACTATCTGATGTTTGATAATAATGCAAAAAAGCTTTTAATAAAGGCTTGTCTATCAGCTCTTTCCACCACTTTTTCATGTCACACTCCTTCACTTATAATCTTGATTAATTTCTTCTTACCAATTCCATCATGTCATAAGGCAAAGTATTGGCTGTTTCCTTCAAGGAATAATTTTCTAAATTATTGACATTTTGTCGCAATTTCTTGGCATATTTTGTGGTAATCAATCTTTTTTCTTCATACTCAAAGATTAGCTTTCTTTCTAGATAATACCCTCGTAACATCTCATCAATATTAGTCGGTTTCACACGAGTAATAACCCGTTCGACAAAGGCTCCACTTGTAATAATCGATGCTTCACGAAGACGAGACTCTTGCATAAAGCTAATCAGAGAACTCTTATAAACCCCTTTAAGGTTTTCCAAACTTTCGATGATCAACTCAGTATTTTCCAAATACAATTCAGATATCTGATCATAATCAAGAGCTCTAAGACGACCATGCTCCTTATCATTCCATGAACGAAAGGTCTTACCCAAGGTAAAAATTTCATGAAGAATAAAACGCAAAATCCGTAGAGATACCAAGATATAATAGGTCAACTTAGAAGCTAGTTTACGATTGATACTTTCTTCCATATTTTTCAAATAACGCTGATAAACTCGATAAGCACGTTCGCTTATCCTATCTTCTTCATAGGCCTGTTCCAAAGAATCGTTTTCAATACTAAGAATCAGGAGTTTCAAGGCTTCCCAGTCTTCTTGAGCATCCTTTTTTTCTTGACTCAAAATGAGGTTTTCAATTCTACCGTGGTAATTGTCAATAGCTGCATAGAGGGGGAGTTTATTTCTAGTGCTCTCCAAATCTTTTTCCAATTCTAAAGTTACTTCATTTAAAATAGCGATATGCATGAGATAATCCTTGTTTTCTTCCTGTTCATCAGAAAGATGGGGAAGAACTAACAAACCTGTTAAGAAACTTAGTAATGTTACACCTGCTACTAAAAAAAGCAAGAGAGGATATTCTTGTTCAAGATTGCTAGGTATCAAAAGAATGGTCGCAATAGATACGGTTCCCTTAACACCTGAAAAAGTCAAAAGGAGCATATCCTTCATGTACTTATTCATGCTTTTCTTGAGTCGCCTCGTTCTGACTACATAATATCCATATATCATCAAAAAGCGGATTGCAAAGAGTAAAAAGGTTAGTAGAACAATTGATACCAGTAATAAAAGGGGATTATAGATTGGATTGGTCAAGATAGGCTCTGCTATCATTTCTAATTCCATTCCCAAAATCACAAAGACAGAACCGTTAAGCATAAAGGTCACTGTGTGCCAGACAGTTTCTGTGACAGTGTCCACCTGAGCCTCAAGTAAGGTGATTCTCTTAAAACGACTTGCCTTTAAAATCCCTGCTACGACAACTGCGATAATACCTGAAACATGAATTTCTTCAGCTAGAAAAAAGGTCACTAAGGGTAAACTCAGTTCTAACAAAAGTTCACTAGCGATATCTGTCGCTCTTAAACTCAATAAAAGTGTATGAAGGAAGCGATTAATCATAGCGGTCACAAAACCAACAGCAAAAACCACCTAGGATCGAAAGGATAAGAGAGCTACCAGCCTGACTAAGAGAAAAAGTCCCTGTAGTCCAAGCAGCTAGGGCTACCTGAAAGGCTACCAAACCTGAAGCATCATTTAAAAGCCCCTCGCCCTTTAAAATATTAGACACACGTTTTGGAAAACGAAAGCGCTCAGAAAGAGAAGCAAAGGCCACTAAATCTGTCGGTCCTAGAGCCGCTCCAACAGCCAAGCAAGCCGCCAGAGGAAGAGCAATCCAAAGAAAATGAGCCAGTCCACCCAAACTCAAGGTTGAAATGAAAATGACTGGAAAAAAATCAAATACACAATGATGCGCCAGTGTTTTTAAGATGGATGTAATATCCGCCTCTTGAGCTTCTCGAAAAAGAAGGGGGCCAATAACTATAGCCAAAAACAACTCCGTATTGAGATGGAAATCTGTATTGGGTAAAAAGAGACCAATCACGATTCCCAAAAGAATCTGCACTAGTGGCATTGGTAAAAAGGGCAGAAGTTTATTGGTCGTGCTAGAAACAATTAAGACTAACAAAAATAGAATGAGGTAAATCAGTAATTCCACGCACTTCCTCCTTAATCTTTTTTACAACAGGATTCAAATATCTCCTTCTGCTCTTTGATTTTTTGGTCAATCTTGGAACAATCTTTGTGCTCAATTTTTTTCTGGCACCTCTCCATTTCAAGAGCGACCAACTTTTTCTTAATTTTAAGCATTTTTTTACTCATGTGTTCTTCATCCAACACCCCAACTTGTCGCTCATGCTGAGTTGACTCGACAAAATTGTGGCGCATAGATTCTAGCTTTTCTCGTAAATACTGTTTATCCATGGTTATATCTTTCTAACTTCTCAATCATTACTAAAAATGGCGGGTTGTTGACTTGATTCAGGGTTCGGTAAATGGCAGCTGTGTACTCTTGTTGGTTCAACTGGCTAACAAAATTCAAGACAGCATCCCTCTCGAGCTCTCCTCCTTCATGCCCATAGTAGATCATAATGGCAATCCGTCCACCTTTGACAAGCAAATGACACAGCTTTTCTAATGCTTCAATCGTTGTCTGAGGTTGGGTAATGACTGACTTATCAGCTGACGGCAAATAGCCCAGATTAAAAATCCCTGCCTTGGCTTCTGTCACAAATTGATCCAGTGTCTCATGACCCTGTAATATTAACTGGGCGTTGTCCAATCCAGCCTGAGCCAACCGTTCCTGAGTTTTCAGTAAGGCTTGCTCTTGGATATCAAAGGCATAGACTTGCTTGGCTATCTTGGCTAGAAAAAGAGTATCATGACCATTTCCCATGGTCGCATCTACTACCACATCCTCTTTTGTCACTACCTCTGCTAAAAAATCATGTGCCATCTCAAGTGGTCTTTTCATATCAATACTCCTGTTTTACAGCCTTGCATCCTTGAACGCTTCCACGACGCCGCATCTCTGTTTCAATCGCATTTAGAACCTCCCATTTATTGAGGCTCCACATAGGCCCAATCAGCATATCTCTCGGTGCATCTCCTGTGATTCGATGGATGACAATATGCTTGGGAATGATTTCCAATTGGTCACAGATAACCTTAACATACTCTTCTTGACTCATGAGTTGCAGGCGCCCTTCATGATAATCTCTTTGCATACGCGTATTGGTCATCAGGTGAAGCAAATGCAGCTTGATTCCTTGAATATCATTATCCGTAACACAGCGACGAACATTTTCAACCATCATCTCATGGGTTTCACCAGGCAAGCCATTGATTAAATGAGAAACAATCTCAATCTTGGGATACTTCCTCAAACGCTTGACCGTTTCACGTACAATTCATAAGTGTGAGCACGGTTTATCAAATCAGAAGTTGCTTCATAGGTTGTCTGCAAGCCCAGTTCAACCGTCACATGCATGCGTTCTGATAATTCAGCCAAGTATGCAATGGTTTCGTCTGGTAAACAGTCTGGACGAGTCCCAATATTGATTCCGACCACACCTGGCTCGTTTATAGCCTGTTCATAGCGCTCTCGAATCACTTCAACCTTTTCATGGGTGTTGGTAAAATTTTGAAAATAAACCAGATACTTTTGAACATCTGGCCATTTTCGGTGCATAAAGTCGATTTCTTTATAAAATTGCTCACGGATAGGCGCATCCGGTGCTACGATAGCATCTCCAGAACCTGAAACCGTACAAAAAGTACAACCCCCATGAGCTACAGTTCCATCACGATTGGGACAATCAAACCCTGCATCAATTGGGACTTTAAAGGTCTTTTCTCCAAAAAGTTTTCGATAATAATCATTCAAGGTATTATAAGATTTCATAACCTTCATTATAACAAAAAACACTGACAATCTCAAAAGCCCGACTTTCCTCTAAATTCCTCTCTTTCCCATTTCCATTAGAGATTTTTTATGATACAATATGGATATGATTTTAATGAAAAATAGCATCTATTTTATTATTAGTATTGACTTTAATAGTCTCTATTATCCTAACCAAACTTTTTAAATTAAAAAAACTAGGTTTCAATTTTTCCAGACTTGGCTTTTTCCTATTTTTGGTATTTGAGTACTATCTCATCACAGCCAAAAACCTTTACACATAACTTTTTACCAAGACTAGGCCTTGCTCTTTCTCTCCTAGCTATTATTCTGGTATTTTTTTCTTTCTTACAAAAAAAGAAGCTTTTTACTATCCTAAATTCATCAAGTTCTTTTTGGAGAGCAGGATTTTTTTATTAACCTTTGTCATGTATATAGAAATGGTTCTTGAATTATTTACACAGTAAATTTTTAAAAAAAGGATTTAAACCTAAATAAGAAGGTCTAAATCCTTTTTTTCTATACTGACAAAATTATCTATCTCATTTGAACTTTTTTAACCTATCTCCTTTTTAGCTTAATCTGCTCAACTATGCTATACTTAATTTAGAATATTCTTTGAGATTGGAGCTAATATGAAAATCCACAAAACTGTGAATCCTGTTGCTTATGAAAATACCTATTATTTAGAAGGAGACCAGCATCTCATTCTTGTAGATCCTGGTAGCCATTGGGAAGCCATTTGTCAAACAATCGAGAACATCAACAAACCTATCTGTGCCATTCTCTTGACCCACGCCCATTATGACCATATCATGAGTCTGGATCTAGTTCGCGAGACTTTTGGTAATCCTCCTGTCTATATTGCAGAGAGCGAAGCTAGCTGGCTCTATACTCCTGTCGATAATCTCTCTGGGCTTCCTCGCCACGATGATATGGCAGATGTGGTCGCAAAACCTGCAGAACACACTTTTATCTTTCATGAGGAATATCAACTGGAAGAATTTCGTTTCACTGTCTTGCCAACACCAGGTCACTCTATCGGCGGCGTTTCTATCGTCTTTCCTGATACTCATCTAGTCTTGACAGGAGATGCCCTATTCCGTGAAACAATCGGACGGACCGACCTTCCGACTGGTAGCATGGAGCAACTCCTCCATAGTATCAAAACCCAACTCTTCACCTTACCAAACTATGATGTCTATCCAGGGCATGGTCCTGCTACTACTATTGCTCACGAAAAGACCTTCAATCCTTTTTTCTAGCAAGATGATGATGTATATCGCAATTTAAAGTAAAATATCTAATAAATCTTTCCATTATAAAAGGCGTCCAATCAAGTTTTCACACCTGATTGGATGCCTTTTTCTAATTACTTGCCTCTTTGCGTTACCAAATAATTACACGCTCTTCTGGTGAACGCCACATACCGTCACCTTCTTTGACATCATAGGTTGTAAAGAAATCATCGAAGTTTGGTACTTGCACATTGACACGGAGTTTAGCTGGCGCGTGCACATCAACGCTAGCCAAAAGTTTCATAAATTCTGGCGACCTTTCATGCGCCAAATACGGCCAAAGTTATGGAAAAATTCTTCTGCTGAGAAGTCTGGTTCTCTCTTGGCTGCTTCAAGTGCTGCAGCGATTCCTCCCAAGTCAGCCACGTTTTCTGATACAGTCAATTTACCGTTGATGGTTGCTCCATAAGAATCCTGTCCATCAAATTGGTCAATAACTTTTTGTGTTTTCTCCTTGAAGGCAGCATAGTCACTCTCTGTCCACCAATCTTTGAGACTACCATTTTCGTCAAAGGAAGCTCCGTTGGTATCAAAGGCGTGGGAAATTTCATGGGCAATAACCGCCCCAATACCACCGTAGTTAGCAGATGATGACTGATGCAAGTCATAGAAAGGCGCCTGTAAAATAGCTGCTGGGAAAACAATCAGATTCTTCTGAGGATTGTAGTAGGCATTGACCATATGAGCAGGCATGCCCCATTCCTTATAGTCTACAGGCTGGTTCCATTTGCTCCAACTGTGTTTGATTTCCACACGCGCAAAGGCTAGAGCATTGTCAAACAGACTAGCCGTTTCATCCACTACCTTGTCCTTATAGCGTTCTGGTAATTCTTCTGGGTAGCCGATATAAGGCTTGATGACATTAAGTTTGACGATGGCCTTGTCACGAGTTTCTGGAGTCAGCCAGTCATTTTTAGCCAAGCGTTCTTTATAAACATCAATCATAGTCGCTACTTTTTTCTCCACATCTGCCTTAGCTTCTGGAGAGAATTTTTCGTGGGCATACCAGAGACCCAAGGCTTGTTTGAAAGGACCTTGTGCCAGCTGGTAGGCTGCCTTGACCTTGTCTTTGGCTTCTGGAACTCCTGAAAGCGCACGGCTATAGGCACCTGACAAGACACGAATTTCTTCTGTTAAATAGCTGGTTGAGAGATTCACAACACTTAAAATTAAGGTTGCCTTGAGGAGAGGCCATGCTTCTTCACTATAGAATTGGTCTGCTGCTTGCCAGAAACGTTCCTCGTCTACGATAACCTTGTCTGGTACTTGTCCAAGAACAGCTTGGAAGAAGTCATCCAAAGGTAGGGCAGGCGCAAATTTCTTGAAATCTTCGTAAGCATATGGATGGTAGAGTTTAGCATATTCTGAACTTTCTTCATTAGAAAGCACCACTGCCGCAACTCGGCGGTCTAGTTCTAATCTCTTCTCTAACAAGTCTTCAATTTCTGCATCAGAGAAATCATAAGCCTTGAGAAGATTGGCACTGGTTTCTTTCCAAAGAGTCAAGAGCTCTTCGCGCTGAGGATGGTCTTCAGCATAGTAGGTCGTATCTGGCAGGATCGTGCTTGGAGCGCTGGCCCAGAGAACATTGGTTCTGGCATCCATAAAGTCTGGTGATACACCAAAAGGAAGGAAGTTTGGTTTTCCTGCAAGCTCAAATTCTGCTAGTTTAGCAGTGAAATCTGCAAAAGTCTCCAATTCTTGGAACTCTTTAAGAAGAGGCAAAACAGGTGTGATACCATCGGCTTCTCTCTTGTCAAAATCACGAACTAGGCGGTGGTATTTGACAAAATTTGCCAAGATAGCATCCTCTGGAACATCTTGACCTGCCAACCACTTATCTGTGGTCGTAAGCATCAGGTCTTCAATTTCCTGGTCTAAATCCACAAAACCTCCAGTTTGAGACTTGTCTGCAGGAATTTCAGCAGTCTTCTGCCATTCTCCATTAATCGCATCATAAAAAAATCATCTTGATAACGTGTCATCTTGTTCTCGCTTTCATTTGTATTTGTTTTTTTAGCTTAACAAAAAAATTACCTGGGAATGCAATTAAAAAAATAAACGGATGTTTCCTATTGTTTTTCAGTTAATATTTTAATTTTTTGAAAAATTAACTTGACTTAATTTTTTTTTTAAGGTATATTAAGAGTAAGGAGGAATACAAGTTTATGATACGTATCGAAAACCTCAGTGTCTCCTACAAAGAAACGTTGGCACTTAAGGATATTTCACTAGTGCTCCATGGACCAACAATTACTGGTATCATTGGTCCAAACGGTGCTGGAAAATCAACATTATTAAAAGGTATGCTGGGAATTATCCCTCATCAAGGTCAGGCATTTCTCGATGACAAGGAAGTTAAAAAATCCTTACATCGAATTGCCTATGTCGAACAAAAAATCAATATCGACTACAACTTTCCCATCAAGGTCAAGGAATGCGTCTCGCTAGGACTCTTTCCTTCTATCCCTCTCTTTCGAAGTTTAAATTCTAAACATTGGAAGAAAGTGCAAGAAGCCCTTGAAATCGTCGGCCTAGCTGACTATGCTGAACGTCAAATCAGTCAACTGTCTGGAGGTCAATTCCAGCGGGTCTTGATTGCCAGATGTTTGGTGCAGGAAGCCGACTATATCCTCTTGGATGAACCTTTTGTTGGGATTGATTCTGTCAGTGAGGAAATCATCATGAATACGCTGAGAGATTTGAAAAAAGCTGGTAAGACGGTTCTCATCGTTCACCACGACCTCAGCAAGGTTTCCCACTACTTCGATCAAGTCTTACTTGTCAATCGAGAAGTGATCGCCTTTGGTCCGACCAAAGAAACCTTTACCGAAACCAATCTCAAAGAAGCTTACGGTAATCGACTCTTTTTCAATGGAGGTGACCTATGATTGCAGAATTTATCGATGGATTGCAAAAATTCCATTTCCTACAAAATGCCTTGATAACAGCTATTGTCGTCGGGGTCGTAGCTGGAGCTGTGGGATGTTTCATCATTCTACGTGGGATGTCACTCATGGGAGATGCTATTTCACATGCTGTCTTGCCAGGTGTAGCCCTCTCCTTTATCTTGGGAGTTGACTTCTTTATCGGAGCCATTGTCTTTGGATTGCTAGCTGCCATCATTATTACCTACATCAAGGGAAACTCGATTATCAAAAGCGATACCGCCATCGGCATTACCTTTTCTTCTTTCTTAGCCCTCGGTATCATCTTGATTAGTGTCGCTAAAAGTTCAACTGACCTTTTCCATATCCTTTTTGGTAATATCCTAGCCGTCCAAGATACGGATATGTTTATTACTATGGGTGTGGGGGCAGCCATTCTCTTGTTGATCTGGATTTTCTTCAAGCAACTCTTGATAACTTCCTTTGATGAACTCTTGGCCAAAGCCATGGGAATGCCTGTCAATTTCTATCACTACCTTCTCATGGTACTCCTGACTCTCGTGTCTGTGACAGCCATGCAAAGTGTCGGAACTATCCTGATTGTAGCCATGCTGATTACCCCAGCCGCGACTGCTTATCTGTATGCTAATAGCCTAAAAAGCATGATTTTCCTTTCCTCAACCTTTGGAGCTACTGCTTCAGTTTTGGGACTCTTTATCGGCTATAGCTTTAACGTTGCGGCAGGTTCTAGTATCGTGCTTACAGCTGCTAGTTTCTTTCTCATTAGCTTCTTTATCGCTCCAAAACAACGATATTTGAAACTGAAAAATAAACATTTGTTAAAATAAGGGGAAAAACCCCAATAAATTGGAGGATCTAATGAAAAAATTAGGTACATTGTTAGTTCTCTTTCTTTCTGTCATTGCTCTTGTAGCATGTGCTAGCGGAAAAAAAGATGCAGCTTCTGGTCAAAAACTAAAAGTTGTTGCTACAAACTCAATCATCGCTGATATTACTAAAAATATTGCTGGTGATAAGATTGATCTTCACAGTATCGTTCCTGTTGGTCAAGACCCACACGAATACGAACCACTACCTGAAGATGTTAAGAAAACTTCTCAAGCTGATTTGATTTTCTATAACGGTATCAACCTTGAAACAGGTGGCAATGCTTGGTTTACAAAATTGGTAGAAAATGCCAAAAAAACTGAAAACAAAGACTACTTTGCAGTCAGCGAAGGCGTTGATGTTATCTACCTTGAAGGCCAAAACGAAAAAGGTAAAGAAGACCCACACGCTTGGCTTAACCTTGAAAACGGTATGATCTTTGCTAAAAATATCGCAAAACAATTGAGCGCTAAAGACCCTAGCAACAAAGAATTTTACGAAAAAAATCTCAAAGAATATACTGATAAGTTAGACAAACTTGACAAGGAAGCTAAAGCTAAATTCGACAATATTCCTGCTGAGAAAAAAACTCATCGTAACCAGCGAAGGATGTTTCAAATACTTCTCTAAAGCCTATGGTGTCCCAAGTGCTTACATCTGGGAAATCAACACTGAAGAAGAAGGAACACCTGAACAAATCAAGACCTTGGTTGAAAAACTTCGCCAAACAAAAGTTCCTTCACTCTTTGTAGAATCTAGTGTAGATGACCGTCCAATGAAGACTGTTTCACAAGACACAAACATCCCAATCTACGCACAAATCTTTACTGACTCTATCGCAGAACAAGGTAAAGAAGGCGACAGCTACTACAGCATGATGAAATACAACCTTGACAAGATTGCTGAAGGATTGGCAAAATAATCTAGATATTAGTTTATCTATTACTAGGTTCTTGTCTCTCTTTACATTACTTCTAATATTAGCTTTGTTAGTTCTATCTCTAGCTAAAAAAAGCGTTTATAAGAATAAAGATTTCTTAAATCAGTACGAACGAAGTGAGTTTTTACCAGATATTTCTCACTGTAGTGGTATCCTAGATAAGAACTTTGATCTTATCTAGGACGGAATTTTTGAGACCTAAGGCTCAAAAAAAATTAGGGATGAAATTCAAAGGAAGTTGCTCCCGTCCGCACTACCTTCGAGAAAATATCAAATAGATAAAAAATCTGAAAAACGTCATTCTCATGCGAATTGGCGTTTTTTCTATACCCATATTTTCAGTCAAATCATTGGAAAATTCTGGCTGTTTCAGCTAAAATGGAAGAAAAAAGATTGGAGTATCTTATGGTAACTTTTCTCGGAAATCCTGTGAGCTTTACAGGTAAACAACTACAAGTCGGCGACAAGGCACTTGATTTTTCTCTCACTACAACAGACCTTTCTAAAAAATCTCTGGCTGATTTTGATGGCAAGAAAAAAGTCTTGAGTGTCGTGCCTTCTATCGATACAGGCATCTGCTCAACTCAAACGCGTCGTTTTAATGAAGAACTGGCTGGACTGGATAATACGGTTGTCTTGACTGTTTCCATGGACCTCCCTTTTGCCCAAAAACGTTGGTGTGGTGCTGAAGGTATTGAAAATGCCATCATGCTCTCAGACTATTTCGACCATTCCTTTGGACGTGATTATGCCCTCTTAATCAATGAGTGGCACCTATTGGCACGCGCAGTCTTTGTCCTCGATACTGACAATACGATTCGCTACGTTGAATACGTGGACAATATCAACTCTGAACCAAACTTCGAAGCTGCAATTGCAGCTGCTAAAGCCCTATAGAAAAAATCCTCTGTCACAAAGAGTTCCCTACTCTTTGAAACGGAGGATTTTTCTTATTCTTTAATTATTGTTTATTTTGAAATGAATCCTTCAAAATCTTTTAGTTGAAAATTATATTTCAGTGAGTAACACATTATCCACTGCAACATCTTCTCCCAATGGGTAAATATTTCTTTTGAAACAGTTGTAGGAGGAAAATCTCTCCTACACTATTATTGATTCTGATAGAAAATTGCAAAATATCATCTACCAAACTTTCAATTATTAAGATTTTTTACAGTTTATCTGAATTAGAATCGCAAGGCTTCTCAATAATATAATTGTCGAATTTTTTCAATCTAACTTCCTCTCCACTATTTCTTCCTTTATCAAGAAAAAGTTACCTCAATATTAATAAAGTACAATTCTAAATTAACTCCAATTATTGATTCATGATAATATTTCAGTAACTCATCGTGCAATTAAAAACAAGGATTTTTATTTCAGACGATCCATCGTGAACACTTCATCAGCCATCTCCCAAATTGCCGGATTATGTGTTGCGATAATGATTAGCCTATTATCATCTCGAAGAGATAGCAAAATCTCCATAATCAACTGAGAGGTTGCTGGGTCTATTGAAGCTGTTGGCTCATCTGCCAGAATAAAGGGTGGATTCTTTAAGATAACTTTTTGCCAAGGCAACCCGTTGCGATTCTCCGCCCGATAACTCAAAGATGCGCTTATCTAGGTCAAGATAATCCAGGCCGACCTGTTCTAAAGCCTGCTTCTGCCTCAACCGCCGTTCCGCCCTGACTCAACTTTTTGACCAATGAGACCTAGCTTAAGGTTTTCTTCAATACTTTGGTTTTCAATTAAGCCAAAGTTCTGGAAGAGGTAGCCCAATTCGTGACGGAAAAAATCACTCGATTTATAATTGGCCAAGTCTTTACCTCGGTAAAAAATCGTCCCATCATAAGATTCTAATTTCCCAATCATGTTCATCAAGGTTGTTTTTCCGCTACCACTTGAACCAATTAAGGCATAGACTTTTTCCAGCCTCAAATGTCATTGAAAGATTCGAAAAATAACTCTCGTTCTCCAAAAAGATTTACTCACCTGTTTAAGTTCAATCATATTAACCTCCCTTCAAAACAAGCATGGACATCTTGTTTTCTTTCTGCATTTGGACATGTAACTGTAAAAGAGATAGACCAGTAAAGAGTAACGAGACTAAGAAAGCAACTACTATCTCTACCATAAGAAATACACTCGCAACAAATCCCAGTAAAAACACACCCAGTTGAGCAAAGAGATAAGTGCGATGGATTTCTAAGAACCTGAGACCTGCAATGCGTTTGATAAAAATGGCACGTCTAAATTCTTCAAAGTAGAGCCTATTCATAGTGTTAAACAACAAGATTGAAGTTGCAATCCCAAGCACAGCTCCTGCTAGCATTACCCAACGTTCCCTCTGGATATTATCCAATAATGTGATGTAGTTGTGGTAACCTGTTTGCATTTCTGAGACCCAATTTTCAATGCCTTGTCTCTGGATAAGCTCCTGGGCATCAGACAATTGATTAAAGAGAACGTAGTTCTGTACTGCGTCTACCCAAAACACAATGGACTGTGGAGCAGTTGATTGGGGTGTTATAACAATGATGATTGGATCTTTCAAAAACTGCTGGTAAGAAATAGGGGTCGTATTATACACAAAACGATCCTGACCTGATTCCAAATAACCTACCGTAGCAGTCATTTGCTGTCGTTCATCTCGACTAGACATGCGACTGGTTAAGTCGTCTTCAAAAACAGATTTATAATGTTCTTCCTCTGAACGGAGGTGTTCAGGCAGCAATAAGACAAACTCCCCTACATCAAGGTGATTCATCTTTTGCTCAATAGTTGTATCTACAGGAATGTTTTGACGCTCCAAGTATTGCGGTGTGACGATAAGGACATTGCCATTCGGGCTGTAATCGTGCCATTCTGTAGAGGTTATCAAGTTTTTGGAGGAAGCCATGCCATTTTGCAAAGTACGGTCAATTAACTGGTGTCTAGATAAGAAAGCCTTTTGTTCTGAAACAGCCAGATCCATCAATTGATACCAAGTTCTGAGTTTCCTTTGAGCTTGTTCATCAAAACCAGGACTCGTTCCTTCACGGCTGATTGATAGGGTAATCAGTTGCCTTTCCTGGCTCCAAGCCTCTTGTCCAATCCGATGCTGTTGCCAGGCTTGGGAATACTTTAAGCTACTCCCTATTCCCAGCGTTACAATAATAATCGCTAATAGTTGACCGATTAAAATCAAACTAATGATTCCTCTGACAGGCACTTGCCCTTTTATAATCTGCATCAGGTGTATCTTTTTTATCCCAACTGCGAAGAGTTGAGCGAAAAACAGGGAGATCGACAACAAGATGAGATTATAACTGAGCAAGCCTGCTCCTATGGTCATTAGGGATTGCGTTGGAAGCGACAGAATTTTTTGCATAAGAATGGCGAGCACGCCAGCTAAACTGAAACCAACAGCTATCCCTTTCAAATCCTCACCAACTGGTCTAAGGAAAATGGACCACCGTTTCTCTCCTGAAATGAGGCGAATGCCCGACGACCGTAATTGGCTAATTTGACTAATTAAAGTCAGTGCTCCAAAGGTTAAGATGAAAATCAATAAACTGATTAACTGAAATCCGTTACTAAAGATAGCCATTAACGTAGATAGTTTAGATGGAATTATCAGGTGCATGTTAGTCAAGCCAAGTTGACTTAGCTCCTCCCTTAGCAAGTGAATATCTAGGTTTCCATCGAATACAAAATAGTTTGTTTCAACACTACTACTTTGAGCATCTTCTAGATTTTTTTCCTGTAGCCCATCAGGCAACTTTCCGTTCCCAAAGGTAGTATAAGAAAACACTGGAGTACCTTCTGAGTTAGGATCCTGGTGTTGAATCGCAATAAAGCTATCCGTTTCTTCTGCTAGTTTTTCCAAGCGTGTAGCAACATGCTGAAAAGTTGTTTCAGGGGAAGAATCACGTACAACAACGTTGGGGTAATAATGGGAGACATATGTATCAGTCCAAATGGTAAATACCCAAACAAAGAACAAACTAGCAAGCAGGTTGGATATGAGTATAAATAATTTTTTCATAGTGCATTCCTTATTCTAAAATAGAGGACAGAAATACCCCTGCCCTCTATAAACTAACAAGCTTACTAAACTATTGATAAAAGAATCTTCTTCAATTATTCTTTACCATCCCGCATCAAATGTAACTTGCTCCCCAATTATTTGGATCATGATAGCCTCCATAGGTCCACTCGCCACCACGGTGAGAAGCTGCCAAAACAGGAAGAGCCAAACTAAATGCCAAAACGGCAAGGGATGATGCAACTACATATTTTAATTAGAAATCTCAGTCTGAATTATAGTATCCTATTTTTTCCTCCTTTCTAACTGCACGTTCCTTTCTACAGGCAGAGACCTAATTTTATAAACTAATCTTAAATACTTTAGATTTTGTAACTCATAATTTTCAACAGTTGGTTAGCTATGAAAGCATTTTATCAAACATCTCCATTCTTATATCTATCTGGTATTGTTACAAGCTCTCATAAGAATACCTTTCTCTAAATAGTTGAATTTTAAAGTAATACGACATCAATCAGCCTTCCCAACATCAAGACCATTGGACTTCTTTTGTGATTGCACTCGAATCTCCAATTGTTTATTCTTCTGAATGAATTGTTGGTAAGGAATTGTATTACTAAACATAAAAAAACACCTAGTAATGCAAATGAGACCGCTTTCTATTTCCTTGTTTTTTTACTTTAACATATATATAGTATTCAGTCAAGTATTTTTATTATATCTTGAACTTTTTTTGTGTTTATTACCGTAGGGAATTATTTATTCCTTTAACTTGCTATTTTGAACTAAAAATTTTATAATGAAATTAAGCAAATAGGAAGGTTTATTATCTTTAATGAATACACTCGCAGAGAAATTCAGATTGAAAAGAAAAGAGTTGAGACTCTCCCAACAAACTCTTGCAGAAGGAATTTGTGAACAAAGCCAGATTAGTAAAATTGAGAGAGGGCATTTCATTCCCTCCGCAGACCTTTTGTTCAAACTCTCACAACGACTTGAAGTACCATTAGATTATTTTTTTAATGAACAAATTGAAATTAAATCTAACCTCTCTAATTTCAAGCAATTATCTGCTCGCTTATTAGATGATAGGAATTATGAAGATTTGGAATATATTTATAGAATAGAGATTGAACGAAGTACTTTTCTAACACTAGAAGACCGAACTTACCTTGAATGGATTAAAGCTATTATTGACTTCTATCAATATGACAGTAAGTGTGAGGCTATTTCTTCATTGGAAAATATATTATTAAAAGTCTCCTCAAATACTCTGATTTATTTAAAGGCGTTGAATACTCTATCTAATTTCTATTCCTTAGTGGGTCGTGAACAAGAATATGAGGCAAACTACTCTCATTTGATAGAGTTATATAAGACAAAAAATTTTGAGTGTCAAGAGTTTTTATTTGGCTACATCAGAGTTCGTTACAACTACGCTCACTACCTAGTATCAAAGGAAAAATATAACGAAGCCATCCAAGAAGCTCTTGAGACGATTGAACTCTGTAAACAAAGACAGACAAGCTACCAACTGGCTCCTCTACTTATTCTTGTAGGAAATGCTGGAGCCAAATTTCTAGATAAAGAACAAGTCAAAAATTATTATATAGAAGCAAGAGAGTTATGTAAGATTTATAACAATCCTTTAATGTTGATGAAGATAGAAAATTATTTGAAAGAATTAGATACTGTTTAGTTAATCTTGACATTATAGTTTTTCTGAAACGTTAAATAACCTGTAAGGCTGATAGTGAAATTAATACTATCAGCCTTATAATTATGTGACTGTTAGTCCGTCTCGCTCCGCTAGGTGCGAGACAAAAAAACTCCAAACGCGATACAATAAAGGTGTTCAATCCAATTGTAAAGCGAAAGGAGAAAAATATGGCACAAAAGGCTCATAGTTTATCGCACACAAAGTGGCACTGTTCTATCACATTGTGTTCACCCCTAGGTATAGACGAAAGTCATCTATAATCAATATCGAAGTAGTTTAGGCGAAATATTTCATCGATTATGTAGTTATAAAGGTGTTGAGATTATCGAAGGACACTTAATGCCTGATCATGTACATATGTTAGTAAGTATTCCACCAAGGATAAGTGTTTCAAGTTTCATGGGGTATTTAAAAAGTAAAAGTGCACTCATTGATGTTTGATAAACACGCCAACCTCAAGTACAAGTTTGGGAATCGGCATTTCTGGGCGGAAGGTTATTATGTGAGTACGGTTGGACTCAATGAAGCCACAATTAAGAAATATATTCAAGAACAGGAAAAGCATGATATAGCACTAGATAAATTAAGTGTAAAAGAATATGAGGATCCCTTTAGGGATAGTGGTAAGTAATACTAAAGCCTCTTTAAGAGGCAAGTGACGAGTCAAGAGCAATAAGGCTTGAACAACGTGAAAGCCAGCGTCTTTAGGCGCTGGCTGGTAATTTGAGCTTATAGCCCTGGGATAAACCACCTGTTTGACGGATGGTCATGATTTACGAGTAAATACAAGTTCAAAGTGCTAAAAACAACTACCTTACTCTACAGATTTCAAGGCTTCAAGCATATCAACCTTTCTCAGATGATGATTGACGAAGAAACCAAGCAGGGTCAAAATAATGCTTACTACTGCCACTGGGATTACATAGACTTCCCAGCCTACCTGTGGGTAAAAGAGAATAGTCGCAGGCGAAATCATTTGAATCAAAAATTGATGTAAATAGAAACCAGATACCAGACCAAATACGATTCCTACAAGAGATAGTACAATCGTTTCACGGTAAATGTAGAAAGTGACTTCATTATTATGAAAACCGAGAACCTTGATAGTGGAGAGTTCACGGATTCTCTCAGCCACGTTGATATTGGTCAAATTGTAGAGGATAACAATAGCCAATAGAACCGATACGATGACCAAGATGGTCATGGTCTGATTGAGTGAGCTAGCGACGGAGTCAAAGAGCCGAATAGCTGAAGCATTCTGGACAACACTTGACACCGCAGATTGATTCATAAGTAAACCTGCCTGCCTTTCGATGCTAGTCGCACTAGAATCCTTTAACGTAACCAAATAAGTGTTGGCTTGGGGTAGCTGTCTGTAAATTTGCTCATAGCTAGCCTGACTCATATAAATAAAGTGACCAACGTAGTTCTCAGCAATAGCAGCGATCTTTAGCTCCTGACCTTCAATTTCTAAAGTCTGCCCAACCTTAACACCTGCCAGCTGGGCTAGTTTAGCTGTGATGACAACTCCATCTTTTAATGTCAACTCTTGCTGATGATGTTGCAGATGAATAAAGGGAGTCAAATCCTCCTTCTCTGTCATCATAAGGGTAATTGTCTGAAGACCAGCCTTACCTTTGAAATCCTTGTCTAGCGTTTTAGAATAGATTTTCTGATAGGCTTGGATATCCTGCCCTTTCAACACTTCCTCTAGATTTACCTTTTCCTGATTTGTCGCACTAGGATTTTCAGAAACAATCATCTGATACTGTTGGATTTGTTGAAACTGTCTAGACGGAACTCCTGCTACAGAGGATTGGATTCCCAAACCTGCAAAAAGCAGGGCGACTGAACCTGCCACACCAAAGATCGTCATCAACATCCGCTGCTTATAACGGAAGATATTGCGGGCTGTTACCTTATGAGTAAAACTGAGACGGCGCCAGATAAAACCGATGCGCTCCAGTAAGATTTTAGCTCCTTTAACAGGAGGTTTAGGCAGTAAAAGTTGGGCTGCTTCATCATGAAGTTCCCTACGAGCTACCAGATAGGCTGGTAACACACTCGCCACCCAACTCAAGACAAGAGCCAGTAAGCTATAGATCCAATAGAACTGAATCTGAGTTTCTCCCACCACCATGCCTTTTGTAATGACACTTGAAATCACACTGGCTAGTAAATAATGGCCAAGTATACTACCTAAAGCTGTTCCGACAGTCCCAGCTACTAGACCGTAAAGGAGAAACTTGGCGATAATATCCTTACTACGATAACCCAAGGCCTTAAAAATCCCTGCATGAGTTCGCTCTTCATCCACAAAACGAGTCATAGTTGTGAAGGTTACCATAGCTGCCACAGCGTAAAGCACTACAGGAAAGATATTACCTACTGCTCGGATACTACTTGTGGCATTGCTATACATGAGATATCCTTGACCACCTGGTATCGTTTGTCTATTGTAGACCTGATAAGTTGGTTCCGACAGGTTATCTAAGTTCTTCTGACTTTTTCTCTAGTTTTTTTCTACTTGCTGAGATATAGATTTTTTTCGGCCTCTGCTAGTTTTTCTTTTTCCTTGGTTAATTCTTCTCTAGCTTTGACTAGCTGACTAGCCACCTGGTCTCGCTGACTTTGAGGAAGCAAGGCAAGCTGGCTTTCCTGTAGCTGTAGCCGACCTTCAGCACTGCTTAAACGATTCTTACCCTCCTGCAAGTTTTCTTGCGCTTTACGAATCCTTTCTTGACCTTTATCTAGGGAAACTTGCCCTTCTTTTTTTACTAGCTCTAAACGTGCCTTACCATTGTCTGAAAGAAGCTTTTCTAGCTCTTCTTGATCTTGCTTGGCTGTTTCTTCATAATCTGATGAAAAGGCATTTAAACCTGCTAAATCTTGATATTTCAAACGAGCTATATTGTAGACTTTCTGATCAAACTGACTAGATAAAATCACCCCATAGGCTGTCAGAGTCCCGCTTCCACTTCCTGCGTAGCCCATATCTCGCTGTGAGAGGATTTCAGCTGAATCCACAAAACCAGTAATGGTATAGGTATGGTCTTTTAAAGAGGAACTAGCCTCTTTTTCCTTAAAAGTAATGGTCTGCCCTAAACTATACTTATCATGCAAATGAGCTGCTAAAGCAATCTCTTTATCTTCTTGAGGAAGACGGCCTTCTGTCACTTGAAAGTTTGAGATCTTCTCGGGCTTTGAATAAAGTCGAATGGCATCCTGCCCATTATCCATAGTCACATCTGTCACATATCCAAACTCAACCTCTGCCCCCTCTATCTGTTCTAGTTCTTCTTGATCAGCTTGATCCAAACCATAGTTGGACATCAGGGCCAAATCAAAGGTTTTAGCAGTGCTTAGATAAGCATTGGCACTTGACTCAATATTAGGACTGGTCACTTTAAGACCTACTAAAGCGAGCGAACCCAACATCATCAAGGTCAAAATTGATAAAAAGCGTCCCTTGGAGCTGGTAAAGGACTGAAGCAAGTCCTTCCAATAAACCTTTCTCTTGACCATGCTAATACTCCAAATTATCTATATCCAGAGGATAAGGATTGATCAGTACATCCTTGACACTAGCATCATGCATATGAATCACTCTATCAGCAATTGGTGCTAAGGCTCCATTGTGAGTTACGATGATAACTGTTGTTCCCTTTTGACGGGACATATCTTGAAGAATTTTCAAAACCTGTTTTCCTGTCTTATAGTCCAAGGCTCCTGTCGGCTCATCACAAAGGAGAATTTTAGGATTTTTCGCCACTGCCCGTGCAATGGAAACCCGTTGTTGTTCTCCTCCAGAAAGCTGAGCTGGAAAGTTATCCATCCGATGAGCAAGGCCCACATCTGTCAAGACCTGCTCAGGATCCAAGGCATCCGTCACGATTTCTGAGGCCAACTCCACATTTTCCCTAGCTGTCAGATTGGAAACCAGATTATAAAATTGAAAAACAAAGCCCACATCATTTCTACGGTAATTGGTTCTCTGGTGGGAATTGTAGTCTGCAATATTGGCACCATCAATCCAGATTTGCCCTTCGTCATTGGTATCCATTCCACCCAAGAGATTTAGAACGGTTGACTTACCTGCCCCAGAAGCTCCTAAAATGATGACTAACTCACCCTCTTCAATCTCAAAATTGACATCTCGATTGGCTACAATCTCAGTATCTCCAACTTGATAGCGCTTGTAACAGTGTTTCATCTCAATAAAAAGCCATCATCAACCTCACTTTCTTTAACTACTTCTTAATATCATTATAACGCTTTTTTTCAAAGAGTTGGATACTAGAATAAGCAGAAAAACCTAGGTATTCCTAGGTTTTCTTTTTACAAATTATTTTTCCAAGGTAGTATTCAGAAACGACGTTCAATTTTTCATCAAATTCGAATACCAATGGTGGGAAGTTAGGGATTTCCACGTCCATGATTTCATCATCTGACAAACCTTTGATGTGTTTTACAAGGGCACGGATTGAGTTACCGTGAGCTCCTACAAATACATTTTTACCACCTTTAAGTGCTGGAGCGATTTTGTCTTCCCAGAATGGAAGGGCACGTTCCAAAGTTACTTTCAAGTTTTCAGCATCTGGAATGACTGAGTCGTCAAGTGAAGCGTAACGACGGTCTGTGTGAGCTGAGTGCTCATCATCACGGTCCATGTTTGGAGGCAATACATCGTATGAACGACGCCAGATGTGAACTTGCTCATCACCAAATTGTTCAGCAGCTTCAGCCTTGTTTTTACCAGTCAAACCACCATAGTGACGTTCGTTCAAACGCCATGATTTTTCAACTGGAACCCACAATTGGTCAGAAGCTTCAAGAGCCAAGTTAGTAGTTTTGATAGCACGTTTCAATACTGAAGTATAAGCTTGGTCAAATTCGATACCAGCTTCTTTGATCAATTTACCAGCGTCAATCGCTTGTTGTGTACCTTTTTCAGACAAATCAACATCAGCCCAACCAGTGAAAAGGTTAGCTTTGTTCCATTCAGACTCACCGTGGCGAGCAAAAACCAATTTTACCATTAGATGGATTCTCCTTTATTTTATGAGGGTTAACCTCTTTTATCTATTCTATTTTACACAATTTTTCACAAAAAAGCTAGTTAAAACCAAAAAGGAAAGGACTGTTTGGCAATCCCTTTCCTTCTTAGTATCATACAACAACCTTACTTCTCTTCAAATCCTTCTGCAACTGCGTCTGCAAAGTTTTCCTCTACGATGCTTGCACAGTGGTCACAGATGACAGCGTGGTAGCTGCGTTCTGCTGTTGTTGGGTCGATACGACGGCAACGGTCACATACTTGTCCTGCAGCACGTTCAACTGTGAAGGCTACATCTTCGAAGCTAACAGCAGCTTCTGGAGCTGGTCCTTCTGCGATGGTTAAGTCTGACACGATCAAAAGTTGAGCTACATTGCTGTTTACTGCTTCGAGTAAAGTTTTCACAACTTCATTTGGATAAACTGTCAAGTGTGCTTCAAGTGATTTACCGATAACTTTGGCATTACGAGCTTCTTCCAAGGCTTTTTGAGCTTGTCCACGGAAGTCCATAAAGGCCGCCCATGTATCCAAGATTTCTTCTTGATTAGCAAAAGTTTCCGCTTCTGGTAATTCTGACAATTGAACAAAGTCTTCTGCTTCAAACTCTAGGTATGACCAGATTTCTTCAGCTGTGTGAGGAAGGATTGGTGTCAAGAGTTTGGTGATTTTCACAAGAATATCATAGAAGACAGTCTGCATTTGACGGCGTTCTAGTGATTTGGCACCTTCGATGTAAACAACATCTTTGGCAAAATCAAGGTAGAAGGCTGACAAATCAACGTTGATAAAGTTCACCAAGGCCTTGTAGATTGTCAAGAATTCAAAGTTTGCGTAAGCATCACGAATTGTTTTCACAAGCTGGTTAAAGCGAATAGTCATGTACTTATCAACTGAACGAAGTTCTTCGTAAGCTACTGTATCTTGAGCTGGGTTAAAGTCAGATGTATTGGCAATCAAGAAACGAAGGGTGTTACGAATCTTACGGTAAGTTTCAGAAACTTGACTCAAGATATCCATTGAGATACGAACATCGTTGGTTGAGTCAACACTTGTCACCCAAAGACGCAAGATTTCAGCACCAAATTGTTTTTCAACATCACTTGGAGCAATGGTATTTCCAAGAGATTTAGACATCTTTTCGCCTTTACCATCAAGGGCAAAACCTTGTGACAAGATTTGTTTATAAGGTGCTACACCATGGTTGGCAACAGATGTGATGAGTGATGAGTTAAACCAACCACGATACTGGTCAGAACCTTCTAGGTAAAGGTCTGCTGGATAAGTCAACTCAGGACGGTTTACCACAACTCCATTCCATGATGAACCTGAGTCAAACCAAACGTCCATGATGTCTGTTTCTTTCTTGAACGCGCCGTTTGGTGAACCTGGGTGAGTAAATCCTTCTGGCAAGAGATCCTTGGCATCACGTTCCCACCAAATGCTTGAACCATATACTTCAAAGAGTTGAGCCACGTATTCAATGGTTTCAGCAGTCATAATTGCTGTACCGTCTTCAGCATAGAAGATAGGAAGTGGAACACCCCAAGCACGTTGACGAGAGATAACCCAGTCACCACGGTCACGGATCATATTGTAAAGACGAACTTTACCCCATTCTGAGTGGAATTTAACCTTTCAATTTCGTCCAAGATTTCTTGGCGGAATTTAGAAACTGAGGCAAACCATTGTGGAACTGCACGCCAGATAATTGGTTTCTTAGTACGCCAGTCAAATGGGTATGAGTGAGAGATTTCTTCTTGGGCAAGAAGGAGGCTACCTAGTTTTTCAATAACAGTTGGTACAACCTTGTCATAGAATTGACCTTCAAACTCAGCACCAGCATTAGCCATCATGATACCACGTTCGTCAACAGTGACTGCGACTTCAAGACCATTAGCAATACCGACATTGTAGTCGTCCTCACCAAAACCAGGGGCTGTATGGACAATACCTGTACCAGAATCAGTCGTAACGTGGTCACCAAGAATAACCAATTCATCTACAGCTGTATCCCAAGGGTGTTCTGTAACGATATGGTTTAATTCTTGACCACGATAAGTTGCTAAAACTTGAACATCAACCCAGTCAAACTTCTCAGACAAGCTAGTCAATAATTCTGCAGCAACGACAAACTTACGAGCTTCACCAGCAGGTTGAACCAAAACATAATCAATATCAGCACCAACAGTTAAACCACGAGATGCTGTGATGGTGAATGGAGTTGTTGTCCAGACTACAATATAAGTATCTGTATCTAGAACCCCTTTGCCATCTTTAACTTTATTGGCATAGTAAAGTGACGTTGAAATCAAATCATGGTATTCAATTTCTGCTTCTGCAAGGGCAGACTCAGATGACCAAGACCAGTAAACTGGTTTAGCTCCACGATAAATATAGCCCTTGTTAGCCATTTCACCAAAGACACGAATTTGAGCTGCTTCATAGTCTGGAGTCAAAGTCACATATGGATTTTCCCAGTCACCAGATACACCCAAACGTTTAAAGTCCTCACGTTGTTTATCAACTTGAGAAAGAGCATACTCACGGCAAAGTTTCAAGTATTCAACCAATTCCATTTCTTTACGCTTAACACCTTGTTTGGCCAAAACTTGCTCAATTGGTAAACCATGAGTATCCCAACCAGGGATAAATGGCGCGTAGAAACCTGACATAGATTTTGAACGAACAATGATATCTTTTGAAATCTTGTTCATAGCATGCCCTACGTGGATATTCCCATTAGCATATGGAGGCCCATCATGCAAGGTAAAATGTGGTTTCCCTTGGTTCAATTCTTGACGACGTTGATACAGCTTGCATCATCCCATTCCTTTTGCCAAACTGGCTCTTTAGTAGGAAGACCTGCACGCATTGGGAATTCAGTTTTCCCAAGATTAAGGGTATCTTTAAGTTTCATAGTATCTCCTTTAATAAAAATTACAAATTAAAAACCACGACTTCAGCAAAGGACGAAGATCGTGGTACCACCTTTATTCGAAAAAAGACTATGCTTTTTTCCTCTTAACCCGTAACGTGGGGAACGTCAAACCTTACTCATTTCAGATTTGATAGATTGAGAGGATAATCTTATCAATAGGGATTACAGGACTCACACCATTTCCTGCTCGCTGGAAATATAAGGATAAGATATTGTTCTCAGAATATTTCTTATAAAATTGTAACAGATTCTTTTTGAGTAACATAGTCTGAATCTGAATGAACAGGTTCATCATCTACTTCTGCATAATATCTGGAAGCTCCTAGTGAATCTTCAGACATTTGAGAATCTGAATAAGATTGAGTTTCATTAGCTGATGAAGACAATTGATCTTGCTCAGCCTTTTTCTCTGCTTCAGCAAGTTCCTTATTAGCTGCTTCGATACGCGCTTGTAACTCTGCCATCTCTTCTGGAGAAAACTGACGAGTAATATCAATCGGCTCTTCTTCATGATAAGATGAAACTGAAACTCCAAGTACCTCACTAACAACTTCTTTAAAAGCCTCATCACTTGTTTGAAGATAAGTAGCTGTTGGACGAAGAATATCTTCCCAATCAGAAGATTCAACAATAGCCAATTGACTCTCAATTGTTGATTTCAAACGTTGATGGAAGACACGACTCTTGTTCTTTAATTCTTCTGTTTCGACGGCAACTTTTTTTGCATTATCTGCTGCTTGGCGAAGAATTTCATTTGCTTTATATTTAGCTTCTTCTAACAAGCGTTGAGCACTTTGTTCTGCCTGCTGAATAATATTATTTGAACGTTCATTTGCTGCTTGTTTCACTCGTTCAGCTGTATCTTGTGCAATCAAAACAGACTGACTTAATGAATCTTTCATTTCATCAAAATAAGACAAGCGTTCTTCTAAACTTTTAATATGTAAATCCTTATCATGATTAGAGCGAACTAAATCTTCATAGTCACGAACTACAATATCTAAAAATTCATCTACTTCTTCTGGATCAAAACCCTCTGAATCTTGTTCCAAAGGTTTTATCTTTAATTTCTAACGATGTAATTGGCATATTCTTCCTCACTTACTTACTAACAATTGGACCGTTAATTTCTTTTTGTCTTTTTTTGTTTGCCCATTGTCTCTAACGAGTTTCAATCGACCATATTTTCTTACACTTATCAAATCACCAATCTGGAGTAAATAATCCAATTTTTTTCAACTAGGTGATAATTGACCTGTACTGCTTGCTTTTACAATTAATTGATTCGCCTGATTTCTGGATAACTTGAAGACACCTGCAATAAGAACATCTAATCTACAACTAGATATACAAATCTCTATTTCTTGATAATTCTCAACTTTTTCTAGTTTCTCACTAAAATCTCGTTCCTCAAGATTAACAGGTAAACGTGCGATTTTCTTAATTCCATCTTGGAAAAGAGATAGAAATTGACGATTAATAATAATCTGTGCTCTCTTCTTTGATCAATATATCACCAAACAATTTTCTATCAATCCCTAGCTGATTTAAAAACAGTACCCTAGAATTTTTTTGAATGCGTTAATTTTTCAAATTTATTAGGATAAATTATTTCTTGCAAAGACAATTCAAAAATCAGAAAATTCTGGTTCAAAAGTAATCAGGATACAAGAGAACTCTTACATACTCAGTTTCAATAAACTGTCGACTGCTTAAGTAAGAGACATTATTTGTAGAAGCTAAGACTTTTAAAATTTTTTCTTGGTGAGGATTTACAAAAGGCGTTACAAAAGGTGAATATGTACTATCTACCTTTTTTATCCATTCTAACCCCTTATCAATAAAAGAGGAATCGCTCTTAGAAAAAAATGTTGATAAATCATTTTACTCATAGAAAGAAAAATAGTATTCGAATAAGCTGCTCCCCTAGAAAACGAACTAGTAATACAGCAAGCCAAATAGACAAATCAAGACCTGCGAACTGAAGTGGTAACCGTTGCAAAGGTATCAAAATTGGCTTCACTAAACTAATAATCAAACGTCCCAAACTAGATTTATAGGCATTTGGAAACCAAGACATCAAAGCAAAAGATTACTAAAATTAGAGAATAAATATCTACAGCATTTTGAATAAAACGAATGAGAAAAAGCATTATTTCACTCTCGAACGTTTCATATCAAAACCAAACTCACCATTTTGTGATTCATCTGGAATTTTGATATCTTCAATATTGACAACAACATCAACTGGAGTTAGAAGGTACATAGTCGATGCTACTTTCTTCATATTACCAGCTAAAACATGACGTGCACCATCCAAATAATCTAGACAACGACGTGCTTGAACTTCAGTCATATATTGAAAATCAATCAAAACACTTTCATTACCTGCTAACAAATCTACAATTTCCATTGCGTCTTCATAGTTTCTAGGATAACGCACATCAATAGTGACCTTATCTGTAGAGCGTTTACTTTGCATCGCCAACTCTTGTTGACGAGCATGAAGACGAGTGATATTTTTATCTTTAGAAGGAGTAGTTGTAATTTCTTGAGGTAACTCTTTTATAGGAGCTATTGAGGGGGCAGCACTCTCTTCAGCTACAGGCTGATAAACGTTGCTGACTCCTTCTCCATCTTCTGTAAAATAATCTATAAATCTATCAAATCTATCTTTTAAAGACATAATTCTTTCCTATTTAAAAAAATGCTGTACCAATTCGGACAAATGTAGAGCCATGGTTAATCGCTTCTTTATAATCACGACTCATACCCATACTTAAATCCATCATCGGCATATTGGGAATTTGTTTTTCTCTAATCTCTAACTGCAAATCTTGTGTAGCTTTAAAAATTTTATTCAGTTCATCAGAACTAGCTTCAAAGGGAGCCATAGTCATTAGACCTACATACTCAATATTATCTAAGGAAGCTAATGCTGGCAAGGAATCTAATAGTCCTTCCTTTGAAAAACCATGTTTACTCTCTTCCTGAGAAATATTCACTTGTATGAAACACTTAACTACTCGATTACTTCTTTTTTGGATTTCTTCAGCTAACTTCAACGAATCCAAAGCGTGGAAATAATCTACATAATTAATCACATCCTTAACTTTTCGTCTTTGTAAAGTTCCGATTAAATGCCAAGTTAAATTATAATCTTTTAAAGCATTATATTTCTCTAAAAAAACTTATCTACACGATTTTTCACCTATATGATGGACACCTAGCGGAAGCAAAGCTTCCGCTATTGATATCTCTACATATTTTGTAACAGCAATGACAGAAACAGAATCATTATCTCTTCCCACTCGCTGACTTGCATCTTTTTATTTGTTGAAAAAAACTCGTTCAGTATTTTCTCTCAAATTCATTTAATTAACGATTTTTTTGAAAAAAATGGAGGTGTTTCCAGCTCATCTTCATCTTGTAGAGATGGTGCTTCGAAACGTTCAACCGGTGAAACAACAGAATCCGTTGCACGAACAATTGTTTCACGACGTAAGTCCCAATCACCAAATGCAGAAGCTTGAGAAGTTTCCACTCGACGATGTGTTGGACTTGGCATCTCTACTGATTCAGCCATATCAAAGTTACGATCGTAGTTCCGTACATGACTTGGGCTAGTTTGCTCGCGACGAACAGGTTGATTTGGAGTATGAGCTACTACCTTCTCTACGCGATCTTGACGAACACCTGTCGCAACGACTGTGACACGAATTTCATCACGCATACTTTTCATCGATTGATGTACCAAGCCAGATATTCACTCCCTGTCCAGCTGCTTGGTTAACAATTTCTGATGCTTCCTCAGCTTCAATCAAAGTTAAGTCAAGACCACCTGTCACGTTAACAATAACATCTTCTGCTCCATCAATGGTTGTTTCAAGAAGTGGCGAGTAGATAGCTTTTCGAGCCGCCTCAACAACTCGTTCTTCTCCACTACCAATCCCAATACCCATAAGAGCATTTCCTTTATTAGCCATTACCGTTTTTACATCGGCAAAGTCTAGGTTAATTAAACCAGGGTTTGTAATCAAGTCAGTAATTCCTTGAACACCCTGACGGAGAACATTATCTGCTTCACTGAGAGCTTCTAGTAATGGAGTCTTTTTATCAACAATTTCAAGCAAGTTATTATTTGAAATAATCAATAATGTATCAACGTGCTCACGAAGTTGGTTGATTCCTTCAACAGCGAACTGTCCACGTTTGCTTCCTTCAAAACCAAAAGGACGCGTCACAACACCAACTGTAAGAGCACCTAAATCTTTAGCAATACGGGCAATAACTGGAGCAGCTCCTGTACCAGAACCTCCTCCCATACCAGCTGTGATAAAGACCATATCTGCTCCGCTAATAGCAGCTGCCAATGTTTCTTCACTTTCTTCTGCAGCTTTACGGCCAACTTCTGGTTGACCTCCTGCACCCAAACCACGCGTCAACTTAGGACCTAACTGAATAACAGTCTCAGCTTTTGTACTACTTAATGCTTGTACATCAGTGTTTGCTGCGATAAACTCCACGCCTGCAACACCTTCATCAACCATGCGATTAATGGCGTTTCCGCCACCTCCACCTACACCGATTACCTTAATAACGGCACCTTGAGCTGCTGCTGTATCAAATGAAAATGTCATAGTTTCTATTTTCCTCTTTTATTCATCAAACATACTTCCGATTAAGCCTCGGAAACGATCTGCGATTTTTTGTTTATTTTGGGAAGACGGTTTTTCTTCTCCAGAACTTGCTCCATTAGTAGAAGGCAAAGGCTCTATTTCTGTATTTGAAATTGGTTGAACAGAAGATGAATGAGCTACCTGTGTAACCCGTTGAATCATACCCCCAAAATTAATTGGTTGATGACGTAACGCATCCTCTCCCTTTACTGCTCGTTGTGCCAAAAGATTAACTTCTGTCAACTGACCGGCAAATTCGGATAAGCTAATCACATGAGCAAATGCTGGATTTCGGATTCCAACTTGATTTGGAACAAAAAGTTTTACACGAACCCCAAACACTTCCTGTGCAAGTTCAACTACACCTGGTAAAATAGCATTTCCACCAATCAAAACAATTCCACCAGGAAGTTCTAATAGACGTCTTCTTTCTAATTCTTGTTTGATTTGCTCAAAAATATGCTTAATACGAGCAGAAATGATTTCTGCTAAATATTTTTCAGTGACTTCAACAGGATCAACTTCCCCAATCACTTCAACTTGGAATGTTTCATTGCTTGCAAGCGAAGGATAAGCTTCACCATAATTTAATTTCAAACCTTCAGCTAACTTTTGAGAAGTTTTCAAGACCTTCGATATATCTTTTGTAACATATTCTCCACCCTCTTGAAGGATATTTGTAAACTGAAGTTCTTGATTTCGGATTGTAGCAACACTTGTTTGTCCTGCACCCATATCAATAACTGTAGCACCAAATTCACGTTCACCTTCATTTAAAACTGATTGGACAATTGCTAACGGAGAGATAATAATATTATCAAGTTGAATTCCTACGCGTTCAACTGTTTTACGAAGATTATGTAAGATTGTACGAGGACCTGTATAGAGTAGACCACGCATTTCAAGTCTAACACCCATCATCCCACGTGGATCTCGAATTCCTTGGAAACCATCTACAATAAATTCTTCAGGAATAAAGGTAATAACTTCACGATCAGGTGTCATACTCTTTGTCAATGCTGACTTGACAACATTTTCTACATCTTGATCTGTAATTTCCTTTGTATCAGATGTAACCGGAATCATTCCTTGAGTTGGTTCTACCTGTAAAAGATTCCCTGGTAAACCAACATTCACTGACTTAATGGAAATACCTGCCTTCTCTTCTGCTTGAGAAATAGCTGACTTGATAGTAGCTGCTGCCGCATCAATATCAACAATAATTCCATCCTTTACACCTTTACTTTGGCATTACTTACACCAATTACATTTAGTTCACCATTCCTAAGTTCGGCAACTAATACCTTAATCGAATTAGTTCCGATGTCTAATCCAGTAAAAAAACCATCTCTAGCCATTGCATCGCTTCCTCTCTATCTTCCAAGTTTCTATGTTCTATTTAATATCTAAAACAGGGCACAGCTATTCACAGAATATTATAACACAAAAAATCCAATAGTGGTCAGTTTTTCCTCAATTTACTTGCTATTTTTTCAATTTCTATCTTCTTTACTACTAAACTATACGCAAGAATAAAAATTATGAAAAAAAGAAAGCTCAAAATTAAGCTTTCTTTGTAAGTATTTTTTCTGCTTCTTGAGCTAAAAATAGTTCCAAGATTTTCTTTGTTAACGTAATCGCTGCTGATAAGGCTAGGGAAACGATTAAATAATTAGCTACTAAGCCATGATCCCCAACCAATGGTGGTTTTGTCAAGAATCCATAATCTCCACCTGTTACTAAATTGACCACAAAAATTAAGGCATTTAGGGCAAAGGTCATGAGAAAAATTCTTTTTACATCTAGCATTCTCGCATCGTACTGTCTCAATAGATAAACCAATGAGTTCCCCAAGAGAGCTAAGTGCCCAAAGATAAAGGACAAAATCGCAATATGTGGGAAAGGATAGGCATCTGGCACTGGATAAACAAAGGCTGCTAATGTCCCAAATGTCCCCAATAATGCAAAATACTGCCTATATTTAGACTGACCAGGAAGCAAGAGCACCACAAACATAGCCATACGACAATGGTAAAAAGGTAAACTTTCTGACAGTGGCATATGATTGACTCCATACCAACCATAAAGGAGGATCAACTGAACTGCCTGCAAGATTTGGAAAAATCGTTGGTAAACCTTCTTTTCACGATAGCGATAGGCTGTATAAAAAGTTAAAGCTAAGAGTGTAAATAGGCTAACGTACCAAAAAAGGATCAAATTTGGGTGGCTCTGTTGCCTGAGTCGTAAAGAAAATATCCCATAAATTCATCTAGTCTTCCTCATAATTCAAAATTTTCCTGCATATTATTATACCATGCTACTTAAGAAAAATGGATTTAGAAATACGTAAATGTTTGACAAAATTACTTGTCTTCATTTTCTAAACTTTCTACCAACTTGGCTAGATTCATAGAGTTAGAGCCTTTGAGCAGGATTTGGTCATAAGCTCCAAGGCTTTCTTTGACCTGCTTAACGAGGTCTTCAAATTGGTCTTGGTCTTCTGTTTTCTTGAAGTAGTAAACATGGCCGATTGGGAACATTTGACTGGCAAGTTGGGCCAATTCTGCGATATCTTCTCCATAGAAAATCACGGTATCCAGTACATCTGGCGAGAGGCTCAGAATCATCTGGTTATGGAGTTGGACTGACTGGTCACCGAGTTCCTTCATATCCGCCAACACTGCGATTTTCTTGCCACCTTCATTAGCTGGAATGGCAGAGAAAGTCTCTAAAATCAGCTTCATAGCTGTGGGATTAGCATTGTAAACATCTGAGAGGATATCTGCTCCATTAGCTGCTTTCTTCCACTCAGTACGGTTACGTGTTAATTCAAGATGTTGGAAGGCCTGACGAATTTGCTCCTCTGAAACTCCTTCTTGCAGGGCAACATAAGATGCAATCATAGCATTGGTGGCATTGTACTTACCAGTCACTGGCAAATCAAGAGTTTGATTCAAGAAATTAGCCTTAAAGGTTAGACTATCCTTACGCTCAATCAAGTCGGTAATTTCCAGCTCTGCTCCTTGACCAAAACGAATCACCTTTTTATCAGTAGGCAAGTAGTCCTCTACAATAGGGTCAGCTGGCACCAAAAGCAAAGAACCTGAAGCCATACCATCTGCAATTTGCATTTTTCCTTTAGCAATCTCTGAACGGTCTTTGAAAAAGGCCAAATGGGCCTCTCCAACTAAGGTCACAATGGCTGTTTTTGGATGAGCCAATTCAGACAAGAGATGGATATCACCCAAGTGATCCTGCCCCATCTCCAAGACCAACTTTTCTGTCCCCTCAGACATGTGAAGAACCGTGTAGGGAAGGCCAATCTCGTTATTGTAATTGCCTTGTGTTTTGTAGGTCTTGTAGGTTGTTGATAGCAAGTGCGCCAACATATCCTTAGTCGTCGTCTTGCCATTCGAACCTGTAACAGCAAAGACATCAACAGCCGTTTTTTCAAGATAGTAGGCAGCTAGGGTTTGAAATGCAGTCAATACGTCATCTACTAGAATATAGGGATGATTTGCAACCTCTTTCTCAGACAGGGTTACAGCAGCGCCATTTTCAAAGGCTGTTTCGATAAAGTCGTGACCATCACGCGCACCTTTGAGTGGCACAAATAAGTCCCCTGCCCCAATCAAACGACTATCAAACTCAGGCTTTTCTAACTGGGCGTTCGCAAAGAGACTGACATCATTTTTAGCCCCAACAGCTTGGGCAACTTCATGGATTGTTAATTTCATTTTTACTCCTTTAAAAAGGGTTGAAGTCCGAGAACTCTAGTCACCTTGCAGTGATGGTTCTGGCTTCTACCCTCTCTTTCAGTTTATAGCAAGTGCGCTTCGCGCTTGTCAAAACTTTCTTTAGCAAGATTAACTAAACGCTCAATTAGTTCTGGATAAGTGATTCCCATATTATCCCAAAGCAATGGATACATAGACCATTTGGTAAAGCCGGGCATAGTATTGAGTTCGTTGAGGAAAATCTCTCCCTTATCTGTGTAGAAGAAATCACAACGAGACAAACCTAAACCACCTATTGCGCGGAAGGCAGCTTCTGCATTTTGGCGCATAACAGCTACTACATCATCACTGACCTTAGCTGGAATATCCATGGTAATCTTGTTATCGATATACTTGGCATCATAATCATAGAAGGCAACATCCTTGACCACTTCTCCTGGCAAGGTACTCTGGACATCGTAGTTCCCTAATAGACCAACTTCAATTTCACGAGCATTTACCCCTTGTTCAACCAAGACTCGGCTGTCATATTTGAAAGCCAACTCTAATGCTTTACGGAGTTCTTCTTGATTTTCAGATTTAGAAATACCGACGCTAGAACCCATGTTTGAGGGTTTAGTAAATACAGGATAAGTTAATTTAGATTCAACTTCTGAAATTTTTAAATCTAAATTATCCCCCTCAACAATTGCTACATAAGGAACCTGGGCGATACCAATGGATTCCAAAACTCGCTTGGTTGTAATTTTATCCATGGCTAGACTTGATGACAAGATATTACAGCCAACATAAGGCATCTTAAGAACTTCTAGAAAACCTTGAACAGAGCCATCTTCTCCCATAGGCCCATGAAGAACCGGAAAAACAACTGCTCCTTCTTCATAGATTGCACTTGGAGCAATTTTCTTTTCCAAGTCAATGGTTACATTGGTCATAAGGCGTTCATCTTGATTCGGAGTTTGACTAAATTCCTGAGTTTTAATAAAATCACCAGACTGACTAATAAAGAAGGTCTTGACACAAAAATAATCATAGTTTACTGCACGCATAATACTTTCAGCTGAGAGTACCGAAACTTCTCTTTCTGCACTACGTCCACCATATAAAAGAATAATTGTCTGTTTCATATTAAAGTCCTAATTCTACTATAATTCTTGCTCTTTAGTATACCATATTTGCTTGTTTTTTTGAAACTTGAACTTAATCCTAATATTTAAGATAGATAAAAAGCGCTCTAAAAGCGCTATAGGGAAATTGATAGCTAATAATATTTTTACTATACTATGAACTGAACATTCTATTTCTAAAAACTAACATTGATGATCCAGAAATAGATCCTTAACAACATTGCTTAAATAACAACTATTACAGAGAGATATAGGCAGATTGTATTTTAGTACAATGTTAAAAAAACAATATACTACTGGATGAATATCTTCCTTCTTTTGTGTGTAAAATCAGGTTACAACAAATACTAGAAGTCGTTTCATAAGACAGTTCCTCTATTTAGAAAAAGGCAGGGCTTATTCTTGGTGAATAAATTCCTGCTCATATACGATAACAATGATGATAAGTCTTAAGATTTTCTTCTATAAAGAACTTCTTCCATTTTATTGCATTAGAAAATCTGATCGCTTTTTTTGTACTTTTATTAAACATTCAATATTAAAAATCGGACTACTTACAGCATTCTAGTATAAAAGGGACTATAAATACTGTAGTTTGGTGTGAGAGGCAAAACTTACTAAACACAAAGTAAATACCAGCCTTAGCGCCTCAATAATTTCTTAATTAAACTAATCGCTTTAAATTTCAGAGGTTTCGGATAATAGCGGAAAGTACCTGCTTTACGTACAATATAGCCATTAAAATTTTGCTTAAAAGCGTAAAACGCCATCACTTCCATCAAAAAAACACCTTCAATACCTAGAAAGTTGTATTTTTGTATGCCACGTTTAATGCTTTCTAACATCACATATTTCTGAAGTACAGCTGGTGCGTAAAACTTATTAAACTCAGTATAGGATCCACTGAAGAGATAAGTTGTTTCTTGGGGCATATACACAAACAGACTCCCTGCCAATACAACATCTTTATCTCCATATTTTTCAATCAAGTCACGCGCTTCTGCTTTTCGAACTTCAAAAGTTTCAAATTGACTAGAGTATTCTCTTAATTGATTTTGTTTTTTTTCAGAATGAGGATTTTTGCTCAAATCTAGTCGCAACTTATCCAGTATTCCTTCTAGTTTAGCCTGTTCACTTTCTAATTTACTCAAATACTCTGAAAAATTCAGTGTAGCAATAAGAAATTCAGCTTGATCTCCAAATGAATCATAAAATTTTTCATAGTATTCTAGACTTTTATCACTATATTCTCTACGTTCAGAGGTTGATCTTGTTATATCTTTAAAAATCGATAGCTCTTCACGTTTTAACTTTTTCAACTGAATGCCAAACGTTTCGGCTTTTTTTACTAGAGGCTTGCCTTTTTTACTAAAACTGTTTAGTAAGTTTTTTTCGGTTAAATCAGTCAAATCCTTATAATATAGCCAATCTGGTTCTCCATTAGGATAACCTGTCGTCAATCCATCAAATTGATACTCTAAATCAGTCAAACCTTGGATAATACTTTTTTTCTTAACATCTATTGCATTGCCTTCACTATCAAAATTTGATAAGTTTCATAAGGTTTTACAAGCAACTCTAATACACCATTTTGCTTAGCATATTCTTTTAATTCCGCATAAAAAACTGGAAGAGCATCTTGTTGGGTATAAATCGGCCCCGAATTGAGTTCCATATGCAGACCACCTAGCATGGGCAAGCTATAAACCAGAGCTGCAACTTGAGTTTTTCCTTCTTGTTTCAAAGCAAGATAAACAATTTGAGCCCCTCTTTTTTCTAACAAGTCCCCCATCTGGACAGATTGCATAAAGGAACGACAAGAAACCTGATCAGAATAAGTCTGAAACTCTTCTTTTGTGAGTGTTGTTAGTGCCATATACTTACTTTCTATGTTTTTTTCTTAATGTTTTACGGAAATCAAGAGCAAGTCTTAACAGAGGATAGAGAGGATGGATAGGCATTGTAAATTCACCCAAGTATTCTTCAATCGTTGGATTAAAATTAGCTTTAAATCGATAGAGTCCACCATCTAAGGTATTTTCGATTCCTCCTAGATTTTGCCACAAGATTCCACGTTCAAAAGCATAGCGTGCTGTTTCATACCATGTTAAAATTGGGGCATTATAACGCCTAAAATCATCATCCATACCTGCATACAAATTGACAGAAGAATGGCCAAATTCAACAACTAAAGTTGCAGATAAAGGTACTTTTGTATAACCTCTATCAATGTAATCCTGTAAGAAAGTCAGTTCCTCTTCTATGCGTTCCTTCTCTTTCAAATGCTCCTGCACTTTAGAAGGCTTAGTTGAATCTGTAAACCTTTCTAGCTTAGATTTATTTTTTTCTAATTGCAGAGCCAATTCTTGTGAGCGTTTCGAAAGATTTAGTGTCGCAAGTGTAATATAAGAATGATCTTTAAAGCTATCCAATAATTTTCTATAGTAATCTTGATTTCTCAAATGGATATCTTTTCTCTGCTCTGTTTTTTTCATCAAAGCTGAAAAAGAATCCAACAACTCTAGTCCACCAACTTGGACTTCAATTCCCTTATTTCGAGCTGTTCGAATCGCCTGTTTTGTTGATTTCGAAAGGGCATCCTCTCCAAAATAATCCTTATAAATCTTTGCTTGAACCCTAGGTTGAATGGTATCTCCCATATCATTAGTAAGTCCTGACCATTTTACTCCCAAGTTTTTAAGACTGTCAATGATAGCAAGATTCTCTGGATATTCAATTTTTTCTTGACCTATTAAACTTTGAGAGATACATATACTTGGGTCAAACATAACAAATACAGCTCGTTTACTATGCGCATATGATTTTATAGACTGAAAAAAACAAATTCAAGTAGATTTGTATCTTTATAATCTAAAAATAGGTCCTCTAGAAATGTAAAAATATTTTATAACCTAATGGAAGAGATTTTATTAGAATGCTAGCAACAGCTACTAATGTTTCTTCCTTATAAATGCCTAATCTTTCATGTTGCCAATCAGACTTAACCTCTTGCCAAGCACTAGTCTGTAATATATTGATTAAAAGCGTTTTTGTTTAACAAAAATCATCATGTTCGGATATCGGTATACCAATTTTATAGTGATACATAGTCTACTCTCTTTACAATAGGATTCCATACTATTTTACTACTTTCACTTGAAAAAGTCTAGTGAAAAACAAATTTTCATTTTTTTATTTTTTTTCAATACTGTGAAAAATCCTAATTCTGTTTCTTGGACTAACTTAATCTCTCCTCCAAGATGAAATCAATTGGTAAGGTTGCTAAAAAAATCGCTCCAATTGTTTTTTTCCCAGTAATACCACTCATGAGTTCCTGAGCTATGGCTATAGCTTATATCAAATCCTATTTTTTTTAGATTTTTGACTGCTAGATTATTAGCAGCATACAAGAAATCTTCCTCTCCACACCAGGCCCAAAGTTTGGTTTTTTTATCTGATTTTTTCGAAATACTTTCAAGAGAATAGGAGCTCTTTTCCCAATCTGTTATCTTTCCAAAAATACCTCTCCAATAGGCAGGAGTCCCTAGATTTTGACTTTCAGGAGAAAAAAATCTTGAAAAACTGAGAGCACCTGAAAAAAACTTGCTGCATGAGAAAAAAATGGTTTGTCGCTAGAGCCAATTTAAAAGAACCATAGCCCCCCATGGATAGACCAGCAATAAAGGTCTTTTCACGTTTACTAGTCATATTGGGAAAGAAACGCTTCATGACCTGAGGCAATTCTTCTGCTAAAGCTGTATAGTAATCAAATCCATACTGGGTATCAGTGTACCATCCGTTACTGGTATTTGGCATAATAACGATAAGATTGGTGCCTCTGAGTATGCGTTCGACATTGGTCCTCTTTAACCAACTATTATGATTGCCAGACATCCCGTGTAAAAGATACAAAACGGGGATATCTTTACAATCTGGTTCTTCCACTCGATTGGCATCAGGGTAGAGGACATTCACTCCCCACTCCATATCCAAAACTTGTGAGTAGTATTCAATGTTCATAACTGCCATATTTATTCTCCCTTTTTTCTATAAGAAAAAGCCGAAACTCGACTTTCTCTTTACTTATTTTACGATTATTTTGCTTCCATCACGACTGGTAGAATAGCTGGGCGGCGTTTCGTTTGGTCGAAAAGATACTTAGCCAAACTATCACGAACCTTACCTTTTAAATCTGCCCAGTCAAATTCTTCACCTTGAAGATAGTTTTCAACTGTTTGATTAATCAATTCTGAACTTTCACGGAGAATATCACGGCTCTTCTTGAGATAGACAAATCCACGTGTATGAACACGCGCCTTGGCAACAATTTTCTTCTCGCGACGGTTTACAGTGATGGCTACGATGAAAATCCCATCCTCTGACAAGACCTTACGATCACGGAGAACGACATTTCCAACATCGCCAATAGCATTTCCGTCAATTAAGACATCTCCTGCCGATACTACCCCAGAAGGAACAAAATCTCCATGTTCATAAGCCATGGTTGTACCCTTCTTAGGAATTAGAATGCACTCTGGTAACATACCAACTGCCATAGCAGCCTTGGCATGGGCATCCAACTCACGGTATTCCCCTTGGATAGGAAAAAGATACTTAGGTTGCAAGAGGTTGATCATCAACTGTAAGTCACGCGCATTTCCGTGTCCTGACACGCGCAAGCTTTGAGTAATCAATTTGACAACACCACCAGCTTGATAAATCATATTTTCCACACGCGCCATAACCGCTTCTTTAGCGATAGATGGTGTGGTAACGATATAGACCAAGTCTCCATCCTTGATTTCGACATAACGGTGGCGACCGATTGACATCTTACGAAGTCCATTAATCGGCTCACCCATACGGCCTGTTTCAAGAATAATCAGCTCATGGTCTTCAAAACGAGACATATCTTTTGGTTTAATCAACAAGCTCTCATTAGCTAGAGATAATTTTTTAAGGCGAATCGCAGTACGGACAATATTTTCAATATCGAATCCCGTCAATACCACACGACGGCCTGTCGCATCAGCAGCATCAAATACTTGTTGGATACGAGAGAGGTTGCTGGCCACAGCCGCAACGATAATACGTCCTTCCCAATCAGCGATGGTTTGGGTAATTTCATCCCCAACTTCGCTTTCACTAGCCACCTGAATGTTGCTATCCGCATTGGCTGAATCACTGAGGAGAGCTAGGACTCCATCACGACCAATCTCAGCCAAACGACCAAAATCAGTGGCATAAGATTCGCTAGCTGTTTGGTCAAATTTAAAATCACCGGTATAGACGATACTTCCATCTGAAGTCTTAAGGACAATCCCTAAACTTTCTGGAATAGAGTGAGTCGTACGGAAGAATGAAACAATGGTTGCACCAAAATCAATCTCTGTATCTTCATCAATAACATGAAAATCATTAAATTTCTTGACTGCGTCATTTCCTTTGACAAAGAGCTTTGCCAACTCGATGGTTAACTCGGAACCAAATACAGGAACCTTGGCTTCTGCCAAGAGATAGGGTAGAGCACCAATAGCATCTGCATGTCCGTGAGTTAAAAATACCCCAGCAATTCGATCTTTATTTTTCAAAAAAAGGTAGTCCATATTCGGAATGACTACATCAACCCCTAATTGCTCATTTTCAGGATACTTTAAACCTGCATCCAAAACAAAAATGGACTCTCCGACTTCAGCGACGTACATATTTTTCCCATTTTCGCGTACACCACCTAGTGTTGTTAATCTTATATTATTCATTTTTCCTCCGAAATCTTACATTATCTTGATAATAGGGCAGTTTTGCCCTTTTTTCTAAAAGTTCTAAAACTTTCAGCCGAATCTCGTCCTTTCATTATACCATTTTTTTACTCATTTTCAAAATCTAGAATTGTTTTCAAAAAAGAGCTGGTTGCCCAGCTCTCTTTACAGTGTCTAGTCTTTCTTCATCAAAAAGTCATAAATTTCTTGCACGGTGCCTAAGGCCATTATTTCTTGATCTTTAACAGTTTGTTTGAGATTTTGGTAAATCTGACTTTCTGATATCTCCCGTTTAGGTGCTTCTTTATTGACCGTCATGACTCCATCTTTGATAACAACAAATCCCAATTCTTCAAACACCTGAATCATTTTGACTAGTAGAATTTGTTGGATATTGAGATAGGCCGCCAAATCTTTTAAGCTTATAGCGAATATCAAACTCTGGGAACTGATAGATAGTTTTATAGAGTTTAGCAAATTGCTCTCTTGTTCCATAGCCTGTCAGATAATAAGCCTTGTCGATGTCATTTTTTTGAAATAAACAGCCGAGAAATTCTTCTCTTGAAAAAAATGTTCTTTAGCAGATTCATATCTTCTGGTATATTTTTCACAACCACTGCAGAGTTATGAGCCACATCTGTAAATTCCCCAGAGAAATCAAGAACAGGTACTTCTTCAGGTAAAACCGCATTTTTCCCACGAATATTAAAGAGTTGAACTCCTTCCACACGCGCATCTACCATCATCAATTGTAGAGCTGTTTGACCATTCCACTGGTTGACAGACAGTTTAACTGCTAGTTCTAGGTTCTTAGTTTGGGCAAATTCAGTCACCCACCTTCCCTGTCCAAAAGCTACCACTTCAAAACTAGCCTCACCCTTAGAAATTTTCAATTTTAGGTGAGCGTTACCTGCTCCCATGGTACGAGCGCTCTCAACATGAAAATCTCTGATATAAAAGATGGGTTTTTGATTGTCCATCCCAAAAGGTGCCAAGCGTTCAAAATTTTTGAGCATTTCTAAATTGAGCGTTTCTAAGTCTAGTTCTTCATCTAGATTTATAGTCTTCTTTCCACTAAGGTCTATACCTGTTTCTAGGATATAGTTTTCTAAAGCCTGAGACAAAGCTTCCAGATTCTCCACTTCCAAGGTCATCCCTGCTGCACCCGCATGGCCTCCAAAAGCGATAAAGAGATCTCGATGAGGATCCAAGGCTTCAAAAATATCAACCGCTTCCACACTACGAGCACTTCCCTTGGCACGACCATCTTCGATATTGAGAACAATGACTGTCTGCCCCAACTCTTCCAACAAGCGACCTGCAACAATTCCTAAAACTCCAGGATTCCAACCTTCCTTGGCCAAAACCTGTACCTTCTTCTCAGGATTTACCATGGTCTTTGCTTCCTCATAAATAGACTGAACAATTTCCTTACGTTCTTCATTTTTCTGATGAATCATGAGGGCAATCTCGTGAGCTTCCTCATCATCAAATCCTGTCAGTAAGTCAATAGCGGGATTGGGATCATCTAGACGCCCCAAGGCATTTAAACGAGGAGCTATTTGAAAACCAACCGTCTCATCCGTCACTTCATTAGCAGCAATCCCTGCCATGTCCAGCATTTCTTGCAGACCAATGCGCTGAGTATGCCCCAACATTTCCAGACCATATTGCACCAAGATCCGATTTTCATCCGTCAGACTAACCATATCAGCAATAGTACCGATCGCAACCAAGTCAAGCAATTCAACTTGAACTTCTTCTAGAAGAGCACAGGCCAGCTTAAAAGCAACCCCACAGCCTGCCAAATGTTTAAAAGGATAGTCAGCATCAGGGTGCTCTGGGTGGATAATAGCATAGGCATCCGGCAAAATTTCAGGCATGGAATGGTGATCGGTCACAATCACATCCACTCCCATAGACTGAGCCAGTTCAATAGCTTCATGACCTGCAACCCCATTGTCCACCGTCACAATCAAGGAAATCCCTTCTTGCTCGATAAAGTATTTATATACACTGGCATTGGGACCATAGCCATCAGTAAACCGATTCGGCAAATATACACGGCATTCAGCCCCAAGTTGCTCCAAACTTTCTTTGATAATAGAGGCAGAGGTCATCCCATCAGCATCATAGTCACCATAAATGAGAATATTTTCCCCATCCTCAATTGCCCGACGAATGCGCTCAACGGCTTTTTCCATATCATGAAGGAGATAGGGGTCATACAAATCCTCTAAAGAAGGTTCCAAAAATTTCTTTAAACTTTCTTGATCCTGAATCCCTCTTTCAAATAATAACCGAGCCACCTCAGGACCCAATCCAGCCTTCTTGGCTATCTTTGTAAAATCTGCATCTTCAACCTGCGGGGCAAATTGCCATTCATAAGTAGAAGTTATCAAAAGTCCATCCACTCTTTCTAAGAATTCTATTTTTAATTATAACACGATTTGCCTATTTTCTCTATCTGGATTACTTTATTGTCAACTTTCCTACTATGTTTCAGTGACAATGGAACAATTGCCCAACAGCATCAAAATCCCAATTTGACAGTAAAAATTTTCTATGATACAATGTAATTAAAACAGTTACAACTATTCAAATCTCAAGATATGGAGTGTCCTGTATGAAATCACTAAAAGGTATCTTATTTATACTAGTCAGTTTAGGCCTGACTATTTTAGCTTGGATCACCTCTTCTCCACAGTTTTTAATTCCTGGGCTTGCACTGACAACCCTTTCACTGACTTTTATCCTTGCTACCCGTACTCCTATGTTAGAAAGTTGGTTCCACGGTCTCGAGAAAGTCTATACTGTTCACAAATTTACGGCTATTCTTTCTATTATCCTCCTAACCTTCCATAACTATAGCATAGGAAGTCTTTGGGGTTCTCGTTTGGCTGGCCAATTTGGAAACATTGCCATTTATATCTTTATCAGTATCGTTCTTGTAGCCTATCTGGGAAAATATCTCCAATATGAAGCTTGGAGATGGATTCATCGTCTAGTGTACTTGGCCTATATCTTTGGTCTCTTTCATGTATACATGATTATGGGAAATCGTCTTCTGACTTTCAATCTTCTTTCTGTTGTCGTTGGAATTTATGCAATATTAGGACTAGCAGCTGGTTTTTATATTATTTTCCTTTACCAGAAAATCTCCTTTACCTATCTCGGAAAAATCACTAATTTAAAAAAAGGTTAAACCATGATACAAGAGAAATTGAAATTCATCTTAGTAGACCTTTCCATTATCAAGCTGGTCAATTTGCCTTCTTAAAAAAATTTTTCCAAGAAGGTTTTGAAACAGCCCCACATCCCTTCTCCATCTCAGGTGGTCAAGGTCGTACCCTCTACTTTACTGTAAAAAAATTCAGGTGATCATACAAAAAAATATCTATGATAACTTAAAAAAATCGGAAGCAAGGTTGCAGTTGATAGAGCATATGGACACATGATTATGAAGCAAGGACAAGAAAATCAAGTTTGGATTGCTGGAGGAATTGGAATCACACCTTTCATCTCCTACATTCGTGAACATCCTATTTTGGACAAAAAAGTCAATTTTTACTATAGCTTTCGCGGAAAGGAAAATGCTGTTTACTTAGATTTACTTCGTGATTATGAAAGTAAGAATCCTCAGTTTGAACTCCATCTAATCGATAGTACGAAGGATGGCTATCTAAGTTTTGAACATGAAAAAATTCAGAAACGAGCAACCGTTTATATGTGTGGCCCTCTTACTATGATGAAGCCACTCGCTAAACAAATTAAGAAAAAAAGTCCAATGTCTGAACTCATTTACGAAGGATTTAAATTTAAATAAGCAATTTCACTCTCCTCTTCATTTTAGGAGAGTGTTTTATACTCAAAAAATTAGGAGACATGGAGTAGTTGCCCCGATTCGCATCTTCTAGTCCCTTCAACTCAGAAGATTCTATTCCAAAGTGATATCTCTTAGAATACAGTTTATACTTTATCAACTAGTAATTACCACACTAACAGCAAATAAAAATGACAGAACAAAAAAAGCTATTTACAAGTAGTTAGTATACATTTGTGAAAAATAGAATACTATCCAAAAATGAAAGCACAATTTAAACATTTGAATCTTTTCTTATGATAAAGTTTGACAAGACAAATCTTTTGGTGTACAATCGTGTTATAAAATCTAACACAAAGGAGATTCCTTATGGCTTTAGTAGAATTTAAACATGTCGAAAAATATTACGGAGACTACCATGCTCTTCGAGATATCAATCTCCATTTTGAAAAAGGGCAAGTCGTTGTCCTCCTAGGACCTTCTGGTTCTGGAAAATCAACTCTGATCCGCACCATCAATGGTTTAGAGGCTGTAGACAAAGGAAGCCTTCTAGTAAATGGTCACCAAGTAGCAGGAGCTAGCCAAAAAGATTTGGTTCCCCTTCGCAAGGAAGTCGGAATGGTTTTCCAACACTTCAACCTTTATCCACACAAGACCGTGTTAGAAAACGTGACACTTGCACCGATAAAAGTTTTAGGAATTGATAAAAAAGAAGCTGAGAAAACTGCTCAACAATATCTAGAATTTGTAAATATGTGGGATAAGAAAGATGCCTATCCAGCTATGCTCTCTGGAGGACAAAAACAACGAATCGCTATTGCTCGTGGATTAGCTATGCATCCTGAACTCCTCCTATTTGACGAACCAACCTCTGCTCTTGACCCTGAGACTATCGGTGATGTCCTAGCAGTTATGCAAAAATTAGCTCGAGACGGAATGAATATGATTGTCGTAACCCATGAAATGGGCTTTGCTCGTGAAGTTGCAGACCGAATTATTTTTATGGCAGATGGCGAAGTTCTTGTCGATACGACAGATGTCGATGCCTTTTTCGACAATCCAAGTGAACCTCGCGCTCAACAATTCCTCAGCAAGATTATCAACCACGAAAGTGACAAAGTAAAATAAGGAGGTACCTATGAAAAAGAAGTTCTTTTTATCAGCATTAGTGATTAGCCTTTTCGGCCTTGCTACTGCAAAATCAGTTCAAGCTGATACCAGTGTCGCAGACATTCAAAAGAAAGGCGAGTTGGTTGTCGGTGTCAAACAAGATGTACCAAACTTTGGCTACAAAGATCCTAAGACAGGAATCTACTCAGGTATCGAAACCGATCTAGCCAAAATGGTAGCAGATGAACTCAAAGTAAAAGTTCGTTATGTGCCTGTTACTGCTCAAACTCGTGGCCCTCTTTTGGACAATGAACAAGTCGATATGGATATCGCTACCTTTACCATTACAGAGGAACGTAAGAAACTTTACAACTTTACTAGCCCATACTATACTGATGCCTCCGGCTTTTTAGTCAATAAATCAACCAAAATCAAAAACATCGAAGACTTAAATGGTAAGACAATAGGTGTTGCCCAAGGTTCCATTACCCAACGCTTGATTACTGAATTGGGTAAAAAGAAAGGGTTAACATTCAAGTTTGTAGAACTCGGTTCCTATCCAGAATTGATTACTTCTCTACACGCCCACCGAATTGATGCCTTTTCGGTTGACCGCTCTATCCTATCTGGCTATATTAGCAAGCGGACAGAACTACTTGATGATAGCTTCAAACCATCGGACTACGGTATCGTTACAAAAAAATCAAACACTGAACTTAACGACTACTTAGATACATTGGTTACAAAATGGAGCAAAGATGGCAGTTTGAAGAAACTCTATGACCAATACAAACTCAAACCATCCAGCCACACTGCAGAGTAAGGAGGATACCTCATGACAGATTTATCATCTTGGACTGCTTATTTTCAAGATTTTGGACAATTTTTTAATGGTTTCCTCTTCACCCTTGCCTTAGCTATTGGATCCTTTATCCTTGCTATGCTCTTAGGTATCTTTTTTGGAGCCATGTCAACAAGCAAACGAACTAGCTTACGAATCCTAGCTCGAATCTTTGTTGAATTTTACCAAAACACTCCACTCTTAGTGCAGTTCGTAATCGTTTTTTATGGTTTACCTCTTATCACCAATTATGTCATCATGCTTCCTATTTATTGGACTGCAGTTCTCTGTGTAGGACTCTATCATGGAGCCTATATCGCTGAGGTTATTCGTTCAGGAATTCAAGCTATTCCTAGCGGTCAGATGGAAGCAGCCTTATCGCAAGGCTTTACCTATATCAGTGCTATGCGCTTGATTATCTTGCCTCAGGCCTTTCGTATCATTCTTCCACCATTGACAAATCAAATCGTAAACCTTATCAAGAATACATCTACAGTGGCTATCATCTCTGGGGTGGACTTGATGTTTGTGACCAAGTCTTGGTCAGCCCTAAATGGAAACTACATTCCTGCCTTTTTAGGAGCTGCCCTCTTCTACTTCTCTCTCTGCTTCCCAGTTGCCCAATTTGGTCGCAAGATGGAACAAGCCAATAAAAAAGCCTATTCACTTTAGGAGGTTACTATGGAATCAATTTTAGAAGTTTTAACCCCAGATAATATCATTTTCATATTTAAAGGATTCGGCTTAACCCTCTATATTTCCTTAATCGCAATCATCCTCTCAACCCTTATTGGAACTGTGCTTGCAGTCATGCGAAATGGAAAAAATCCTTTCCTGCGTATCATTGCAAGTATCTATATCGAGTTTGTGCGTAATGTTCCAAACCTCCTCTGGATCTTTACCATCTTTTTAGTATTTAAGATGAAGTCAACACCAGCAGGGATTACTGCCTTTACCATCTTTACTTCAGCAGCCTTGGCTGAGATCATCCGAGGAGGTCTCAATGCTGTAGACAAGGGACAGTACGAAGCAGGGATGTCACAAGGTTTTACTTCACTACAAATCCTTTACCACATTATCTTGCCTCAGGCGATCCGTAAGATGTTGCCAGCTATCATTTCTCAGTTCGTAACTGTTATAAAAGATACCAGCCTTCTCTATTCAGTTATCGCCCTCCAAGAACTCTTTGGAGCTAGCCAAATCCTCATGGGGCGCTATTTTGAACCAGAACAAGTCTTCAGTCTCTACATCCTAATAGCCCTCATCTACTTCATCTTTAACTTAGCCATCTCCAATCTTTCACGTATGCTAGCTAGACGATGGCAACAAGCTGCAGAATAAATCTTTAAATACAATATACGAAAATAATAAAAAGCAAAACAAACCAAACCTAAGTTCAGGAAATTGATTTTGTTTGCTTTTTTTATATTGAAAAAAATCGTTTATGAAAACTTAATCTTTTTTATCGTGATTTGGAAAAAGATAACCTATCCCCACGCAGGCCAAAACTCCTGCTCCAATTACCAAGCCACTTGAAATTGGTAGTAAATCAAAAATGGCATTTGCAATGATGAAGGCAATAATCAGGCACATGATGCTAGCCTTATAATCTTTTTTCATGACATTCTCAATGGTAAAAAAAGATAAATCATCCAACTGGAATCAATGACCAAACACTTGTATCTAAACTAGGCCATCCAACATATCCAAAATACAAAACAACTACTGATGCTACTATAAATCCAAGACCGAATACTTTTTTCATTTGTTTATCTCCAATTTCTTTTTTAGAAACTTGAGTTATTTGATAGTGATACCTCATGTTCCTTACAAAAATCATTATAGCAGAGGTCAGTTTCAAGGATAAACCCTTTTGTCTATCTAGTAACTATCCTTATCTATGTGGTCATTGTTATAGATAAAAAAGAAGTCCAAAGGACTTCTAGATTTTACCGCTTAAAAACTATTTTTGACCGAATATAATCTGAAGCGAGATTATTCACTTGTATTTTTCTTTTCCTTGGTTTCTAGTTTCGTTTTTAATCGTTTCTCGTTCAGCTTTTTAGATTTGCTAGCTTCTGTTCTTCAGCCTCTAGTTGACTAGTGTCTGGTTTTACGCGATAATAAATATCTTCTGGATGCATCAACATAGCATTATATCCTTGACCACCTAGAAGCCTTTCTTCAGAATGATTAGATTTATCTGTAAACTTCCCATCATCACTAGGTTGCAAAACAACTCCACTAGGTACAGCAAGTACAACAAAACCACCCACAAGAGAATCTTTGTCCCTAGCACCAATGATAACAGTTTCTGGATTTTCATTTAATTTTCTTGCTCCAGATAATTGGACAATAGACTCTTGTTTCTCTCCATTGGATAACCAAGTTGATTTTACTTCACCAGAACTATTAATAATGTATTGATTTCCGGATGGAGTAATCCAAGTTCCTTCTAAACTTGATAAATCATTATTTCTAAGTGCTCCAAAATCCAATTTGGGGACGGTAGTTTCTTTTTTTAGTTTACCAACAAGTGCTTCTGACTCTGAGATTTTATTATCTAAAGACACCAGTTGGTCCTTGAGTTTTTGAATTTCTTCCCCTTTAGCTTTGGTATCTTTATCGCTTTTCACCTGACTACTGCTATCTTTAACAGAAGCCGTTGTTGATACTTGCTTTGAATCCTTCTTTCCGCTTAACCAAAATCCTAAGACAGATCCTACTATCAAGACGACTAAAAACTGAAAGTATAACTCCTATCAAGATTTGAATTTTTTTCGAACTCTTTTTCATTATTTTCTCCTTTTTTTATCTACTAATTTATATTAGATTTCTAAACTAATTCATCATATCATAGTGATTACCATCCATGATTAGCTATTAGTCATGTGAATAAATTATACCATAAATTTATTCACTTATATCTAATATTTTTTTCATATAACAAAGTCGCATTATTGCATCATTTCCATTTGAAAAATTTGTCTCTAATCCAAAGATCTTGACACTCATTAACCTCATATACTTTATAATGTTTAGAAATTTTTCATCTCTATTAGAAAAAGCCTGTCCTAAGACAAGGCTTTGATATTCTATTATTTACGAACCCTGCACTTTCGTAAGCATCCAAGCCCCTATCCCAAAGTTTAAGGGAAATGACAAAGAAAACCAGAGAAATCAATATCAAACCTCCGATGTTAAAGAAAACATCCTTGTCCTGCAAGAAATAGCTGGCAGGATAGTAGGCCGTAAAGGCGAAAGGCACGATAAAGCTAATCAACCAACGAAGAAATGAATTATAAATCGAAATCGGATACTTAGCAAAATCATTGAACATATAAAAAATGTAGATCATGGCGCCTGATTGCTTGGTCCAAAAAGCGATGCTAGCTGTCGCGATTTTCAAGGAAGTATAAATCAAGGTCGCAAAAGGAATACAGACTAGGAAAAGCAAGAATTTTGGAAGAGTCCAAGCAATGCTTAGTACTGTTGTCGCTAGTAAAATTCCACCGACCAAAAGTTCTCCCAAGGCATCAATCTGAAAAGGTCTCAACTAGGATATGAAAGAGAGGATTGATGGGACGAGTCAGGTACTTGTCAAACTCCCCTTTTCGCACTAAGCGCTGTCCCAGAGCCCAAAGATTATCAAAAAAGAGATGGTCAAATCCCTTAGGAATCAAGGAAAAGCCATAGATAAAAGCAATCTCTTGGAAGGACCAACCTTCTAGGGATGGAATATGTTGAAAGATGACATTGAGAAATAAGAGGTTCAGGCCTTGAGTCAGAAAGACTCCCAAGACACCAACCACAAAATCGACCTTGTATTCCATGATTTGTTTGATGTATTGTCTGATAAAAATCAGATGCATGCGTTGATATTTTTTCATACTAACCTCCTTGAATGGTGATAAAGGACTGGACTCGTTTCCAAATCAACTGAGACAAGCCCACCATTACTAAGAGCCAGAAAAACTGGAGCAAAAGCGCCTGAAGAATCTGACTGGCATCGTATTTCCCAACAATGATCATAACCGGAGTGTAAATCAAGGATGAAAAAGGCAAGAAGGACAGAATATCTGAAACAACCTTTGGAAAGAAAGCCAAGGGAATCAAACTTCCAGACATAAAAGCCACTATGGAAGTCTTAAGTAGGTTGGAACCCCAAAGATTTTTAAACACAAAGGCAGAAAATCCAAAGCAGATATTAAAGAAAAAGTTAATCAGATAGGCCAACGTTAAGCTAAAAAGATAAAGGACAGTTAATCCCAGCACCTCTACAATCCCTTGACCAGATAAGATTTTCATCAACACAATGACACTTAAAAATGGCAGGCCAACGCTGATAAAAATCAACCACTTGGAACCTAGCTCGGTAAAGAGATAAGAAGCCGCAAAATGCACTGGTCTCAACAAACGCATGATAATGGAACCATCCTTGACCTCCTCCCCAATCATAAAGGAAGAATCTGACCTAGTCAGAAGATTGGTCACAAAACTCATGATAATGTAAAGGGTGATATCCGCCATACTGAAACCCTGAATCAAGGACTCCTGTGAGGAATCAAAGACAGCCTTCCAGAGATAAAAAGCCACAAAAGCCCCCATAACATCCCCAATCCGATAGAGAATAAAGTTGACTCGATAGGTAATCAATTCCTGAACACCTGCATTGATAAAGGGTTTATAACGTCTCCACAATTTGACCATCTTAGAGCTCCTTTCGATAGAAGCGACGGATAATATCTTCGATATCCGTATCCACCATCTTCAAATCGCGGATTTCAAAATCAGACAGGGTTTGCTTGATAATATCAGCTGACTGGTAGCGAGAACTATCGAATTCAATGTTGAGACTATTCCCCTGTCTATCAATAATCATATCAGGCAGACCTTCATAGTGAGAGACGAGATGACTTTGACCTGGTAGCAGTTCAAAAGAAAGAGTCTTCATCTTGCCAAAGGTCTCCTTGAGTTGGCTTACCGTTCCATCAAAAATCTCCTGCCCCTTGTCAATCATAAAAATCCGATCACAGAGTTGCTCAATATCGCTCAGGTCGTGAGTTGTCAAAAGAATAGTTGTCTCTTCCTCCTGATTGATCTGAGTAATGGCGCGACGAATGTTATCCTTGACCGAAACATCCAGACCAATGGTCGGCTCATCTAAAAAGAGAACCTTGGGATTGTGAAGCAAGGAAGCCGCAATATCCGCTCGCATCCGTTGTCCCAGTGAAAGAGTTCGCACAGGATCCTTGATAAAGTCCTTCAAATCCAAGACTTCATTCAAAAAATCCATGCGCTTATGAAAGAGCGAATCTGGTACATCGTAAATCTCTTTCAAGACCGTGTAGGTCTCTTGTAAAGCCAAATCCCACCATAGCTGGGTTCGTTGTCCGAAAACGACTCCAATATCCTTGACATAATCTTGGCGATTGTCCTGGGGAATCTTGCCATTAATCCGACAAAAACCAGATGTCGGTTTTAAAATCCCTGTCAGCATTTTGATGGTTGTCGACTTCCCAGCACCATTTGCTCCGATAAAGCCTAAAATCTGCCCTTTTGGTACCTCAAAGGTCAAATCCTTGACCGCTTCAAAGGTCTGCTTTTCAGGATGAATAAAGGAACGCAAAGCCCCCTTCAACCCTGGTTCCTTAACTGTCTTCACAAAATTTTTCTGAAGATGTTCCACTTCTATCATTGCCATATTGATCTCCCTATGTAAGGAATAGCAACATTGTATTTTTGACTACAAATATTCTAAATCCTTACTTTCTACACCTTCTACATGTTATTACTACAGAAAGCTTTATACCAACCTATTATAGTCCAATAAAAACTAGAATGCAAGCGTTTGCTTAAAGTTTATGAAATTAAAATTTCTTCTCTTAAAGTGGTATTTTTATACTCAATGAAAATCAAAGAGCAAACTAGGAAGATAGATGCAGGTAGCTCAAAGCACAGCTTTGAGGTTGCAGATAAAGCTGACGTGGTTTGAAGAGATTTTTCGAAGAGTATTAAGATTGGTTCTTCTACAATATGTTCGCTATATATTGATACATAAAAAACCCACCCAATGGGCAGGTTCTACTGTATTCTTTAGCTAGCTAGATTAAGCTTTAGCATCTGGAGCATAATGAACAGTTTTTCCATGTTTCTTAAAAAGCTTTAATTATGATTTTATAGTAGATCGAATAAGGTATGAACAAATCGATTAAGAAAGTAAATCTAATTTCTAGAAATATTTTTAGCAGTCGCGGTGTACTATTTTAGATTCAATCTACTATATATAAGTGCCATTAAATAGAATATAATCTGACTAAATACGTATATGTCAATCGGATTTAGTCCCGATTTCAAACAGTAATCTGTCCAAGCTACTTGATTGATGTAACACTCTCAAGATGGTAACTGTATCCTTATCAAAAACGATAAAAACACTGAATAATTTTTTACTAGTAGTCGTCTAACTTTAATATCTAAACTGAGCAATTCCTCTACAATAGCACATCTTTCAGGAAATATTTCTAAGGTTTTAATCCCTTCTACAATAGCTTCAAAGTGATTCATAGCAGTTTCCGGCGATTGAAGCTCATCTGCGATATAATGATAAATGGCTTCCATATCTCCTTCAGCTCTTTTTAAAATATTAATGGTTATTTTAGTCATACGTTCCGTTCCTTAAATTCTTTAAAGAACTCATTGACAGATCGAACATGACCGTTTTCTGCTTCATGATAAGCTTCAACCATCATTTGTCTAAATTGTTCAGCTGTCATTTCCTCTACATTCACTGTTGAAGGTACATCTGGCAATGCAATATCAAAAGGGATTTTCTTCGTTAATGATACTTGTTTCAATAATAGTGTAACTAATGTTGATATCGGCATCCCAAGCTGCTTCAAAACCTGTTCAGCCGATTGTTTATCTAATTCATCAACTCGAACACTAATTGTAGCTGTTTTTCCCATTCTTATCACCTCACTTACGATTTGTACTGTAATTGTACATTAATTTGCATTACTTGTCAATTAAATGTTTTCTGAAAACGAAATACCACTATTACACTGTTGAAAGATTAGATTAGCCTATCCGATAAAAAAGCAGTAACACAGAAAACTATTGACCATGAAACGCTCTCGTAATCCTAACCCCTAGAGGTTTCAAGAACCTACTGGTTTATTGAATGTTGTGAATATAGAAACTAAAATTATAAGAAAAGTCTCATTTATTAAAAAATGAGGTCGAAATTTGGCTTAAATGTTTATTCGTTTGTTCTATATTACTCTTATTTTTCATCATACCATCTCCTTTTATCCTCCTATTTAAGTAACGCTTTTATTTGTTACACTCAATTAGATGTGTAAACAAAAGACCCACCCAATGGGCAGGTTTCATCTATACTGTTCAGCTAGATTATGCTTTACCTTCTGAACCGAATACGTCGATACGTTCTTCAACTGATGCTTGGATAGCTTTTACACCGTCAGCCAAGAATTTACGTGGGTCGAAGAGTTTCTTCTTATCGTATTCTGCTTCGTTTGCTTCGTAGTCACGAGCAAATTTACGAGTTGCGTTAGCGAATGCGATTTGGCATTCAGTGTTAACGTTAACTTTCGCAACACCAAGTTTGATAGCTGCTTGGATTTGCTCATCAGGAATACCTGATCCACCGTGCAATACGATTGGGAATCCTGGAAGAGCTTCTGTCAATTTTTGCAAGTGGTCAAGGTCAAGACCTTCCCAGTTTGCTGGGTAAGGACCGTGGATGTTACCGATACCAGCTGCCAAGAAGTCGATACCTGTTTCAACCATTGCTTTAGCGTCTTCGATTGGAGCCAATTCACCTTTACCGATGATTCCGTCTTCTTCACCACCGATAGTACCAACTTCAGCTTCTACTGAGATACCTTTAGCGTGTGCTTTTTCAACAACTTCTTTAGCCAATTTAAGGTTTTCTTCAACTGGAAGGTGTGAACCGTCAAACATGATTGAAGTGTAACCAACTTCGATACACTCAAGTGCATCTTCGTAGTGACCGTGGTCAAGGTGGATAGCTACTGGTACAGTGATACCCATTGATTCAACAAGGTTAGCGATCAAGTTGCGAGCAACTTTGTAACCACCCATGTATTTAGCAGCACCCATTGAAGTTTGGATCAAAACTGGAGCTTTTTTAGCTTCTGCTGCGCGCAAGATAGCTTGAGTCCACTCAAGGTTGTTTGTGTTAAATCCACCAACTGCATAACCGTTGTCACGAGCTGCTTGGACAAATTTTTCTGCTGAAACGATTGCCATTTTATCAGGCCTCCTGTATATTTTTATGGGACTTCCCATTTACATTGTTCATTTTATCACTTTTTGACAAAAAAATCTAGTTTTTCCCGCAGTTTCGATTGAATTTCTTCTAGCTTCATCTATGTAAACCCTTTCTATCTCTAGTCTTGGGCGACTTTTGGAAAAGCTATGAAGAAGGTCAAACGATTCTCCTGCACCTCGAAACGATAAGGTAATTTTTCATGTTCTAATAGACTCTTAACCACAAAGAGCCCCATACCATACCCCTTGGCCTTGCGACTAGCATTGTCAGAAAAAGACTGGGCTAGTTTTTCTTGTTCTTCTGGACTGCAGCTATTTTCTATAAAAAGTTCCCCTTCTCTTTCTCCAATGCGAACTAAGCCACCTGGAACAGAGTGCTTAATGGCATTGCTGATGAGGTTAGACAGAATCAACTTCATGACAGATGGGTTTAGATAAGCCTGCTGATGAGTCAAACTATTGTCTATCTGAATCTCTCTATCCTTGGCTAGCAAGGCATAATCCTTAACCAGATTTTGCGTCATCTGGTGTAAGTCAATTTGTTCCCTATCATCTCGTAATTCCTGTACAGACGAGAGAGAAAGTATCTGGAGAACGTGATGATTGAGCTCATCCACAATTCCTAAGGCAACTCCCAGATAGCGGTCTCTGTCCTTATAACGACCGACATTTTCTTTCATGTTTTCGATCAGGATTTTCAAACTAGCCAGCGGTGTTTTCAATTCATGAGAAGCTCCTCGTAGGAATTCGACCTTCATCTTCTCAAGTTGGAGAATAGCTTCATTCTTGTCATGCAAGTCCGCAATAACAGTCAAAAGATGCTGGTAAAGGCTATTGATTTGTTCCTTGAGATCACCAATCTCATCCTTGGAATCCACGCGCAATCGCACTTGGTCATCTAGTTCCATCATCCGTCGGGTCACCCGCTTGATTTCCAAAATCGGGGCAACAATGGTCCTAGCGTAGATATAGGCTACCAAGAGGGAAATTAGAAAGGATGCCAGCAAGGTATAGGGAAGAAACTGGAGACTGATTTGCTCTGCTTCCTTTTGCAAATCCATGGAAGCTAGAAAACTGAAGAGTCATAGTTCCGCCATCAAACGTTTTCACTTCCCGCTCCTCTATAAAGAGGGAGGTTGTCTGGCGATTGGTGTCTAGGGGAAGATTTTCGCTGACCTCAAGCTTGTTCTCTGTTTCTTCTCCCTTGACTGCACCTTTGATATCACTCGTCTGAGAGTAGAGCTCTAAAACTTGTTCAATCCTTTCTCTATCCTTTCCATCAAGTGATTGTGCAATTGCTGTCGCTTTTTGACCAATGCTTTCCTGACGATGGCTCAGATAAGTCGAGGGAAAAAGAAAATAAATAGCTAAATGAAGGCAAATAACCAGAACACTAAAAATCGAGAAGGTATAGAGAAATATCTTTTTAAATAGACCTGTCCGCTTCATTTTCTCTCCAATTTATAACCTACATTACGTACTGTACGGATACAGTCCAAGTCCAACTTTTTCCGTAATTCTTTGATATAGACATCAATGACGCGATCAAAAGGAACCTCATCAGTCACCTTCCAAACAGCATCGATTATCTGAGAGCGGGTCAAGGCCCGCCCTTCATTTTTCACCAGATAATCAAGAATTTCTAACTCTTTTAGCATTGATAGCTACTTCCTCACCTGCTAGGGTTGCACTATAACTGTCAAAGTCCACTTCAGCATCCTTGTAAGTAAAGACTCTACCGCTATTATAATAACGCTTAAAAATAGCATCTACTCTTACTTTTAAAAGGGAGAGAGAAAAAGGTTTTTCAAGATAGCCATCTGCTAGTGAAGCAAAAGCACTCATCTTGTATTCTTCATCCTGAAAGGCTGTTAACATCAAAACAGGGACCTGACTGCTTTTACGAATCTCAGCTAGGACTTCCAGACCATTGAGCTTAGGCATCTGGATATCCAGTAAAACCAAGGCTACTTCATAGCTGGAAAATTTTTCTAAAGCTTCTTGCCCATCTGCAGCCTCAATGGTTTCATAACCACAATCCGTCAAATAATCACTGACCCCCTCACGGATCATCTCTTCATCTTCTACAATTAAAATTTTCATAGAAAAGTCTTTCTCATTCCTTTAAAATTCTTTAAAATGTTCCTCAATGACCCTTAAAATAGGGATTTTTGAGAGATTAAACACATAAAAATGCTACCTATATTATACCCCATTTAGGGAAGAATAGGTAGCACCTTCTTTATTCACTATCGATTAAGAGTTCTTTAGGCTGTTTTCTAAGAAGATTGCTTGAGGCAAGCGCCATTACAAGCACCACTAGAACCAAGGCTAGAATAAATACAATCATAAAGTCTGCTGGTTGAATGGAAATATCTAGGCTCGATAATGTTTTGTTAAATCCATCTACCTCAGCACCACCACCTAGGTTTGAAGCCTGAGCAGCCTTGCTAGCTTGCTTGGCAACACCTGAAGTGACATTGGCAAGAACCGTATTTCCGATCGCACGTGCTGTGTAGTTGGCTAGGAAATAAGCTGAAACAAGAGCTGGGATAGCAATCAAGATAGATTCGGTGATAAATTGACCCAAAATACTAGTTTGTTTGAGACCAATAGATAGGAGAATTCCCACTTCCTTACGGCGAGCGTTGATCCAAAGACCGAGCAATAGGCCAAGAAGGAGCACAGAGAAGCTCAAGCTGCCCCAGAAGAGAATGTTGGCCATCTTGTACATACCAGAAATGGATTGCTCAAGAGCTGGGTAGTTAGAAGAACTCTTAACGAGTGTATAGCTCTTCCAGTTGATACCACTGATACCATTCAACTCTTTCATGACATCATCCAAGTTTTTATCTGCTGTCACAAAGAAGGTTGCGTCCCCATAAATAGCCGTTTCTTCTGTATAACCGTAGAGTTTGGCAGCTGTATGAATATCTGTAATAGCTGTGTTTTCATAGAGTTCTTGTGAGTAAGTCACTGCAGACTTATTGTGACCGTCAAAGAGACCCTTGATGGTTACTTGGACTGTTTCCTTGGCTCCTTTTTCATTATCTGCATCGTAGACATTGGAATCCAGTTTGACCTTATCTCCGACTTTCCAGCCATGTTTGGCTGCCAAGTCCTTGTGTATGAGTATCTTGCCCTTGTCGTCGTTTGTTAGGTGCTCACCTTCGACCAGCTTATAAGAACCAGAGACAAACTTGTCTTCTTTAGAGGAGTCATTGACACCTGTAATCATTAAGCTACTTCCAAAATGTTTCGCTCGGTCAGGTGTTAGATTTCTTGGTTTCTGGGGTTTCAATGAGTTCATAGCCAGTTAAATCCCCAATAGCGTTAATGCGTTTAACATAAGACTCAATGGCCTTGTTTTCGGTGATTTTTTTGATGTCCTCACCCTTGATATTCCCAGCACCACGTGGCGTACCTTGATTGACACGTCGATTGATTTGCATAGAAAAACTGTTGGTGATATTTTTAAAGGTCTCCTGAGAAGCTCTGGTAGTTGCACCCTTGATGGATAGACCAACCAAACTCAAGCTCGCCATGAGGAGAATGATGAGAAAAATCACAATGGATTTAAAGAATTTCCTTGTGACATAGGCAAATGCATTGTGTAACATAGGTTCCCTTTCTAGATTTTGTTTTTATTTCAATGTCTTATAACTTATATAAATTATTTTTTTACTATTTCCCTTAGATTGTGCGGACGGGAGGTAAAATTATCCAGTGGATGATTTTAGAAATCCAGGGAATGAAAGACCTAATTTTTGAGCCCTTCGCTCTTTAATTTCTATGCTCAGGCTAAAATAGTTCCCCAAACTATTTTACTCTCAGGGATTCCGGCCCTAGATAATAACTTTGTTATTATCTAGGCTATCACTACTGCGGGAAATAGTTGTTAAAGGCTCACTTCGTTTATTATTGCTTTACACGTATCTGGTTACCAACTAATACTATTTTAAAGTTTAATAACTAGATTCTATATTTCAGTCAGTTTCTTGTCCTTCAACTCAAGTGTAATATCTGACGCTTGTGCCACTTCTTTGCTGTGAGTTACAACGATGACACATTTACCTGTTTTCTGGGCAAGTGATTTGAGCAGTTCGACAATATCTCCAGCAGTTTTAGGGTCCAGATTTCCCGTTGGCTCATCCGCTAGAATAACTGGAGCTTCTGAGACCAAACTACGAGCAATGGCAACACGTTGCTGTTGACCACCTGATAACTGGAGAACATTCCGCTTGATCTGACTTTCGTCAAGACCAAGTTCAAGAAGAGTCTCCTTGCTGGCCTTTTTGTTGACCAAGCGGATATTTTCCAGCGGAGATAGATAATCTATTAAATTATAATTTTGAAAGACCAGGGAAATATGGTGCATACGATGGTAAGAATAGCCCTTCTTACGAATGTCCTCTCCTTGGAAAAGGATAGAACCTTCAACAGGACTATCTAGACCAGCCAGTAGGGATAAGAGAGTAGATTTTCCTGCTCCCGACTCCCCAATAATACTGTAAAATTTTCCGGGTTCAAAATGATAATTGATCTGATATAAAACTGCTTCGGCAGTATTTTTATAACGGTAGGTAAGGCCTTGTAATTGTAATAAAGTCATGATTTCTCCTTCTTATACTCAATGAAAATCAAAGATCAAACTAGGAAGCTAGCTGCAGGTTGCTCAAAGTATAGCTTTGAGGTTACAGATAAGACTGACGCGGTTTGAAGAGATTTTCGAAGAGTATTAACTAATAGATGATAAAATTTCTTTAGGCGATTTTCTAAATAAGAATAGGAAACAAAGGGCTACAGATAAGCAACTGAGAAGAACTAGAAAAACATAGGATTCTGCAAATGATAGGATATTAGTTGATAGACTGCTTGCTTTAGCTAGCGTGTCTTGTAAGCTTGCCTGATCTCCACTTGCTAGTAGGGTTTGGAGTAGGTAGGATGTGATTGTGTTTCCTGCAACAAATGCTGGAAGCAAAGCTCCGAGAGATACCAAAACTACCTCTAAACAGAATTGTAGGAAGATTGAGCTCTTGCCTTTTCCAAGGGCTAAGAGAATCCCAACTTCGTAGACTCTTTCTCTCAACCAGAGAGATAAGACCAGAATCAAAGCTCCTGTTCCAGCAATCATAATCCCATAAAGAAAGATTGTTAGGAAAGTTTGAAAGGTTGCAACCGAATCTTTGATTTGTTCAAAGGCCTTGTTTTCCTTCTCGACTTGGTAACCTTGACTTTCCAAGGCCAAGTTTTCAACCTGCTTCAAGAGGTCATCCATCTCCTTAGGATTCTCTACATAAAAGCGGGCTGCACTGACCTGAAGTTGATTGTTTCCCAAAAGAGTTTGACTGCTTGCATAGTCGGTAAAGACCGCGTTTTCACTGAAGTCAGAAGAGAATCCTGTGAATTTCTCTTGTTTTTTACCAGAGAAGACTCCTACGATTTCAAACTCGACTGTTTGACCACTTGTTCCTTCTGCTTGAGCCGCATTTAAGGAAATCTTATCATGGAGGGACAAACCATTTTTCTTAGCCAAGTCTTCGTGAATGAGGATTTTCTTTGAATCCCCTTTTTTCAGATGTCGCCCTTCTTTTAGATTGAAAGCCGAACTGGTAAAGATCACATCCTTGGATGAATCCTCCAGAGCTGTCAAGCTAACCAAGTTCTTGTCTGCAGCTGACAAATCATCACGCTCCACGCTTTGATCCCCACTCACCGCGTCCTTGTCCTTTAATTTTGCGACCGTATCAAGTTCAGGAGAAACATTTCCCAGTCCCTTAATCTTGCTGACAGATGCTAGGTCTGACAACTTGAAGGGCTGTCCATTTTCTATCCTCTTAATAGAAAAAGATGTATTGAGTGATTTATAAAGATTGGTTTCCACCGTTTTGTTGGACTTCATCAGAGTCAAACAGGCTGAAATTCCAGCCAATAGGACAAATAAAATCAGAAATAAAATAAAACTTCTCAGTCGTTTTCTACTGACATACGCCCCAGCTCTTTGGATTGGATTCATCAGTCACCTCCGTATCTATAAGACTATTATAAAACACAAATATGAAATGTTTATGAAATACAAAAAAGAACTAGAGTTCTCACAAATGAGTGATTTTTCTAGTTCTTTTTAATTTACAAAGACTTTATGTAGGGCAAGCTACTAAAGATCAGATGAGATCATCTATTTAAGCTTCCTCTTCATCATCTTTTTTCTTTTTGGCAAATAGCAAACCAAATGCTCCAAGAAGAGATAGAACTCCTAATGAACCGGTAGCACGGTCTTCTTGTGTACCAGTATTTGGCAATACTGCTTGCGATTGAGTAGCTGGTTCCTCAGCAGAGATAACAGTATCCGGTCTACGATTTGTATCGTCAGATGGCGTAGCTGGTCTTTGTTGACCGTCATCTGTTGATCTAGCTGGACTCACTTTCCTGAAGATATGAATTACAACATCATCTTTAGTTTCTGTTCTTACAAATACATAACCTTCAATTTCACCATGTTCAAATGCTTCGTTCGCTTCACCTAATACATTTGGAGCCTTAGCATCCGCTGGTTTCAAGTCGTGTCCTTCCTCATCAACCCATTTAGTGATGATAAGTTTAGTTTGATGCTTAACTGGAGGTTCAATAAGATTTCCATTTTCATCAACCCCTGTTGTTCCTATTGGAGCAGTATATTCAGGAAGTTCGAATACCGGAGGATCAAGAGTTATTAATTTTTCTCCTGGTATCTCATGACTTATATTAGTATTTGGATCAGTTATTGTAACTTTTCCAGTTTTATCTACTGTTACTTTTTTACCTGGATTAGCTTTTTCAACTGATTCTTTTACTTTATCTTGTTCTTCTTGTGTTAAGTTATCAGGATCTTTTACTGGAATCTTATCAGCCGGTATTACTGGTTCGAAGTCTTGGTTCACTAAGTCTGTTCCTGGAATTGTATGACTAATTCCTGTTGTTGGATCTGTCACTGTTGCTGTACCGTCGTCTCCCACTGTTACTTCCTTACCTGGGTTCTTATCTTTGACTTTATCTGCCACTTGTTTTTTCTCTTCTGGAGTTAAGTGGGATTTGTCTTTGACTGGAACTTTTTCAGTTGGTTTCACTAGTTCGAAGTCTTGGTTCACTAAATCTGTTCCTGGAATGGTATGACTGATTCCTGTTGTTGGATCTGTCACTGTCGCTGTTCCATCGTCTCCTACTGTTACTTCTTTAGCCTGGGTTCTTTTCTTTGACTTTATCTGCCACTTGTTTTTTTCTCTTCTGGAGTTAAGTGGGATTTGTCTTTGACTGGAACTTTTTTTCAGTTGGTTTCACTAGTTCGAAGTCTTGGTTCACTAAATCTGTTCCTGGAATGGTATGACTGATTCCTGTTGTTGGATCTGTCACTGTCGCTGTTCCATCGTCTCCTACTGTTACTTCTTTACCTGGGTTCTTTTCTTTGACTTTATCTGCCACTTGTTTTTTCTCTTCTGGAGTTAAGTGGGATTTGTCTTTGACTGGAACTTTTTCAGTTGGTTTCACTAGTTCGAAGTCTTGGTTCACTAAGTCTGTTCCTGGAATTGTATGACTAATTCCTGTTGTTGGATCTGTCACTGTTGCTGTTCCATCGTCTCCCACTGTTACTTCCTTACCTGGGTTCTTGTCTTTGACTTTATCTGCCACTTGTTTCTTCTCTTCTGGAGTTAAGTGGGATTTGTCTTTGACTGGAACTTTTTCAGTTGGTTTCACTGGTTTGAAGTCTTGGTTTACTAAGTCTGTTCCTGGAATTGTATGACTGATTCCTGTTGTTGGATCTGTCACTGTCGCTGTGCCGTCGTCTCCTACTGTTACTTCCTTACCTGGGTTCTTATCTTTGACTTTATCTGCCACTTGTTTCTTCTCTTCTGAAGTTAAGTGGGCTTTGTCTTTGACTGGAACTTTTTCGGTTGGTTTCACTGGTTCGAAGTCCTTAACAGTTAAATCTTTGGCTGGGATTAGTACTGATTCACCAGTTGCCTTATCTGTTACAGTAACATTACCCTTATCATCCGCTGTAACAATCGTATTTGGATTAGATCCTTTGACTTTATCCACCAATTTTTCTATTTCTTTCGGTGTTAAATGTTCTGGATCTGGAACTACAATCGGTAGTGGAATTGTTACTTCAAACTCTCTTGCAGGCTCACCCTTAGCGCTAGTTAGTTTACCTGGAATTGTAATATCACTTGTTCCTTCTTTTGGAAGTTTACCTTCTTCTTGGGCAATTCCTTTTCCTGTTGTTGGATTTTCAGGCAACTCGTTATTAGTTAACTCTACTTTTCCTCCAGTTACAACTTTTTCGCTAGCAATACCAGGTAATTTAACTTTAGTACCTTCAGGAACTCCATCAACTGTTACCTCGACATTTCCTGTTAGTGGATTTTGTGTTCCTACCGTAAATGTTGGAGTTGAAGTTGTTGGCGCTTCTGGACTTACTTTTAAGGTAACGTTCGCATCTTCTTGACTTCCGTCAGTGTAAGTAATCGTAACTGGAATATCTTGGGTGCTTCCTGCAGTTAAGCTTGGTAATTGTTCTTTTGAAGTCACGGAGTGAATGTTCGATGACGCATAGTCTTTCTCTTCAGTTCCTACTGTGACTCCCACAACTCCCGTATTCGTATGAAGGTCTTCGCCACTCAAGGTGTCTGTTGGTTTCTTGATGATGTCTGTCTTACGAACAGTATGCGCTTGTTTGCTGTAGGCTGCACTGTTTGTGCTATTTTCTAGATCGCCTTCTCCAACTTTTGCTGTTACGGTGACGCTATCGCCTACTTTGTCCGCTGGAACTTCAATCGAACCGCCTGTAACCTTAACATCTGGATGGTTACCCTCGACAGTCCAAGTGCCATTGTCCCCTTTCTTGACAACAACTGGTCCGCCTTCTGTCAACGGAATCTCGATGCGATCGCCTCCATTTGTCGTATCTGGAGTCACTTTCAAGTTACCGTTTTGCCATTGTTCTACGGTTGGGGCTGTTGAGGGCTGCTTTCGTTACTTTCAACTTAACAGTCGTGTCTTCACTACTTCCGTCAGTGTAAGTAATCGTAACTGGAATATCTTGGGTGCTTCCTGCAGTTAAGCTTGGTAATTGTTCTTTTGAAGTCACGGAGTGAATGTCTCGATGACGCATAGTCTTTCTCTTCAGTTCCTACTGTGACTCCCACAACTCCCGTATTCGTATGAAGGTCTTCGCCACTCAAGGTGTCTGTTGGTTTCTTGATGATGTCTGTCTTACGAACAGTATGCGCTTGTTTGCTGTAGGCTGCACTGTTTGTGCTATTTTCTAGATCGCCTTCTCCAACTTTTGCTGTTACGGTGACGCTATCGCCTACTTTGTCCGCTGGAACTTCAATCGAACCGCCTGTAACCTTAACATCTGGATGGTTACCCTCGACAGTCCAAGTGCCATTGTCCCCTTTCTTGACAACAACTGGTCCGCCTTCTGTCAACGGAATCTCGATGCGATCGCCTCCATTTGTCGTATCTGGAGTCACTTTCAAGTTACCGTTTTGCCATTGTTCTACGGTTGGGGCTGTTGGGGCTGCTTTCGTTACTTTCAACTTAACAGTCGTGTCTTCACTACTTCCGTCAGTGTAAGTAATCGTAACTGGAATATCTTGGGTGCTTCCTGCAGTTAAGCTTGGTAATTGTTCTTTTGAAGTCACGGAGTGAATGTTCGATGACGCATAGTCTTTCTCTTCAGTTCCTACTGTGACTCCCACAACTCCCGTATTCGTATGAAGGTCTTCGCCACTCAAGGTGTCTGTTGGTTTCTTGATGATGTCTGTCTTACGAACAGTATGCGCTTGTTTGCTGTAGGCTGCACTGTTTGTGCTATTTTTCTAGATCGCCTTCTCCAACTTTTTTGCTGTTACGGTGACGCTATCGCCTACTTTGTCCGCTGGAACTTCAATCGAACCGCCTGTAACCTTAACATCTGGATGGTTACCCTCGACAGTCCAAGTGCCATTGTCCCCTTTCTTGACAACAACTGGTCCGCCTTCTGTCAACGGAATCTCGATGCGATCGCCTCCATTTGTCGTATCTGGAGTCACTTTCAAGTTACCGTTTTGCCATTGTTCTACGGTTGGGGCTGTTGGGGCTGCTTTCGTTACTTTCAACTTAACAGTCGTGTCTTCACTACTTCCGTCAGTGTAAGTAATCGTAACTGGAATATCTTGGGTGCTTCCTGCAGTTAAGCTTGGTAATTGTTCTTTTGAAGTCACGGAGTGAATGTTCGATGACGCATAGTCTTTCTCTTCAGTTCCTACTGTGACTCCCACAACTCCCGTATTCGTATGAAGGTCTTCGCCACTCAAGGTGTCTGTTGGTTTCTTGATGATGTCTGTCTTACGAACAGTATGCGCTTGTTTGCTGTAGGCTGCACTGTTTGTGCTATTTTCTAGATCGCCTTCTCCAACTTTTGCTGTTACGGTGACGCTATCGCCTACTTTGTCCGCTGGAACTTCAATCGAACCGCCTGTAACCTTAACATCTGGATGGTTACCCTCGACAGTCCAAGTGCCATTGTCCCCTTTCTTGACAACAACTGGTCCGCCTTCTGTCAACGGAATCTCGATGCGATCGCCTCCATTTGTCGTATCTGGAGTCACTTTCAAGTTACCGTTTTGCCATTGTTCTACGGTTGGGGCTGTTGGGAGCTGCTTTCGTTACTTTCAACTTAACAGTCGTGTCTTCACTACTTCCGTCAGTGTAAGTAATCGTAACTGGAATATCTTGGGTGCTTCCTGCAGTTAAGCTTGGTAATTGTTCTTTTGAAGTCACGGAGTGAATGTTCGATGACGCATAGTCTTTCTCTTCAGTTCCTACTGTGACTCCCACAACTCCCGTATTCGTATGAAGGTCTTCGCCACTCAAGGTGTCTGTTGGTTTCTTGATGATGTCTGTCTTACGAACAGTATGCGCTTGTTTGCTGTAGGCTGCACTGTTTGTGCTATTTTCTAGATCGCCTTCTCCAACTTTTTGCTGTTACGGTGACGCTATCGCCTACTTTTGTCCGCTGGAACTTCAATCGAACCGCCTGTAACCTTAACATCTGGATGGTTACCCTCGACAGTCCAAGTGCCATTGTCCCCTTTCTTGACAACAACTGGTCCGCCTTCTGTCAACGGAATCTCGATGCGATCGCCTCCATTTGTCGTATCTGGAGTCACTTTCAAGTTACCGTTTTGCCATTGTTCTACGGTTGGGGCTGTTAGGGGCTGCTTTCGTTACTTTCAACTTAACAGTCGTGTCTTCACTACTTCCGTCAGTGTAAGTAATCGTAACTGGAATATCTTGGGTGCTTCCTGCAGTTAAGCTTGGTAATTGTTCTTTTGAAGTCACGGAGTGAATGTTCGATGACGCATAGTCTTTCTCTTCAGTTCCTACTGTGACTCCCACAACTCCCGTATTCGTATGAAGGTCTTCGCCACTCAAGGTGTCTGTTGGTTTCTTGATGATGTCTGTCTTACGAACAGTATGCGCTTGTTTGCTGTAGGCTGCACTGTTTGTGCTATTTTCTAGATCGCCTTCTCCAACTTTTGCTGTTACGGTGACGCTATCGCCTACTTTGTCCGCTGGAACTTCAATCGAACCGCCTGTAACCTTAACATCTGGATGGTTACCCTCGACAGTCCAAGTGCCATTGTCCCCTTTCTTGACAACAACTGGTCCGCCTTCTGTCAACGGAATCTCGATGCGATCGCCTCCATTTGTCGTATCTGGAGTCACTTTCAAGTTACCGTTTTGCCATTGTTCTACGGTTGGGGCTGTTGGGGCTGCTTTCGTTACTTTCAACTTAACAGTCGTGTCTTCACTACTTCCGTCAGTGTAAGTAATCGTAACTGGAATATCTTGGGTGCTTCCTGCAGTTAAGCTTGGTAATTGTTCTTTTTGAAGTCACGGAGTGAATGTTCGATGACGCATAGTCTTTCTCTTCAGTTCCTACTGTGACTCCCACAACTCCCGTATTCGTATGAAGGTCTTCGCCACTCAAGGTGTCTGTTGGTTTCTTGATGATGTCTGTCTTACGAACAGTATGCGCTTGTTTGCTGTAGGCTGCACTGTTTGTGCTATTTTCTAGATCGCCTTCTCCAACTTTTGCTGTTACGGTGACGCTATCGCCTACTTTTGTCCGCTGGAACTTCAATCGAACCGCCTGTAACCTTAACATCTGGATGGTTACCCTCGACAGTCCAAGTGCCATTGTCCCCTTTCTTGACAACAACTGGTCCGCCTTCTGTCAACGGAATCTCGATGCGATCGCCTCCATTTGTCGTATCTGGAGTCACTTTCAAGTTACCGTTTTTGCCATTGTTCTACGGTTGGGGCTGTTGGGGCTGCTTTCGTTACTTTCAACTTAACAGTCGTGTCTTCACTACTTCCGTCAGTGTAAGTAATCGTAACTGGAATATCTTGGGTGCTTCCTGCAGTTAAGCTTGGTAATTGTTCTTTTGAAGTCACGGAGTGAATGTTCGATGACGCATAGTCTTTCTCTTCAGTTCCTACTGTGACTCCCACAACTCCCGTATTCGTATGAAGGTCTTCGCCACTCAAGGTGTCTGTTGGTTTCTTGATGATGTCTGTCTTACGAACAGTATGCGCTTGTTTGCTGTAGGCTGCACTGTTTGTGCTATTTTTCTAGATCGCCTTCTCCAACTTTTGCTGTTACGGTGACGCTATCGCCTACTTTGTCCGCTGGAACTTCAATCGAACCGCCTGTAACCTTAACATCTGGATGGTTACCCTCGACAGTCCAAGTGCCATTGTCCCCTTTCTTGACAACAACTGGTCCGCCTTCTGTCAACGGAATCTCGATGCGATCGCCTCCATTTGTCGTATCTGGAGTCACTTTCAAGTTACCGTTTTGCCATTGTTCTACGGTTGGGGCTGTTGGGGCTGCTTTCGTTACTTTCAACTTAACAGTCGTGTCTTCACTACTTCCGTCAGTGTAAGTAATCGTAACTGGAATATCTTGGGTGCTTCCTGCAGTTAAGCTTGGTAATTGTTCTTTTGAAGTCACGGAGTGAATGTTCGATGACGCATAGTCTTTCTCTTCAGTTCCTACTGTGACTCCCACAACTCCCGTATTCGTATGAAGGTCTTCGCCACTCAAGGTGTCTGTTGGTTTCTTGATGATGTCTGTCTTACGAACAGTATGCGCTTGTTTGCTGTAGGCTGCACTGTTTGTGCTATTTTCTAGATCGCCTTCTCCAACTTTTGCTGTTACGGTGACGCTATCGCCTACTTTTGTCCGCTGGAACTTCAATCGAACCGCCTGTAACCTTAACATCTGGATGGTTACCCTCGACAGTCCAAGTGCCATTGTCCCCTTTCTTGACAACAACTGGTCCGCCTTCTGTCAACGGAATCTCGATGCGATCGCCTCCATTTGTCGTATCTGGAGTCACTTTCAAGTTACCGTTTTGCCATTGTTCTACGGTTGGGGCTGTTGGGGCTGCTTTCGTTACTTTCAACTTAACAGTCGTGTCTTCACTACTTCCGTCAGTGTAAGTAATCGTAACTGGAATATCTTGGGTGCTTCCTGCAGTTAAGCTTGGTAATTGTTCTTTTTGAAGTCACGGAGTGAATGTTCGATGACGCATAGTCTTTCTCTTCAGTTCCTACTGTGACTCCCACAACTCCCGTATTCGTATGAAGGTCTTCGCCACTCAAGGTGTCTGTTGGTTTCTTGATGATGTCTGTCTTACGAACAGTATGCGCTTGTTTGCTGTAGGCTGCACTGTTTGTGCTATTTTCTAGATCGCCTTCTCCAACTTTTGCTGTTACGGTGACGCTATCGCCTACTTTGTCCGCTGGAACTTCAATCGAACCGCCTGTAACCTTAACATCTGGATGGTTACCCTCGACAGTCCAAGTGCCATTGTCCCCTTTCTTGACAACAACTGGTCCGCCTTCTGTCAACGGAATCTCGATGCGATCGCCTCCATTTGTCGTATCTGGAGTCACTTTCAAGTTACCGTTTTGCCATTGTTCTACGGTTGGGGCTGTTGGGGCTGCTTTCGTTACTTTCAACTTAACAGTCGTGTCTTCACTACTTCCGTCAGTGTAAGTAATCGTAACTGGAATATCTTGGGTGCTTCCTGCAGTTAAGCTTGGTAATTGTTCTTTTTCTGTATTTTTTAGGTTTTATTTATGATAGTCTTTTAATAGTGACTCAAATTCAGCGACGGTCATTCCCAATTGCTGGCTTGCAACCTCAGCGGTTAAAAGATGTTGACGAACCAGATTTAGTAGCATAGACAAACTTCCTTCAACTTTCCCACGCTCCAGTCCCTGTTCAAGACCTTGTTCAAGACCCTCTGTCCTAGCTGTTTCCAAGGCATAGTCCTGTGCTAACAAGGCTTGTTCTTCGCGCATACGTAGTTGACTAAACATCTTCCTGTCCTCCTCGGACCAGCTCTTGTAGTCCAGCAGTTGGTCTGCTTGGCTGATGGCTCGCTCGGGTTCTTGGGTAAAGGGTTTATTCCCAAAAAACTCCAACCAGGGCTTACGAACCTCGTCTTTGCTGGTCTCTCTGTATTTTTAGGTCTTATTTATGATGGTCTTTCAATAGTGACTCAAATTCAGCGACGGTCATTCCCAATTGCTGGCTTGCAACCTCAGCGGTTAAAAGACT
>BNJT01001105.1_pt1 | contig 197056 bp, 279 predicted proteins | sample 8540491 | NCBI WGS metagenome assembly BNJT01 (sample SAMD00202455, study PRJDB9452) | human saliva metagenome | host: Homo sapiens | reverse complement strand
AGGAGTGACTCAAAAAATCGTGATTTTGATATGTACCCAAAAATTCTGGACACATATATATTTAGTTTATACAAGTGGATGTTATTCTGTATTGTACAGGTGACATCCATTTTTGTTTTTGATTGAATTCTCTTGTTGTTGTAATAATCTATATATTCATATACAGCTTTACTAAATTCTTCAAATGACATATAATTCTTTTTCATAACCATAAAAATATCTCCGTCTTCATTCTTCCAAAAATGATTCCATGATACTATTATCATAACAATTTCCCTTTCTAGACATCGATTGAATGACTCCATGTTTTTTTAACTCACTTCTATAGTGTGAATGTTGATATTGCCACCCTTGATCCGAATGCATAATTAATCCTTCTGTTTTTTTGGAAATTTATTAAATGCTTTTTTTCTAACATTCTTTTTATCTGATTTAAATCTGGATGTAAAGATAAATCATATGATATTATTTCATTTGTATGCATATCTAGAATCGCTGAAAAAAATAGCACTTTCCCCATGAAAAAAATTGAATTGTGATACATCTGTAGTCCATTTCTGTAACGGAGCAGTTGTACTAAAAATCTCGATTTATTATATTATCAGCGACTTTTCCTATTTTTCCCCTTATATGAATGATATCTTTCTTTAGGACGTTTGCCTTTCAATCCTTCTTTATGCATAAGACTTTGTACACGTTTATGATTTACTTTAAAAACCTCTATTAATTAGTTCATTGTGAACTCTACGGACACCATATAACCCTTTATTTTCGGTAAAAAAATAATTTTTAATTTCTTTTTAACACTGGCTCATTACGAATAGCCACAACATCTACTTCTCCCTTATTTATTAAATAATAATATGTTGATTTAGCCATTCCTATTGCTTGTAAAAAGATATTTTAATTGATATCCTTTTTCTCTAAGTTCTTTGATGATCGCTGCTTTTTTTCGCCTTGAGTTGCGCAGCCCATTTTTCTCGCCTCAAGGCTATTAATTTTTTTATTATTTCTTTTTCCGCTTTAATATTTTCGATTTCTGTTTTTAATAAATTGATTTTTCTTCACGTAATCTAATTAATTCTTCTCTTTCTGATTCTTTTTAATGGTTTAGGACTTCTATTTTCTTTCATGATAGGTACCTTTCTTGGTCTTCCTTTCTTCTCATCTACAAGTCCATTATAACCTTTTTTTCCTTGTATTTTTTTGAACCCAATTATATAATATCCTATAATTAATTCCATTCTCTAGTGCAACGGAATTATATGAATAACCAGCTAAAAATTTTTGGAAACTAATACTAGTTTTTTTCTTCTGGATTCCACTGCTTATTTTTTTCGTTTTACGTCGTAAGACGCCTACGCCTAATGAATCGACCATTCTTTTCCATTTCCTAATAGTATCTCTAAATTTTCTAGTGGTTATTCCATTAGGTGTCTCTGGATATTCTCCTCTTTCATACATCTCAACACATTTTACTTTAAATTCAAAACTATAACGCATAAAAAAATACCCCTTTCACTGGTTTGTATAAATGTTAGAATAAAAAGTGTAAATAAATTTCAAGATAAAAATGTACAAAAAAATATAATATAGATATCTTAAAAAAAGGAGATATCTATGATATTAGAAAATAAAAAAACACCAACTAAAAATTAAGTTGGATTCGTTAGAAGATTTAAAGGAGTACAAGAAATTTATGGACGATAATAATTTAAAAAAATAAATATAGCTGCCTTATCTAGAAAGTATAAAGTAGACAGAAGAACTATAAATAAATATCTTAACGGTTTCGAAAAAAAGAAGACGAAAAAAATAAATCATCAAAACTAGATAAATACTATGACTTAATAAAAAAAGCTTATTAAGTTCGTCAACTCAAACTTTTTAGTTATATACGCGTCTTAAGACAATACTTAGAAGATAATTATGGGATTGATATTCAATACTCAACTTTTTATAACTATATTAGAAACACACCAGAATTCTATGAATACTTTAAAAAAAGGGAAATGTCTGAGTTCTGATGCCAATAATACCGTTATTAGATTTGAAACTCCACCAGGAAATCAGATGCAAATTGATTGGAAAGAATCTATACCATTTGTATTATCAGATACTAGGGAAATAATAGAAGTTAATATACTTGTTGGAGTGTTAGGATTCTCAAGATATAAAATGTATAAAGTTTCACTTCTAAAAAAACAAGAACAGTATTAATGTCTTTATTAACCGAGATGTTTGAAAACATAAAAGGAGTACCTAAAACAATTATTACAGATAATATGAAACCTGTAATGAATAAACCAAGAACTAGATATTTCAAAGGTGAAGTTAATAGTCAATTCGAGGGATTTTTCTAAAGATTTTTGGATTCAAAGTAATACCTTGTAAGGCTAAAAAAATCCTCAAACAAAAGGTAAAAGTAGAATCTCAAATGAAAATATTAGATGAAATACGAGCATATAGTGGAACATTAACACTTAGCGAATTGGTTCAATTAGTGGAAAGGATAAATACAAGAGAAAAATAACAAATTATCGCAAGCAACAGACAAAAATCCCCATTTTTTTGAATTTGAAAAAGAAAAAAAGATTCCTTATTATCATTACCACCTGAAAAAAATAAGGAATCAATACAGAATCAAAAACTAAAACCTCAAAAAGTGAATAGTGCCGGTATGATTACAGTAGATACTAAGCAATATTCAGTAGGTCGAAAAATATATTGGACAAAAATTGCAATATCAAGTTATTGATTCAAATATATACATATACTCTAACACAAAAACTTATTGAAATGCACGAGATAAGTAATATAAAAAAATAAACTATAATCCTGAACACTATAAAGATGGTCTAAAAAAATAAATTTTCAAATAAAGAAGAAACAGAAATAGAGAAAAATAGCCAAACAAAAATCTTAATAGTATAGGAGGAGTATATATAAATGAAAGTAACTAGTACATATGAGAGAATAATAAGTAACCTAAATTTTTTTAAAAAGGTAAAGAGTCATTAGCTGTGCTCGATCAAACATTAGAACAGGTAAATAAAAAAATAATCTTACCTTTATAGACGGATTTCTATACTTTACACAAGCACAGGTAGAAAAAGAAAAAAAGCAAAATCTTATTCAACATTCTGTGAAAGTAGCAGGGTTTCCTAGTGTAAAAAAACTTTATCGGAGTTTGACTTTGACTTTCAAGAATCGATAAATAAACAACAAATATATGATTTCAATTCATTGAGATTCATAGATAAGAAAGAGAACATAGTATTCTATGGAAATAGCGGTGTTGGAAAAAAACACATTTAGCTATTTCTATAGGAGTAACCGCAGCTCAGAATAGGAAATCCACATACTTTATTAAATGCGCACGTCTGATAGAAATATTAAAAAAAGCTCAGTTAGAAGGAAGACTAGAAGAAAGATTAAAGAAGTTTTGTGGTTATAAATTATTAATAATAGATGAATTAGGATATCTTCCAATAACAAAAGAGGAATCTAAATTGTTCTTCCAATTAATAGATAGACGTTATGAAAAAAACATAGCACTATAATAACTACAAATATAAATTTCTCACAGTGGGATGATGTATTTGGTGATCCATTAATAGCTAGTGCAATAGTTGATAGATTATTACACCATTCACATGTAGCTAAAAATAACTGGAAATTCTTATAGACTTAAAGATTTTTTTCCAAAAAGGCAGATGAATAAAATGTACATTTTTATTTTGAATTTTTTTGACATATTTAAATTGACATTTACAGTTTGTCCAGTAAAAGGGGTACATATCATTTTCGGAGAAATCGATTTTTGTCGAGTCACTCCCCGCACAGTTTATTAGATATCTAAAAAGCTTTTTATAAAGCGAATTTAGATATCAATAAACCACTGCGTCTATGAATTATCATATACATTTTGTTAAAAATTTAGGACTTTTTGAGTCAGCCCCTTGCCAGTATGAAGATAACTAAATATAAAAAAATAAAAACAATCTATCAAATTTGATAGGAGATAAATTCAAAAGTTAAATTAATTATATAAGGGACTTGAATTAAAAAAATGTATTTATAATGAATATAGATGAGAATTATCCTTATTTGTATAAAGCAAACTATAAAAAAGTTAGATAAAAAAATGTATTGTTAGAAATAAATGTAGAAGAAGAAAGACGATTGCTTTATGTAGCAATGACAAGAGCAGAAGAAAGATTGTATATATAGGGCATAAGGATAGTAAGTTTATAAAAAGAATTAAAAAGAAATAGAAAGTATTTTTGACAGAGTGTAAAGAGTGATGTTTTAACAAATATTTTTAAAAAAATTAAATAAAAGACTTGTATTTTTTTATTTTTTTATCTTACAATAAATCTAATAATTTATTTCTAATATCAAAAATGTTAAAAATTTCTAAAAAAATAACAGAAAGAAGGTTCTATTATTATGAAAAAGAAATTATTTTTTTGTTTTATTATCAGGTAGTATGTTTTTAAATTTTTAATATAGCTGATGCAAAAAGGAAGTACAGAAGTTACTACTTATTCCCAGTATACTACTATTGCGAATGATGGTGGTGGTTCACCATTGGAACCAACTATTAATTGGTAATTATTAGGAATTTTTATATGTTTAATTATTCTCCTAAAGAAGAAGAAATTTTAATTGATTTATATAATTTGATATTAGATAAAGAGGTTGGAATAAAAGAGAGAATTGTATAAGAAAGCTATTTTGTTAATTGAAAAAGAAAATGAATATTATGAAGCAGTTTTATTTCAATTAGCACCTGCTTTAGCTTATTTAGCACGACAAAAAAAGTATTTCTAGTAATGGTGGTATTTTTATGACTAAAAATTAGTAGATTTACTAATAATTCTATAGGATTTTATTTATTTGATTCTATATTAAAAAAATAATTTGTAAAATCAAAGAAAACAGTGTAAAAATATGTATATAAAGCAATTAGTTAGTATGTTGCATAGAGTAAAGACCTAAGGACTCCATTCATTAGGGTTTTTTTAGAGTCTCCAAAAATTTAGGACTGATGAGAAGGGTCATGAGCTTAAAGCTCATGATTCCTTTTTATGCAGAAAAAGTTGCTAGTGTAAGTTTATAAAGATATAATTAAAGGATACATAGTAATTTGGAGGAAAAACATGAAATTAGGAATTATTGGTTCTGGAATGATAGTGAAAGATTTCTTATCTTTTGCTCATGAACTTCCAGAAATTAAATTAGAAGCTATAGCAGCTAGAAATATTGAAAAATTTAAAAGAATTACAAAAACAAATATAATATTAAAGAAATATATACTGATATTGATCTTTTGTCTTGAAAAATAAAGAAGTAGATACAATTTATGTTGCAGTTCCAAATAATTTACATTATACAGTTGCTAAGAAGGCTCTAGAAGCTGGTAAAAAAATGTTATTTGCGAAAAAAACCTTTTACGTTAAAGTATGATGAAGCTGTAGAATTGTTTGAAATTGCTGAAGCTAGAGGATTAATTTTAATAGAAGCAATAACAAATCAATATCAAAAAAATTATCTTGATATAAAAAGATAATATTGATAACATAGGAGAAATACGACTTGTTGAGTGTAATTTTTTTCTCAACTTTCTTCAAGATACGAAGCATTTAAAAAAATGGAGTAATAGCTCCAGTTTTTGATAAGAACAAAGGTGGAGGAGTACTTGGTGATTTAAATATCTATAATATTCATTTTGTCGTTGGATTGTTTGGTAAACCTGGTAAAAGTACATTATGCACCTAATATAGTGAATGATGTTGATACTTCAGGTATTCTTCTATTAGAATATGATAACTTTAAAGTAGTGTGCATTGCAGCTAAAGATACTTTTTAATAATAGTTATGTAAATATTCAAGGAGATCGAGGTATAATTAAAGTTATTGGTCCTACAAATGAAGTTCCTAATTACAGTATTCAAACAAAAGATAACTTTATAGATGAAAAATAAAAAAATATTCATTCACACAGAATGTTTGCTGAGTTTAAAAAAAGTTCGTTGAAGTTATAAATAATAAAGATTTTTAAATTCATGAATAATCAAAAAAAGAACATACTTTAAATGTTATGTATATTTATGAAAAAAAGCGAAAAAAATTTATAGAAAATTAAAAAAAGGAGAAAATCACATGAAAAAATTTTTTTAGTAAACCATTTTGGAACAGAGGAACAACCTATAGAGGAAGGAAGATACAGACTATTTTGGACTGCGGTGTGTCCGTATGCACATAGAGCAGTTATAGCAAGAGAGATACTAGGATTAGATGATGCTATTAGTTTAGGAACATTGGATTATCGTCGTGGAGAAGAAGGATGGCAATTTAGCTTAGATAAAAGATGGTCTCAGATCCAGTTTTAAAACAATCAAAAAAATTAAAGATGTGTACTTAAATAGTGATTCAGATTATGAAGGACCATATTCAGTACCAGTGCTTGTTGATGTAACTACAGGAAAAGTAGTTAGAAAAAGAATCTGCTGAGTTACTTCATGAATTCGCGACAGTATTTAGTAAACTACATAAGAAAGACGGAATAGATTTATATCCTGAATATCTTGCTGATCAAATTGATGAGTGGAATGAAAAAAATTAGCTGTAGCTATTAATGATGGTGTATATGGAATGGGATTTGCTGAAAGCCAAGAAAAAAATATGATGAGGCATTCGATAGATTCTTCGATATGATGGATGTATTTGAGAAACGTTTATCAAATCAAAGATACTTCCATGGTAATACAATAACAGAAACAGATATTCGTTTCTATACTACTATGATTCGTTTTGATGTCGTTTATTATGGATTATATTCTGCGAATAAAAAAAGAGAATTGAGGAATATCCTAACATTTTTCAACTACTTAAAAGATTTATATCAAAACACCAGGATTCGGATCACAACAGACTTTGAAGCAATTAAGGTTGGGTATTACGTATCAGCAGGTAAAACTATTGTACCAAAAAGGACCAGAAGTAGATAAGTGGAATCAAAGTCACGATAGAGCTAGATTCGAATAAAAAGTTTTTATGAAAATAATTGATGTAGAAGAATATAACTTCAAAAAAAGAAAAAAACTTTTTACAGTATGGATTTAAGGAAGAAGCGGAAAAAAACTAATATATAGAAAAAGAAATTTTTAGACAGTAGTTTTTTTAATAGAAATAGTATTTGTTAATAGTCAACTTTTTGATAGAAGTTTATGATTTAGAATTTGATGAGATTTATTCGTTGTATAGTGTAGATAGTGCTGTAGGGTGAAACGGTACAAAAATATCAGAGAACATGTAGAGAAACTACTAAGTTCAATATTAGGATTAGCTGATGAATCAGGAAAAAAATAAGTTCAGAAATCATCGACTATTGTAATAATAAATACGGTGAAAAATCATGTTAGTCCTTTTTAAAAAAACATCCCGATATATTGGCATTTGTAAATGAAAAAAATAAATGGTATGCCTTGTTTCTGGATGTAGACTATAGTAAATTGAATAAAAAAATACCGATATTACAACTAAAGTGAAAATTTTAAATGTAAAATATCCTACGGATAACATTTTTAGATATTATCGATAATAAAAAAATATTTTTCCCAGCATACCATATGAATAAAAAAAGCATTGGATTAGTATAGTGTTAGATAAAAAAATATCAAATTGGAGACAATAAAAAGAATTAATTGATATAAGCTATTCTTTTAGTTAAATAAAAAAACAGGAACAACTAAAAATCAATTTGTAAAAAAATTATGATTTAGAGTTGTTCCTTTTTCTATTTATTGTATGCAATTATCAAGAATATTATTTGGAAAAATGATAGAAATAATAAAGAAAAAAATCCAATATAAATCCCTAACGCACTAGCTATGATATACAATATAATATTTATAATTATTAAATAATTTTTTTCGCGAATTTTATTAATGAGATAACAATATTAAAAAAATAACAGCTATTAAGAGCATAAAGTAGTGTGGTATTAGAAATGCAAGTAGTAATCCTAAACTAGCGCCATCACTAGGACTGTTAGAATGATTAATTTTTGATATTGTATAAGCAAAAGTATATTACTGTTAGTACAATGTAAAATATTGATGAAAGTAATGATAATAATATAGCGAGTTTTCTTGTTATCTAAAGCCATCCTTCCTCAGTAGATTTTTTTACAGCTTCAGTTCTGTTTTTACAGCTTAATTTAGTTAGGATATTAGAAATATAATTCCTGATAGTTCCTTCCGATAAAAAAATAGTTCATTAGCAATTTCTTTATTTGATAATCCTTCTTTAATTTTTTTATAAGAATAATTTTTTTCTTGGTTTGTTAGAGGATTATGACTATTAAAGATATTCTCCATTAGTTCTGGCGAGTATTCTTTGTGTCCTGCTAAGACGTTATTAATAGTTTTCATAAGCTCATCGATTGAACGATCTTTTTAAGACGTAGGCATCTACGTTATTTTTTTATGGCGCGTTCAAAAATATCCCATACGTTTAAAAGTTGTCACAATAACAACTTTACAATGTATGTTATTGCTACGAATATATTCTAGTACGTCTAGTCCTGTTGCTTCAGGCATTTCTACATCAAGTATAGCTACATCTATATCATTAGTAGAAATTAAATTTATTGCTTCTTTTCCATCTTTAGCTTGAAGTACACTCTCAACGCTATCTTCCATTGATAATAATGTTGACATTGCATCTCGTAACATACTTTGATCTTCAGCGATAAGTAATTTCATATTGTCCTCCTGTTGTTATTTATTGATTGTTACTTCGATAGTTGTGGGAGATTTTTTTTGATATTATGTTTATTACTCCATTAACTAGTTTAATTCTTTCTCTTATAGATGAAAGTTCCGTTCCGTTAATATTTTTCAAAACCATTACCGTTATCAGAGATAATAACAGTGTAGTTGTTATTAGATTCATTTATTTCAATATTGCATTTATTAGCATTACTATGTTTAATGACATTATTCGTTAATTCTTTTTAGTACCATTGTAATAGTCCATTCAACAAGCTGAGATGGTAGCGTAGTTATATTATTCTCGATACCTAATGAAATATCAGCCATTGTCATAATATCAGAAATGACTTTTAATTCTTCATTAATACTTCTATATTTAAGCTTATTAATTATAGATCGTGTTTCTGTCATTGAAGCACTACTAATTTCACTGATTTCTTTAAGTTCTTTTTCTGGCTGCTTCAATATTATTTTTTTCTAAATATTTTTCAGCTAGTTCTGCTTTTTAATTTTAGCATTACAAAAGTATGACCAATACTATCATGTAAATCACGTCCGATTCTATTTCTTTCATTTTCAGCAAGAAGCAGATTAATATGTTCATTGTGTTTTAAACGCTCATTTTTTTAGTTTATTTCTTTCATAGCCATATTTTTTTGGGTAAAAATAAGTTATGATACATATGAAAGAAAAAAATAAATAGGATTATTCTATCTGCAATATTCATTTTGGGATTAGCAATCATATATAATGTTAGGGCATTTATTGTTATGAAAAAAACTAATTGTTCTGTATGTAAAAATACTTATCATGAAAATGCCAAACAAGTAGATTACTTAAATAAAAAAACTAAATAGAATGTTCGTTGGATATAAAAAACAATGGTCATGTAACTGATATAAGCAATTAAATAAAACCATTCTATAAAAAAACAAGAACTCTATTTTTTTGTATATAACATTCCTATATATGAAGCGATGGCGAGAATAGTTAAGGGTAATGTATATTTTGGATAACTTCCACTAATAACATATACAAGTGGGAATATAAAAAAATACCAAAGATAGATAAAACCCATAATTTCCCTTTAATAAATTTAGTAATTTTTTTATACATTTCAGCCTCCTTATTCTTTAATAATACCATAATAATATAAGAGTGTGAATAATATATCCGCACTCTTATGTTATTATTTTGATTCTCTTCTGTTTTTTTATTACTAATGTAGCAATTATACATACTACAGAATAAGCTAGAAGTATAGCCAAAGCTTTATAAGAGAAAAATATCTTCTTTAATATATTTATTAACGAACTCTAATAGGTAATAGGTTGGTGTCAGTTTAGATATATTTTGCAACCATTCTGGGAAAAGATAAACAGGCCACCAAAGTCCACCTAACATAGCAAGTCCAAGGTATAATATATTGGCAAGAAGTGATAATTTTTCTTCTGATTTAATAAGGGATAGAAGTAATCCTATACCCAAAAAATGTAATACTTCCAATAAGCATTAGAACACCAGACATAATCCATTCACGAGCTGTCATATTAACGTCTCTAAAGATATGACCAACAGCAAATACAACAACTATTGATATAATAAACGTAATTATTAAACGAATAATGCGCGCAAGGTAATATTCCGATATTTTTACGGGAGAATTATTCAATATATGTAGATAGTTATTTTTCTCATCTTCTTTTATAGAAATAGGAAGAGAAAATAAAGCGAAGCTTATACTACTGAATGCAGTCATTGAAATAAGCATATCTTTTACTACACGTACCTTTGTTTCGGGATCATCGAATTGCTGCATTCCAGAAAATAGTATAAAAGAAGATAACTGGAAAAACCTAATCCCATAATAAAAATTAGTTAAGTTTCTTTTTATGAATATAAATTCTATTTTTTTAGTAAGTTATCAAGATTTTTTTCATTATTTATTTCCTCCATTATCTTTTGTAGTTACAAAAAAATACTATCTAATAAAGTTCTGTTTTTGAATTTCAATTTCTTTAAATGTGCAACCAGCTTGCTGTAATATGTTCCATATTTCATCTGGTTTCTTTGTTAAGAAATTAATATTATCTGTTTTTTTATTTCTAAATTATTTATAATATCATTATCTTTCAATAAATCTAGATATTTTATAGGTAGTGTGAAGTATTTTTTTCTATTTCTTCAGCACGCATAGCATGTGGAGTAGTATCGCGAACTAGTTTTTCCTTTATTTAGAACTAAGATTCTATCTGCGGTATGTTCTACTTCTTCAATGTAGTGTGATGAATAAATAATAGTTAAACCTTTATTTTTTTAAGTTATTCACAATTTCCCAAAAATCTGATACGTGTTGATGTATCCATTCCAGCTGTTGGCTCATCTAAGAAAAATTAATTTTGGTCGTCCTATTAATGTTATAATAAAAGATAATAATCTTTTTGGCCTCCAGATAATTTAGAAGCGAAATTATCTTTTTGAGACTCATCAAAAGCTTAGCAGTGCATCGATTTCTTCATTTGTTAATGGATTCTTATATAATTTCTGTATAAAAATCTAGTAGTTCTTTTTACTTTTTTTAGTTTTTCAGGAACAACATTTTCCTGAGAAAGTATGTTAAGAAATTCTTTTAGTTTTTTTGGTTGCCTGGATTTAGAGAATTAATTTTTTTATTGAACCTGAGTTGATAAATTTATTTCCTAATAGACAGTTCATTAGCGTAGTCTTACCAGCCCCATTAGGTCCGATTAAAGCAATGCATTCACCAGAATTTACGTTAAAAGAAATATCATCTAAGATATTTTTTTCCCTTAATTATTTTTTTGTTATGTTTTTTTACTTTTTATAATATTATTTAATGACATTTAGATCACCTCTCCTTTGATAATTAAATTATATCAAAGGAGAAGAGTGTCTTTTAGTAGGTAATGTCATAAAGTAATATGACAAATGTCATAAAAAAATAGACTTAAAATATCGATTCATTTGAAATCGAGAATTTCAAGTCAGAATATATAGTTATTTCATGTCTTTTTATTTCAATAATAGTTGAATCAGTATTTCTAAGAATATTTTTTTAACTACTGACTCTGCAACTTTTTTTCAACAGGTAGAGGATACACATTTTTTTGAAAAAAATCTTACACCTAATTTTTGAAAAAGAATTTAATCGGTAATATATTGAAATAAGAGGTAAGTCTATCTTTTACCATACATAAGACCTGGACGTACTATTAGATAATCTAGTTTTTGAATCTTTTACTAATATTTCTCCAGCAAGTTTGCTTTTCAAAAATATTGTTTGAAGCCACCGTTTGCAGAAAAAGTAGACGAGTTTATTGATGTTGTACTTTTGACATAATTTAATTGTCTGTGCTACACTTTCTGTGTTTAGCTTTTGAATATAGATTTTTTTATTTTTTTAATTGTTCCGATTAAATGAATGGTAATATCGTAGCTTTCTTTAATCATTATATTGTCAAGGTTAAAAAAATATCTCCCTGTATCCATGTTGCTTCATTTTTAGAAATAGAGTGATTTTTGGGTTCTAGATAAGTAACTAACTTTTACTTTGTTTTCTGTGAATTCTTTAATTAATGATTGGCCTACAAAAGCCATTACCGCCGATTAGTAGTATGTTCATATGTACCTCTTATTGAATAATTATTTGTTTTAAATATTAACATAACTTGATTCTCAAGTAAATTTATTTAAACTAATCAATAAAAAGATGATATAATAATATCAATTTAAAAAAAGGAGTGTGATTGAATGAAAGTAGGTTTAGTATTAGAAGGTGGAGCAATGAGAGGACTATTTACAGCCGGTGTCCTTGATGTGTTCTTAGAAAATAATATAGATGTTACAGATATCATTGGAGTTTCTGCAGGAACACTATTTGGAGTGAATTATGTTTCTAAGCAACCTAAAAAGAGCACTTCGTTACAATGTTAATTATATAAATGATAAAAGATATATGAGTTTAAAAAAGTTGGATAAAAAAACTGGAAACTTGATTAATAAGGATTTTACATACTATAAAGTTCCTTTTTCAACTTGACATATTTGATAATAAAACGTTTAAAGAATCAAAGACTAGTTTTTTTATGCGACAGTAACTAATATTGAAAAATGGGGAAGCGGAGTTTATAAAGATAACTGACCCTTATAAACAGATGGAAACTTTAAGAGCCACTTCTGCATTACCATTTATTTCAGAAATAATAGAAGTAGGTGGAAAAAAGTATCTAGATGGAGGAATAGCAAATAGTATCCCGATAGACTTCTTTGAAAAAAACAAAATTACGATAAAATAATTGTTATATTAACAAGACCTATCACATATAGAAAGAAAAAAATCAACAAGTATACAATTTAAGTTGTTTTACAAGAAGTATCCGCATCTAATTGAAAAGTTAGAGAATAGATATAAGAATTATAATGAGACGGTTGAAAGGATACTTGAGTTAGAAAGGCAAGGGAAAGTATTTGTCATAAGGCCAAGTGAAGATATTAATGTAAAGAGACTTGAGAAAGATATCGAAAAAAACTAAACCACGTGTATAATTTAGGGATAAAAGATGGAAAAACATATTATAGAAAAATTTAAAAAGAATATATAAATTATAAAGGAGAACAATAAAAATGAGTGAAGAAATTAAAATTAATCCAGAAGAATTCGAAAAAAATCAAAAAGATGAATTAAAAAAAGAATTATCTGATTTAGAATATGCAGTTACTATGGAAAGTGCAACAGAGAGTCCATATACTGGACAGTATTGGGATAGTTTTGAAGAAGGTATATATGTAGATATAACAACAGGTGAACCACTATTTTCTTCGAAAGATAAATTCAAATCTCATTGTGGATGGCCAAGTTTTTTTCTAAACCAATAGAAAAGGAAGTTACTAGATATTACAAAGATAATTCACATTATGTGGAAAGAATAGAAGTAAGAAGTAGGGTAGGAGACGCACACTTAGGGCATGTATTTCCTGATGGTCCTACAGAGTTGGGTGGACTTAGATACTGTATTAATAGTGCATCTATAAGATTTATTAAGAAAGAAGATTTAGAAAAAAGAAGGATATGCAGACTTATTAAGTTTATTCAAATAGTATTTTTTTAGAATAGGTAATTGATAGAAAATATCGATTACCTATTTATTTTATCGTAAAAATAATACTGTTTTTTTGATATATCCATAATGATAACAGCTACATAATTTTTTTACTCAGTTAAATAACAGTTATATAATGAATAAAAAAATATCCTTGAATCAAAAAAATATTAAATTATTGCGTTTTTCATTGCTGTTACTGTAAACTTTTCATTTTTAAAATTGTAATTTTCATAAAATTTTTTTAAATTAATTATCAAGAATGGAAACACCTGTACTAATACTGTAGTTCACAAAATATACACAAATAGAGTGTAAAAAAATTATTGTTTTAATTATGAGTTCTTTGTAAACTATGAGTGTAACAAATAATTAATAATTTTATATAATATAAAAAAATAAAAAAATTAAGGAGTGACTTAATATGACAACAGTTGCAGAAAAAAGCATTCGTTGGTGGAAAAATGGCAAACAGAGGTAGATTTAGTAGACTTTATTACATCTAACTACACTGAGTATAGAGGGGACTCATCTTTCCTTGCTGGACCAACTGAAGCAACTACTAAATTAGTAGAAAAAATTCAATGATTTAATGCGCCAAGAGCGTTTAGCTGGTGGAACATTAGACATGGATACTAGTATTCCTTCAACTATCCTTTCTCACGGACCTGGATATATTGAAAAAGATTTAGAACAAGTTGTTGGGTTGCAAACTGATAAACCACTTAAACGTGCGTTAATGACATTCGGTGGTATTAACATGGCTGTTAACAGCTGTAAAGCATATGGATACGAAGTAGACGAAGAAGTTATTAAAATCTTCACTGACTATCGTAAAACTCACAACCAAGGTGTATTCGATGCATATACTCCAGAGATGCGTTTAGTAAGAAAAATCTGGTGTTATTACAGGACTTCCAGATGCTTATGGACGCGGGCGTATTATCGGGGACTACCGTCGTGTTGCTTTATACGGAGTAGATCAACTTATCGCTTGGAAAAAAGATGATTTAGCTAAAATCGGTGCTGACGGAGTTATGACTGAACACGTTATCCGTGACCGTGAAGAAGTTAGCGAACAAATTCGTGCTTTTAGGTGAATTAAAAAGAAATGGCTAAAAATCTACGGATTTGATATTTCTGAACCAGCTACAAACGCTAAAGAAGCAGTACAATGGTTATACTTCGGTTACTTAGCAGCTATCAAACAACAAAACGGTGCTGCGATGTCTATCGGTAACATTGCTACTTTCTTAGATATCTATATCGAAAGAGATTTACAAGATGGAACAATTAACGAGTCTCAAGCTCAAGAATTAATTGACCACTTAGTATTAAAATTACGTTGCGTTAAATTCGCTCGTACTCCAGACTACAACCAATTATTCTCAGGAGACCCAATCTGGGCAACATTAATCGTAGGGGAAATGTTAGATGCTGAAAGATCATTAGTAACTAAAACTGACTTCCGTTTCATCCATACATTAGATAACATGGGTAACTCTCCAGAGCCAAACTTAACAATTCTTTGGTCAACTAAATTACCAACAGGATTCAAAGAATACTGCTCTGAATCTTCAATTAACCACAGTGCTATCCAATATGAAAGTGATGAATTACTTGCAGACTTCTTAGGAACTTGTGATAAATCTATCGCATGTTGTGTATCTGGTATGACTACTGGTAAAGATATGCAATTCTTCGGAGCTCGTGCTAACTTAGCTAAAGCATTACTTTACACAATCAATGGTGGACGTGATGAGTTATCTGGTCAGCAAGTTGGACCGAAAACTGAATCTCTACGTGGTGTATTAAACTACGATGAAGTTTGGGCTAAATTTGATGTGTTTATGGAATGGTTATGTAAACTATACATCAATACATTAAACGTAATTCACTATATGCACGATAAATATTCTTATGAAAGCTTAGAAATGGCATTACACGATACTAAAGTTAGAAGATTCATGGCTACAGGTATTGCTGGATTCTCAGTAGCAGTAGACAGTTTATCAGCAATTAAATACGCTAAAGTTACTCCAATTGAAGATGAAAAATGGATTAGCTGTAGACTACAAAGTTGAAGGTGAATTCCCAACATTTGGTAACAACGATGACCGTGCAGACGAAATCGCTGTTGAATTACTAAAAAAACATTCATGACTAAACTTAAAAAAACACCCAACTTACCGTGCAGATGAAACTACAACTTCTATCTTAACTATTACATCAAACGTAGTATACGGTAAGAAAAACTGGTAACACTCCAGATGGACGTCGTGCAGGAGAACCATTCTCTCAGGTGCTAACCCAATGAACGGACGTGACCAAAGTGGAGCTCTAGCTTGCTTAAGCTCAGTTGCTAAATTACCATATGAATACAGCCGTGATGGAATCAGTTTAACTGCTGCATTCACACCAAGCTCATTAGGTAAAAACTAAACAAGACCAAATTAAAAAAACTTAACAGCAATGATGGATGGATACTTCAAAAAAAGGTGGTTACCACTTAAATACTAACGTATTCAATAAAGAAACATTACTTAAAGTTATTGAATCTCCAGAAGATTATCCAAACTTCACAATTCGTGTATCAGGATACGCAGTACGTTTAATCAGCTTAACTCCAGAGCAACAACGTGATGTATTAAGCCGTACAATGCACCAATTCATGTAATTAAGCAAATAATTAAAAAGAAGGTGGGGGCGAAAGGCCTCCACTTTTTTTAGATTAATATAATTATATTTTCAGAATACGATATTAATAACTATAGAATAGCAAAAGGAGGAAATCGCATATGGAAATGGAAAAAGTAGAAGGAATAGCTATAGAAGAAAAAAAAGAATTGACAGCGAATGTACATTCAGTTGAATCATTTGGTAATGTCGATGGACCAGGGATTAGATATGTGGTATTCTTTCAAGGTTGTATGCTAAGATGCAAATATTGCCATAATCCAGATACATGGAAAAATGCATAATCCTGATGCTAAAAGTTATGACAGTAGATCAATTAACGAAAGAAATAGTGAAGTATCGTGAATTTTTTTGAAGCAAGTGATGGTGGAGGAGTTACAGTAAGTGGTGGAGAATCGCTACTGCAAATTGATTTCATTTTAGAGCTTTTTAGAAAAATTAAAGGAATTAGGAATCAATACTTGCGTTGATACTTGTGGTGGTTTTTTTATGTTAATGCACCAAGTATGAATAAAAAAAGTACTAGAATTAATCTCATTAACTGATTTATTCTTAGTCGATATAAAACATATAGACGATGAGCAACATTTGCGTTTAACAAAACGAACAAATAAAAAAATATTATTCAATTTACTAACTTTTTTTAAGTGATAATGGTGCAAAAAAATGTGGATAAGACATGTACTTGTACCGAAATGGACTGATGATGATTATTATCTACAAAAAAACTTCGTGAGTATATCGATACATTAAATGGTGTAGAGCGTGTTGAAGTCCTACCTTATCATGATATGGCGAAATTCAAATATAAAGAATTAGGAATAGAATATGAATTGAATGATATTAATCCGCCGACAAAAAGATCGTATAAAAAAATGCTATCGAAATCTTAGGTGCAAGATATGATATAAGTTAAATAATTAAAAAGTGGGTAATTAGAAGGCGTATCGTTTAGAAATGACTTTTTGAATTACTCATTTTTTTATAAAAAAATATGACTATAAGTACGAGTTCTTATAGTCATATTTGTATTGCTGTTATTATTGAGCTGCAGCAGTACCTTCTAGCATAGATTTAATATATGCTTCAACATCACTGTTGCTTGATTTTACATTGTACTCTTCAAATAATTTTTTTAAGAGCTTTACTAACGATTGTAGTATCTTTCTTAACAGCTTCTTCAGCAGCTTTTTTTCAGCTAATGCTGGTTTTAATTCATCGAATGATGAATCTTTTTCATCTAATACTTTAATGATGTGGTATCCAAAATGAAGTTTTTTTACAACATCAGAAGTTTTGTCTTTACTTAATACATAAGCTGCATCTTTAAATTCTTTAACAAATGAGTTATCTTCTTTAGAAGACCAACCTAAATCTCCACCGTTTGAAGCATTTGCAGTATCATTTGAGTTTTCTTTTTGCTAGAGTTGCGAAATCCCCACCATCTTTAAGTTTTTTTAAGAACGTCTTCTGCTTTTTTTCTTAGCTTCTTCGTCACTTAATCCGTTTTGGATTTGATTCACTTTTAACACTTACAAGTATGTGTGCTAGGTGATATTGGTGTTTATTTTTTTCGTAGCTTTCTTTTAAGTTTATCATCATTTGTACCAGCGTAATCGTTGATTAATAATGTTTGAGCAGCTTTTAACTTTTAATCCATCTTTATATTTATCAAGTGTAAATCCTTGTTGTTTTTAAAAAGTTGTTCGAATTTATCTTTACCACCGTATTGTTCTTGAGCTTTTTGAAGTTGCTCATCGATTGATTTTTGATCGATTTTATTTTTTTATATTTGTCTAAAAAGTACTTTTTGAATCATCATACTTGTAGCTGTTTTTAGAAAGTTGGCTAGCACCAATGCTTTCCACGATATCTTTTTTTCAGTTACGTCTCCTGCTTTACTAGAGATATATTTTTGTTCCCCAGTAGAGCACCCTGCTAAACCTATAACAGAAATACTTAATGCTATAGGTAAAAATAGCTTTTTTTAAACTTTTTCATTAAAAATTTGTCCTCCTATGTATTATACATATGTATTAATATATCATATTTTTTTAATATAAAAACAACTAAAGAATCGGTGATATCAGTCTTGCGAACGCTTCTTTAATTTTTTTATTAGTAAACTTCTTTGTTGATACTTAGAAAAATGATATCAGGGTAGATTTTTTTCTATATCATTTAAGAATATGTTTCTAAACTCTTTTGTGGTTTTATCGTCATACATAAATGCATTTAGTTCAAAGTTAAGTTTGAAACTTCTATAATCGAAGTTTGCACTACCTAGACTAGATACTTCATCGTCGATAATAATCATTTTTAGTATGAATAAATCCATTTTCGTAGATATAAGTTTTTCGCACCTAATTCTGCAAGCTCACCAATAAATGAGTATGTAGCCCAATAAACGAAAAATGTGGTCAGGTTTATTAGGTACCATAATTCTAACATCAATTCCAGATAATATTGCCATCTTTTAATGCATCCATAACACTCTCATCGGGGATGAAGTAGGGTGATTGAATATAGATGTATTTTTTTGCTCTTGAAATCATATATAGATAACTATATTTGATTTTTTTGAAGCTTATTATCAGGACCACTAGAAACTAATTGAATAGGAAGATAGTTATCCACTGCTGTAGCAACGTGCTCAGCTGTTAATTTAAGTTGATCAGTTTTTTTAGTTGTCTGTGAATTCCAATCATCTATAAAACGATATTCTAAAGCACCTACCGCTTCTCCTTCGATTCTAAGGTGAGTATCTCGCCAATAACCAAATTTCTTATCTAATCCTAAGTATTCATCACCAACATTGAATCCACCTGTATAACCGATATTACCATCGATTGTAACTATTTTTGCGGTGGTTTCTATAGTTCATACGGAAATTAATAAGTGGAAACTTAGATTTGAAGAATCTTTTTATTTTTAGCGTTGTTTTTTTAGTTAGTTGCCTCAATGAAGAAATACTCAGTTTTCTTGAACCAATATCATCATAAAGAATGTATACGTCGACACCTTCTAAAAAGTTTTTTTGTTCTAAGAGACTGAAAAAGCTGTTTTTCCAATACCATCCTTCTTTAAAATATAATACTGTATATGTATATAACTTTTTGGCATTTCTTATGTCCTCAAAAAAAGTAATCTAAATTTTTTTCTTTTCCATCTGTAATAATTTTTTTATTTTATTGTTTTTTTAGACAAGAACGATTTATCAGTTTCAAAAATTTAGTTCGATTAAATTCCTATGTTTATGAATTACATGTTCATTTATTGTAATTTCATAAGGGACAGTTCTTTTTTTAATAAGTTTTGTTGATATCTTACTTTTTTTCATCGTCTGAACAAGGGAAGATTTTCTCTCTATATATAGGTCTCACCGAATATTAAGTATAAAATAAAAACCTAGATAGGGTATTAAAAAAATAATACTAAAAATCCAAGCCCAAGATGATGTTGTTGTCTGATATTCTAAAAAAATACTATTGAGAATGCCAATAAAGTATTAATAATTAAGAAAAATTGTTAGCACAATATCAAAATTTATATCATTAAAAAAATAGACGTTATATAATAAAAAAATACTAGAAATATTAATATTTGATAATTGTAAATTTATATGATTCATAATATAACACTCCTAACTTAATAGTACCTTAAAAACATAATAAATGTCTATTAATAATATTTACATAATCGGTAGACTTTCTGAAACGTTTAGAATCAAATTAGCACTAAAAATAAAAAAATAGATTATTTTTAGTCATATATTAAACTCTAAACGCATAAAAATAATTTATTAATTTTTTTGTGTTATGAGTTGAATTTTTATGAATTTATATTATAATGGAATAGAGAACAAAAAAAGGAGAATGTTATGCCTAATAATATTTTTAGAAGAATTAAAAAAACAAAATTTGAAGATTTTTGCAAGCGAGTTAGAAAAATATTGAACCTGAAAAAAAGTTGATTTAACTCAAATTGACAGATTAATTGCATTAGTAGAAGAATTAGATAACGAAATTAAAACTATAAAAATAATAGTAGAATTGGATAAGCTGAAGTGGGAGTGTTTTGCTTTTACTCAGCTTATCTTTATGAATGAGGACACAATGAAAAAAATAAAAAAACAAAAAAAGATTAAACGTCTTACTTACAATAAAAAAATTGGTATCAATGGTGAGGGGATAGGATATTATAAAAAGAAAATTACTTTTTGTAAAAGGTGCTTTACCTGATGAGGTGATTGTTTGTGAAATAGTTGAGGAAACGCCAAAAATACATTATTGGGAAACTTGTTAAAGTAAAAAGAACCAAGTCCACACAGAGTTGAAATTAAACGCGAGTATGCTGAAAGTGGAGCATACGGTTTAGCTCATGTTAGCTATGAAAAACAATTAGAATATAAACGCACAATTTTATTAGATGCATTTGATAAGTATTATAGACTACCAAAAACCTGATAAATTAGTTCTAAAAAAACATTAGCGAGTCCCGTAACAGAGGGGTATCGTAATAAAAACCAATTTCCACTAGCTGTTAGAAATGGACGAGTTATTGCTGGTCTATATAAAAGAAGGTTCTAATGATTTGGTTGAAATTAATGAAGATTTAGCATTACATGAGAATGGTAATAAAAATAACAAACTTAGCTAAGAAATTACTAGGAAAAATATAAAGTAGAGATTTCTACAAACAAAAAAAGAATTACGGTGTTAAATATATTGCTACAAGAACTTCATTCTATAATGGAGATGTTCAAGTAACATTTGTAGCGAATACTGATAAGATTAAAAAAACATGGATAAGGTCGTTAATGAACTTAAACGTGAAAGAATTGTTAAAAGTATCATACTAAATATCACTAATGATAAAAGATCACCTAGTAATGGGAACAGAGAGTGTTACATTATATGGTTCAGATTATATCGTTGAAAAAAATTGGAGATATTAAGTACGAACTTTCAGCTAAATCATTCTTCCAATTAAATCCACCAGCAACTAAAAAAACTTTATGATAAAGTAGTTGAATTTGCTTCACTGAAAGAAACAGATGTTGTATTAGATGCATTCTGTGGAGTTGGAACAATTGGGCAATATGTTAGCCGTAACTGTAAAGAGGTATATGGCGTTGATATTATTCCAGCTGCGATTGAAGACGCTAATGATAATGTTAAACTAAACAACTTAACAAACTGTACTTATGTTGCAGGAGATGCCAATAAAAATAGTTCCACGTTGGAAGAAAAAAAGGAATCAACTTTGATGTTGCAATAGTAGACCCACCTCGTGTAGGTCTTGGACCGCTAGCTAAGAACTTATTAGCTGTTGATGCTAAGAAGATTGTCTATGTAAGTTGTAATCCATCTACATTAGCACGTGACTTAAAAGTTTTAACAAGAAAATATAAAATTAGACGTATTCAACCAGTAGACATGTTCCCAGGAACAGCAGCGGTTGAAGCAGTAGTAGAATTAGTTAGAAAAATAATTTCTAGGGGAAATTAAAATGGATAGTTTTGAACAATTGAAACAAGAAATAATGGCTGATAGTGATAATAAGAAATATACTGATGAAGGAATAGAACCGTTATTTTCTACGCCAAGCACAGCTAAAATATTAATCATAGGTCAAGCTCCTGGTATTAAAGCTCAAGAAAGTAAGATTTTCTTCAATGATAAAAAGTGGGGTTAAACTTCGTGAGTGGATGGGAATAGATGATGAAATATTTTATAAATCTGGTTTTAATAGGTGTAGTTCCAATGGATTTCTATTATCCAGGTAAAGGTAAGAGTGGGGATTTACCACCTCGAAAAAAACTTTGCCCAAAAATGGCATTCAAAAAGTTTTAGAACTCATGCCTAATTTAGAGCTTATTGTTCTCGTGGGAAAAATATGCACAAGATTATTACTTGGGAAATGATAAAAAAACAGAATCTAACGGAAACTGTATGTAATTATAAACAGTACTTGCCACGCTATTTTTCCAATTGTTCACCCTTCACCATTGAATTTCCGTTGGCATAATAAAAAAATCCATGGTTTATTGAAGAAGTAGTGCCAGAATTACAAAAAAAGGGTGAAGGAAATACTAGAAAGACAACTTTGAAAAGAGTTGTTTTTTTAGTTACTGCAGAATTTTTAGTTGCCAAATATGTAACATTTGGGGAAATATTTAATGATATTAGTACAAAAATAATACAATTTTGTAATCTTTCTAAATGAATACTTCTTTTTATTATATAATAATCTTAAAAAAATATTATTATTACTATCTAGGAGAAAATGTATGGAGAAAAAAACAATATTATTCTATAAGAAAGCATAAAAAAAGGAGCGGTGTCAGTATTACTTTTTCACAGCTTTATTTGCAGTTGTGGGTGCTGGAGATAATAATGAGGTAAAAGCAGCAGAGAAAGATCCAGTGGCAACGGCAATTAAAGATGTAGTTGTAGATAAGGTAAAAGAGACAGCGACAGATTATGCCAAAAGATAAATTAGGAATTGTTGAAAAAGAAGAAAAAAACCAGATGCTGAAAAAAATATTTTTAGAAAAAAAGTTGTAGAAGCAAATAAAGAAGGTTTAATAGAATCAGGTGATAAAATTAAAGATAGATTAATTGATAAACAAAAAAATAATGAACTGAATAAAAAAAGAACATTGTAAAAAAATGCTCCTGGTGGAGTATTGGTTGGTGGAATTAAGGCTACTACAGGGGTTCTGATAAAAGAAGGATCTGATAAATTAAAAAGAAAGTGTTGATACAGGTGATGTTAATGGTGATGTTTTAACAAAAAAACAGCTATTGATGTGGCAAATAAATTTGTTGGTGGTACAATGGATGAATCGTTAGGAGAAATTCAAGATAAATCTTTAGATAAGGGATTGAAAAAAAGCATTTTCTGAAAAAAATGAAAATATTGAAAAAAAGTGCATCATCAAATCTTTCAGAAGTTGGAGATAATGCAGTAGAAGCACTTATAGAAAATTATACAGATGCATTCAAGGATGGAGCAATTAAAGCGTTATCTAAGTTGGATCCGTTAAAGGGAGACAAAAAAATAAAAAAATTATATGGACTGAAGAAGAAATAAATAAAAAAATAAATATTATAGAGATTATTTTAAGGGATTAGATAAAAAAATAAAGAGACTCTTGGTGAAATTGTTGAAAAAAAGCAGAAGGAAGTTCAGCAGTTTCAGGGCTAACAGGTGTTGCACTTAATGCATATACTGATATAACTACTAGTTTAGGTAAGAGTACTATTGTTGCAATTGACCAAGGATTTAATTACATGTTTGATATGGTTAATAAATCAAGAATTGAAGCTCAAAAATAATAATAGGGATTTAATAACTGATGAAAAAAAGAAAAATCTAAGTTAGAAATAGAAAATGAAAAAAAGTATTTTCTAAGAAACCAATAAAAAGCTTGGGAGCATGGCTCTAAGGAAGGTCTGGTTTTTGAAATTGAAAAAAGAACTGGGTGATTTTAAAGAAGTTCAAGTTAATGGAGTTCCATTAGATTCATCTAATTATAATCTAAGTAAGGGAAGTACAATTGTAAATCTTAAACCAGAATACCTTGATAAATTACATGAAGGTAGATATACTTTGGGTGCAATCTTCAAGAAAAAAATGGTGGAGATGACTATGTAACTACTACTTTTGATATCAAGAGAAAAAGGTGATACTAATAAAAATCTCTGAAAAAAAGATGGAATATATATAGTACAAGATTTAAAAAGATTTAACAGAAAAACAACAAAACTGATATTACAGATACAGAAGTTAAAAAAATGAAGTGAGTCTAGTTATTGATACTTCTTTAAGTATGATTAATGTCTTAGATCAAGTAAAAAGAGATGGCTAAGAAAAACTGTAGAGAGCATACTGAAAAAAATTCAAATACAAAGATTAATCTTGTTGGTTTTTTTCAGGTGGTGCGGGTCTTGTTGTAGAATCGACTAATGATAAACAAAAAGTTATTTGAGGGTATTGATAGCTTAATTCCATTTATTGGTACTAATTTCTATTCTGCGTTAGAAGTGGCTAATGAGAGTTTTATAACTAATGCACCAAATAAATCAATAATATTCATGACAGATGGAATTCCAGGTGCTGGTAAACAAGAAGATGATGACAACTTATTTAATGAGAAAGAACATGGAGAATCAGCACGATATGCTAATGCAGCAGTACATTTGAAAGAAAGCTTTAAAAGGTAAGTACGATATATATCCAATTGGTTTCATAAATTTTGGAGAAGAATATAAAAAAAGAAAAAAGAATTCGTCAAGCGTCTTCTAGAGAAGTTAGCGACTAAAAAAAGTATATATGTCAGATAATATAGATGAATTAAATAAAGTGTTTGAGAATGTATCGAAAGATGTGATTAAAAAAATTTGATTTCGAATTAGGACATAAATTAATTGCTAAAACTCCAGAAAAAAATTAGTATATAAACTTACTGAAACGGTACTTAATCCTAATGAAAGTGATTTGACAAAAAAATTCAGACAGAGTTAAAATTATTGAATCAAGGTAAGGTTATTGCTCCAACTTCAGTTCAAACAATAGATGTAATATCTAAACAAGGTAAAGCTGTATTTGAGTGGTTAATTGAACTTAACAGAAAAGACTTTAAAGAAACTGATAAACTTAATTTTTGAAGTTATTACTAGTACTTCTGAGAAATTAAAAGCAGCTAAGAAAGCATATTTTTAATATAGATAATAAAGTTACTAAGTATGAAGTAGATAGAAGTAAGATAGAAGAAATTATTAAAGATGAGATTGAAAAAAAGGCAAAGTTAACGTTAGGGAAATTTTATTAAAAAGAATTAGAGAATGTAGCAAAAATCTGAACCTACTGAAAGTAAAAAAAGGTGAGTCATTAATTCAACCGGAAAAATCCAAAAATATGAGATTCCAACTGATAAGAATATTGAAGAACCTAAATTGGGTACAACAGCTAAAGAAAAATACACATAAAGAGAATCTGCCACTTAAAAGAAAAATATGGTAACTTTTAAATCTAATGAAAAAGAAAATGTGAAAGTACCAGTATTATTAGATTCAAAAAGAAAAATAAAGTTATTGCTAAAGAAACTAAAACATTACCTAATACAGGTACATCATCACAGTCAACTGTAATAATAGGATTAATTAGTGCAGCAGTTGCATTAAGACTAAGAAAAAAAGCTGAATAATATGTAAAAAAGAGAACTCTGTGTAGTTCTCTTTTTACATATCAATAATTTTAAACCTAGTCTGCTCACCGTAATATATAAGCAGTGAAGCTAGTATTGATTTCAATTGTTCTAAATTATCTGTTTTTTTAAATTAATTTCTGCCTTACCAGAGATTACATTAAAAAGCAGCACCGCTTTTTACAGAGATTATCTCTATATTTTTTTATATTTTGTAGTTTTTTTCTAACAAATTCACTAGCGATAACTGTTGTATCTATGGCTTCATGAGGTTCAGCTCCGTGTCCACCTTTACCGTAGATAGCAACTAAATATGTGTTCATATCTATTGTTCCTCCTTAAGATTTTTTTTATTACATTAGCGGAATCAAAATGCTAGTGTTAAGAATATTGAAGCTGTTTGTTTCATAACCTCTTCTTCAAAAATCAAAAATTTGGATGGTGGTGTGGATACTTAGCGAATGTAGAATTACCGGCACCGATTAAGAAGAATGCTCCTGGGACTTCTTCAACGTAATAAGCAAAAATCTTCACCGATCATTAACGGTTCAATTTCCACTTGTTTAATTTCTGGAAGAATCTTAGAAGTTGCTTTTTTTGTATTTCTACTGTTCCTTTTTTTATGATTTATAAGAGGTGGATAACCTCCGTAATAAATAAATTCTATTCTAGTGCCAGAATATTCGTTTTCTAGGGCTTTGCATAGGTTTTTGAAGTTTAGTCAGCACCATTTTATGAAGTTCTTTATTGAAATGTCTAATAGTTCCAGTGATACTTGCTTCTTTTAACAGAACTTTCAAGTTTTCCCAAAGTGATAACTAGTGTTTCTCTTGGCTTAGAAAAATCGTGAAACTATTTGTTGAGTCATACTAACAAATTCAGCAGCAATAATATTTGCATTTTCCTTAGTGTTGATTATTACTTCGAATCTATCGGCAGCCGCACACAGCTCACTATAACTATATCCTAAAGTTCCAAGTGGAAGTGGCGTCCAAAGATGGGCACCGAATATTGCATCAACACCTTGTAAACAACCAGCATCTATCATAGGTTTTGCTCCACCTGGAGCTTGTTCTTCTCCATATTGGAAAACTGCGACAACATCGTGAGGAAGAGCTTCTTGATGCTCCATTAGAACTTTGCACGTTGCAAGTAATGCTGTAGTGTGTCCATCATGACCACAAGCGTGCATTGCATTAGTGATTGTAGATTTGTAAGGAGTATCCTTTGCATCACTAATAGGTAGAGCGTCAAAGTCTGCTCGAAAAGCGATTGTTTTTTTGAAGAATCTTGTCCTTTAATTCTTGCAACTAGACCATTTAACCCGACGTTTGTTTTTAATATCAGTAATACCAATTTTTTTCTAAATATTCTTTAATGAATCTCGCTGTATTTATTTTCATTAAATGAAACTTCAGGATGCATATGCATATATCGACGAAGTTCAATCATTTCTGGATAAAATTTTTTTCAAGTTCATTTTGTATAATTTTGTTCAATCATAAAAAAACCTCCAGATTACTTTTTTTTTAAATTATAAATACAATTATAGCATAAATATTTTTAATAAATAGAGAATTGTTAAAGAAAATGTTTTCAATTGTTTTTATTTTTTTGATATAATATGAGTTAAATAGACACTAGTAAAAACTCAATTCGGAGGTGGGAGCATGGATACATTAGATTAATAGAGAGATTTTATTAAAAAAAGGAGTTAATGTATGCAAATATTAAATATTAAAAAACATAGAGTTTGAGAAACAAGGGAAGATATTATTTAAAAATAGAAAAAAATTGAGTATAAATACTGGTGATATTATTGGTTTAATAGGGAAAAAAATGGTTCAGGGAAAGACAACTCTGTTAAAATATATAGATGACTCTCTTAAAGATGAAAAATAACATTTCATCGGAGTTTTTTTAGAATTTGGAGAAAAATTCTCTTCTTAAAAAAAGTGGAGGAGAAGTTGTTGTAAACAAGATTAGAGGTAGTTTATTATCAAATGTTGAAATATATTTACTAGATGAACCATCAACATACTTAGATTATAATAATGCTAGCAAAATAGCTAATCTTATAAAAAAGAACTCCAGCGACTTTTTTTGTATAGCAAGTCATGATAGAAATTTTTCTAAATAATGTTTGTACAAAGTTATGGATAATTGAAAAATAATACTGTGAGAGAATTTAATGGGAATTATCATGAGTACAAGTTTCAAGAAGAAATTGAAACTACTGAGTATGAAAGCTGAACTACAAAAAGTACAATAAAGAGACTAAGAAGATAAAGAAAAAGCATCCAAGAGATGAAGGAGGAACAGGGGAAAAAAATCTGGAAAGCCAAAGAACATGAGTGGATCAGATTATAGAATTATAGGAGTAAAAAAACAAAAATCTCACAAAAATCAAAAAGAGATTACAGAAGAAAAATATCAAGACAAGAAGATAAGTTACAGGCTAATATTAAACCTAAGCCGTTAAAAGATAAATATGATATTGAATTCCTAGAAATATTTAAAGAAAGCCATAAGAAGAGTTTTTTTGTATTGGAGAAAAAGCTGTGAAATAGATGGGAAATTTCTTTGGACATCACCTGGTTTTTACGTTTACCAGTGGAGATAAGATTTTAATTAAAGGAAAAAAATGGTTCTGGGAAAAACTACTTTTCTAAAAATATGTAAAAAAAGTCTATTCCTTGTTCTTTGCAAGTAGCGTATTTTTGAACAAAATAACTTCGATATTTTTTTAAAGAAGAAAAAAACATTGTTTGAATTTGTGAAAGAATCTACTACACTAGATGATATGGAACTTAGAAATATACTAGCTTTTACTAAATTTTTAGAGGTGATGATATCAATAAAAAGATAGAAGTCTTAAGCAAGGGGAGAAAGTTAAACTTTATTTCGTAAGTTTACTTTTTTTAGAAAAAAACAGATATACTATTGCTGGATGAGATAACTAACTTTTTAGATGTTGTTGCGATAGAAGCGGTAGAGAAGATATTAAAGAAATATCCTGGCATACTAATTATGGTCAGTCATGATATGGAATTTATCGATAATGTTGCAACGAAGGTTATTAACATCACGAATAAAGAAGTTTTTAAAATTTGAGTAAATTAGAAAGTTAATAATACATTTAGGAGAAAAAAAATTATGATAAAAAAATTGTTATAGCTGCATTCTTAATATTAGGTTTTGTCTCGGCTGCAGTTGCAAGTGCAAGATGGAAAGAAAAGGATAAGGATGAATAAATTTAGTAAATAAGCCGTTGATTAGTTACTAATTAGAATAGTTATTGACAGGACTAATTCAAAAGTACAAAGCAAAGAACATAAATAATCGCCTAAGTCCTTAACAATCGCCTAAAAGTATGCTATAATTAGGCGAAATAAAAAAAGGAGATAGGCGAATGAGAATATTTAATTATGAAAAATTTAGAAAGTAATAAGTGGGATAGTGAGATCATAAATCTTCTTTCACAAATTCATGAACATAGGGGAAAAACAAGAACTTTTTTTGACACGTAAACCTGCTGTTTTAGATAAATTAGTAGAGATTGCTAAAATTCAAAGTGTAGAGGATTCTAATAGAATAGAAGGAATTGTTACTACAGCAGTTAGAATAAAAGAGTTGGTGAATCAAAAAAACAACTCCTAGAAATAGGGATGAGGAAGAAATTCTTGGGTATAGAGATGTATTAAATATAATTCATGAAAGTTATGAGTATATTCCAATTAACAGTAATTATATTTTGCAACTTCATAGACACTTATATAAGTATAGCGAAAAAGGAATTGGTGGTCGATACAAAAACACAAAAAATTCTATTATAGAAAAAGATATAAATGGTAATGTTATTGAAAAGTTTAAGCCTTTATCCCCATATGAAACTCCAGGTGCAATTGAGCAAATCTGCGATGAATTGAACAGGGCGTTTGATAAGAATGAAGTAAATTCATTACTTTTAATTCCGATTTTTATATATGATTTCCTTTGTATTCATCCTTTCAATGATGGTAATGGAAGGATGAGTCGTTTATTGACAACTCTCTTACTTTATAGACAAGGATATGTAATTGGAAAATATATTAGTTTAGAAAGTAAGATAGAAAAAAAGTAAAGACAGTTATTATGTTGCTTTTAGAAAAAAAGTGGGATAGGTTGGCATGAAAAACAGAGAAGATCCTGTACCATTTATAAAAATATATTCTCAGAACGATATTAGCTGCGTATATTGATTTTTGAAGAGAGAGTTGATTATGTAGATGAAAAAGGTTCCTACAATTGAGCTTGTGAGAAATGCAGTTGATAGTAAATTAGGTAAATTTACTAAAAAGCGATATGATGGAATTAGTTCCAAGTGTAGGTAAAGCTACAATTGAAAAATATGCTTAAGCAATTGACTGAGGAAGGATACATTGAAAGACATGGTAGAGGAAGAGCAACTTTCTATGTGAAGAAGTAATAACTCCTTAAAAATAGTGATAACTTGAGGAAAAATACTAAAAATTAAAGGATGAGGACTTGCCTAAGCGGTTAAAAAAAGCAAAGAATATAAGTAATCACCTAAATTTCTAATAATTACCTAAAAGTATGCTATAATTAGGTGAAACATAAAGAATTTGATTCAAAACTTTAAAAATAAAAAAAGTTTATAATAGAACGTATAAATGCACTTATTGATGTCAACTATCTTTTTATAAAGTTTTTTTAAGATTCATAACAGATTTTGCTGGCGTGACTCTAAAAAAATTGTTTTCTCCGAAAATTACGATTTTTGAGTCACTCTTTTATTTGAAATGGAATTTACTTTTTGGAATTAACAGAGATGCTTGCTATCTCCAATAATCCATTATACATTTGACAAATCACTTATTATGGTATATAATATTGATAATTTGAATAACACATCTTTAATGTGATCCAGAGAGGTCAGCAAAGATTTATTAATTGGAAAAACCAAGTTTATTTATGCTGTCCTGCTCAATAGAGTAGGCTATTTTTTTGAGGTGAAGTATGAAAAAAACGAATTCTTTTTCGACGAAACAATGATTTCTAGAATGATTACTAGAATTGCGAATGAAATTATCGAACAAAAATAAATTAGATGATATTGTTTTTAGTAGGTATTCAAACTAGAGGGATTCATATCGCCAAAAAGATTGAAACAAAAAAATCAAAAGAAATTGAAAAATACTAATATTCCAGTAGAAACACTTGATATAAAAATTCTATCGTGATGATTTAGAAAAAAATAAGTGATGAACCTGAAATAAAAAGTTCCACGTTTTAAACTTGATTTGACAAATAAAGTTGTAATTATTGTAGATGATGTTCTTTATACAGGAAGAACTGTAAGAGCAGCGATAGATGCTATAATGGACGCAAGTCGTCCAAAAAGCAATTCGTCTTGCGATTCTTGTAGACAGAGGACATAGAGAACTGCCGATTAGAGCAGATCGTATTGGAAAAAAATATCCCTACTTCAAGAAAAGAAAATGTAAAAAGTTCATTTAAATGAAGTAGATGATGTTGAAGAAATATTATTAATTTAAATATAAAAATCTTTTTAAGGTAGTCCAGAGAGGCTAACAAGGGATTGAATTTAAAGTTTATACTTTATTTGAGTATAGCTATATTTAGGTATAACTATACCCAGATAATAACTTGAATTTAATAGTTGATGAACAGTCATACCTTGTAGCCGAACGGATACAAAGGTATTTTTTTATACAAAATGGAGGAACTACTATGAGAAATATAGTAAAAAAATGTCGGATTTAACAAATGAAGAAGTTTATCAGCTTATAGAAAGAGCTTTAGAGTTGAAAAATGGTAAACAAGTAGAGCCAAGAGAAGACTTATATGTAGCAAACTTATTCTTTGAAAATTCAACTAGAACGAAACATAGTTTTGAGGTAGCTGAGCACAAACATAGATTAAATGTTATAAACTTCGAGGTTTCAACTTCATCAGTAAATAAAGGTGAAACTTTATACGATACTTGCAAAAACACTAGAAATGTTAGGGTGTAACATGTTGGTTATTAGACATGGTCAAGACGCTTACTACAATGAACTGACTAATTTAAATATTCCAATTTTAAGCGGGGGTGATGGTAGTGGAGAACACCCAAGCCAATGTTTACTTGATCTGATGACAATGTATGAGAAGTTTGGAACTTTTGAAAATCTTAATGTAATCATTGCAGGAGACATTAAAAATTCTCGTGTGGCAAGAAGTAATTACAACATGCTTACAAGATTAGGAGCAAGAGTAAGATTTGTTTGTCCTGATATTTTCAAAGACGAGACACTTGGAGAAGTAGTAGACTTTGATAAAGTAGTTGGAGAAGTTGATGTTTGTATGTTGCTAAGAGTTCAACATGAAAGACATGACTCTAAGATGGGACTAAGTAAAGATGAATACCATAATAACTTTGGATTAACTAAAGAGCGCTATGAAAGATTAAAAGAATCTGCAATAGTGATGCATCCAGCACCCGTTAATAGAGATATGGAAATAGCTTCGGAACTAGTTGAAGCACCTAAATCAGTAATCTTTGAACAGATGAAAAAAATGGGATGTTCATGAGACAGGCAATGATAGAAAAAAATAATTAAAGATAATAATTTATAAAGAGGAGAAGCATATGTTACTTTTTAAAAAAACGGTAAAATTTTTAGAAAATGGTGTATTAGTAGAAAGAGATATTTTAGTTGATGATAAAAAAATCGTAAAAATCTCTGAGAATATCGAAGAGAATGGAGCTAAGGTATTGGACTTAGAAGGGAAATTCGTTTCACCAGGATTTATAGATGTTCACGTACACTGGAGAGAACCAGGATTTGAATATAAAGAAAAACATTTACCATGCTTCAAGAGCGGCAGCTCGTGGTGGATTTACTACAGCGATGCCTATGCCAAACTTAAATCCAGTACCAGATAACTATGAGAACCTAAAATTACAACTAGATATTATCGAACGCGATTCAGTAATCAGAGCAATACCATTTGGAGCTATAACAAAAAGGTGAAGAAGGAAAAAGAATATGCTGATTTCGAAGAATTAGCTGAGCATGTGTTTGCCTTTAGTGATGACGGTAGAGGAGTACAGGATGCTAACATGATGTATGAATCTATGATGGTTGCTGCTAAATTAAATAAAGCAATCGTAGCTCACTGTGAAGATAACTCATTAATCCGCGGAGGATGTATGCACTGTGGACGTAGAAGTCGTGAATTAGATTTACCAGGAATCCCTTCAGTATGTGAAAGTGTTCAGATTGCACGTGATGTTCTTTCTAGCTGAAGCAGCAGGCTGTCACTACCATGTTTGTCACGTATCTACTAAAGAATCAGTAAGGGTAGTAAGAGAAGCGAAGGCAGCAGGAATTAAAGTAACTTGTGAAGTATGTCCTCACCACTTAATAAGTGATGAAATGGATATTCCAGAAGATAACGGAATGTGGAAGATGAATCCACCGCTAAGAGCACGTGAAGATAGAAATGCTCTAATCGCTGGTTTATTAGATGGAACAATCGACGTTATAGCAACAGACCACGCTCCACATGCTACTCATGAGAAAGACTTATCGATGAGAAAAGCTGCATTTGGAATTGTTGGAAGTGAAACAGCATTTAGCCAACTTTATACGAAGTTTGTAAAAACTGGAGTATTCTCACTAGACTTACTAGTTAAATTGATGACTGAAAAAAAGTCGCAGATACTTTCGATTTACCATATGGACGTTTAGAAGAAGGTGGTTTTGCAGACTTAGTAGTAATCGACTTAGAAAAATCACTGAAAATTGATCCAGAAAAATTCTTATCTAAAGGTAGAAATACACCGTACGTAGGAGAAGAAATTTATGGAATACCAGTATTAACACTATGTGAAGGTCAAGTTGCATACAAAGATAGCGAAGTATATGAAGTTTAAAAAAATAAAAAAACTTAGAAAGAGAGAACAAAGATGTACAGTTACGATAGACAACTAATTTTTAGAAGATGGAACAGTATATAAAGGATATGGATTTGGTGCTAACAAAGCACTAGCAGGAGAGGTAGTATTTAACACAGGTATGACGGGTTACCAAGAAACACTTTCTGATCCATCATACAATGGACAAATAGTAACATTCACTTATCCATTAATCGGAAACTACGGAATCAACAGAGATGACTTTTGAAACAATTAATCCTAGTATTAAAGGACTTATCGTTAGGGAAGTTTGTAAAAAACCTTCTAACTTTAGAACAGAATACAGTTTAGATGAGGTATTAAAAAGAGCTTAACATTCCAGGGATTTCAGGAATTGATACACGTAGTTTAACAAGAAAAAAATAAGAGAACACGGTACAATCAAAGGAATAATTACTGACCTTTGCATGGATCCGGAAGAACAATTAGAAAAATCTTAGAAAAAAACTGACTTACCAACGAACCAAATTGAACAAGTTTCAACTCAAAAAAAGCTTTCTTATCTTCAGGAAATGGATATAGAGTAGTACTAGTAGACTTCGGTATGAAATCAGGGAATACTTAGAGAATTAAATGAACGTAATTGTGATATCGTTGTAGTTCCTCATAATGTAACAGCTGCAGAAATTTTCAGACTTAACCCAGATGGAATTATGTTAAGTAATGGACCTGGAGATCCAGAAGATGTACCAGAAACAATTGAGATGCTTAAAGAAGTTATGCCGAAAAATACCAGTTTTTTTGGAATTTGTATGGGACACCAACTTATTGCATTAGCATCAGGAGCGAAAAACATACAAACTTAAATTTGGTCACCGTGGAGCTAACCACCCAGTTAAAAAAACCTAATAACTGGAAAAAGTTGATATTACTTCACAAAAACCATGGTTTCAGTGTAGATATCGAATCATTAAAAAGATACAGATTTAGAGCTTACACACTTATCAGTGAATGATAAAAACATGTGAAGGGAGTACGTCATAAAAAAATACCCAGTATTTTTCAGTACAATATCACCCAGAAGCATCACCAGGACCACACGATCCTAACTACTTATTCGATCAGTTTATAGATTATATGAGAGAATTTAAAGAAAACAAATAGGAAATAACCTGAGAAATTATAGAGTATCGATGCAAAAATTAAGGAGAATAAAAATGCCAAAAACGTAATGATATAAAAAAACAATACTAGTAATAGGATCTGGACCAATTACAATAGGTCAAGCAGCAGAGTTTGACTATGCTGGGACTCAAGCGTGTCTATCTTTAAGAGAAGAAGGGTATGAAGTTATCTTAGTCAACTCTAACCCAGCGACAATAATGACTGATAAAGAAATTGCAGATAAAGTTTATATGGAACCTTTAACTCTTGAGTTTGTAAGTAAAATTATCAGAAAAAGAAAGACCTGATGCATTACTTCCAACATTAGGAGGACAAGTGGGGCTTAATCTTGCGGTAGAGCTGCACAAAAGTGGAATCTTAGATAAATACGGAGTTGAATTACTAGGAACGAAATTAAGTTCAATCGAACAAGCAGAGGATAGAGAATTATTCCGTAACCTAATGAATGAACTAAACGAACCAGTTCCAGAATCAGCAATTATTACAAATTTAGACGAAGCTAGGGATTTCGTTGCTGAAATAGGGTTATCCAGTAATCGTTCGTCCTGCCTTCACTATGGGAGGAACAGGTGGTGGTATCTGTTACGATGAGAAAGATTTAGAAGAAATCGTAAGTAGTGGATTACACTATTCACCAGTTACTCAATGTTTATTAGAAAAATCTATCGCAGGATTTAAAGAAATTGAATATGAAGTAATGCGTGACTCTAATGATACAGCGATTGTTGTATGTAACATGGAAAAACATTGACCCTGTTGGGATTCACACGGGAGACTCAGTAGTAGTAGCACCTTCTCAAACATTAACAGACAGAGAGTACCACATGCTACGTAATGTATCATTAAAAATTATTAGAGCTTTAAAAATTGAAGGTGGATGTAACGTACAACTTGCACTTGATCCAAATTCATTCAAATACTATATTATCGAGGTTAACCCAAGGGTATCACGTTCATCAGCTTTAGCATCAAAAGCTACAGGATATCCGATTGCGAAAATTGCAGCGAAAATTGCTGTAGGGATTAACTCTTGATGAAATTATAAACCCAGTTACACAAAAACTCATATGCTTGTTTTGAACCAACACTTGACTACGTAGTAAGTAAAATTCCACGTTTCCCATTTGATAAATTTGAAAATGCGGATAGAAAATTAGGAACACAAATGAAAGCTACTGGTGAAGTAATGGCGATGGGTAGAACTTATGAAGAAAGTTTACTGAAAGCTATCCGTTCATTAGAATACGGTGTGCACCACCTTGGACTACCAAATGGAGATGATTTCACGTTAGAAGAAATTATTGACAAGATTAAACAAGCCGGAGATGAAAGATTATTCTTTATTGGAGAAGCTTTAAGACGTGGACAAAGCACAAAAGATATTCACGATATTACAAAAAAATTGACATGTTCTTCCTAGAGAAAATGCAAAAATATCATTGATATCGAACATGAGTTAAAAAGACAATGTTGGAAATGTAGATTTACTAGAATATGCTAAGAAATACGGATTCTCTGATAAGGTAATTGCGCATAGATGGGGAATGACAGAAGATGATATCTACAACCTTCGTCAAGAAAAACAAAAATAACTCCAGTATTCAAAAATGGTTGATACATGTGCAGCTGAGTTCGTTTCAGAAACTCCATACTTCTACTCAAGTTATGAACAAGAGGAAGAATCAATCGTTAGCGATAAGAAAAAAATTGTTGTACTAGGATCTGGTCCTATCCGAATCGGACAAGGTGTAGAGTTCGACTATGCTACGGTTCATGCAGTAATGGCGATTAAAGATGCAGGTTATGAAGCAATCATTGTTAATAACAACCCAGAAACAGTTTCTACAGACTTTACAATCTCTGATAAACTGTACTTCGAGCCATTAACTGAAGAAGATGTGATGGCGATAATTAATCACGAAAATCCACTAGGAGTTGTAGTGCAATTCGGTGGACAAACAGCGATTAACCTAGCAGCTAAATTAGAAAAAAACATGGTGTGAAAAATTCTAGGTACTGCTTTAGAAGAAATCGATAATGCAGAAGATAGAGATAAATTTGAAGAATTATTACATAAACTAGATATTCCACAACCACTTGGAAAAACTGCATTTGATGTAGAAACAGCAGTTAAAAATGCAGAAGAAATTGGATACCCTGTATTAGTAAGACCATCATACGTACTAGGTGGACGAGCTATGGAAATAGTATATGAAGAATCTGAATTGCGTCGTTACATGAAAAACAGCGGTAAAACTTACACCAGAACACCCAGTACTAACTGACAGATATTTAGTAGGTCGTGAGATAGAAGTAGATGCTATTAGTGATGGAGAAACAGTAATTATTCCAGGTATTATGGAGCACATCGAAAGAGCAGGGGTTCACTCAGGTGACTCAATAGCAGTATATCCACCTCAAACACTGACAGAAGGTGAAAAAAAGCTAAGTTAATAGAATATACAATTAAATTAGCAAAAAGGATTAAATATAGTTGGATTATTAAATATTCAATATGTAATAAGTAAAGGTGAAGTATTCGTACTAGAAGTTAATCCACGAAGCTCAAGAACTGTACCATTCTTAAGTAAAATCACAGGAGTTCCAATGGCGAAACTTGCTGCTGGAGCTATCATTGGAGAAACTCTAAAATCTAAAGGATATGAAACAGGATTATTACCAGAAGCACAGAATGTTTACACTAAAGTACCGGTATTTAGTTTCCAAAAACTAAAAGATGTTGATACTACTCTTGGACCTGAGATGAAATCAACTGGAGAAGTAATGGGAAGTGATAGAACTCTAGAAAAATCACTTTATAAAGGACTTCTTGCAGCAGGAATCAAGGTAAGTGATCAAGGAAATATCTTATTCACAATTAGTGATGATGATAAAGAAGAAGCATTAAATATAGCAAAACGATTCTTCGACTTAGGATACAACTTATTAGCTACAGAAGGAACAGCTAAGTACCTAGATGAACACGGATTAAGAGTTACTCCAGTAGGAAAAAAATTAATCAAAGTGATTACAGTGTACTTGATGCTATATATAATGGAGATGTGGATGTAGTAGTAAATACTACTTCAAAAGATAAAGATGTAACAAAAGACGGATTCAAGATTCGCCGTGTAGCGAGTGAACAAGAGGTTGTATGTTTAACATCATTAGATACAGCAGATGCGCTACTAAAAGTACTAGAATCAATCTCATTTGATATATTACCACTATAAAAAAATGATGAAGAAGGGGAAATTTTTTCCCTTCTTCTTACAGAAGGAGCATTTGGATGGATACTTATTTAGCAACAGTAATCAGTAATGAACAAGTAGCAGATAAAATATTTAGAATCGAACTACAAGGAGATGTAGTTAAAGAAATGAATACACCAGGACAATTCGTAAATATTAAAGTAAGTAACAGCTATGAGTTTTTATTAAGAAGACCAATTTCAATTTGTGAAATTAATAAAGAAAAAAATACATTTGTGATGGTCTACAGAGCAGATGGAGCAGGTACTAAAAAGATCTCAGAATTAGAAGCAGGTAATTTAGTAGATGTATTAGGACCATTAGGAAAAGGATATGATGTTTATACGCTAGAAGAAGGGCAAACTGCATTGCTAGTAGGTGGAGGAATTGGAGTTCCACCATTATATGAATTAGCAAAGCAATTTAGAAAACAAGGGGTAAACACTGTACATATTTTAGGTTTTAATAATGTGAAAGATGTGTTTTATGAAGAAAAATTTGCAGAGCTTGGTACAACTTATGTTGCTACAGCTGATGGAAGTTATGGAGAAAAAGGTTTTGTTACTGATGTTATAAAAAATTATGAAGTTGACTATGATAAGTATTATAGTTGTGGTCCATTTGCTATGTTAAAAGCATTAACTAAGATGGATGAAGAAAAGATGGGCTATATTTCTTTAGAAGAAAGAATGGCTTGTGGAGTAGGTGCATGCTATGCATGTGTTTGTGAAAAAATCGATGGTTCAATCTCACGTGTATGTTACGATGGACCTGTATACGATTCGAAAGAAATAGCATTATAGGAGGAATTTATGAGCGAAAGATTACGAGTAAAATTACCAGGATTAGATTTAAAGAATCCTGTAATGCCTGCATCAGGGTGCTTTGCATTTGGTTTAGAATATGCTAACTTTTATGATTTAAGTAGACTTGGTGCAATCATGATTAAGGCAGCAACAAAAGAACCACGTTTTGGAAATCCTACACCACGCGTTGCTGAAACTTCTAGTGGGATGCTAAATGCCATAGGGATTACAAAAATCCAGGAGTTCATGAAATAATGGAAACAAAACTTAAAGAATTAGAAAAGTATGATGTTCCTATTATTGCTAATGTGGCAGGAAGTGAAATAGATGATTATGTCTATGTAGCGGAGCATATAAGTAAAGCACCGAATGTTCATGCATTAGAGTTAAATATATCTTGTCCTAATGTAAAACATGGTGGGATTCAATTTGGAACGGATCCAGAAACAGCCAAAAACTTAACTAGAAAAGTAAAAGAAGTATCTAGTGTACCTGTTTATGTGAAACTTTCACCTAATGTTACTAATATTGTAGCCATGGCAAAAAGCTGTAGAAGAAGGTGGAGCAGATGGTATTACAATGATAAATACCTTAGTAGGTGTAAGGTTAGATAAAAAGACTGGGAAACCAATTATAGCCAATGTAACTGGAGGATTATCAGGACCTGCGGTTAAACCTGTAGCTATAAGAATGGTTTATCAGGTGAGCCAAGTTGTAAATATTCCTATTATAGGTATGGGAGGAATTATGGATGAGTGGGATGTAATTGACTTTATCTCAGCTGGAGCGAGTGCGGTAGCAGTAGGTACAGCGAACTTTGCAGATCCATATGCCTGTCCAAAAATTATCGGTAAGTTAGAAGAGGCCCTTGATGAACTAGGTGTAGAACATATACTAGAACTTCGTGGTCGTGCATATAAATAAAAAGGAGAAATATTATGAATAAAGATGTAATAATAGCGTTAGACTTTCCTACTTTGGAAGATACATTAAGTTTTTTTAGAAAAAAATTTGGTGAAGAAAAAAATTATTTGTAAAAAAGTAGGGATGGAATTATACCTGCAAAATGGACCTGTTGTTATTGAAAAAAATTAAAGAATTAGGACATAAGATATTCTTAGATCTTAAACTACATGATATTCCTAATACAGTTTATGGTGCGACAAAAGGATTAGCAAAATTCAAAGTTGATATTCTTACAGTACATGCTGCAGGAGGTTATGAAATGCTTAAAGCAGCAAAACGAGGAATGGTTGAAGGCGGTAGTGTAGATACTAATGTAATAGCGATAACACAATTAACTTCTACATCAGAAGAAGCGATGAAAGACGAGCAACTAATTGCTGTATCTCTAGAAGAGAGTGTAATTAATTATGCTAAACTAGCTAAAAAAAGCAGGACTTGATGGAGTAGTTTCATCAGTTTGGGAAGCAAGATTAATTAGAGAAAAACTGTGGAGATGATTTCTTAAAAAGTAACTCCAGGAATAAGATTAGAAACAGATGAAGTAGGAGATCAAAAACGTGTAGCGACTCCAGCTGTTGCTAATGAAGAAGGAAGTACACATATCGTGGTTGGACGTTCTATAACTAAATCAGAAAAATCCACTTGAAGTTTATAAACTTATTAAAAATCAATTCGTAAAATAATATTAGATATACAGCTAACATAAAGGAGAAGAACATGGTATTAGAAAGAAAAATAGCAAAACACTTATTAGATATTGAAGCAGTGGCATTAAGACCAAATGATTATTTCACTTGGACATCTGGAATTAAATCACCGATTTACTGTGATAACAGAATTACAATGTCATATCCTGCGATTCGTCGTGAAATAGCGGCTGGTATGAGTGAAGTAATTAAAAGCTAAATTTCCAGAAGTAGAAGTAGTTGCAGGTACAGCTACAGCGGGTATTCCACATGCTGCATGGGTAAGTGAAGTATTAGATTTACCTATGATTTACGTTAGGGACTCAGCTAAAAAACATGGGAAAACAAATCAAATCGAAGGAAGATTACTAGAAGGACAAAAAGTTGTTATTATTGAAGATTTAATCTCAACTGGATTATCTTCATTAAAAGTAGCTAAAGCTTTAGAAGAAGCTGGGGCAGTAGTCTTAGGAGTAGTAGCAATATTTAGTTATGAACTTAAGAAAGCACAAGATGCCTTTTGCAGCAGATAAAGTAGAGTACCATACTTTAACTAACTATAACTACTTAATCGAAGAAGCTGTAGTAAGTGATTATATCAAACAAGAAGATGTAGAAAAAAACTTCTTGAGTGGAGAAATAATTTATAATAAAAGTTCTTTATCGGATTGAGATTAGTTTCAAGGAAATAAAGTAATATTAAAGATGTAACTTAGAGGAAAGTTTTAAGATACATCTTTTTATATTATCATTTTTAATTTGATAGCGATTATCAATGGCTTATGATATAATTATATTAATAATATAAGGTAGTGAGGTAATGAGAAATGGATAATATTATTGATGTGAGTATACCAGTTGCGCAAGTTGTTGATAAACACCCAGAAGTATTGGATATTTTAGTAGATTTAGGGTTTAAACCTTTGGCTAATCCGATTATGAGAAATACTGTAGGTAGAAAGACTTCACTTAGAATGGGTTCGAAATTGGCAGGTATTAAACTTGAAACAATTATTGCTACATTAGAAGCTAATGGATATGAAGTAGTAGGATTAGACTAATGGCTACAAAGAGAATTGAAGTTTTACGCGACATACTATTACGACTTCATAAAGGTGAATCTGCCGAATCTGTTCAAGATGAATTCAATGAGCATTTTTCTGGAGTATCTGCTATTGAGATATCTTTAATGGAGCATGAGCTTATGAATTCAGATTCTGGCGTAACTTTTGAAGATGTTATGAAGTTATGTAATGTACATGCTAATTTGTTTAAAGGTGCGATAAAAAAACTGTAGAAGTTGAAGATAGTGAGCATCCGGGACATCCAGTTCAAGTGTTTAAACAAGAAAAATTTAGCTTTAAGAGCTGCAATAATAAGAGTTCGACGAATTTTTAGATAATTATGCTAAATTAGATGAAGGTGAAACTAAAGAAGCCGTACTAAAAAGGATTGCTTCGTCAGTTGCAATTATTAGGACAATTTGATATTCATTATAAACGAAAAAGAAGAACTGATGTTTCCTATAATGGAAAAAAATATGGACATGATGCACCACCTAAGGTTATGTGGGGTGTTGATGATGAAATAAGAGATTTGTTCAAACTTGCTAAAGAAGAAGCGGAAAAACTACCTAATGCAGAGATAGCTGTTGTTAAAGAAAAATTTGAAGTTTTTGTTAAAGAATTTGAGGAAATGATCTTTAAAGAAGAGTCGATTCTTCTGATGATATTATTAGAAACATTTACTCAAGATGATTGGTTGAGTATCGCTAAAGACAGTGATGCTTACGGTTATGCAATAATTCGACCTCAAGAAGAGTGGATACCTCACAGAGAAGATTTTGAAACGCAAATTACTAGCGTTGATAGTGAAGTAATAGAAGCTACAGAAGGGGAATTAACGAAAGTAATACAAACTCCTGAAGGAGAGTTTACTATTACCTATAAACCGAAAGAAGTTAAAGAAGAAACTTTCAATAGAGAAACACATCAGAAAAATAGGAAATGGTTATCTATCATTAAATCAAATTGATTTAATATTAAATCATTTACCGATGGAAATTACCTTTGTCAATAAAGACGAAGTTTTTTTCAATATTATAATGATCATTGTTCAGAAGAAGAGATGATTTTTTTAAAACGCACGCCAGGGCAAATAGGTAGAAATGTTGAGCTGTGTCATCCACCTAAGTACCTAGAGAAAGTTAAAACTATAATGAAAAAAACTTACGAGATAGAAAAAAAGATAAGTACGAAATGTGGTTTAAATCAGAATCAAGAGGAAAAATTTGTTCATGTCACTTATGCTGGGGTTTATGATGAAGGTGGTGAATTCCAAGGAGTATTAGAGTATGTTCAAGATATAGCTCCTTATAGAGAAATAGACAGTGATTATTATAGGGGAATAGAATAAGATAAAGCGGGAGAGACTCAAAAAAAGATTTTTGTTGAGTCCCTCTCGATATATTTTTATGAATATATTTTATCGAATACATTTTTTTCTTAATTTTTCTTGTTGCAAGAATCAACAGTACAATTAGTATTAAAGAATATACTATTCCTACTATATCTGCTGATGATGGCAACATAGTAACTAAGAAGAATGTCACGACATTAAGTAGTACTAATAATAAAAATAGCTCCGAAAGCTAAAAATAGTTAATAGTACCTGATTTATTGAACTACGATTAGCTAAATCTGTGATAGTGTTCCAGTTTAGATATAATTTTTTTTATAGTCGTTTGTATAACTATAGAATGAAAAAGACAATACTTGAAATAATATATGATATTATTGTTACAATTGCTAATAAGATTGGTGTTTTAGTTATAAATAACATCATAATCAGAGCAAATAATCCAAAACCAAGTTGTAAACAAGTGGCGATTGCTAATTTGATTTTTTTAGGTACTTTTTAAAAATCTAATGGAAGAGATTTTTAAAAAAATAGTAATCTTGTTTTTTTCTAGTGAAATTGCTATACTTGTAAAAATTCATAGGATTAGAATTAATGTACAATGCTAATGTAAATCCTATAGTCATAGCTACTGGGTAGAATATAGGGTGGTAGTGTAATACCTCCGTGCTTTCTAATTTCTATAATCGGAATTACAAATATACCAAGTGTAATTATAAGATTAGTAAATACAGTTGTCGAAATTGTGCTGTTTAACAATAGTTTTAAATTTCTCTTAATTAGTTTAGAAAAATAGTGTAGTTGATGTACTATTAGTATTTTCTTTAATTTTTTTATAGTTTTTGAACTAGATGTGTATGTATTACCAGATATTCTATATAAGTCTTTCATATATTTTTACTACGAATATATAAGTAGTAAAGAAAGAGATAACTGCTAGGATTATAGTTATTATTAAATAAGTATAAGTCTTAGAAATATCTAACACGAGTATATTTAAAAAAATAAATCTCCTTTATATTCAGAACCAATATTTTTTTAAAAAGTATGAGCAAAATTAAATATGTACCCTGTAAAAAAACTATAACAGCGATTATCATTGAAGCTGCATTAACTTTCCCTTTTATTTTTTTGAAATTTGGGATATAAGTAACAAATGAAAGTATCGTCATCATAAAAACATATTAAAGTAATCATAAATGCAAAACTATATACTAATACGAAGAAAAAGTTTTTTTGAATTGAAAACTCTGCATTTAGCCCAATAACCATGTTTATAACTATTAAAGGTATTAAGCTACTAATGATTTGAGATAATAAAGTTAATAATTTACTAAAAAAATATTTCAGATCCCTGTAATAGGTAAGTGAATAATTGTCAATGTATCATCACTTTCATAAAAACATATTAATAAAATTACCTAAAAATCTGAAAAAGACAATATTAATAAAAATATAAAAAAAGTATATTACGATATCCTGGTCCGGAAAAAGGTAAAAACCGGCTGAAAAACACAGAAAAATATAAGTAAAAATATTTAGAAAGTTGAAAAATATTAATAAATAATAAGTTTTTAAAAAAGCTTATGTCTTATATCACTTTTTTTCCACTGAATTTTTTTCTATATTTATTTCTTTGTGGAGGAAAAACTATAAAGAAGATTCGTTAAGAATAATTCCTTCATTACATTGAATCTCATGTTTAATCACCACCTAAAAATATTTGAATTTGAATTTTTTTACTATATTAAGATAAATTTCCTCTAAATTATCTCCCTCAAATTGTTCTTTAAGCTCGTTAAGTGTACCGATAAAAACCAGTTTTCCCTTGCTGAGGATGCCTATTCTATCGCATAGATGTTCAGCGACCTCCAAGACATGAGTAGAGAATAAAACACTGTTTCCTTTTATGGCATGTTCTTTCATTAAGTTTTTTTAAGTCAAATGCAGCTTGCGGATCTAATCCTGTCATCGGTTCATCCATAATCCAAAAACTTAGGTTCTGATAATAATGCTCCAATAACAAATACTTTTTTTGTCGCATACCATGAGAGAAGGAACTAATTTCTTGGTGTTCAACTCCTATCATATTAAATAATTTGCAGTACCTATTAAGAATATCATCTCTTGTTTTATTATCAATTTCATATATGCTAGCGACTAATGACCAATATTCAAAGGCCGATAATGTAAGAAACATATCAGGTGAATCAGGTACATAGCCAATTTGCTTTTTTTACACGCTAATCTATTATTTTTTTAAAAAGTAGATTATTGAAATAAATCTCTCCCGAAGTAGGCTCTAATATACTAACTAGGGATTTGATTGTAGTTGACTTACCAGCTCCATTATGCCCAATAAGTCCGAATATTTCCCCATCATTTATAGTAAAAACTTAAATCATCAACAGCGCACTTTGTATCAAATTTAACAGTAAGATTTTTTTAATTTCTATCATAAATTATCCCTCCAATCTGTATCTATAGTTATATTATACTTGTAATCGTTTTTAATCGGCAAGAGTATAATTTAATTATTTCTATATAAATAATAAATTTTAAAGTTGTAAATGAAACGCCTGGAATAGTTTATTAAAAAAATACTAACGTGATACACCTGGAAGTGTTTATTTATAAGTTGAAAATGATACACCTGGTTAAGTGTGAAAAATAGAATGTGATAATAGCAAGTTAAAAAAAGATATAAAAAAATTTTTAAAAAAAGTGTTGACAAGAAAAAAATAAAAGTGGTATTATTTAGTACGTGAGTGTTACGGCACTCTGTGTAAAGCCACTATGGCTTATAAAAAATTTAAAAACGTGATACACCTGGATAGGTGATTCACAAAGTATCGAGGAAAGGAGGAAATCAGGAAAATGCCAACTATTAACCAATTAGTTCGTAAACCTCGTAAATCAAAAGTATCGAAATCAGATTCACCAGCACTTAACAAAGGTTACAACTCTCAAAGAAAGAAAGAAACTAACATTTCTTCACCACAAAAAAACGTGGAGTTTGTACTCGTGTTGGGACTATGACACCTAAAAAACCTAACTCAGCTTTACGTAAATATGCACGTGTTCGTTTATCAAACCAAATCGAAGTAACAGCATATATCCCAGGTATCGGACACAACCTACAAGAACACAGTGTTGTACTTATTCGTGGAGGACGTGTAAAAGACTTACCAGGGGTACGTTACCACATCATCCGTGGAGCTTTAGATACTGCAGGAGTTAACGACCGTAAACAAGGACGTTCACTATACGGTGCTAAAAGACCAAAAGAGAAAAAATAATAAAAGATAAAATTTGATAAAAAGAATTCGTGAAAGGAGGCAGACACTATGCCACGTAAAGGTCCAGTTGCAAAACGTGACGTTTTGCCAGATCCAATTTATAACTCAAAATTAGTTACAAAATTGATTAACAAATTAATGCTAGATGGGAAACGCGGTACAGCACAAAGAATTTTATATTCTGCGTTTGATTTAATTAAAGAAAAATCAGGACGTGATGCTATGGAAGTTTTCGAAGAAGCATTAAACAACATTATGCCAGTTCTTGAAGTTCGTGCTCGTCGTGTTGGTGGTTCTAACTACCAAGTACCAGTAGAAGTACGTGCTGAAAGAAGAACTACATTAGGTCTACGTTGGTTAGTTAACTATTCTCGTTTAAGAGGAGAAAAAACTATGGAACAACGTTTAGCTAATGAAATTTTAGACGCAGCAAATAACACTGGTTCAGCTGTTAAGAAACGTGAAGATACTCACAAAATGGCTGAAGCTAACAAAGCATTTGCTCACTATCGTTGGTAATTATAGGGTGAATATCAAGCTATTTTATAGCTTGAGTTTTTCACTATAAAAGACAAATTACTAAAAATCATTTAAAAATTTATGAAAGGAGAAAATTGACTCATGACTAGAGCATTTTCTTTAAAAGATACTCGTAATATCGGTATCATGGCTCACATCGACGCAGGTAAAAACTACTGCTACTGAGCGTATTCTGTTCTACACTGGGAAAAATCCACAAAAATCGGAGATACTCACGATGGTAACTCTCAAATGGACTGGATGGAACAAGAACAAGAACGTGGTATCACTATTACATCTGCTGCAACAACTGCTCAATGGAAAAAAACCACCGTATCAACATTATCGATACACCGGGACACGTAGACTTCACAGTTGAGGTTGAACGTTCACTTCGTGTACTTGATGGATCGAGTAGCAGTATTAGATGCACAATCAGGTGTTGAACCACAAACAGAAACAGTTTGGCGTCAAGCTACAACTTATGGAGTTCCTCGTATCGTATTCGTTAACAAAATGGATAAAACAGGAGCAGATTTCCTATACTCTGTAGGAACAATCCACGACAGATTACAAGCTAACGCACACCCAATTCAACTTCCAATCGGAGCTGAAGATTTATTCGAAGGTGTAATCGACCTTGTTGAAATGAAAGCTATCTACAACGAAGGTAGCGTTGGGGAAAATCTTGTTGTAAAAGAAATCCCAGCTGACTATCAAAATCAAGCTGAAGAATACCGTGAAAAACTTATTGAAGCTGTTGCAGAATTCGATGAAGAATTCATGGAAAAATATTTAGGTGGAGAAGAAATTACAATAGATGAGCTTAAAGCTGCTATTCGTAAAGCTACATTATCTGTAGAATTCTTCCCAGTAGTATGTGGATCAGCCTTCAAATATAAAGGTGTACAACCAATGCTAGATGCAGTAGTAGAATACTTACCATCTCCATTAGACGTACCTGCTATTAAAGGTATCAATCCAGATACTGATGAAGAAATAGAGAGACACTCTTCTGACGAAGAGCCATTCTCAGCATTAGCTTTCAAAGTTATGACTGACCCATTCGTAGGGAAACTTACTTTCTTCCGTGTGTATTCAGGTATTTTTATCATCTGGTTCATACGTTAAAAAAACTCAACTAAAGGTAAACGTGAACGTGTAGGGACGTATCCTACAAATGCACGCTAACACTCGTAACGAAATCGCTGAAGTTTACGCTGGTGATATCGCTGCAGCTGTTGGTCTTAAAGATACTACTACTGGGGACACACTTTGTGACGAGAAAAACGAAGTTATTCTTGAATCAATGGAATTCCCAGAACCAGTTATCCAACTTTCAGTTGAACCAAAATCAAAAGCTGACCAAGATAAAATGTCAACAGCTTTACAAAAATTACAAGAAGAAGACCCAACATTCCGTGCTGGAACTGACGAAGAAACTGGACAAGTTATCATCGCAGGTATGGGTGAGCTTCACTTAGACATCATCGTTGACCGTATGCGTCGTGAATTCAAAGTTGAATGTACAGTAGGTGCTCCAATGGTATCTTACCGTGAAACATTCAAACAAGCTGCACAAGTACAAGGTAAATTCACTCGTCAATCTGGTGGACGTGGACAATACGGGGACGTATGGATTGAGTTCACTCCAAATGAGCCAGGTGCAGGTTTTGAATTCGAAAATGCTATCGTTGGTGGGGTAGTTCCACGTGAATACATCCCAGCAGTAGAAGCAGGATTAAAAGACTCTATGGCAAATGGGGTATTAGCTGGATACGAATTAATCGACGTTAAAGCTAAATTATTCGATGGATCATACCACGATGTCGATTCATCTGAAATGGCGTTCAAAGTTGCTGCATCATTAGCTCTTAAAGAAGCTGCTAAAAAATGTAACCCAGTAATCTTAGAACCAATCATGAAAGTTGAAGTTGTTATGCCTGAGGAATACTTAGGAGATATCATGGGTGATATCACTTCACGTCGTGGACGTGTTGAAGGTATGGAAGCTCGTGGTAACGCTCAAGTAGTAAGTGCTTCAGTACCATTATCTGAAATGTTCGGATATGCAACTTCTCTACGTTCTGCAACTCAAGGACGTGGTACTTACTCAATGGTATTCGATCACTACGAAGAAGTACCTAAATCAATTTCTGAAGAAATTATCAAAAAAAATAAAGGATAATAAAAATTATTCTTTATAGTTGCAATTTTCGTTGTAACATTATAAAATATAGTTATCATAGAATGCTATGTGACTAATTATTAAAAAATAAAATTTTATTAACTTGAAGGAGACATTTTTAAAATGGCAAAAGAAAAATTTGACCGTAGTAAAACACATGCTAACATTGGAACAATTGGTCACGTTGACCACGGTAAAACTACTTTAACAGCAGCTATCGCTACTGTATTAGCAAAAACTTATGGTGGAGAAGCTAAAGACTACGCTTCAATCGATAACGCACCAGAAGAAAGAGAACGTGGTATCACAATCAACACTTCTCACATCGAGTACGAAACTCCAAACCGTCACTACGCACACGTAGACTGCCCAGGACACGCTGACTATGTTAAAAACATGATCACTGGTGCTGCTCAAATGGACGGAGCTATCTTAGTAATCGCTGCTACAGATGGACCAATGGCTCAAACTCGTGAGCACATCCTATTATCTCGTAACGTTGGAGTACCAAAAATCGTTGTATTCTTAAACAAATGTGATATGGTTGATGACGAAGAGTTATTAGAATTAGTTGAAATGGAAGTTCGTGAACTATTATCTGAATACGGATTCGACGGAGATGAACTACCAGTAATCAAAGGTTCTGCTCTTAAAGCTCTTGAAGGAGACGCTGATGCAGAAAAAGCTATCATCGAATTAATGGAAACAGTTGACGAGTACATCCCAACTCCAGAACGTGATAACGCTAAACCATTCATGATGCCAGTTGAGGACGTATTCTCAATCACAGGTCGTGGTACAGTTGCTACTGGACGTGTTGAACGTGGACAAGTTAAAGTTGGAGACGTAGTAGAAATCGTTGGATTAACTGAAGAACCAGCTTCAACTACTGTAACAGGTGTTGAAATGTTCCGTAAATTATTAGATTACGCTGAAGCAGGAGATAACATCGGTGCATTATTACGTGGTGTTGCTCGTGAAGATATCGAACGTGGACAAGTTTTAGCAGCTCCTAAAACAATCACTCCACACACTCAATTCGTAGCTGACGTGTACGTATTATCTAAAGAAGAAGGTGGACGTCACACTCCATTCTTCACAAACTACCGTCCTCAATTCTACTTCCGTACTACTGACGTAACTGGTGTAGTTACTTTACCAGAAGGTACTGAAATGGTAATGCCTGGGGATAACGTATCAATCAACGTAGAACTTATTTCTCCAATCGCGATCGAAGAAGGAACTCGTTTCTCAATTCGTGAAGGTGGACGTACTGTAGGTTCAGGTGTTGTAACTTCAATCGTTAAATAATAATTGAATTAAAACACAAAAAAAGCAAGGTGAATTTCACCTTGCTTTTTATTTATACTTAATACAGATTTACATAACGTTCATTTTTAATAAAAAGATATTTGATAGTTTTAATATATTATATGTATTAATATTGTATTTTTTTAATATAAAATCATTATTTTTTTGTAATTTTATTAGAAAAATACGTACTATTTTTTTAGTAAATCCTTGCAGAAAAATCTGTAAGAGGTGTATAATATGTTTAAAAGGTAGTATAGGGGAAATAATATAATAAATTCAAATAATTTATATATTATTAAAATAAAATCTGATTACTCTAGGGATATTGAGTAATAGTAAAAAAAGTCGAAGTTAAGAAATTAACTTCGATTTTTTTCTTTTAAATTCATGAAGATTTTTACATTTGTTAACAGCTTGAAGACATTTAAATAGTTCTAAAAAGAATATTCTAGTTGTCATAATTGATAGTATAAAAAAAGCTGTTTGAGGAGTTAATAGATAACAAGTATAGTTTAATAACTTGACTTTACAAGTTTTATTCTATATGCTTAGTGTAATGCAATTTATTATTTATGAACAAAAAAATTTTTATATTTTAAGGGGAAAAAAATGTTTTTAGCTATTAATGAAATAAAAGATGCTAGGTTAAGGTATAGTCTGATAGTAGGACTACTTACCCTGGTTTCTTATTTAATGTATTTCTTATCAGGACTGGCTTTTTGGATTGATAGACCAAAAATAGATCTTCAATCGATCGTTGGAAGGCGGATACGGTATTGCTTTCTTCAGAAGCAAATAAAACTATTGGTTTATCTAATCTAAAAATTATCAGATAAAAAAATCTTTATCTGCAGATAATGTTGAAGCTTTTAGTCAAATGGTTACAGTTTCTAAAACTGCGAAGAGTTCAAATGAGGATGTTAAACAAAAAAAGTTAGTATTTTTTTGGTGTGAATAATGGGAGCTTTTTTTAATTCCACCAGTAATACAAGGAAGAACTTTTGAATCTAAAAAAATGAAGTTGTTATTGAAAAAAAGTTTGTCTGAAAAAAAGAGGGGTATTCTATAGGAGATACTATTAAAACTGCTAACTCGGATATTGAATTAAAAAAATAGTGGGTTACACGGAAAAAAATCTAGATTTAATGTTGCGCCTGTAGTATATATGAATATAAATGATTTTCAAGTTTTGAAATATGGTGTAAAGTAAAACTACTGATAATCCTATGATTAATGCTTTCGTAGTAAAAGGAGAATTAAAGGATTACGACAGTTCTATTTTCCAAAAAGTTAGTATAGCTGATTTTATTAATGAATTACCTGGTTATAGTGCTCAGATTTTAACGTTTGGACTAATGATAGGATTCTTAATAGTGATTTCTGCTATTATTATAGGTATTTTCATGTATGTACTTACTATTCAGAAAAACACCTATTTTTTTGGTATAATGAAAGCCCAAGGAATCTCGAATGGAATTATTGGAATTTCTGTTTTATCGCAAACATTCTTACTTTCATTAGCTGGAAGTATACTAGGTTTGGTTGGAACATGGGGAACATCACTTGTCCTGCCATCAGCAGTACCATTTTTTTAGGAAATGGACTTTATTACAGTATTATATTCGTTAGTTTGATTATTTTTTTCTTTAGTAGGAATATTATTCTCTGTATTAGCTATTAGAAAAAAATTGATCCATTAAAAAGCAATAGGATAGGTGTCATATGAATGTATTAGAATTTATAAATGTAACTAAATCATATCAGGATGGAAATAAAGAAATAGAAGCTCTGAAAGAAACTAATTTTTAAAAATAGAAGAAGGTAAATTTATTGCGATTATCGGTCCATCTGGTTCAGGTAAATCAACTTTCTTAACTTTAGCTGGAGGTTTACAAACTCCGTCTAAAGGTCAAATAATTATTAATGGAAAAGAATATACTAATTTGTCTGAGAAAGAAAGGTCAAAGTTACGATTTAACGATATTGGATTTGTTCTACAGGCATCTAATTTAGTTCCATTTTTAACTGCAAAAACAACAGTTAGAATTAGTTGATAGAATAAATAAGGAAAAAAAGACAAAAAAACTTCAAGATCAAAAATCTCTTTTTAAAGAATTAGGAATAGATCATTTAGAAAAATAAATTACCGAAAGACTTATCAGGCGGTGAACGACAACGATTAGCTATTGCTAGAGCCCTTTACAATAATCCGGCAATCATCTTAGCTGATGAACCTACAGCAAGTCTTGATTCAGATAGAGCGTTTGAAGTCGTAGATTTACTTTCAAAAGAGTGTAAAGAAAAACAAATCAATTATTATGGTAACACATGATAATAGGATGATTGAAAAAAATGCGATCGTGTTTATCGAATGAAAGATGGTATTTTTGACAAAGGAAAGATAATATAAAAAGTGATGATCCCCAAAAGTCCTAAAATTTAACAAAGTTCATATATGAACTCATAGACGCAGTGAGTTTATTGATATCTAAATTCGCTTTATAAAAAGCTTTTTAGATATCTAATAATCTGCGCGGAGGTGACTCGATAAAAATCGATTTCTATGAAATCACGATTTTGAGTTACTCTCTTTTTATTGATAACATTATTATATAAGGTGGTAGCATAATTTTAAGAAGTTTAGATAAATGATTGCATAAAAGCACATTAATATACTAATATATATTAGTGTAGAGTATTCTCGTTATATAAAAATTTATAAGTAATATATTAACTAATATTTTTTTAAAAATAAACAAAGTATAAATTTCTAATTATCTTTTTTTATATTTTTCTTAAATGCTCGTAAAGCCTTATTCTATGTGCTTTCGAGTATTTTTACTGTAGGAAGATACTTCACGTTTCTTTGCATATTTCCTCATGTCTTAGCTGTCAGAAGTGGTAAATAAGTAGTAAATTCATTTGTACTACTAAGCAACAAGACGCTCCTGTTGCTTCTCTTTATTCAAGCGTTTCATTTCTGCCATTGCAGAATCGAATGTTGCATGTGCGTAATAGTTCAGCGTCATGGCTATATTAGCATGTCCCATAATGTACTGTAATGCCTTTGGATTCATTCCTGCATTTGCATAGTTGGTACAGAATGTATGTCGCAAACTATGTGGAGTGATGTGTGGCAATTTATCCTCGTTATACTTATTGTATTTCTTAACAAGACCTTTCATCATGCCGTTGTAATCACTTGCCACTTTTGGATAGTTCTTTCTATTAAGAAAGAGGAAATCACTATATCCATCAATCTCAACACGCTTATCATTCTTTCGATTCGCTAACACTCGCTTAAATGCTTGATAGGCTTCTTCAACCATAGGAACTTGACGTTCGCCACTTTTGGTCTTTGGTGTTTCAATGTAGTACCCAATTTCAGTATCTCTCAATAGCTGATGGTCTATATTGACAAGACGATTCTCAAAATCTAAATCTGGAAGTGTCAAACCACCAAACTCTGAAATACGAAGACCTGTTTTTTTAAGAGTATCAGAATTTCATCATAATTTTTGCTGTAGGTTTTATCAGCTTTTTGCAAAAGGCTAACAGTTTTTTTCTTCCTGTTCTTCTGTTAGTACGGTCTTAGGGACAGTATCATCATCAAGAACTGCTTTCAGTTGAAAGTCAAAATGGATTCTTCCGAACACAATCATCTTGTATAGCAATATAGAATGAAGCCTTTAAAGAACGTTTGTAGTTATTGATGGTTTGATAAGCATAACCATTTTCACTCATTCTAATAGCCCATTCTTTAGCGTCTGATGGCTTAATACTGTCAATACTTCTTACACCTAACTTGTCTTTCTTCAAAAATATCCATAAGATATTTGCGTCCAGTTTCAGTGTTTTTTTCTAACCTTTGGTCTTTGAGCGTTCTGTTTTGCGTAAAGCTGGCAGAGTGTCATTTTCTTTTCCTACAACATCAATACCATCATGAATGTCTTTCTGTAACTCTGCGATTTTCTCTCTAAGTGAGATACAATCACGCTTTCCTGCTGGTACTCGGTCTGTAGCCACAAGTTTCCACGAGTAAACAAATTGCGGTTCTCCAAATGAATCTATATATTTGTATAGGTATCTTCCGTCTTTTCGTTGGCTCTCTCCAGTCTTTAAGATTCGACCTTTATTGTCACGTCTTTTTTTTCTGACATGGCATTTGCTCCTTTCCTTTATGGAAAGAGCCTTGATACGACTTAATACTATTTTATCATATACAAGACCCTTTGGCGACGCTAGATTGCGTCCAATGTATCTATAATTTTTTTTCAAATTGTTTTCGTTTAATCTGAATACGATTGCCATTCATAATCAGCCAATTTGCATTTTTTTATTTTCCTCTGCCAAGCGTCGTAGCTTGTTTTCGCCAATACGAAAAATATTTTTGACGCTTCTTCAATGGTTAGGGTATAACGTTCCCAAATAGGAATGTCAGTCTGCTTCATAAAAATCCTCCTTTCCAAATCACTTATTTGGATTTCATAAAAGTTGTTTTACCAGCAATCGAACAGCTTTAGCAAAGCTCACGGGAGTTCCACCCTGCATGGTTCTCATGTAGCCATACTCATTGCCTGCGACGGTTTTATCACGCTCGGACTATTGACTGTATGGGAGTATCATTATCACGATAAGAATGTCGTTGCAGGCAATCCTGCTAAAGATTGCTTCTCGGATCGCTAACATGAATCGCTCGCTATCTTTATAAGATAGGTCATGGCGGTTAGTTCCGTTGGCTCTTTTCTTATCGAAACGTATTCGATTACTTTTTATTCAGTTTTCAAAGAACAATGGCTCGTTAGCCTATCAAAACACATTGAAAGCTCAATATGCTTTGGTGGAATAACAAACCTCCCTGTTCGGGAAGCGTGGAATGGTTTAGCACGCTTCCACGAAAGGAGAGAGGATATTACTTAATTTCAAATGACAAAATCTTTGTAATCAGTCTGGTTTCCATTCTTCCACGTAAGACTTCATCAACGACCATACTTTGATTGCCATATTCATCTTTCATAAGTCGTAGGGAACGCTTCGTTATGTACCCTCTGTAATGATGTAGAATCTGGTTAATCGCTTCGGTATCGCCATCTGTTGCCTTTACAATGAGAGGAAAGGGAATCATAGGATATTGTGTTTTCATTCTTCAAATTCCTCCATAAACTTTTTAATTAAGGCTAGTCCACTGGTTCTATGCCGATAGACAGTAGAACGGTTCAATTTCAACAGGTCTGCAATTTCTGAATCGCTCATGTCCATAAAGTAAAACAGCAGTAGAATTTCACGTTTCTTGTCTGGCAACTCACGTAATGCTTCACTCAACAAATCATTTTCAACGCCTACTGATAACCCATTGAGTGTAAAAATCTGAAAGTCAGTTGAATAGTTATCTGTTGTCGCAAACTGGCTAACAAGATAATCGCCAACATCCGAAAAGGACACCTCACGCTTTGCAATCCTTGAAAGATAAAGCATATAATTCTTTCGCTCGTCTTCCATAGCACGTTTACAGATATAGTCAAACTGATTTTCTATTGTGGTCTGAAAAGAAGATGGTTTCATGTTTCTCACCCCCTTTCTGTCTAGGAAAGGAAGTGAGCCTTGCTCGTTTATCTCCTTTCACTCTTAGTCCCAATGTGAAAGGGGGATTTGTTGCATTACTGATAAATAAACTTTTGTAAAAAAAGTTCTGAATAGCCAAAAAAGCATATAAACAGATTTATTTCTCTGTTTACATGCTTCTGTTATTCTATCTATATGATTTATAAAACCACATTGGTGGACGTACTTATCTATTGCAGATAGACGACTTTTTTTGACAAGAACCCAATGTAAGGAAATTTATTGTATATGATGTACTTCATGGCGACGTTGACCTCCAACAAACCGCCATTTGGAAGTAATATACAATATTTTAACAGCGTAAATAGCACTACCATATAACGGTTTTTTTTATTGGCGTTTAGTAGTGCTTTTTATTAAATATAAACCTATAAACCATATAACACGTTTTTTTCTATACCTGTTTTTAATTCAGTAGGAACAATAAAATGTATAGAGGTGGTCTACTATGCGTAAAAAAGAAGATAAATATGATTTTAGAGCCTTTGGTTTAGCCATTAAAGAAGCTCGATTGAAACGAGGTTTAACTCGTGAACAAGTGGGAGCATTGATTGAAATTGACCCACGGTACTTAACTAATATTGAAAATAAAGGGCAACACCCCAGCATACAAGTTCTTTATGACCTTGTATCGTTACTTCATGTTTCCGTTGATGAATTTTTCTTACCTGCTAATAACTTGGTAAAAAGCACCCGACGATTACAGATAGAGAAATACATGGATAGCTTTACAGACAAAGAACTATCCTTAATGGAATCTTTAGCCAGCGGTATCAACGAAGCAAGAAACATCGAAGACTAATTAAAAGAATCCATACATAACGGAAAGAGCCGATAAAATGAGATTGTATTAATCTCATTTTATCGGCTCTGCGTCTTTGCGTCTGGCTCTGTAATCACAGTTACTTTGAACTGCTTTATTTCAATTAAATTTTCTTGTCTGCATTTCGGACAATAGAGGGGGAATTTTTTTAATTCAGTATCTTCCCTTATCTTTAATCGTGTTTTATTTCCACATACAGGACACAATATCCACTTGTAGTTTATAATAACTATCTCCTCCTTTACACTTTAATTCAAATCTTTATTAAAAAAATATTTCATCTTATTTAACAAGAAACCATATTTATATAACAACATAAAAATACACTAAGTTATTTTTATTGAACATATATCGTACTTTATCTATCCGACTATTTGGACGACGGGGCTGGCAAACAGGTTCACCGGTAGTAACATGGTACCCTTTTTAACTCTGTTAAACAAACACTACGTCCATTTGTAAAGAAAGTTAAATCACTACGATATTCTTGAATACACCGAGCAGGGATTTCTCCACTAAGAATGACCTCATTATTTTTTTCAATTGAGTGTCTACGATGTTCGCACAATATTTAGGAGCATCGTTGTATGCTCGTAAAAAGATATTCCTGTGGCGCATAAATTTTTAAAAACTAAGATATGGCTCTAACAATTCTGTTCCAGCTTTTTTTAAGACTTGTTCCAATACAATAGGAGCAAGCATCCGAAAATCTGCTGGGGTACTAACAGGGCTATAGTATAAACCGTACTTAAAACAGATTTTACAATCCGTCACATTCCAACCATATAATCCTTGTTCGCAACCATAGCGTATCCCTTCCATAACTGCATTTTGAAACGATTGATTTAAGTATCCAAGAGAAACCGAGCTCTCATACTGTACTCCGCTCCCTAATGGAAGCGGTGCTACAGAAAGACCAATGGAAGCCCAGAAGGGATTCGGTGGCACTTCGATGTGAATGGTATACTCTGCTTTTTTTAACGGTCTTTCCATATAAATGACTGTAGGCTTTTTTTATTTTTACCTCCACATGATACTTTTTCTTGCAATAGAGCACAAGTCACTTCCATTTGTACTTTCCCTAAGAAAGAAAGTATGATTTCATGTGTCGCAGAATCCACATAATATCGCAGAAGCGGGTCACTGTCGGAGATTTCTAAAAAGTGCATCAAGTAACATTTCCCTTTGTTGAGGTTTGCTCGGTTCAACAGTTGTTTGCAGCAGAGGGAGCGGATTTTTCAATTCTCTCTCTCTGTGGCAATAGCTTTGTATCTCCAAGAACACTATTTAGCTTCAAAAAAACTCATTTTGCAAAAATAACAATTTCCCCGGAATAAGCCTTATCAATTTTACATAATTCACCATTTATTGAAGTATACATTTCTGTAATTTTTTTATTTTTTTCCTTTTCCGATATTCTAACCGAATCCCGCAAATGCAGGATTCCGCCATAAAAGGCGTACATATGCAAGACGTTGTCTTTTTTTTCCGAATACTCAATTTTGAAAAACATTTCCGCAAAGTTCAGACGGACCTCGATGTGTTGATGAATAAAAATTTATTAGTAATAACTTCTATAAGGTTATCAATCCCTATATTACTTTTTTTGCACTTCCATGATAAAGAGGGAACAGAGAACAATTCTGAAATCTTATGCTTTCCTCTTGTTCGAGTTCCAATGCTTCTAATGATTTACCGGACATATATTTCTCTAAAAGGTCATCGTTTCCCTCTATTACCGTATCCCATTGTTCAGATTCGGTAAAGTTCGTCACACACATATTAGGATACAGTTCTACCTTCTGTTTGATTACAATTTCGGCAGAAAGTTTCTCTTTAATATCCTGATAAACCGTTGATAAATCAATTCCATTTTTGGTCAATCTTATTGATAAAAAAAGATTGTAGGGAATCCCCATTTTTCCTAAGTGCATGAAATAATATACGAGTTTGTGCTTGTACGCCATCTTTTGCAGAAATCAGTAGAATTGCCCCATCTAAAACTGATAATGAACGATATACTTCTGCTAAGAAATCCATATGTCCTGGCGTGTCTATGATGTTCACCTTCGTATTTTCCCACTGAAAAGAGGTTATTCCTGTCTGAATTGTAATTCCTCTCTGACGTTCTAAAAGCGTATTATCCGTTTTCGTTGTACCTCTGTCCACGCTTCCTAATTCTGTAATCGCTCCACTGTTATATAATAAGCTTTCTGTTAAGGTAGTTTTTCCCGCATCAACATGAGCTAAAACTCCAATATTAATAATTTTCATGTGATTTTCCTCCATTCAAAAGCCCAAAAGGGCATAAAAATCCCAGTGATAAATACTCTTATCACTGGGATTTTTATGCATAACCATAGGCATACAAAGCATACAGATATTCTCCGGATACTTTAGAATCACATGATAAAGGTATTCTTAAACTGGGTACAAAAAACTAAGCCCTCCTAAAAAAGGACATCCAATTATTTGTTCCCACTATCAAATTGACAGTTTATTTAAGAATACCTTGCCGCATATTTATTAACTCCTTTTAAATAGATACTTAAATAATAGCACGTAAGAGCATATTTGTCAAGGAATCTCCAATTTTTTATCAAAGAGAGTACGTGATTACAAAATAGCTGTAATAATGTACCAATATTTGTTATTCTATAATCTTCCAATTACTCCCGTTCTTTTCAAGTACCAAATCAAATTGAGATACCTGCGTTGCTTTGGTCTGCTGGTCGATATACTCCACTGTCAGCGATACCGTGACTTGATTATCCTTACGATTGTGAATAGGATTTACCAGTTCTTGAAAGATGTACTCTTTTCCGATTGGTTTTAATATCCCGTCATTCACATAGTAGGAAAGTTCACTGGCTGTCGCTGTAGGATAGAGCTTGAAGAACGTCGTTAAAAACTCATTGATTTCATTGGTTGTAATGGAATCAACCGTCCCCTCACTTTCAATGGCTTTTGGTTTATAACTTGATTTCTTAGGTATGTTGGTAATGGTCGGATTCTTAACCAGTACCATATTTCCAGAACCATCTACATAGACACTCACTATATAAGCAGAGTGGACGGTCTTTGTATTTTCTCCCTCTGTAATGAGCTGGTCTACACTGTAGGTTACATTAAACTCATTGTCGCCAGTTGGCTCTACCGTCCATATCTGAAATCCTCTTACAGAAGACGATACAGGAATATCTTTGCGTACTGTATCAACATTGAGAGCTTGAAGTTCATCTGTCAGATAGCCTTTTAGACTTTCCATTCGATTATCAATGGACTTATCGGATTGCTCCCATGAATAGTAGACTTTCGCAAAGTTCTCTACAAAATTTTCTACATGATGAGTATCAACGTATTCCTTTTCTATGATAGTTGTTTCGTGAATAGTATGAGTATCTATAGCTGTAAAGTGCTTGAATATCGCAAAGCTGAAACTAAGCCCTAAAAGTACCCACAAGGCAATCACAACCTTTTTTTATGAGGATTGACCTTATAGTAGACACGAGGTTTCTTTTCCTTTGGTATCTGTTTTTTTCTTTATTCTGATTTTTTTCTAAATTTCATCATTAAATCTTCCTTTCTCATTGTTTGATTCGTCCTGCTCCCACTAAATGCTGTTGCCAGTAGGGGCTTGTTAAGTCGGCATAACCGATTGGGTCGCCTGCATGAAACATACGGTTATTGCCAAGGTATATCCCAACATGAGTAATATAAGAGCCAGCGTTATAGGTAGAATGAAAGAAAACCAAATCGCCAGCTTGTGCTTCCGATAGTGGGATATGCTGGGTCACATCATATTGCTGTTGTGCGGTTCGTGGTAAGTTAATTCCAGCTTTTCCATACGTCCATTGTGTCAGTCCGCTACAATCAAAAAGAAGTAGTCGGGGAAGCTCCACCGTAAACGTATCGCCAGCCCTCATATTTCAGTGCTTCGTCCATGATGGCTTGTACCGTATCATCATCAAACTCTGTTGTGACAAGATACTGCGTTACCAGTTGCACATAAAAACATATTGCCATAGTTGTATCGCCAGCCCCCATTGATAGGTATGGCTATGGGATTGGGGTAAGACACTTTTTCGCCACCTGAATACTCTTTTGAGAAACTTTGAGCCAGTTCAAAGGTATATTTATTTCCACGATTAGCCACATACCCTAAGAAACCACCACCATAATTGTAGGACTGGATAACCGATTCTAAATCTACACTGAGCCTTTCGCTACTGGCTAATAATTCACTGAAATACTTCACACCTTGCTTAATGGATTCTTCTGTACTCAATGAATTAGGGTGGAAGACCGAGGGATTCCGAGGACTGCATAACATCTTCCGCAGTACCGCCCTGATTCCACCTGTATAATCGCAAGAAGTATGTTGACATATTCTTCAACGCCATATTCTTTTGGCATATTTTTTTCTACCATAGGCTTATGAGCCAGCACTTCTGCGGAAACATTCACACCTCCATAATGAATATTGGAAATTCTGCTGTCCTGTTCATCTGAAAAATAAAATGGCAACAAACAGAAGCAGTGAGAAGACCATCAAGAATAATCCAGAACCACCAATCACTAAAGTTTTCAACTTCATGGTTTCTTACCGACTTTCTTAATGGTGGCGGTTTTGATTGGTGGTCTACTTCTTGTATTTTGTAGTGGTACTCTTTGAACAGTAGACGGACGTTCTTTTGTGATTGGACGTTGTGAAGTTCTATCTGCTGTAGTGGTTGAAGTTGCTGGCTTTTGAACGGTTTTTTCTTGAACGGTATTGCCTTGGCGTTCCACTTTTGGACTTGAAAAATCGGACTTAACTGCTGGACGCTCTTGTTTGGCTTGTTGAGATTCCTTATATGAAGTCTGAATATTAGACTGTTTTGAGGTCTGTTCATCATGATATTGTTCTTGTCTTGTAGTCGGTCTTTCATGAACAGAAGAAGCAGGCTGTTTTTTCTGTTTGACCTGTTCCATTTCAGAGCGACGCTTCGCAATGGTTTTTCGCCTTTGTTCCTGCTGTTCCTTGCGTCCACTGGCTCTGTCCGCTTTGGTTTGAGAAATACTACTGGTTAAATCACGGACATTCTCTTTTTACTTTGGATTTTTCCTTGATATACTGCATATCTTGCATTGGTCGGCAAATCTTTAACCTGTTCTTTCAAACCACTAGCAGTGTCTACCATTCTGTCTTTGGTATCAGCTACTGTACCGATGGTTTGACCGATACGTTTTCCAAGTGTTGATTTTTCCTTTCCGTCTGGTCGGGAGTGATCTGCTTGTGTCCTTGCAGAACTCCCCGAACCCGACTGTCCTTTTTAGGTTCTGTTGCAAAGTTTTAAATCTACTATCAAATAAGGTAGAATAATAGAAAAAAAGATAGCAGGAGGAATGACGATGAATCATTTTTAAAGGAAAGCAATTTCAGCAGGATGTGATTATTGTAGCCGTGGGCTACTATCTTCGTTATAACCTTAGCTATCGTGAAGTTCAAGAAATCTTATATGATCGTGGCATTAACGTTTCTCATACGACGATTTATCGTTGGGTGCAAGAATATGGCAAACTACTCTATCAAATTTGGAAAAAGAAAAAAATAAAAAAATCCTTTTTATTCATGGAAAATGGATGAAACATACATCAAAAATTAAAGGAAAAATGGCATTATTTGTATCGAGCCATCGATGCAGATGGTTTAACCTTGGATATTTGGTTACGTAAAAAAACGGGACACACAAGCAGCCTATGCTTTTCTTAAGCGGTTAGTGAAGCAGTTTGATGAACCGAAGGTTGTAGTCACAGATAAAGCCCCTCTATTACAAGTGCCTTTAAGAGACTAAAAGAATACGGCTTTTTATCAAGGGACAGAACATCGTACCATTAAATACCTGAATAATTTGATTGAACAAGACCATCGTCCAGTAAAGAGACGCAATAAATTCTATCGAAGTTTACGCACTGCCTCACCCACGATTAAAGGCATGGAAGCCATCCGAGGATTATATAAGAAAACCCGAAAAAGAAGGCACTCTCTTCGGGTTTTCGGTCTGTACTGAAAATCAAGGTATTATTGGGAATCCCAGCTTAAATCATAGATGCCGTAAGGGATTTTATTCTTTATTTAAAACTTTGCAACAGAACCGGATTTTGAGTCTAATATTATTAGTTTTAAATCTCAGAAATATTGATTTTATAAGCTTTTTTTCCATAATATTTTTTTTAAAAACTTAGTATCACTTCCAAAGTTTAGATACTTTTTAGTAACTATAAAATGCTAGAAAGTATACTCCTTATTAAAAAGAGTTTTGGACTAGTTTTGTGCAATTTTATTACCCATATCCGTAATAAGAGAGGCTAAATTAATTGCCTTTAATGATTGTAGAAATTGGTTGTGAATATCATTAGACACATAACCAGCTAGCAAAATATGCTCAGCCATGTCATATTGCTTAATCAAGAGAATCTTATCATGTTTTTCATTAAATAAAATCGCACTAATTGCTGTATTAAAGACTGGAAAACGAAAACTCGCACATTGTGAACAATAAGGAATATCTCCCTCATCTTTTAAAAATTTTTTCTCCAAAGGATGCCCACATTCGGGACAACAAGTCATTGTTTTGTCAAATATAGAAACCTCTTTTTTAAAGTTCTTAAAAGTAATTTTACCAGTAAAATCGAGACCACGCAAGACATTGAAATAAATTAAGACTTTATTTAAAATTTATTTTATGATATACTAAACTTATCAGCTATTGGTTCTGAAAAAGTGTCTGCCACAGTTTTACTACAAATTCTCATGACTTGTGCCAAGATTTATAAAAAACGGATAGCTATAATAGCTCTTAGAGCAAAAACATGACATATAGGAGGTTAAAGACATGTCATACTTTTATCTTTTTATCGCCATTGTAGGAGAGATATTGGGAACTAACCTTTTGAAATTATCAGACGGTTTTACAAAGCCTATTCCAACCGTTTCTGCCCTACTTAGCTATGGCGTTTGTTTCTATTTCTTATCACTAGCAATGCAAAAAATTCCTGTAGGAATAGCTTATGCAACATGGTCAGCTGTCGGTTTAGTTTTGATAGCCTCTATCGCAGTAATGATTTTCAAAGAAACACTAAATGTTTATAGCATTATCGGTTTAATTTTGATTATCATTGGTGTTGTCATGGTTAACTTATTAGGAAATGCAGGACATTAATAAAACCGGCTCTATACTATTTGTAGTGGGTAAATCCCCTATGGATATTATGGAGCCTATTTTGTTGTAGAAAAAAAGTTCCATAAGAACTATAATGAAAAGCTAGAATTCTGTCAATATTTTGGACACATTTTGGGAGGGAATTTTGAAGACTAGCGTCCTCCTAATTTTCCCAATAAGTTTTAACTTCTTCAAAAATCTTATTCAAAAGTTCTGCATCTTTTTCTGACAACTGATTTTTTTCTATAACTCTATCTTTTAGTTCTGTTGCCTTTATTTTATTTCTTGCCACCGAAACTGCTATTGAATGTTTCAAAAATATCAAACTCATCCTTTTGAAAAAGTTTGCAATATTGGTAAAGATCTAATTGTTCTAGAGGTAAACTACTGATAATTGAATAAGGTTTTTGTCCCAGCAAATAATCTGTAGTAGTCCCAAAGATATTTGCGGTTCTGTTGCAAAGTTTTAAATCTACTATCAAATAAGGTAGAATAATAGAAAAAAAGATAGCAGGAGGAATGACGATGAATCATTTTAAAGGAAAGCAATTTCAGCAGGATGTGATTATTGTAGCCGTGGGCTACTATCTTCGTTATAACCTTAGCTATCGTGAAGTTCAAGAAATCTTATATGATCGTGGCATTAACGTTTCTCATACGACGATTTATCGTTGGGTGCAAGAATATGGCAAACTACTCTATCAAATTTGGAAAAGAAAAAAATAAAAAAATCCTTTTTATTCATGGAAAAATGGATGAAACATACATCAAAAATTAAAGGAAAAATGGCATTATTTGTATCGAGCCATCGATGCAGATGGTTTAACCTTGGATATTTGGTTACGTAAAAAAACGGGACACACAAGCAGCCTATGCTTTTCTTAAGCGGTTAGTGAAGCAGTTTGATGAACCGAAGGTTGTAGTCACAGATAAAGCCCCTCTATTACAAGTGCCTTTAAGAGACTAAAAAGAATACGGCTTTTTATCAAGGGACAGAACATCGTACCATTAAATACCTGAATAATTTGATTGAACAAGACCATCGTCCAGTAAAGAGACGCAATAAATTCTATCGAAGTTTACGCACTGCCTCACCCACGATTAAAGGCATGGAAGCCATCCGAGGATTATATAAGAAAAACCCGAAAAGAAGGCACTCTCTTCGGGTTTTCGGTCTGTACTGAAATCAAGGTATTATTGGGAATCCCAGCTTAAATCATAGATGCCGTAAGGGATTTTTATTCTTTATTTAAAAACTTTGCAACAGAACCCTTTTTTTACCTGTAACAATGGCAGACCCAGCCCCTAGAGTAGTCATGGAACGTCCAAGTTTCCGCTGTAGACGGTGCATGTGAGCGTGCATAAGCATACGAGGTTTTCTCATCACACGACTTCCCACACTTTGAGAATCGTTACTCTGTAGAGAAAAACATACTCATTAAATCGCCCAGCTTGAAGTAGATTCCTGCAAAGGTCACAATCTGTAGAAAAAGCAATCAAAAAGAACGGATAACCAGCCGATAAGGTATAGAGCATGGTTGAAATACTAAATGCTGTCGTAATAATCAATGTGATTCCAGCTCGTGTCAAAATGGTATTAAAGAGCTTTGTTATGGCTCGTTTTGACATACCATCAAATGATGGAATCATGCTTAAAAATAAAAGCTCACAGGCAGAAACATAGCATAGATGATAAAAAAAGTACCTGCGAGAAAAATCATGATTCCTGTTAATAGGAATACAAATATGGAAATCCCAATATTGAAGACAAATAGGAAGAAGACTGTACCTAAACGGTTAATGGTCTTTGTAATGGTTAGATTGGTATTGCTTCTGTCTTCAATTTCTTCCGCAACAATTTTTTCTCTGTCTTCGCCATTGTTGGAATCTGGGCTGGTGGAGAGCAGGCTTTCCACACGGTCAATACCGATACTTTCAATGTCTGAACTGTTGTATTGAAGCAGTAGCCACGGTTGCTGAACCTGTATGGAAAAACAGGCTATCTCTGATTAAGTCCACGCTGTCCTTGCCTTGACTATCGGAATGGGGCATGACAATCTTCGTGCCAAGTGATAAACTGGCATTACTGATGTCTGATGAAAAGTCATTGATTTTTTTAATGTAGTCGGGAGCGTAGGCAATAAAGGAAGCCGATAGGATAAACACCAGCACAAAAATTCATAATGGCATGAATTGCCTTTGTGGTTTCTCTCTTTATCAGTCCCGTATAGGCAACATAAACCCCAAGAACCAAAAATCAAGAGTAAGAGGAATCCAACATAGAAACCCTCTGTTGAAAATCCGTTTGCACTCACACCAGCTAAGGTCTGCATATTCTTACCAATGGAATCTGCTGTAGCGGAAATGAAGTCTAAGGAATAGGCTTCCTGTACTAAGTAACCTGTCGCATTGGAAACATACAAACTGATTGTCCAAATAAAATTGGTAATGGCATATAGTCCATACATGACCTGTTTTCCAATCCCGTCCGACCAGTTCCACGGAAGCCAGCCCCAGCTATTATCCACATAAAAAAATCCAGTTGATAGTTTTTCAAGTGGGTATCGGCTGTATTCATTTGCCACATTGACCGTATCATCTACCAAGCCCGCAGCTTGAACCACCGTTCCCAGCATGGCTAAAAGAAAAATGGCAATCACAAGTGTGAAAGCCACTGTCATTGCCACTTTACCTAGACGTTTCAGCGTCCAGTTTGATTTTATTCTGTTTACTATTGATGGTTTCACATTTACACCTCTTTTCGCACAGGTGGTCTGGTATCAAAGGCATGGAGCAGTTCTTCAAATACAGGGTGGAACTGTATCACACCGACACGACCATATAAATCACTGATAAGGCATTGCCCGTTTTCCAAATCACGCAATCGCTTCTGATTGTTTTCGTCCTCTGGGTCTACACCAAAAAAGGCTAAGGTCTTTTTAATCTCGTTAAGGTCAGTGGAACGAAATGCAAATTTTAAGCCGAGGTTATTTTTCAGTTTTTCATCTAAGAGGTCGTCTGTATTTTGGGTCACGAAATATACCCCAGCGTTCATAGCACGACCAGCCCGAACCAGCTTCATAGATAGTGTTTTTCCTTGTGCTACCTGTAAAAAGCTCCATGCTTCGTCTAAATCTACAATCTTGAAAATGCTTCGGTCTGTATGGATAAAGTCTAAAGCAAAGGTACTAATGACAATCAGCATAGCAACGGATAAAAGCTCCATAGTGGTATATTCCTCAAAGGAAGTTTCCTTGTCAGGGAAGTACCAAGTCCGCAACCTGTATAATGTTCAGTTGTTTTTTTCTAAGCTGATAGACTGCTCCACATAACCATTACTGAATAATAAATGTGCAAAGTCATAGTCTGTAAAAACTTTCGATATGGTCGGCTATACTGGTACTTAGTGTGAGAATGATAAAAATAAGAATGTACAGTTTTGACAAAAATAAAAAAATGTACAAATAGGTTATAATAGTGCATATAAAAAAAGAAAGAGAGAAATATATGTACTTAAACCTAAAAAAATAAACAAAAAAATAAAAAAATAACTCAATTATCAGATTTAGAAAAATCTAAGAATACAAATGGAGGTGTTTAACTTGAAACCTAACTTTAGTGAATTAGCTAGAGTTTTAAAGAAAGATAGACGTACAATAAAAAAAGACATTATTACCAAGGAAAAAAACAAAAACAAATAAGAAATAAACCATCAAAAAAATTGATGAATACACTGATCTATTAGATAAATTATTAGGAGAAGAATCTATACAAATATTCAAATCAAAAAGAATACTTTGGCAATATTTGGTAGACCAAACAGAATTGAATATCAGCTATTCCGCATTTAGAGCCTATTTATTAAAGAATTCAAAAATACAATGATTACTTTAAAAAAACAAATCACATAAGAATTCTAAAGCTATACTTAGAGTAGAAACCATGCCCAGAGAACAAGCTCAAATAGATTGGAAAGAAGATGTGAAATACACAACTAAATATGGAGAAAAAAATTGTCTTTAAATGTATTTTTGTATGGTTTTTATCATACTCAAGATATAAAAATATTTCATGTAACACTTTCAAGAAATCAAGATGTATTAATTTCATGTATAACTGAATGCTTAGAACATATTGAAGGAGTTCCAAAAAAGTAATTGTATGTGATAATATGAAAAACTACAATGGATAAAGCGCGAACTGTTAAGACATCTGGAGTAATTAATATAAAGTTTCAAGAATATGCAAAAAGAAATGGGATTTGAATTAAAAACCATGTGTAGCATACAGACCACAAAACAAAAGGTAAAGTAGAAAAATATAGTAAAATTACTAGATGAAATATACGCTTATAATGGTAAGTTAGATTATACAGAATTAGTAGAATTGGTGAATAAAAATAATGATGAGATGGAACCTACAAGTTCATCAAACAACAAGAGAGATTCCAATAATCAGTTTACAAAAAGAAAAAAAGATTCCTTACTACCATTACCACATGAGAAAAATAAGGAATCGCTATAAAAATAACAACCCTACAAGTAAAAAGTAAATAAACAAGCAATGATTTCTTACAAGTCCAATCAATATTCGGTACCAATTGAATATATAGGTAAGAAACTAAATCTACAAGTAGAAGATAATTATTTATACCTATATGATAACATGAAATTGGTAGTAAGTCATTTAATAAGTGAGAAAAAAATTAAATTATAAAGAAGCTCATTATGAGCAATTTGTTAAACACACTTGGAATGATATAGATGAAAAAAAGATTAAAAGAGCAAACTAAAAAGAAATCTAGCTGTAATAGGAGAACGATTCAATGATAACAAATAGATCTAATTATACTAGATTAAAAGAAAATTTAGAATATCTTAATTTAAAGCAGTTTAACCTCAGGCTAGATGAAATAATAGAACTAACGCAAAAATAGAACAATGTCAGTAATAGATATTCTATTGAAACTAACAGACTATGAAGTAGATGTAAAAAAACAAAATGTAAAAAGAATCTATGATTAAAGTAGCCAATTTTCCTTATAATAGATCATTAGATAATTTTGATTTTTTTCATTCAATTCTGATATAAATGAATTAGAAATAAGGAACTTAGCTAGCTTAAATTTTATAGAAAAACAATAAAAAAATTTAATATTTATAGGTAATAGTGGTGTTGGAAAGACTCATTTAGCAACAGCAATTGGAAGATTGGCAGCTAGTTCTAGATATTCAACATACTTTATAAAATGTCATGACTTAATAGCAAACTTAAAAAGCCGCTCTAGCTGAAAAATAGGCTAGAGCAGCGATTAAAACACTATTCAAAGTATAGATTATTGATTATAGATGAAATTGGTTATTTACCTTTAGAAAAAGGTGATGAGCGGTTATTATTCCAACTAATGAGACCGACGTTATGAAAAGAAGAGCATAATAGCCACATCTAATATTCCATTTTCTGAATGGGCTACATTATTTAGTGATGACAAAGTGGCTTCAGCTATACTTGATAGACTGCTTCATCATGCCCATGTAGTACCTATTATAGGTAATTCTTATCGACTAAAAGATCGTGTTAGTTTTGAATAATTGTACATTTTTATTTTGTCACTTTTTGTACATTTTTTTATATTGACATTTACACTTAGTGGCGTATTCTCAACCCGTAATTCCTCAATCACTTTCATCAACCCTCGTACTTCACTATTGGTTACTGCACGAATGGCTTTTTCTAAGGATTGGGAAGCGTTCCCCATCACGAGAGGAAATCCCCGTAAGGAATGTCAGAATATCAATAGCCAGTGATTCAGAATCTTTGGGATTTTTTTCATAATCACATAAGGGTCAAGTAAGCCTTTGTTTTTTTCTCATCAGAAGTCAGAGTGACGATATTGATTTCATGGGAAATCTCTGGCAAGGTTTCTTTCCATCTGCCACGTTCTGCTTTTGGGTCTACAATCACTGCTTGTGCCCCATAAAGCACCGCATAATAGACGATAAGGTTATTCGCAAAGGATTTACCACCACCCAGCGAACCAACAAAAGCCGACGCTAACGCATTGGTTACTGAACCCTTAACCCCTTGACTGGCAAGAGCAGGGTTTCAGATAGACATTGCGTCCAGTATCTAAGCTGTAGCCAACATAAATCCCCTCATTTTCCCCCAGCATTTGAGTAGCACCAAAACCTAAACCAGCGAGGAAATCAGAGGTCACGTATTGAATATAATCATTCATATAACGCTTGCTGGCAGGTAAAAAATTCTTCATGTAAGCCGAGCATATCCCCAAAATGGTCGTACCAGTTTTACGCTTAAATCGTCATAAAAATCTTTCACTTCATTACAACGACGTTTGAGTTCGTCAAGATCATTTGCTGATACCCTTACCACATAAGACAGCTTGTACATAGATTCCTTGCTTTGGTCTAAATTGGTTTCCAGCTCATTCACACTTTCCAGAGCTTCCGCCACATTGGAGCTGGTTTCATTATCACTTTGCCAAGCGTGGTTATCCAAGTCTTTCAGTTCTTTCTTTTTATTGCGGACAGTAGATAGGGCTTTACGATTCGCTACAATTTCCACATTCATTGACGTATCAATCGGGAATGTAAATTGCTGTTGCTGGTAGTAGAAGATTTCAGAGGACGGGAAGTCCAGTTCTCCGACAATGCTGTTAATGGTAAAAGTAAGCTACATAGACGGTTTCATCTTCCTGCTGGATTTTTCAAATATCGCTGTTTTTTTCTTCCACCAAACAGCGAGTAGGCTTAATCAAGTCATAGTATTTAATCAGCGTTTCATTATCCAGCTTTTTCTTTGATAGATGGTACTCATACTCTTCATAGGCAGTGCCTGTCTGTCCGTAAAGGTGTTCAATCAGATAGCCGAAGTCGTCCTTATCTAACCTGCGGATTTTGAAACGACGAGAGATTTTATTTTCTAAGAGCTTTTCCATCTTCTGAAAACGCAGGATTTCATCATTACTCATACTAACAAAATCGCCCATCAGCTTATGGTTCACATCATAGACAAAAATCAGACAAAGCATTTTTTTGCTTCAACGGTAAGACTTTTTCATAGAAAAACTCCTGATCGTTGAGAAGCAACTTAAAGCCGATAAAGAAACGGTAGTTCACTTGATTTTCGCCAATCATGGATATTAAAGCGTCTGTCTGTTGGTCGATTTTGTCATAGGCAACCGCTTTGAGCTTGCCAGTGACTTCATTTTTGGAACGCTCTTGTGCAGAACGTATGCTGGATTCTGTACTGATTTGTAAAAGCATGAATTTTGCCATCACGATTTTTGTGCGATAAGCTGTCTGAAAGAATCATGCACTTGTATTTTCTGTTCTGGACTTAGAAATGAGTAATTGTAAGGAACAAGCTCATAGTAAGCATAACATTCCCCGTCTTTATTCCAGACGAGATTGTTTTCAATGTATTTAATTGGATATGCCATAAAATTCACTCCTAACTGCTGTAATGGCTTCTTGTGGCTGGTTTCTGCCAAGCGTTACTTTTTTTCCTGCATAGGTCAGCTTTGGTCGCAGTGCATAAGCAATGACAGACTTCAAAAAAATCCATAAGGCTTTTTTTACCATCAAAAAGTTTTTTTGTAGACATAAACCATGTGAAAGCCACAGGAATCCCAAAGTATTTGAGAAATGCTCCCTCTATCATGGAAAGAGGGGGCAAGTTGCCAAGTATCATCACTGCAAAGAGTGACACGACAAACCATGTCATTTGCGTAAAGGTTATGGGAAACGGAAGTCTAAAATCATTGATAGAATACAGTACCTTTTCCACAGACCAGATACTGGTATAGCTTCGTATTTTCTTCATGTAATCAATCCTTTCATAAAAAATAGGGGTAGCTGATTGAGCCACCCCGTAAAATAGAAAATCTGCCAGTAGTAATGTACCGACAGATTTAATAGACGATTTCAAAAATCCCATGATTGGTTGAGATAAACGTTCCTGAAAGGTCTAAATCCCGACCATAGGCTTGATAATCAATATAGTTTTGAAGACTAGCTGGTACTTCGCCTAAAGCACCCGTTTCTTCAATGTAGTAGCGTGCCACGTCATACATATCATCACAATCGGAATGAATGATAATATCCTCTTGATGTTCGCTTAGTTCTTCAATGCTTGAAAAATGAGTGAGCAGAGCAGATAGCTCCGATTGTAATTCTTCGGGTAATTCCGATACCATTTCCCATAGTCGATTGAGTTCGCCAATGGAAGTGTATTCGTCAACCGTAAAGGGTAACTCGTAGTCATGAATGGCGTATTCCTCATATTCATCATTCAAGCCGATTTTCTCTTTGACTTCCTCAAAAGTCAATGGGAAAGGTAAACCACGCACCGACCAATTCGCCCTCATTGTATTTGCCTAAATTCGCAATATAGACTTGCATATCGTCCATATATTCACGTCCTTTCTTTGTAGAGATTCAAAAATCCCTACCGCACTTCGTTTGGTGTACCATTCCTTTGCGGAACATAAGAAAACCACTTATATTCCACAAAAGAACGGTTTTATTTAAGCACCAATAATGCGATTGAATAGCTCTAGTAAAATGTCTTTTTACTCCAGCAGCGTTGAAGACTAAGCCAACCGCAATAATCGCAATAATTAAAAAAAGCCAATCAGTTTGCTAAACTCACGCTTGAAGCCAAGATACAAGCCAATCACAACGATTGCTAAAAAGCACCAGTGATTGAGCGTTTGATAGAAACCAGTTATAAAGGTTTTTGTCCAAAAATTCATAAAAAATGTTCTCCTCTCTATATTCAATGAATTTGTATTTGAGTTATTTTTTTGTTGTTATCACGTCCTGTTCTTTTACTGACTGTTGCTTCAAAATCTGCTTGTGTCGGTCTGTCAGTTTCGCATGGTCGAGAATGTCTTTTACAACCTGCGTCTGGTTGATTTCATCAAGTTTAATCGCAACCTTTAAGGTCGGGGCAACTTGATGAGATAGCCAGTTCAGCGTCCTTTGGAAGGAGTAAGGCTCTGGTTTTGTGGTTAGTTTTAATCGTTCACGATTGTTCCCAATAAACCAAGCCCATTCTTCATTCAGTTTCCAATCAGAACGAGGTTTGGAATCGTCTTTATCTACAAAACGGATATACCGATTGATAATTTTAAAGGCGGTATGCTCTGGATTGTCATAGACGAGTAAATCACGGACTGCATAATAGGCACGCTCATTTTTTTCAATCGAATCTCAAAAACGGTTTTTTTACTTCTGCGTCTTCAATGGGAATATCATTTTTTTCTTGTACTGCTCGTAGTCCTTTTTCATAGATACAGAAATAAACTTCACTTTGTAATGAACCGATATAGAGGGTGTTTCCCATACATTCCTTTTCCTCTTTGCGTACCAGTTCGCCACTGCGATAGCTTTTTAAAAACTGCGGAAGACGGAGATACATTCTTCCTGTTGGCACTTTTCAGTGAGTACAGGGATATTCAAAATCCCTGTCTTATCGTTAATGGCAAGGTCAAGGCGTTTCATCACACCGCCAGCCACCAAAACGTCCATAAAGAACTCATACCAGCTTCTTTGTTGTGCCAGAAGATAGCTTTCAAATTGTCTGCACCCACGACCTTTCAATTCCACCAGAACTCCTTTGTCCAGTTCATGGGAGCAAAGGACGAATATGTCGCCTAAAGCATAATGCTCTGAATAAGAATAGAAACCATAGTCCTCATGAAGAAAAATAGGACAGTTTCAGTTGTAAGATGTTTTTCGACCACCTGCTGTACGTCTGTTGTCGGAAAGCGAATCCTTACATAATCAAACAGCATTTCAAGGGGAGCGTCGGGATTGAAGCGTTCCAGAGCTTCCCAAAGGGACTGCTGTAAATCCTCTGATGGCTTGACTTTTCCTGTTTCAATATCGCTTAGATACTGCCTTGTAATACCAGTCGCAACAGCTAAACGGTTTTGAGATAGTCCATAAGCCAAGCGTTTTTTTCTTTTTAAATGCTGTAACCAAGTTTGTTCATTCAGTAAAAAAATCCCTCCAATCAAAAAAAGGCGTATGTCAACTTTTAAAAGCCCATTTGACATACGCTGAAATTTTTGTAAATCCCTTTGTAACCAAAGGATTTTTCTAATGTTTTTTTGACTGTTTCCTGTCGATTTGTACCCCCTGTTTGAGAATGATAAAAATAAGAATGTACAGTTTTGACAAAAATAAAAAAATGTACAAATAGGTTATAATAGTGCATATAAAAAAAGAAAGAGAAATATATGTACTTAAACCTAAAAAAATAAACAAAAAAATAAAAAAATAACTCAACTATCAGATTTAGAAAAATCTACGAGAACAAATGGAGGTGTTTAATTTGAAACCTAACTTTAGTGAATTAGCTAGAGTTTTAAAGAAAGATAGACGTACAATAAAAAAAGACATTATTACCAAGGAAAAAAACAAAAACAAACAAGAAATAAGCCATCAAAAAAATTGATGAATACACTGACTTATTAGATAAATTATTAGGAGAAGAGTCTATACAAATATTCAAATCAAAAAAAGAATACTTTGGCAATATTTAGTGGACCAAACAGAATTAAATATCAGCTATTCCGCATTTAGAGCCTATCTAATAAAAAAACAAAAATATGATAATTACTTTAAAAAAACAAATCACATAAGAGTTCTAAAAGCTATACTCAGAGTAGAAACTATTCCCGGAGAACAATCTCAAATAGATTGGAAAGAAGATGTGAAATTCATAACTAAATATGGAGAAAAATTATCTTTAAATGTATTTTTGTATGGTTTTATCATACTCAAGATATAAAAATATTTCATGTAACACTTTCAAGAAGTCAAGATGTCTTAATTTCATGTATAACTGAATGCTTAGAACATATTGAAGGAGTTCCAAAAAGTAATTGTATGTGATAATATGAAAAACTACAATGGATAAAGCGCGAACTGTTAAGACATCTGGAGTAATTAATATAAAGTTTCAAGAATATGCAAAAGATATGGGATTTGAATTAAAAACCATGTGTAGCGTACAGACCACAAACAAAAAGGTAAAGTAGAAAAATATAGTAAAATTACTAGATGAAATATACGCTTATAATGATAAGTTAGATTATACAGAATTAGTAGAATTGGTGAATAAAAATAATGATGAGATGGAATCTACAAGTACATCAAACAACAAGAGAGGTTCCAATAATAAGTTTACAAAAAGAAAAAAAGATTCCTTACTACCATTACCACATGAGAAAAATAAGGAATCGCTATAAAAATAACAACCCTACAAGTAAAAAGTAAATAAACAAGCAATGATTTCTTACAAGTCCAATCAATATTCAGTACCAATTGAATATATAGGTAAGAAACTAAATCTACAAGTAGAAGATAATTATTTATACCTATATGATAACATGAAATTGGTGGTAAGTCATTTAATAAGTGATAAAAAAATTAAATTATAAAGAAGCTCATTATAAGCAATTTGTTAAACACACTTGGAATGATATAGATGAAAAAAAGATTAAAAGAACAAACTAAAAAGAAATCTAGCTGTAATAGGAGAACGATTCAATGATAACAAATAGATCTAATTATACTAGATTAAAAGAGAATTTAGAATATCTTAATTTAAAAGCAGTTTAACCTCAGACTAGATGAAATAATAGAATTAACTCAAAAATAGAACAATGTCAGTAATAGATATTCTATTGAAACTAACAGACTATGAAGTAGATGTAAAAAAACAAAATGTAAAAAGAATCTATGATTAAAGTAGCTAATTTTTCCTTATAATAGATCATTAGATAATTTTGATTTTTTTATTCAATTCAGATATAAATGAATTAGAAATAAGGAACTTAGCTAGTTTAAATTTTATAGAAAACAATAAAAAAATTTAATATTTATAGGCAATAGTGGTGTTGGAAAGACTCATTTAGCAACAGCGATTGGAAGATTAGCAGCTAGTTCCAGGTATTCAACATATTTTATAAAAATGTCATGATTTAATAGCAAACTTAAAAATCCGCTCTAGCCGAAAAATAGGCTAGAACAGCGATTAAAACACTATTCAAAGTATAGATTATTGATAATAGATGAAATTGGTTATTTACCTTTAGAAAAAAAGGTGATGAGAGGTTATTATTCCAACTAATGAGACCGACGTTATGAAAAGAAGAGTATAATAGCCACCTCTAATATTCCTTTTTTTCTGAATGGGCTACATTATTTAGTGATGACAAAGTGGCTTCAGCTATACTTGATAGACTGCTTCATCATGCCCATGTAGTACCTATTATAGGTAATTCTTATCGACTAAAAAGATCATGTTAGTTTTGAATAATTGTACATTTTTTTATTTTGTCACTTTTTGTACATTTTTTTATATTGACATTTACACCCTGTTAGATACGGGGGGTTAAGTGCTGGCGTGGCTATTGCCACACCAGCCAGCAAGATCAGTCCACACCTGCGACTTCCGCTTCGCACGTCGCCTGCGTGGACTGTCTGCTGTTGGATAACTTTTTAATTTCCTCCAAGAAATCATATCCTTTTTGGTACAAGGGGAGTATAAAACTCTGATATGACACTTGTTCCTACATCAACATAGCCACGACCTTTGATTCGCTTTAAGAAGAAATCCTTTTGTACGTCACTGCCAAACATCATGCCATAGCCCATTTCAGACATACGACCTAAAGCCACTCTGAAATTAAACTGATCACGGATTCCGTCGCCTAAATATTTTGCGTCTGGACGTTGACAAGCCAGTATTAGAAAGAAGCCAGCTTGACGACCTAACATGACAATCTGTTTCAGCTTATTCATAACTGCGGTGTTTTCTTTTGTTCCCAGCATTTCCATGAAAGCGACGTATTCATCAAAGATTAAGAAGTGTGCCGGGAGACCTAAGTAAGCATAATTTTTGCCAGTCTTATAGTTCTTCATCTGCTTCATTTCCTCACTACGTTTCATCATTTCTTCATAGAATGTTTCAATGCAAGAAAGCAAGTCTTCTTTTCTATAGTAGACATTTGCCATCACAGAACCTAAGTCCGCAAGGTCAGCATTTTTCGGGTCAAGAATATACAGTTTTGAATCTGTATGAAGCAAGGCTTCAATCAGTGTCAGTATAAAGTAAGTTTTACCGCCACCTGTACCACCAGCAATCAACATATGAGGGAGCTTATCATATTCCCACCATACGTTTTTCATTAAGCGAAGTTTACCATCTTTAGCTTCTACTTCATCAATAGAAATACGACTGGCTATGGTGTCATAGAGCAAAGTATATTCCACATAGGAATCCTTTAACTCTTTATCCGTCAGCTCACAGTACAAGCCACTCTCTAATTTCTTTTTCCAAGTGTAAGAGTTGGTCTTGATATTTTCCCAGCGTGATTTCCACCCGTATCTGTATCAAGCCATTTTTTTAAGTCGATAATACATTTTAGGGAAGTAGGTTATCTTTTCCTTTGTACGACCAGCACTATCTTTAAAGAAACCCTCTGTTTTGACCTGTTCAGATTCATACCACTTGTTTTCAAGTATCATCTTTGCCAGTTTTTGACGGTGGTAAAGTTGTTTAACCGTATCATAGCGAACCCGTTTGAATACAAACGCTACCAGCAAGCAGATAAGAATTGCGACACTGAAACTGATAATTAAATAGGGAATGTCAATCTTATCTGCTTGTGATAGGTTAAAAATCCTGCCAGTTGATCTGCTGGATTGTCTTCACATGAAACAGTCCGACAACCAGCAGGAAAAACAGGCAGGAGTGACGCTATCGTAAAATGAAAGACTAAATCTTTACCAGATGGGCGAATCCTTTTACCACGCTGTTTCATGCGAAAAAGTCTCCTTTCTACCTAGCGACTATTTGTCTTGTGTCGGTTCTTTCTTTGCTTGTGGTTGAGCTTTGAATGAACTAGAATCCTTTGTCAGCACAATATCGTCTGCCTTGATATACCAGTCAACATCTGCTCCTTGATAGGTGGCAGTAGCAACGGTGTCCGCAATGGGATTGATAAGTTCCACCCGTGCGTTATAATCAAACTCTTTCAAAGGCACGCTGGCAGGAATACTTACTTGAATCATGCGTCCTTGTCCTTTGGATTTTAAGTCATAGGTACGTTCCTTGATTTCATCTGAAACCGACCCGTCTTCATTTTGGATTCTCACTTCACGACGTAGAGCAGAGAATTTCAATTCTCCAAAAGTCGTGTCTTTATCTAATACAATGCCATTTGCTAATCTCATCATTTTTCCTCTCTTTCTTTATTCTTTTATCATGTCGTCAGCATGTAAAAGGTAATTTGTAAAACCACGAGTGCCGATTTTGTAGCCCTCTGCGGTAATACGTGGATTGACTAACTTCACACGTTCCTCAAAGCCGAAATGTTTTTCGCCAGCTTCAGCAGGAAGCACCACCACAATATCATCTGCTCTTTGAACATCAGAATAGAGATTATAGCTTCTTGATAAGACAGTTAGCCGTCCGTTGATTCTTCGCTGAACGACTTTTATCCTCGCCAGCAAATTCTAAATTGCCGAATGTTTTTTTCCATGTTGGGAATCACAAATTTAAGTTCCATATTTTTTTACCTATCCTTTCTTTTTTTATTGGCTGAATGAATGTTTGATGGTCTTAAAGAGTGGGGAACGACCTTTTGATTCTTGATTTTTTTGTTTTCATAAGTTCACTCCTTTCAAAAATCGGGTAAAAAAATAGACACCTCATTTTTTTGAAGTGTCTACCTATTAAATATTCAAATTTTTATTGGAAGTATCTTTATATCTTCACTTTTCAAGGATAAATCGTCGTATCAAAGCTCATTCATAAGTAGTAAATTAGTAGTAAATTGAGTGGTTTTGACCTTGATAAAGTGTGATAAGTCCAGTTTTTATGCGGATAACTAGATTTTTTTATGCTATTTTTTTATCGCAAAAAAATAGTATAGAAAGGAAGAAGATGAAGAATTTAAAGTTTGATGGAACCCAGTTAAAAATATATAGCTATAATTGCTATGACAATTGATCATTTAGCATGGCTATTATATCCAGGTTTAGTTAAAGAACCGATACCAGTAATTATGCACATAGTAGGACGTTTAACAGCACCGATTATGTGGTATTTTTATTGCAGAAGGATGTTATTATACAAAAGATATTAAAAAAATATTTCTTTAGGATTATGAGTTTTGCTGTTATCAGTCACTTTGCTTTTTTTGTTTCGGTTTAGGTATACCATTTGATATAACAACAGGAAGTATATTTAATAAAAACTAGTGTCTTATTCCCATTGGCGATGTCGGTTGCATTAATCGCAATTTTTTTAGAAATGAGAAGATAAATAATACATTAAAGATTTTAGCAATTATTGTTTTCTGTTTATTAACGTTTGTAGCGGATTGGTCTTCAATAGCTCTAATGATGCCATTCTTTTTATATAATCATAGAGATAATAAAAAAACAACAAATACTTGACTATGTTATCTGGATAAGTGTTTATGCAGCTATTTATATTATATTTATAGATGTATTTTATGGAGTACTACAGTTTTCAACTTTATTCTCTTTACCATTATTAATGAGATATGATGGCACTAGAGGAAAAACATATTGGTTCTAAGTGGTTCTTCTACTACTATTATCCAATACATTTAGCTATTATAGGTATATTTAGAATAATATTATATGGAAATATTTCATTGGTACTTTAGAAATAGTATGGACTTAGCAAATCAAAAAGAACATGGATAGGTTTAATACAACAAAAAAATCTAATATAGGGGTTCCTTATTAAGACAAAACTTAATAAGGAACTTTTTTTATATATTGTGATATTAATTTGTAGTAAAAAAAGTGAAGGATATAATATAATTAGAATACTATAAATAATAAGTTTCGAAAGGATAAAATGAATAATAAAGAAGAAAAGAGTTCAATGCCAAAAAGTTATGGGCAAAATAATAAATACTTAGTTTCTAAGTCACTCAAGTAAAATATACTTAGAAATTAGAACGTATTTAAAAGCAAGAAGAAGTATCACTGAGTAAAGTGAGTGAACTTATAAAATCAAGCAATAAGTTTACCAGAAGATAAAGGACAAGTAACGAATGCACTTCATCATGTCTGGGGATATTTTTAAAAAAATTTGCAACAAAAAGAAGAAAAAAAGATCAGTTTTTTTGAAATGATTGAAGAATATCATAATAATAAATATAAAAAAAGAAGGTTTGATAAAATGAAGTAAAAATATCTTCTAAAGAAATATCCAAATAGATATTTGGAAGAATCTACTTTTTATCAATGGAGGACAAGATGAGACTTTGGCATGAAGAACTAATATCAAAAACTACCAAGGCAACAACTTTTTAGGTCAACATAGAGAATGCTGCGCATTAAGAGGAAATGGTTGGGGTAAGAAACATGCAACGGTAGATTATGTATTTGAACATAAGCCATTTTTTTCCTTTTTTTAAGTATCATGAATTAATCATGCAGGAAATGAAGAATAGAGGATATAATGTTAGTAAAGAATGGCTAGATAAAAAAATTATAGAGGAAAAAAATTTGTGCTCCTCACAACGATCTAAAAGAGTATAAAAATAAATAAAGCCGATTTATAAAGAACACGATGCAGCATACTATGATGAGTGTATTGAGAATTTAGCTCAAAAGGATATTTTTTTATCTGGTAGTAATTAAGAAAAAGATTGTTTTATTGACAATTAATAATAAAAGTAGTAATATTAATTTACTTGCAAACGCAAGTAAATTAAGAGGTGACAAATGAATAATGAAGAAGTAGTAAATAAATGGATAGCATTTCATAGTAATATGAAACAAATAAGTACTGAATTAGAAGATGCCTTATCAAAAGGAGAGCATCCAATAACTTTAAATGAATACTATAGCTTACATTACTTGAATGAAACCGAAGGAAATATATTAAGAATGACAGATTTAAGTACTAAGATTTCATTAAGTTTAAGTGCAACATCAAGAATGTTAGCTAAATTTGAGAATACGTGTGGTGTAATAGAAAGATTTTTCTTCTGCTGAGGATAAGAGAGGTGTATGTATAAAATTAACACCTAAAGGAAAAAAAGTACCTAGAAAAATACTACAAGTATAGTTACAGATGTATTAAATAGAAATAGTGATAAAATATAAAAATCAGAATTTATTATTTTTGATTTTTTTATATTTTACTAATGTACTTGTTTGTGCAAGCAAATATTTTCAAATAAAAAGTTAGGAGAATTAAAATGACAAAATTAACAAATCAACCAGTAAAAAGATAGAGCAGAACATAATGCATATTTTCCATCAGACTATTCTTTGAGTATATATACAAGCCCTGTGACAAATTTTTGATGGTTTTAAATTTGAAAAACACATATAGTGGTGAAAAAGAATAAAAATTTTTAATGATAGCGACAGATGAAAGATATTTACAAATGTCTAATGGAAAGTATTTTTTTCGACAGGTAATCACCCTGTAGAAACATTATTACCAATGTTACATATGGATGCTGCTGGATTTGAGATAGATATTGTTACTTTATCAGGAAACTCTGTAAAATTAGAGATGTGGGCAATGCCAGAAAAAGATGAAAATGTTATGAAGCTTTATAATAAATATATAGAAAAATTTGAGAATCCTCTTAAATTAGATAGAATTTTTGGAGAATATTACTTCAGAAAATTCACCTTATTCAGGTGTTTTCATACCAGGTGGTCATGGTGCAATGATTAACTTGCCTGAAAGTAGAGAAGTAAAAGAGGTTCTTAAATGGGCAATTAAAGAGAATAAAAAAATCATAACACTTTGTCATGGTCCAGCTGCATTAATTTCAGGAAATATTGATGAATCAGAGTTCTTATTTAAAAATTATGAAATGACTGTTTTCCCAGATAGTATAGATGAGGGAGCAAACCAAGAAATTGGCTATATGCCAGGAAAAATTAAAATGGTTATTAGCTGAAAAAGCTAGAAAGTTTGGGTGCGAAAAATAGTAAATGAAGCAATAAGCGGTCAGGTTCATATAGATAGAAACTTAATAACTGGAGACAGTCCTCTTGCAGCAAATCAACTAGGAATTGTAGCTGTAGATGAGTTGTTAAAAATGGTAAATAAATAGAGGTGATAATTATGAAAATTTCAATTTTAAATTTAGCTCCATTAAGACAGGGGCAGAATTTTTAAAGATGCTATTGACGCAATGGTTAAATTAGCTAAAAAAAGGCTGATGAATTAGGATATGAAAGATATTGGATTGCAGAACATCATAATACTAAAAAGTGTAGCAAGTAGTGCGACACAATTACTAATACAACGTACATTAGATAATACAAAAAATATTAGAGTAGGATCAGGTGGAGTAATGTTGCCTAATCATAGTCCGTATATAGTTGCTGAACAATATGGAACTTTAGAGACTCTTTATCCAGGAAGAGTTGATTTAGGTTTAGGTCGTGCTCCAGGTACTGATTATAACACTGCGCGAGCTATTAGAAGAAACACAAATAGAGAGATGGATTTTAAAAAAGAAGTCGTGGAGCTATCTGGGTATTTTAAAGATACAAGACCTGTTCATGCATATCCAGCTGCTGGGCTTGATGTTCCACTATACATACTAGGTTCAAGTACTGATAGTGCATATGTAGCTGCTGAGCTAGGATTACCTTATTCATTTGCATCGCATTTTGCTCCAGCTATGATGGAAAATGCAGTAGCAATTTATAGACATTACTTTAAACCATCAGAAGTTTTAAGTGAGCCGTATGTAATTTTAGGTGCTAATGCAGTTGTTGCAGATACCGATGAAGAAGCAAAAAGATTATCAACAACTCAGATTCAATCATTTTTAAATATCATTACAAGTAATCCTCAAGGTATGGTTCCTCCAGTACAATCGGAAGAAGCGGTTTGGAAAAAAATTATATAGCTACAACTAAAAGTGCCACATTTTGGGGCCAATTGCATTTGAACATGATGAGATAGTTGATCATGAGAAAGCTGTCGTTGATCAGATGACAAAAAAATCTCATTTATTGGTAATAAGGAAACTGTGAAAAAAATCAAATTTTAGATTTGAAAAAAATAGGGTAGAATTCGATGAATTAATGATAAATTCATATATTTATGACGAAAAAGCACAGCATCATTCATATGAACTATTAAAAAGAGGTTATTGATGATATTAATGGATAGGTTATTGGTGAATTTAGAAATACTACTTCTTAATTGTTAAAATTTATAATTTTTTTGAAAAACTAAATTGATGACAAAAAGTAGATAATTAGTGTATTATGAAATCAAATAAACTTAATAATAGTAAAAAAAGAGGTAAATTATGGAAAAAAATATCTAATTAATGACGAATTTGTCAATGTAAAAATCAAGAGTAGATGAATATTTAGAAAAAAATAACATTCATCAATTTTTTTAAATATAAACCAAGGTGAATATGCTAAAAAAATGTTGGTTTAGAATTAGAGGATATTCAATATGTAGTATTTGGTAATCCAAAAGTAGGAACATTACTAATGCAAGATGACTTATATCTAAGTTTTAACCTACCGCTTAAATTATTACTTATTAAGAGAGATGATAAAAACAGAAGTATTATATGAAAAAAACCTACTTCATGGTTAAAAAGAAGAACATTCTGATAGAATAAAAAGACATTTTACCAAAAATGGATAATTTGTATTTAGATATCATTAAGTATCTAGAAGTATAATTAAGAATTGTTTATTTTAGATAAAAAAATTAAATAAGGAGAATTATAGATGAAATTGATTTTCTATAATTCTTCTTTTTTATTCAAAAATACATCTAAAAACTAATTTTTAACAATGGTTATTAAGAGTAATTTATGATAAACTGTTATTAGTATACATAGGAGGTATGAAGAATGTTAAAAAAACAAATTTTTTTAGATGTAGAATTATCTAACCCATTAATGAATGCATCAGGGGTACACTGTATGACGATCGTGGAACTAGATGAACTAGCGAATAGTGAAGCGGGGGCTTTTGTTACAAAAGACTGCAACTCGTGATTATAGAGAAGGTAACCCTGAACCAAGATATTATGATACTGCTTTTAGGAAGTATAAATTCAATGGGATTACCGAATAATGGTTTTAGATTATTATTTAGATTATGTTATTGAACGTCAAAAAAATCAGGTGCAAAATTGCAGTTTTTATCGGTAACAGGTATGAGTTATGATGAAAAATATTGGTCTATTAAAGAAAAATTCAAGAAAGTGAATATGAAGGTGTGACTGAATTTAATCTATCATGTCCAAATGTACCAGGAAAAACCTCAGATTGCTTATGATTTTGAACTTACAGATAAATTGTTAGCTGAGGTATTCACATTCTTTACAAAACCTATTGGGGTAAAACTACCTCCGTATTTCGATATTGCTCATTTTGACGAAATGGCTAAAATTCTTAATAAATATCCTCTTACATATGTTAATAGTGTAAATAGTGTAGGAAATGGTTTATATATTGATTTAGATAAAGAACAAGTAGTTATTAAGCCAAAAGGTGGTTTTTGGAGGACTTGGTGGAAAAATATATTAAACCAACAGCATTAGCTAATGTTCGTGCATTTAGAGAACGCTTGAATCCTAGTATAAAAATTATTGGAACTGGTGGAGTTATAAATGGTAAAGATGTATTTGAACATATTCTATGTGGTGCTGATTTAGTGCAAGTAGGAACAACTCTTCATAAGGAAGGAGTTTCAGTTTTTGCTAGACTAACTAAAGAACTTCAAGAAGTGATGAAAGAAAAAAAGGGTACTCAAGTTTAGATGACTTTAGAGGTAAATTAAAGGTAATAGAATAAATAATTAGCATACATATAGTATAAATTTTTAATCAAGGATGAAAATGTAAAAAGAAAAAAATAGATAACACTTGAAAATCATTTTGAAAAATTGTTATTATATATTGTACAGACAAAAATATAGCACATATAAAGGCAAGAATATGGCTTGCAAGTTTCTACCATCAGACCGTAAATTTGATGACTATGGGCATTCTTATTATAATGTTATTGGAGTTGGCCCAAAAATCCTAGATTTTTAAAAAAAGTTTACAAGAAAAACTCATAGACGCAGTGGTTTATTGATATCTAAAAATCGCTTTATAAAAAGCTTTTTAGATATCTAATAAACTAATGTGGAGTGACTCGACAAAATCGATTTCCCCGAAATCACGATTTTTGAGTCACTCCCAACTATTTGTAGTAGAATTTTTAAATCGCCTATAAGTAATTATAGGTGATTTTTTTGTATTTATATAGTTATATTTGTCAAAAATAATATATAACTAAGGAGAAAAGAATCTTGAAAAACTTTTTATTTTAAGTTTACAGCACGTACTAGCGATGTACGCAGGAGCGGTAATTGTACCGATAATTGTTGCTGGAGGTCTAGGTCTTTCAGCAGAACAAACAACGTATTTAGTGTCAGTTGATATTTTTATGTGTGGGGTGGCAACATTCTTACAAGTATATAAAGGTAAATTTACAGGTATTGGGTTACCTGTTGTTCTTGGATGTACTTTCACAGCAGTTGCGCCGATGATAGCTATAGGAAATAGCTCAGGATTACCAACTATGTATGGAGCAATTTTTGTTTCAGGGTTAGTGGTAGTTGTAATAGCACCATTTTTTGCTAAGGTGGCTAAGTTATTCCCACCAGTAGTTACAGGTAGTGTTGTAACAATTATAGGTATTACATTAGTACCAGTTGCGATGAATTATATTGCAGGTGGACAAGGATCGAAAGATTTTGGAAATCCAAAAAACATAGTATTGGCATGTATTACGCTTGCAATTATTTTTAGTAATTTATAAATTTACTACTGGATTTATTCAATCAATAGCAATTTTATTAGGGTTTGGTATCAGGAACTATTATTGCTAGTTTTATGGGAATGGTAAAGCTTTAACAGAAGTTACTCAAGCAGGTTGGTTCCAACATCCAACACCATTTAAGTTCGCTGGTTTCGAATTCAATATAAGTGCGATTTTAACATTTGTTATAGTTGGAATAGTTAGTATGATTGAATCGACTGGTGTATATTATGCCCTAGGAAATATCTGTAATCAAGAGGTTAAAGAACCTGATTTAAGAAGAGGATATTTAGCGGAAGGATTAGCGGTTATGATTGGATCATTAGTAAATGCCTTCCCATATACTACTTATTCTCAAAAACGTAGGACTTGTACAAATTTCAGGTGTGAAAAGTAAAAAAAGTAATGTATGTAATGGTACTGTTACTTCTAGTTTTTGGATCAATTCCAAAAATTGGAGCTTTAGCTACAATCGTACCTCAACCAGTACTAGGAGGGGCAATGATTAGTATGTTTGGTATGGTACTTGCATATGGTGTGAAAATGTTAGGGAATACTGATTTTGCTAAACAAGAAAATCTTATGATAATTGCTTGTTCTGTTGGTTTAGGATTAGGTGTAACAACAGTTCCTACAGCATTTGCTCAATTACCAAGCTTTATCCGTATGTTTACTGATAGTGGTATTGTATTAGGTACAATTGTTGCGATTGTAATGAACCTGATTTTTTTAATAGAAAAATCAAAAACAAAAAAATAACTAACTAATAGAGATAAATATTTTTTTAATCTAAATACTTTAATTAGAAAAATAGAATTATAATGAATGACTCAGGAAGAATAGATTTTTTTAAATCATGATTTTTTTGAGTCGTTCATTTTTATTTATATATGCCTAAAAAAATCAATGTTTTTTTGTATACAAAAATACCCCATATGTAGTATAATTTAATAAAGGTCAATTTTAGTCAATAAAGGAGGTGCCCTTATTATGAATAATAATATGACAGATATACTTGAACAATATATTATGAATTTGTTCAAAGAAGCTACAGAAGATCATATAATTATAAAAAAAGAAGTAATGTCGCACAAAAAAATTTGACTGTGTACCATCTCAATTGAATTATGTAATAAAAAAACGAGATTTACACCAGAACATGGATTTATTATTGAGAGTAAACGAGGGTGGAGGTGGATTTATAAGAATCACAAAAAAATAACTCTCCACACAAATAAAGACTATATAGATTACTTGATTGAAACTGTAGATAATGAAATTATAGAAGTAGAAGAAGCTATGAGATTAGCTAAAATACTACTCGAAAAAGAATATATTGATAAATTTGATTACAATCATTTTTATCGATAGTATAGAAATTATTTCATCCGTTCATAATCAATTTTTTTAGATTATATCGATGAAAAATAGTGCAGAAGAAATGATTAATCAAACAAAAATCAAATATTAAGGATTTGACAATCAGATTCTTAACAAATATAAAGTATAATAAGAGGGATGATGTTATGTATATAAGATTTAATGAAACGGCCCTTATGGTATTAACAACAGCAAAAGAAGAAGCAAATGATTTTTGGAGTTAAAGCTGTAGGAACAGAACATTTATTATTAGCTATGTTAAGTATGCAAAAATACAATATCATGTAAAATGCTTAACAGACATGGTGTTTACTATGATGATTTTTAGAAAAAAAGTGTAGTAGACTTTTTATGAAGCGGAATTAGAAGGAACAGATTTTTTTATCGTAATGTTCTAATGAAGATTGATTATACTAACGGATCTGTTAGAACGATAGAAAAATAGTCAAAGATATGCTGATGATACTTCTAGTTTTTGTTGTTACAAGTGAGCACTTGTTATTATCACTACTAGAAGAAGAAACAGGAACAGCAGTCCGTCTATTAACTGATAAACTAGGTGTAAATGTAGATGTGATAGTTGATGAGTTATTGGATTTGGTGAAAAAAAATCTTGCACTAGTATCTAAGTTATATGAAGGATTTAAGAAAAATAGCTGGATCGAGATAATAGCTCAGCAAAAAAACTAAAACACTAAACTCTTTGGCAAAAGATTTAACAAAAAGATGCTTTTAACAATAAATTAGATCCCTGTATTAGCTCGTGATAAAGAAATTACACGTATGATTGAAATTTTAAATAGACGAACTAAAAATAATCCGGTGTTGATAGGTGAGCCTGGAGTTGGGAAAACAGCTATAGTAGAAGGATTAGCAGAGAGAATTGTTTCTCAAAATGTTCCTAGTAATCTTCTAGGTAAAAAGAGTGATGGTACTCGATATGGGAACATTGCTTGCTGGAACTAAGTATCGTGGTGAATTTGAGGAAAGATTAAAAAACATTATTTCTGAAATTGAAGATGCAGGTGATATTATACTATTTATAGATGAAATTCATACTATAATTGGTGCAGGGGGAAGTGAAGGAAGTGCAGACGCATCAAATATTCTTAAACCCGCCTTGTCTCGTGGTTTAATTCAATGTATAGGTGCTACAACTACTGAGGAATATAGAAAATATTTTTGAAAAAAAGATGCAGCATTAGAACGTCGTTTCCAACCAATTAAGGTTGAAGAACCAAGTACTGAAAATTCAATTAAAATTCTTGAAGGCTTACGTCATAAGTATGAAGAACACCATGATGTAGAAATTTTAGATGAAGCTATTGATTCAGCGGTTAAATTAAGTACTACGTATATTACAGATAGATGTTTACCAGATAAAGCAATTGATTTAATTGATGAAGCATGTTCAAAAAGTTAAATTAAGATATTATAAATCACCAGAAAAAAATTAAAAAGAATATGAAGATGAACTAAGTCGTTTAAATAAAGAAAAAGATAGAGCTGTAATAAACCAAGAATTTGAAATAGCAGCTAAGAAACGTGATGAAGTTAATAAGATAATCAGTAAGATTGAAGAATTTAAAAATATCTTGGCAAGATAGTTTATCTAAAGATAAAATAAAGATTACTGCTGATCATATAGCAGAAGTTCTTGCAGCTTGGACTGGTGTTCCAGTTACAAAACTAACAGAAACTGAAAGTGAAAGACTATTAAAATTAGAAGAAATTCTACATAAGCGTGTTATTGGCCAAGATGAAGCGGTAGTGAGCTTAGCTAAGGCAGTTAGAAGAGCGAGAAGTGGATTTAAAGCACCGAATAGACCAATTGGAAGTTTCATCTTCTTAGGACCTACTGGGGTAGGTAAAACAGAACTTGCCAAAAAGCTTATCAGAAGCATTGTTTAGCTCTGAAGATAATATGATTCGAATTGACATGAGTGAGTATATGGAACCACATTCAATTAGTAGATTAGTTGGAGCTCCTCCTGGGTATGTTGGTCATGAAGAAGCAGGACAACTATCAGAACAAGTTCGTCAAAAAAACCATATTCTGTAATATTATTTGATGAGATTGAAAAAAAGCACATCCATCAATCTTTAATATCCTACTTCAAGTATTAGATGATGGTCGTTTAACAGATGCTGCTGGTCGTGTGGTAGATTTCAAAAAAATACTATTATAATAATGACTTCGAATGTTGGAGTAAGTGAGCTTAACGATCAGAAATTCGTAGGTTTTGGAGGAAGTGATTCAATTAAGAATGATTATAAAAAAATGTTCAAAACACTATGATGGAAGCATTGAAAAAAACAATATCGTCCAGAATTCTTAAATAGAATAGATGATATAATTGTTTTCAAAACTCTTGAAAAAGAAGAGTTAGAAAAAAATCTCAGAATTATTAATAGATGGTTTATCTAAGAGATTAGAAGATAGAAACATTACTATTAAACTTACTAAAAAAAGCAATGGCTAAGATTGTTGAAGATGGTAGTATTAAAGAATACGGTGCTCGTCCATTAAAAACGAAGTATTCAAAAAAATATTGAAGACTTGTTAAGTGAGGAATTATTGCAAAAATCCTGAATTAACTGGAACAATCAATATTGATTATAAAAAAAGATAGTTTTGTTGTAAAGAAGACTAAGAGGTAGTTATGGCGAAGGTAAATGTTAAGTATGAATGTAATGCCTGTGGTTACCAAAGTTTAAAAATATATGGGAAGATGTCCAAATTGTAAAAAAATGGGCATCTATGGAAGAAAGTAGTCGAAGCAAAAAAAGCGACAAAACATACAGAATTTGAAGTTAAAAACAAACGATACAGAGCGTGTAGAAGCTGGGAAACTAAAATCAGTTTCTACACAGGATGTACCAAGGACTCTTACTGATAGCAGTGAACTAAATAGAGTTCTAGGGGAGGCGTTGTTGGTGGTTCTTTGGTACTTTTAGGAGGAGATCCAGGTATTGGAAAATCTACATTACTTCTACAAATCTCAGCATATTTAGCAAAAAGAACATGATGTTTTATATGTTACTGGGGAAGAGTCAGTAAGACAAGTTAAAATAAGAGCTGATAGATTGAAAAAAATAACACTGATGAACTTTTTGTCTATGCACAAACAGACTTAAACTTAATTTATCAAGTTGTTAAGAAAAATTAAACCACAGTTTTTTTAGTTATTGACTCTATTCAAACAATCTACAATCCTAATTTAGAGAATTCACCTGGTAGTATAACTCAAGTAAGAGAATGTACTCAACAACTTATGAAGATTGCTAAGAGTTTAAATATTGCTATATTTATAGTAGGTCATGTTACTAAAGAGGGAACAATCGCAGGTCCACGTATGTTGGAGCATATGGTTGATACGGTACTTTATTTTGAAGGTGAAGGTCAACATAGTTATAGAATACTAAGAGCGGTTAAAAAACCGTTTTGGGTCTACTAATGAAATTGGTATTTTTTTGAGATGAAACACAGTGGTCTTGAAGACTTGGCGAATCCGTCTCAAATGTTCTTAGAAGAAAGAAGTAAAAAAACCTTGCTGGAGCAACTATAATTAGCACTATGGAAGGTAGTAGACCACTTCTTGTAGAAATACAATCATTAACTACACCGACAGCATTTAATAATCCGAGAAGAATTTCTACTGGACTTGAATATAATAAGTTAATATTATTAATGGCTGTCTTAGAGAAAAAAAGCTGGTTATTTATTACAACAACAAGATGTGTACGTCAAAGTCTCTGGTGGAGTTAAAAATTGATGATCCAGCAGTTGATTTAGGGGTTGTGATGGCAGTAGCTTCAAGTTTCAAAGATATCGCTGTAAATATGAATGATTGTTTCATTGGAGAAGTCGGTTTAACTGGAGAAGTAAGAAGAGTTAGTAGAATTGAACAGAGGATAAATGAAGCTAAAAAAACACGGCTTTAGGGCGAGTAATTGTTCCAGTTGGTAATATGAAAAAAATGCTGATTTTCCAGAGGGTATTGAAATAATACCAGTAAAAAGATATTCGTGAATGTCTTGATATTGCATTTGGCAATGTATTCTAACTATTATAGGAGATGGGTGAGGAAATTATTAATATGATTTTCTTATTCATCTCTTAGTATTAAAAATTTATAAAAAAATATTTTAAAAAAACTTTTAATTTTTTTTCGATTTAGTTATGTTAATTTTTAAGTAGAATGTAGTAGAATAGATAGAAGAGATGTTTTATATCTCTTTATATTAATAAAAAAATATTTTTTTAAATTATTATTAATAATGTTATATTTAAAATTGAATATTATAAAGGAGTGATTTTTATGTTGAAAAAAAGTTTTAATTATTATTTCCTTTTTTTCTAGGAATAACAGTAGGAACACTTTCAACTAGTGCATTGATATACTATAATATTTTTGCATCATTGAGTGAGACGATGTTAAGACTTGTTGTTACAATTGGAACTACAGTAGTTTTTGTATTAATGTCTTTATTATTCTCAGATAGATTTGTAGCAATGTTAAAAAGAATCGAAGATCGTCTTTCAAAAACCCCAATACAAAAAATTGTATTCACTACAATTGGATTAATTCTTGGTCTGCTTTTGGCTAGTTTACTATCGTCAGGGGTAGACGTTATAGCAGGTGCAGGAATAATGGGAAGAATTATTTCTGCTGTAGTATATATCGTCTTTGGATACTTAGGATTGGTATTAGGATATAGACGTGAAGGAGAATTTTTAAATATCTTTACGGCATTCAAATTTGGGAACAAACCTAAAGAGAAAGAACCAAAAGTTAACACAAAGAAAATTTTATCAAAAGTTGTGGATACGAGTGCATTAATTGATTCACGTATTCAAGATGTTGCGAAAACTGGGTTTTTAGAAGGTAAGATTATTGTTCCAGAATTTGTTTTAAAAGAATTACAGCTGATTTCAGATTCTGAAGATCCATTAAAACGTGCAAAAGGTCGTCTAGGCTTAGATTGTGTTGAGCATCTTCAAAAAATGAGAGAAATTGATCTTGAAATTGATAATAAGTATAAATATAATGAGCATAAGGGTGTAGATAACTTATTAATAGACTATGCTATAAAATATAAATGTGCTATTATTACAACTGATTATAATCTTAATAAACTTGCGACTTTACAAGCTATCAAAGTGCTTAATGTAAATGATTTAAGTAATGCTGTAAAACCGATGTTAACAACAGGGGAAAGATTGAAAGTTCAGGTATTAAGAGAAGGTAAAGAGAATAATCAAGGTGTAGCTTATACAGAGGATGGAACAATGATCGTTGTTGAAAATGGTAAACGTTCAGTTGGTAAAACTGTTGAAGTAGAAGTACAAAGTGTCTTACAAACATCTTCAGGAAGAATTATCTTCACCAAGATTGTTTAATAAATTTGCTTTTTTTGAAAAAAATGTGTTAATATAAGTTATATTGTATTAACGAATGATTATTTTAGGAGGAGAGTATGCACACTTTTTAATGACAATGACAATAGTGAGCAGTATTCTGCTAATTGTAGTAGTTTTATTACAAGAAAGTAAATCTGGAGGTCTTTCTGGATTAACTGGTGGAGCAGAAGAACTGTTTGGAAAAACAAAAAAAGTAAGAGGTGCTGAATTAGTTTTACAAAAGAATTACAGTAGTACTAGGACTAATATTTTTTTATATCACTAGTGTGTCTTACTTGGTTAAAATTATAGACTAAAGATAATGAACCTAAAAATGTAATTTCATTTTAGGTTTATTTTTATAGAAATAATTATATGTTGTATAATCTAAATTAAGGAGGATTATATGTTAGAAAAAAATTGAAAAAAATATTTAAAAGAAGAAAAAAAGTTTTAAGTATAGAAGATTTAAAAGAAAAAGTTAAATATTGAATCAGCAAAGGATTTTTGTTGAATTAGTAAAAAAATGTCGGGAAGTTAGAACGAAAAACTTGCAATTACTCAGTTACCAAGTGAGAAGTTTCTTTATGTTAAAGAAGCATTAGAAATTGAAGGGGTTATTAGATTACATCAAAAAAAGGTTTTGCTTTTGTCTATTCTGCAGACTTAGGAATAGAGGTATATGTTCCTAAAGGATTCACACAAAGTGCCATGACGGGTGATGTTGTATTAGTAAAAGTAGATAGTGTGTATAAGGATGATCGTAATCTTGAAGGAATAGTCCAAAAAAAGTATTGGAAAGAAATACTAAATACACAGTAGGTACATTAACTAATGCTAAGTTTTTTTCTCTTTTGTAAAAAGTGATGATAAAAAAATATTGTAAAAATATAAAAAAATAACAAATGCTAAAAAAACTTTAATTTAGTTGATGGTAGTAAGGTTTTAATTGAAATTACAGATTATTCAAAGGTTAGTTTTGAAGATCATAAGGGAATTATCATAAAAATCAATTGGTCATAAGGATGACCCCGGTGTTGATATTCTTTCAGTAATCTATAAACACAATATTCCAAATGAATTCCCTCAAGAAGTACTTGAGCAAACTGAGAAAATAAGCGATGAAATAAAACTTGAAGATAAGTATAGAGATTGTACTAATGAAATGGTGGTTACCATTGATGGGGATGATGCTAAAGATTTAGACGATGCTATTTCGGTAGTTAAAAACTAAAAAAAGGTTATCGTCTAAAAGTATTTATAGCTGATGTTAGTAGATATGTGACGGAAGATAGTCCATTAGATAAAGAGGCAGCCAATAGGGGATGTAGTGTTTATTTAGCTGACAGAGTAGTTCCAATGTTACCAAGAAAATTATCTAATAACATATGTTCGTTAAATCCTCATGTATTACGTTATACAATTTGTTGTGATATCGATTTTAATACTAAAGGATATCCAGAAAGTTACGATATATATCCAGCTATAATAAAAATCTAAAGGACGATTGACTTATAAAAAAAGTTAATGAAGTCTATGCAGATAATAAAGAAACGATAGATGAATACAAAGAATATGTACCTATGCTGAAGACAGCATTAGAATTATCAACAAAAAAATTCGTGCAAATAGAGAAACAAGAGGCGCTATTGATTTTTGATAAACCGGAATCAAAAGTAGTGGTTGATGAGAATGGAGAAGTTTTAGATATTGTTCTTCGTGAAAGAGGTATATCAGAAAGATTAATTGAGGATTTTTATGTTAAGTGCTAATGAAGTAATTGGAGAGCATTTTTACTGGATGCAAGTTCCATTTATTTATCGTATTCACGAAGAGCCTAAAATGGAAAAAAATTAAGACAGTTCTTTGATATTGCTGCAAGTCTTGGTTATAGAACAAAAGGTAAAATTGAAGAGATTGAACCTTATATGTTAGCAAATATGCTTAGAAAAATTTAAAGGGAAGTTGTAGAAACTATGCTTTCAACAATTCTTCTTAGAACTATGAATCAAGCTAGATATTCAATAAATAATATAGGTCACTTTGCACTTGCTACGAAATATTATACGCATTTTACATCACCAATCAGACGTTATCCAGACTTATTGGTACATAGAATGATTAGAACTTACTTATTTAATGGTGATGTATCCGATCGAAACTATAGATAATTTTATCACTAGATTACCAAATTTAGCTGAGAGTTCTTCAGAATATGAAAAACAGAGCGGTTGATTGCGAACGTGAAGTCGATAGAATGAAAAAAATGTGAATATATGTTAAAATATCAAGAACAGACATTTAGAGGTATTGTCTCAAGTGTTACGAACTTTGGTGTGTTTATTACTCTTGAACGAAGTAATATTGAAGGATTAGTGCATATTAAGGCAATGAATGATGATTATTATACATATGATCAGAAAAAAATATGTTATTAATTGGTCGTAGAAAGAAAAAAAGTTTATAGACTTGGAGACGAAGTAATTGTTAAAGTAGCAAATGTTGATTTAGAAAAATCAAGAAATAGACTTTAAAATATTGAAACACAAATCATTAATTAGTAAAAAAATAGAGGATTAGATTATGGATAAAAGAAATAAAAGTTATTGCCCAAAAATAAAAAAAGCTAATCATGATTATTTTATAGAAGAAACTTTTTGAAGCAGGATTAGTTTTAACAGGTACAGAAATTAAATCTATTCGTAGAGGAAGAATCAATTTAAAAGATTCATACTGTCAAACAAGGCGAGGAGAAATGTTTGTTTACAATATGCATATTTCTCATTTTGAAGAGGGAAATAGATTTAATCATGAACCATTAAGAGTAAGAAAAATTATTATTAAAGAAAAAAACAAATTGCTTCATTAACAAATGTGCAAAAATGAAATAGGGATGAGTATTGTTCCGTTGAAACTTTATATTAAAAATGGCTATGCAAAGCTTTTTAATCGGTGTTGCTAAAGGTAAGAAAAAAACTACGATAAACGTCATGTATTGAAGCAAAAAGAAGCAAATAAAGAAATTAATCGTGTTTTTAAAAAGATAAGCAGAGATATTAAAAAAACTACATATTATTACATGTTAAACAAAGGAAACATATCGTATTAATATTAACTACGATATGTTTTTTTATATAGTGTACAAAAATAATAGTAACATATATTAAATTTTGAAAAACAAATTTGATAAAAATGATTTATAGAACTGTTATAAAAAAAGTTAGGAAAAAAATTTTTCAAAAAAAGTATAGTTTTTCCATTGATAAATAAGGATTTTTTTAAAAAATGTTGTAAAAAAATAACTAAAAAAACGCTTTACATTTAAATGAAAGCGTGCTACAATATTAAATGTAATCAAGAAAAATCATTAAATAAATACTATCGAATATGTGGTATAAATAATAAAAAAATAGAACAGATAAAAAAACTGTTATATATCTAATTTAGCAAAAAAAGTAGGTTTTATTCTAAAAATAAAAATAAAAGATGAATTATTACAATATTTGATTTTTAGTTAATATATAACTTTGTTATTTATAATAATAGATTTTCACAAACCAAACAAAAATATATTTATACAAAGGAGAAGTGTATTCATGGAAAAAAATTCACTCAGTTATTACAGCCTGTGGCTGATAATTTATATATTTCTGCACTTGTTGCATTAATTCCTATTGTGTTTTACTTAGTAGCACTTGCAGGATTAAAAAGTTAAAGGTTGGCTAACAGGTTTATTAACTTTATTAGTAGCGATTGTAATTGCAATTTTATTCTTTAAAATGCCATTCCAATTCGCAGCGTTCTCAACATTACATGGTATGGTATACGGGGTTATGCCTATCGGTTGGATTATCTTAACATCAGTATTCTTATACAAAATGACAGTTAAAACTGGTCACTTCGATATTATCAGAGATAGTATTACTTCATTAACGGATGACCGTCGTATCCAAGCATTAATTATTGCATTCTCATTCGGAGCTTTCTTAGAAGGAGCAGCAGGATTCGGTGCACCAGTAGCAATCACAGCCTCACTATTAGTAGGTTTAGGGTTTTAGACCACTTTACGCAGCAGGTGTTTGTTTAATCGCTAACACAGCGCCAGTAGCATTCGGAGCTGTAGGAGCACCGGTAACAGCAATGGATGGATTAACTACATACGCTAATGGATCTCCAATCGCAGCAGCGAAATTGCAGCGATGATTGGACGTCAATTACCACTAGTGTCTATCTTTATTCCATTCTACCTAGTATTAATCATGGCTGGATTCAAGAAAACATTAGAAGTATGGCCAGCATTATTAGTATCAGGTGGATCGTTTGCGATAGCACAATTCATAAGTTCTAACTATATGGGTGAACAATTACCTGACATTCTTTCATCATTAGTATCATTAATTTCTATGGTTGTATTACTTCAATTCTGGAAACCAAAAAAACAACTTGGAGATTCGCAGATGAAAAAAAGAAGTTGATGCAAATACAGCACATCCAAAACATAGTTTAAAAGAAGTATTAGTAGCATGGTCACCATTCGTTGTATTAACATTCGTAATCTTCATTTGGACAATGAAATCTTCTAAAGCATTCTTCAAAAACTATCGCTTTAAATCCGAAGGTACCATTTATTCACAATAATATTATTAGTTCAGTATCAGGAAAAGAAATTGCAGCAGTATTTAAACTTGACCTAGTAGGTTCAATTGGTACAGCAATTTTAGTAGCAGCATTAATCTCTAAATTTATTATTAAAATTAGCTGGAAAGATGCAGGAGCAACTTTTGTTCAAACATTCAGCGAAGTAAAAATCGCATTATTAACAATCTCATTCGTTGTAGGATTTGCATATGTTATGAACGCATCAGGTATGTCAAATACTCTAGGGTTATGCTCTAGCAGCAACTGGAGCAGCGTTCAAAAGTATTATCTCCAGCACTTGGATGGATTGGAGTATTCATCACTGGTTCTGATACGTCAGCTAACTTATTATTCGCTAAATTACAACAAGTTACAGCTAGCCAAGTAGGAATGGATCCACTATTAGCAGTAGCGGCTAACGCATCTGGAGGAGTAGTAGGTAAAAATGATTTCTCCACAATCTATCGCAGTAGCAGCAGCTGCTGTAGGATTAGTAGGAAAAAGAGCCAGACTTACTTAAATTTACAGTTAAACACAGTTTCATCCTGTTAATAATTGTGTGTGCTATTATCGCACTTCAATCTACAAGAGTACTTGGATGGATGATTCCAGTACACCCATAATAAAAAGAATAGTATTAAGGAAGATCGAGTTATACTTGGTCTTCTTTTTTTTGATGAAAGTGTTAACGAAAAAAATATCTTAAAAATAAAGTGTTTTCGCTAGTATATTTGTTTACAATAAAGGAAAAATAGTGGTATTATTGATAAGTTAGATTAAATAAAAATATGAATTTTAAGATTACATATATTTTATAAAGTAAGAACAAGGAGATAAAAAAATGTCAGTACAATTAAGAGATGATGTTAGAAATATAGCGATTATAGCCCACGTTGACCACGGTAAAAACTACACTAGTTGATGAGCTATTAAAAACAATCAGGAATTTTTCCGCTCAAACGAGCACGTAGAAGAAAGAGCTATGGACTCTAACGATTTAGAAAGAGAACGTGGAATTACAATCCTAGCAAAAAAATACAGCTATTGATTATAAAGGTAAAAAGAATTAATATTCTTGATACACCAGGACACGCAGACTTCGGTGGAGAAGTAGAGCGTATCATGAAAAATGGTAGATGGTGTTCTTTTTAGTAGTAGATGCTTATGAAGGAACAATGCCTCAAACACGTTTCGTTCTTAAAAAAAGCTTTAGAACAAAATTTAAAAACCAATCGTTGTTGTAAACAAAATTGATAAACCATCAGCCCGTCCAGAGGAAGTAGTAGATGAGGTTATTGATTTATTTATCGAATTAGGTGCAAATGATGAGCAACTTGAATTCCCAGTTGTTTATGCATCAGCAATTAACGGAACAGCTTCTTTAGAGAGTGATCCAAGTGCGCAAGAAGAAAACATGCAATGTTTATATGAAACAGTAATTGATTACGTTCCAGCACCAAAAAGATAATAGAGACGAACCACTTCAATTCCAAGTTGCGTTATTAGACTATAATGACTATGTTGGACGTATTGGTATCGGACGTGTATTCCGTGGAAGTATGAAAGTAGGAGAATCGGTTTCTCTTATGAAACTTGACGGATCGAGTTAAAAACTTCCGTGTAACTAAGATTTTTTTGGTTACTTTGGATTAAAAACGTGAAGAAATTCAAGAAGCGCATGCAGGGGATATCGTTGCAGTAAGTGGTATGGATGATATTAACGTTGGGGAAACGGTTTGTCCAACAGATCACCAAGAAGCATTACCAGTACTTCACATCGATGAACCAACATTACAAATGACTTTCTTAGTTAATAACTCGCCATTTGCTGGTAAAGAAGGTAAATTCGTTACAGCACGTAAATTAGAAGATAGATTAATGCAACAATTAGAAACAGACGTTTCACTACGTGTTGAACCAAACACAAGTGATTCTTGGGTAGTTAGTGGACGTGGAGAACTTCACTTATCAATTCTTATCGAGAACTTACGTCGTGAAGGATATGAACTTCAAGTATCTAAACCAGAAGTAATCATCCGTAACATCGATGGTGTAGATTGTGAACCGGTTGAACGTGTTCAAGTTGATGTACCAGATGAAAGTGTTGGTGCTGTTATTGAATCATTAGGTCAACGTAAAGGGGATATGGTAGATATGCAAGCTGACGGAAATGGACAAACTCGTCTTATCTTTAACGTTCCAGCTCGTGGACTTATCGGATACTCTACTGAATTCATGTCTATGACTAAAGGATATGGTATTATTAACCACACATTCGATTCTTACCAACCAATGCAAAAAGGGCGTGTTGGTGGACGTCGTAATGGTGTATTAGTAGCTCTAGAAAATGGTCAAGCTACAGCATACTCTATCTCAAGTTTAGAAGATCGTGGTACAGTATTTATTGAACCTGGTACTGATGTATATGGTGGTATGATTGTTGGAGAAAACAGCCGTGAAAATGACTTAACAGTTAATATCACAAAAAGCTAAAGCTCAAACAAACGTACGTTCTTCAACTAAGGATCAAACAGTAACACTTAAAAAGCTCGTATCATGACTTTAGAAGAAAGTCTTGAGTACTTAAGTGATGATGAGTACCTAGAGGTAACTCCAGAGTCAATTCGTCTACGTAAAAAAGAATTAGATAAAGCAGCTCGTGAAAAAGCAGCTCGTAAAGCTAAATATTCAGAAGAATAGAAATAAAGAAACTTTCGAAGTAGGTAACTATTTCGAAAGTTTTTTTGTATTATATGGTCAATTTAAAAAAATGTCCAAGAGTATTCGTATACTCTTGGACAAAAATTAAATATTATTGATTTTTTTAATTTCTAAGTTTCCGTTATCTAAAGAGATATTATCTCCTTCTTTAACTTTTTTTCATATTGTTCTTTTGTAACGGTAACGTGTTTTGTTTCACCATCTTTAGTTTTTAATTTCAAGCATATAAACTGGAACTTTTGAATCTTTAACATTATCCACTAATTCTTTTTTTGTTTATCGCTAGCCTGAACAGTATTGTGTGATGTAGCTGAATTAAATAGCGTATACCATAAAAAGAGCGTTAGTTATCGTGCTACCTGAGAAGAAACCACTATTTCTATAGTTATTATTTATATAATCTGTATATTGTCTTTTTATATCCTTGATTATTGTAGCTATTATAATCTTTATTATATGAGCCACCTGAGTTCTTTGTGAAGTTTTTTTGTAGTTCCTGTAGTTGGTTTACTGCTAGCAGTTGATGTAGTAGGTTTAGAACTCGATTTACTACTAGATGGTTTAGAAGAACTAGGTTTAGAACTTGATCTTGATGCGCTAGGTCTTGCTGATGTTCCTTTAGCTTCTACTATATTTATACTTGATGCACTTAATGTAGAAAGAATAAGTGTCGAAGTAAGGAATAAACTTGTTAGTTTTTTTAAAGTACTCTTTTTCATAGTATTATCCTTTCGCAAAATTAATTGTTTTCTGTAGAACGTTTAGCTACTACAGTTCCCTCAATTTTTTCTTGTGAAGTTGATTCGTTTTTTACAATGTTTTCTATATTTGTTTTATCGTCGACTTGATTATCATTTGAAGATGAAGAAGCGTTATTGAAGTAATAATATAATCCTATACCAATTGCGGTAATTGATAATAAAGTAAGAAATATTTTTTTAAAAAAATCTAGCCATATTAGAATCCTCCTAATACGTATCCTTTTTATATCTAATGCACGTTTTAGTCTATCATATTCTGATGCTGGTACTTCAATTTCTTCGCCATTTACTTGAGAAATAGTAGCATATTCATCGTTTAGACCTTTCCAAATATCAACAATATTGTTTAAGTTAATTAATCCACGATTTCCGTCGATTAGAGTAATTTCAAACCAATTCATAAAAATTACCTCCTATATTTATTATGCTTAAATTATAACATAGTTTTTTTAAGAAAAAAATAGTATTGTAACTATGCATGTTACTTATAAGTTTTAAGTAATTATGTCGTTAAACTTATAAGTAAAAATTAATGTATATTTTTTTGAAAAATTTGATATAATTAAATTAAGAATAATTTATAGTGAGGACAGAATGATGAAAAATATCTGTGATAGGTTCGGGAAGTTGGGGAACTGCGTTAGCACAAGCAGTTGTTGATAACGGTCATGAATTACGCTTATATTCAAGAAGTGAGAAATCGAGAGATGAAATTAATGAAAACCACACTAATAGTAGGTATTTAAAAAAATGCTGTTTTACCAAAAAGAAGTGATTGCTACTAGCGATTTAAAAAGAAGCAGTAGAATTTGCAGATGTAATTGTTATAGCAGTCCCTACAAAAAGTGATGAGAGAAGTAGCAAGAGATATTAATAAATATTTAGAACGACCTAAGTTTATTATCCATGTTTCTAAAGGTTTAGAGATGGAAACTAATAAGAGAATGTCAGAAGTTATATCTGATGAAATTGATAGTGATAAATTAAAAAGGAGTAGGAGTATTAAGTGGTCCTTCTCATGCAGAAGAATTAATATTAAGGAATCCTACAGTAGTTGCTATTGCATCTAAAAAAATGACGAATTAAATAAAAATAGCTCAAGAGATATTCCACAATAAATATTTTTAGAATATATGTTAATAAAGATATAATAGGTGTTGAAGTTGGCGGAGCGCTTAAGAATATTATTGCTCTTGGATGTGGAATGATTGATGGAATGGAATATGGTGATAATGCCAAAGCAGCTCTATTAACACGTGGACTAATTGAAATAACAAGATTAGGAAAAAAACTAGGGGCTGATGAAATGACGTTCTTAGGCCTAGGAGGAATAGGTGATTTAGTAGTAACATGTACATCTAAGCACTCAAGAAATTATAATTGCGGTTATTTAATAGGACAAGGATATTCATTAGAAGAAGCGATTGAAAAAAATTAGACATGGTAGCTGAAGGGGTGCGAACTACAAAAAGTTTGTTATTTTTTTATCAAAAAAATACGATGTTTATATGCCGATAACTGAAAATATTTATAAGGTACTATACGAAGGATTAAGCATTAAAGACTGTGTTAATAACCTTATGAATAAAATGGCAGCAGAAGAATTAAACAAATTTGAGTAAAAATCAGTCTATACATTATTGTATAAATAAAAAAATCAAAATAATTGTTAAAAAAATATTGCAAAAAAATGCTTAAAAAAACGCTAAAATTCGGTAATAAAACCTTGATTATTAGCGATTTATATGGTAATATTTAATAAGTGAAACAGGGAGAACCGTTACTCAATAATGGAGGTAAAGAATTAATGAACAAATCAGAATTAATTTCAAAAAGTTGCTGAGAAATCAGGACTACAAAAAAACAAGCAACTGCAGCTATCGAAGCATTCGTAGAAACAGTTGAAGAAACTTTTAGCTAAAGGTGAAAAAAATCCAAATTATCGGATTTGGTAACTTTGAAGTAAGAGAAAGAGCTGCTCGTAAAGGACGCAACCCTCAAACTAATGAAGTTATTGAAATCGCTGCAAGCAAAGTTCCTGCTTTCAAAGCTGGTAAAGCTCTTAAAGACGCAGTTAAATAATAACAATTTAATTCAAAAAGAGGAGTTACTACTTAGTAGCTCTTTTTATAAAAAAATGGAGGATAGTTTTGAAAAAAATAAAGAACAATCACAAGAACTTATAAAAAAACATTATTAGAAAAATATTGGAGAAGATACATCAAGAGCTGGATTACTAGATACACCAAAAAGATGTGTAAAAAATGTATGAAGAGTTATTATCTAAAACAAATGTTGATCCAAAAGAGGAAATTAATACATTTTTTGAATCAGATAATGATGAACCTATTTTAGTAAAAAGATATCCAGTTTTACTCATTATGCGAACATCACATGTTACCTTTTTTTATGGAGTTTGTCACATAGCTTATGTACCAAATAATAAGAAAAATTACAGGGCTTAGTAAATTAGCTCGCCTTGTAGAAAGCGCAAGTCGCAGACTTCAAATTCAAGAAGATATGACATTGATGCTTGTAAATGCAATAGAAGAACAACTACAACCAAAAGGTGTGTATGTAATTATAGAAGCTGAGCATATGTGTATGGCTATGCGTGGAATTAAGAAAAATTGGTTCTAAAACAGTGACTAGTAAGAAAAACCGGTATTTTTCTTAGAAGATACAGAATTAGTTAAGGATATTCAATATAAAAATTAAGTTATAGTATTAATAGGAGTAGATTATGAAAGAAAGCAGCTATATTATTATTAGAGCTGAAGTCGATAATGTAAAAAGTAATTACGAAAAAAACGAATAATGAAGAAGCTCTTGAAATATTAAATAAGGGAGAAGTTATAATTCTAAATATTTTTTTGATAATATCGTAAATTTTTAAAGTACAGGGAAGAGCGAGAATAGTATCAAATTTAGATCAAGTTATTTTCAGAATAAAAAAAGTTCGCAGAAATTTTTCTGCGAACTTTTTATCAATTTACTAGAATAGTAATTTGTCTGCTCCACCAAGTTTGTAGTCAAGAGCAGCCATAGCAAGTACGTTAATGAAGTGCCATGGACGGTCAAATTCTGGTTGGAAGAATATATCAGCAAGTGCCAATTGTTCTAATGTCCAGTCTGATGCGATAGCTATAGATAAAGCTGCGATAGCACTAGATACGTCATGTTTAGACATAAATTGAGCTCCTAGAACTCTGTGAGTATCTTCATCATAGTAAATTTTCATGTGAACTAAGTTGTTTTTCTTTTCTCATGAAATCTGGGTAAATTCTTTCTTCTACATATTTAGAAGCCACTTTACCATCATATAGACCTACACCGTTTTGAGATAATCCAGTACTTACGAATTTGTAATCAAAGAATGATAATGCAGAAGTACCGTTTACTGCAGGCATTTTAGTTTTAGTACCCATAGCATTTAATGCAGCAACAACACCTTGACGGCGAGCTAAAGTAGCAAGAGCTATTGGTAATTCTCCACGAGTTGGAGCGTATGGAAGAAGAGTTGAATCTCCTCCTGCGTAAACATCTTTTTGCAGATGTTTCTAAGTATTCGTTAGTAACAACAAAACCGCGTTCTGTCATTTCTAATTCGTCATTTAACCAAGATGCATCTGGACGAACACCAACAGAAACGATTACTGTATCTGCTTCGTATTCACCTTTGTCTGTTACTACAGCTGTAACTTTTCCATTTTCACCTTTGAATGAAAGAACTTTTTCTCCACCACGAACTTTAAGGTTGTGTTTAGCGCCTTCTTCAGTAAGAATATCAGTAAGTTCTTGGTCTAGGTAAGTGTTTAAGATTCTTGGAGCAAAGTCAACAACAGTTACGTCGATACCGTGTTTAGCATAAGATTCTGCTACTTCAAGCCCGATGTATCCACCACCAACTACAACTGCTTTTTTTACTGTTTTGCATACAGTCGTATACAGCTTGAGTATCTTCTGGTCCACGGAAAGTGTGGATGTTTTCTAGTTCAATTCCTTCGAATGGAGGTTTAATTGCTGCTCCACCAGGACTTAATAATAATTTATCGTAACTTTGTTTTTCTTCACCAGCTGCTGTTTTAACAACAACGTATTTTTTTCTTTTGAATTTAATCCTACAACATCGCTGTTACAGTGAATGTTAATACCTTGAGAACGGTAAGATTCCTCTGTTGCAAAGTGTAGTTCAGATAACGCTTTAGATGTCCCATCTAAATAAGATTGGCTACCTCAACCCATAAATGAAGCCCCAGCGCCTCTTTCATATAAATGAATTTCAGCATTAGGCTCGTTTTTTTAAAAATAGTTTGAACAGCTTCGTATCCGAAGTGTGATGTTCCAACAACTACATATTTCATTTGTTTTCCTCCTAATAAAAAAATTTTTAATTTTTTTGAATTCTCTCCGTATAATTACTATTATAAAATTATACAGATAAAATTATAACATATATTGCTATAATATAAAAAAATAATATGCATAATAAAAAAACTATAAATAACGCTTTGTTACCGCTTTATTATTTGTATTATTATACATGTAAGTATATTGATTTATGTTATATATTTAACATGTTGAATACTATTGTTCGTATAATTCACGAGTAAATAATTATTTTGATTTGACTTTTTTTGACTTTTGTTTTATTATATATTTCAGTAGATAAAGAAAAAAATACAGAAAAAAATTTTTTTAAGAGGTTATTAATATGATTAAACCATTATTTGATAATGTATTATTAAAAAAAGTAGAGGAAGAAAAAAAGCAACAACTAGTGGAATACTTTTTAGCTTCAAAAAGAAGATACTTCAAATATTGCGATTGTAGTTGCTTTTAGGAGAAAAGCTGTTTATTATCAAAAGATAATGATGGAGAACTTTCTGAAGGAAGTAAAGTAGTATTTTTCAGATAATTATAAAAAAAGTTAATTTTAAAAAAATGAAGAGTACTATTTAGTAAATGAAGAAGAAGTTCTAGCTGTTATTGAAGATTAGGAGGAAATATGGTTAAAGAATTGAAATTTTCAGAAGATGCTCGCCAATCGATGAAAGTTGGTGTGAGACAAGTTAGCAAATGCTGTTAAAAATTACATTAGGACCTAAAGGTAGAAACGTAGTTTTAGATAGAAAAATTTGGTTCTCCTTTAATTACAAATGATGGAGTATCAATTGCTAAAGAAATAGAATTAGAAGACCCATATGAAAAATATGGGAGCAAAATTAGTAGCGGAAGTTGCAAATAAAAACAAATGAAATCGCAGGTGATGGAACTACGACTGCAACAATTCTTGCGCAGGCTATGATAACTGAAGGATTGAAAAAAATGTTACAAGTGGTGCTAATCCAATTGGTATCAGAAAAGGTATGGAAAGAGCAGTTAAAGTAGCTGTGGAACGTCTTCGTGAAATCAGCGTAACGGTAGATTCTAAAGATAAAATTGCTCAAGTAGGTGCTATTTCTGCAGCTGATGAAGAAATCGGAAAAATTCATATCTGAAGCTATGGATAAAGTTGGTAATGATGGTGTTATAACAATTGAAGAATCACAAGCGCTTGATACAACTTTAGAAGTAGTAGAAGGAATGCAATTTGATAGAGGATATTTATCTCCATACATGGTAAGTGATACAGAAAAAATGGTTGCTGACTTGGACAATCCATATGTTCTTGTCACTGATAAAAAAATTAGTGCAGTTCAAGAAATCTTACCGGTATTAGAAGAAGTAGTGGCTGCAGCAAAACCATTATTGATTATTGCAGATGATGTTGAACAGGAAGCTGTTGCGACACTTGTTGTAAATAAATTACGTGGTACATTTAATGTTGTTGCAGTAAAAAGCTCCAGGATTTGGAGAAAGAAGAAAAAGCAATCTTAGAAGATATCGCTATATTAACAGGTGGTACCTTGATTACTGATGATTTAGGTTTAGAATTAAAAAGATGCTAATATAACAATGCTTGGAAAAAGCTGCTAAAGTAAATGTTACTAAAGATAACACTGTTATTGTTGGTGGTAAAGGTGATAAAGAAAAGATTGAAAGCAGAACACAACAAATTAAAGCATTATATGCAGAATCAAGTTCTGAATTCGACCGTGAGAAATTACAAGAAAGATTAGCGAAGTTATCAGGTGGAGTAGCAGTAATTAAAGTTGGTGCTGCTACAGAGACTGAACTAAAAGAAAGAAAAACTTAGAATTGAAGATGCTTTAAATTCTACTAGAGCTGCTGTAGAAGAAGGTATTGTTCCTGGTGGAGGAACAGCGCTAGTTCAAGTAATTTCTGAAGTTGAGAAATTAGAAGCAACAGGTGATGAACAAACTGGAATTAATATTATTAAAAAAAGCTTTAGAAGCTCCTGTTCGTCAAATTGCAGAAAAATGCTGGATTAGAAAGCAGTGTTATTGTAGCGAAGCTTAAAGAGGTTGAAGTAGGGTATGGATTTAATGCCGCTACTGAAGAGTGGGTTGACATGATAAAAGCTGGAATAGTTGATCCAACGAAAGTTACGCGTTCGGCATTACAAAAATGCTGCGAGTGTATCAAGTTTATTCTTATCAACAGAAGCTGTTGTAGCCGATGTTTCAAAGGATGAACCAATGCAGCCACAAATGCCAATGATGTAAAAAAATAATAGCCAAAACAAATAATTTGAATAATTGGCTATGATATTATAAAAATAAATTCATAAGTATTAAAGGAGACAGAAAAAAATGAGAGAAATAACAGATAAAGAATTTTTTTGAATTATCAAAAAAACTGATAGTGTAAAAAGTATTTGACTTTTTGGGCACCATGGTGTGGTCCATGTAAAATGTTAGCACCAGTATTAGAAGAAGTTGCTAGCGAATTTTCAAACATCGAATTCTACAAAGTTAATGTAGATGAAAATCAAGAAGCTGCTGGTGAATTTGGTATTATGTCAATTCCTACACTATTAATAATGAAAAAAATGGTGAAGTACTAGAAGAAAAAAACTGGATACCAACCGAAAGAAGCATTAGTAGAATTACTATCTAAATTCTAATAGAAAAAAAGCTACGGAATTAATATTCTGTAGCTTTTTTTTAGAAGAGAAAACAAGAAATAGCTCGATGTTAAGCTATTCCTTGTTTTTATTTAATTAATAATTTTTTTAAATATCGATCAATTTCCCAATCGGTAACTTGAGTTCTGAATGAATCCCATTCGATTGATTTTGCTTCTATAAAGTTATAGAAGATGCGATCTCCTAATGCATCTTTCATAATAGGTGAAGTTGATAATTCTTTTAGTGCTGTATATAATGTTGAAGGTAATTCATCTATACCGTTTGCTATTCTTTCTTCACGAGTCATAACATAAATATTACTTCTAACTTCAGGCGCTGGAACTAGTTTATTTTTCAATTCCATCTAAACCTGCCGCTAAGATAGTTGTCATTGCTAAGTATGGATTTGCAGCTGGATCCATCGATCTAACTTCTACACGTGTAGATTTTTCCACGAGCAGCTGGAATACGAACTAGAGGTGAACGATTTGAAGTAGACCATGCAACATAGCAAGGTGCTTCATAACCAGGTACTAAACGTTTATATGAGTTAACTGTTGGATTACATACAGCTGTGAAACTACGAGAGTGTTTAAGAACTCCTGCGATGAAGTGTGATGCTACTTCACTTAACCCATTTTCGCTGTTTTCATCATAAAAACTGTTTTCCCCGTTACTAAACATAGAAACGTTACAGTGCATTCCAGATCCGTTAATACCAAAAAAATTGGTTTTGGCATAAATGTTGCGTGTAAAACCGTGTTTTTCTAGCAATAGTTTTTTTACAATTAATTTAAATGTTTGAATGTTATCGCAAGCTGAAATTACATCATCGTATTTAAAGTCAATTTCGTGTTGACCTGGAGCAACTTCGTGGTGACTTGCTTCAATATCAAATCCTAGGCGTTCAAGTTCAAGAACGATGTCACGGCGCACGTTTTCTCCTAAATCAACAGGAGCAAGATCGAAATAACCACCATTATCGTTTAATTCTAAACTTGGTTCACCATTTTCTTTTTAGTCTAAATAAGAAAAAAACTCTGGTTCTGGTCCAAGGTTTAAAGTATCAAAACCTAATTTTTTTCATTCTTTCAAGTGTTCTTTTTAAATTTCCACGAGGATCACTCAGCAAAAGGTTTTTCCATCTACAGTGTAAACGTCACAGATGAAACGAGCTACTTTACCGTATTCGCTATCCCAAGAAAAATACTAGGAATGTATTTAAATCTGGGTAAAGATACATATCACTTTCTTCAATTCGTACAAAACCTTCAATTGATGAACCATCAAACATCATTTTATTATCTAATACTTTTTTTCAATTTGACTAACAGGTACTTCTACATTTTTGATTGTACCAGTAATATCAGTAAATTGTAATCGAATATACTTAACGTTTTCATCTTCAATTCTTTTTAATTATTTCTTCTCTAGTAATAGTTTTTAGCCATGTTGTCTCCTTATTTTGTAGAAAAATTATTGTAAAAATCTAACACTAAAATTTATTCTTTTTGTTGTTATAAAACCTAGATAAATCACCACGTCCAATTGAGCGTTCTCTAGGTAAACCATTTGGTCCTGCGAATATATCGTTATGGATAATCTGTCTAATTTGAGTTGTTTCAGCAGGTACTTCTTTTTCGTTAATGATTTCATCGATAGCTTTTTAGACTAAAAGCCTTTTGTAAGTAAGTCTTTAATTGTCAGTAGTTTATCGATATCGTTAAATGAAAAATAGTCTAGTATTACCTTCAGTGCGTTTTGGTGCAAAGAGTTTTTTTCTTCATAATATCTTATTTGTCTTGCAGTAAGTTGTGTAATTTTTTTGTTACTACACTTATTGAAAAAAACGGGAAGATTTTTTTGTAGTTCTTTAAACCCCATATTAACACCTCTCTAATTATTTGTTGTGAAATAAATATTTTATATCTATATAGTATAATAACAAAAAGTAAGTAAAAATAAAGTGTATGTTAGAAAAATCTTACAATATATGGATATGTAAACATAATAAGACCTTTATAGTTATTTTTTTACATTTATAGAAGAAAGTATGTTTAAAAATTTTTGAAAAATCATGATAAAAATAAGGATATATAAAAAAAGAAAGGATGATAGTATGGCGATATTCTTATCTGTTGTAGTTTTTTTATTATAACATTTGTATTATTACTAGGTTCATATATAGTATTAGTTGCAAATAATAAAAATAAAAAAGAAGACGTATGGATAAAGTATTGAAATTGGTGGCTGCATACAGTTTAGTTACTGCATTAGTATATTGCTATCAATATTTATACTTATAAAAAAATATATTACAATTAAATATTAAGTTTGGATGTGAAAAATTTTTGAAAAAAAGATTCCTTGTTTAAAGGGACTGCGATACTTAGTTTAAGTTTGATTTTAACGAAAATTTTTAGGAGCGGTATATCTTATTCCTTTTTATCAGATAATAGGTGGAGAGGAACAGATGGCTTTATTCAATTATGGATATAGTTATTATGCTACAATACTTGAGATATCCGGAGCGGGGACACCTCTTGCAATAGCAAAAATTGGTTGCCAAATATAATGCAATAGGAGCATATAGTGTTAGTAGAAGAATTTATAAATTAGGTTCATGGTTACTAGTAGTAATGGGGATAGTTGGTTTTTGTATCTTGTTTTTTTGGTTCAGGATTTATATCGGATCAAATTCTTATAAGTAATCAACAAAAAAATTTACTCCTCAAGATGGTGCCTTAGTGCTTAAAAAGTTTAAGTTTTGGTATTCCATTAGTTTTAGTATCTTCTGGTCTTAGAGGATTATTCCAAGGTCACGAGATAATGTTACCTTCAGCACTTAGTCAATTTATTGAACAGGTAGCTCGAATCGCATTTATGTTAGGTGCAACATATTTCATCATGAAGGTACTAGGATATGGAGTAGTTGAAGGGAATGTTAGTGCTACATTTGCAGCTGCAGTTGGAGCTGTTTTTTTCTTTAATTACACTTTTTCTTTTTTTATTCTAAAAAAATAAACGAAATTTAGATTTTTAATATAGAAGAAGATGAAGTACAACTTGACATTTCAACATCAGCATTAGTAAAAGAGTTCTTCTCAGTTTCAATACCGTTTATATTTATAGTAGGTCTATTTCCAATTCTAAATATTATAGACCAACATAATTTTATTCATGGAATGACAGAAATAGGAAAAAGCGGATATTGTAGATGGAAGATTCTCAGCATTACAGCTTGTTAATAAAGTAGTTATGATTGCTGTTGCCATTGCGCCAGCGTTTTCTAGTACATTTCTACCTTCTATAACTAGACTATTTGCCCAAGGTGATAGAATTACTGTTAGCAGTCAAATTAATAAAGTTATTTTGTCATTAATGATGATTGTACTTCCAGCATTAGTTGGAATGTATGTTCTTGCTGATCCAATTTATTCTGCTTTCTACAGTAGAAGTTTAGAAAATGCTGATTTACTGAGATTTTATTTACCTCTAGCGGTACTGTATTCTATTTATAGTTTAACAAGTATAATTATGCAAGCTGTAAACAAGCAACTATTAAAACCTTGCAGCGATTATAGTGGGGTTAGTAGTTAAGTATGTAACTATTACTCCATTTGTAATGAAATATGAGACAAATGGTGTGATTTTATCTTCAATCACAACTTACCTTGTGATGATTAGTATAAACTTAGTTATTATAAATACAGCGGTTAGACTTAAAAATTTTTTTGAGTTCTTCACTAGATTTTTTTAATAATCTTAAGTAGTTGTTTTATCATGTTTATCACTGTTGCAGCTATTTACGAATCAATATTATCAAATTTTGTTATTGAATCAAAAGTTTCAAGTATGATACTAATTATGATTTGTGCAATCTTTGGTATTGTTATCTATTTCTTTAGTATAACTATGATGAAATTCGATGAATATTTATTTGGTAGAAAGATTAAAATTTCATCGTTAAGAAGGTTAAGGAGATAAGCATAGTGAGGCTAGATAAATTTATTAGTACAACTACGACATTAAGTAGAGCAGAAGCGAAAAAGTTATTAAAAAAAGGGAATATTAATTAACGACAAATTAATAAAGAGTCCTGATTATAAGGTTGATGAGATTAATGATCAGGTAATTTTAGATGGAAAAAAAGGTTAGTTTATCAAAAATATGTTTATATTATGATGAACAAGCCTCAAGACACGATATCTGCAACAGAGGATGCGATTGAAAAAAACAGTTGTAGATATTTTTGAAAGAAGAAGATCGCATCCACAAAGTATTTCCTGTTGGTAGACTTGATAAGGATACTGAAGGACTTATGTTGCTGACGAATGATGGAGAGTTAGCACATAAATTAATATCTCCCAAAAAAAGATGTAGTAAAAAAATACTATGTTGAGGTAAGTGGAGAATTGAAAGATGAGCATCTTCCAATTATTGAAGCTGGTGTAACTCTAGAAGATGGATATAAATGTAAGGCTGCTAAATTAGAAATACTAGAAAGCAGCGAGCTTGAAAGTAAAAGCAAATATATACATAACTGAAGGAAAAATTTCATCAAGTAAAAAGAATGATGAAATCATTAGGGACAACGGTAACATATTTAAAGAGATTATCTATTGGTAGTTTAAAAATTAGATGAGAGTCTAAAATTAGGTGAATATAGATATTTAACAGAAGAGGAACTAAATAAATTAAATAAATAACGGAGGGATATATAATGAGTATAGATTTTAAAAAAAGAGGTTCTTAATCATAAGGAGGACCTACTTAAAGATTTATTTGAGTTATTGAGTGTACGTTCAATTTTAGGAACAGATATAACTGAGGAAACTCCATTTGAAGTGGACCAAGAGAAGCATTAGATTTAATTTTATCTTTTTGGTGAACGTGATGGTTACAAGACTAAATTAGTGGAAAAATAAAGCTGGACATATTGAAGTAGGTCAAGGTGAGGAATTATTTGGTATTCTTGGTCACGTTGATGTAGTACCTGTAGTAGAAGCAGACTGGACTAGTCATCCATTTAAACCAGAAATAAGAGATGGAAAAAAATATTTGCTCGTGGGTCATTAGATGATAAAGGACCTACAATGGCAGCTTATTATGCGGTTAAGCTATTAGATAAACTTGGTGTAAAATGGAATAAACGTGTAAGAGTTATTATTGGTAGTGATGAAGAAACTGGATTTAGATGTGTTGAAGCGTACTTTAAACATGAAGAACAACCAGCTTCTGGATTTACGCCAGACGCAATGTTTCCATTAGTGTATGCTGAAAAAAAGCAAGAGCAACTTTCGATCACAAATTGAAATTTGTGGCTGAAGATGGAAACTATAATTATAAACTTGTTAAATTTAATGGTGGTCAAGTTTTAAATATGGTTATTGCCAGTGCAAAAAGCGGAATTAGTTGGTGAAGTGTCAGATATTAAAGAAAAATTTGAAAACTTCTTAGCGCAAGAAAAACTAGAAGGTGAAGTTACTGTTGAAGATACAATTAAACTTGCACTTAAAGGGAAAGCAGCACACGGTTCAACACCGCAATATGGAATTAATGGTGCAACAAAAATTAGCAGAATTTTTTTAAGTACATTAGGATTAGATAATAATGGTAAAAAAACTTTGTAGATTATATAGTAGAAAAAAACTTGCTAATGATCCATTTGGTGAAAAAAATTAGGAATTAATTACTCTGATGATGAAATGGGAGAAGCTACATATAACTATGGAATTTTTAGAGTATGATTTAGAAAGAAAAAAATTGGGTTAGTTTCAACGGACTGTCGTCATCCTAAGAAATTTGATTTAGTTGATAGATTGAATGGGATTAAGGTAGATAATATAGATATTGAAGTAACAAGTACTAAAGAAGCTCACTATGTACCAAAAAGATGATGAATTAGTTACAACATTAATGGATGTGTATAGAAAAACATACAGGGGATACTAAAAAAATGACGCATTTGTATTAGGTGGAGGAACATATGCACGTTGCCTTAAAAAAAGGTGTTGCATTTGGATTACTTTTTCCCAGGTAAGGAAGATACTATGCACCAAGCAAATGAATATTTAGAAGTTGAAGATTTATTATTAGCTACTGCAATCTATGCAGAAGGAATTTATAAACTTTGTTGTGAACAATAAATTTTATAAAAAAATATTTATTTTATATAATGTTTATTTTGTAAAAAAATAAGATAATAAGCAATCTCAAAGATATTAATTCTAATTTTTTTGTATATGTAAATTATAATATCTTTGAGATTTTTTTAATTTTAGTTAAAAAAATAGCATCTTGAAAAAAATGATTAAAGAATGTAAAAATATATAGTGCATTATAATTTTTTTAAAAAGAGATTGAAGAAAGGAGCAGTATAAAAATATGTCTAAAGAATATTATCAGATGGGCTGGACTTTAGATGATACATATAACGATGATTATTTTTTTGTTCGAGAGATAATCAACGTTACTTTATTAAAAAAATACTACTCCGATGATAGCAACTCTTTCTGCAGAAGGTATTGTACCTAGATTAAGATGGACTAAGCGTATTAGTAATGGAGATGTATTAATCGCGCAAGATTTTGAAAATGGTAGAACGTTAAATACGGAAGATATGACGGATAAACGTATACCTGAAATTTTGAAAAAAGTGCACGGATCATCAAAACTAAAAAAAATTATGAAGGCTCAAGGTTATGCTGAAGAAACAGCAGCTAGATCACTTTGTAATTTAAAAATCGATTATTGCTGATGACCTTAGGAAAAAAATAGTAATATTGTCAATGCACTAAATTATTTAGAGAAGTGTTTGCCAGATGACGATGTAGAATATACACCTTGTCACACGGATTTACATAAAGATAACTGGTTACTTTCAGATCAAGGTAAGTTATTTTTTTAGTAGACTGGGAACACTCTATACTTTAGTGATCCTGCTATTGATATTTCATTTGTATTATATCGATATATTCCGCAAAAATGAATGGAATGAATGGCTAAAAAAATTTATGGACAAGAACCGACAATAAAATATAGAAATAGACTAAAATGGTATATAACTTTACAATCTGTCATAATGATAGTTTGGTATCATGAGAAGAAACAACTATCGGAAATGAACTCGTGGCTAGTCTTTTTAAATAGTATTTTTAATGATTATATATAAGCATTAAGTAGGAAAAATCCTAATTAATGCTTTTTATTTTTTTATAATCGGTGTAAAAATAGAAATAGTTGCGTAATTTATTCTTATAGAAGAAACTAATATTTGAATATATTATGATAAATGAAATTAATGGAGAGATGGGATGAGTATAAAAACAATATAAATTATATCTAATAGACCTAGATGGTACTATTTATAATGGTGATAAAAAAAGATAAAAATATGCAAAGGAGTTTGTTGATTATCTAAATACAAATAGTATAGATTATTTATTTTTTTAACTAATAATTCAACTAGACAACCTAAAGATGTGGCAGAACACTTAAAGAAATTTGATATTGAGACATCAGAAGAACACGTATTTACATCAAGTGATGCTACTAAAATTTATCTTGAAGGTAAAGGATATAAAAAAATTTATATGTAATCGGTGAAGCAGGGCTTAAGAATACTTTAAATTCATTCACTCAAAGAGAAAATGAGGAAGATGTTGATGCAGTTGTAGTTGGTCTTGATAGACAACTTACTTATGATAAACTTGCAACTGCGGCTAAAGCTGTATTAAACGGTGCAGAACTGATTGGTACTAATCCAGACACTTTGTTACCAACAGCAAATGGCTTTGTACCAAGTAACGGGGGACAAGTAAAGTATCTAGAGTATGCAACTTCTACACCAGCTACATTTATAGGTAAGCCTAGCAAAATTATCATGGAAAAGTGCTATGAATCTATTTAGTTACAGCAAAGATGAAATTGTAATGGTTGGGGACAACTATGATACAGATATTATGTCTGGTATTAATGGTGGTATAGATACAATTCATGTTCAAACAGGTGTTACAAGTTTAGAAGATCTAGAAACTAAAGAGCATAAACCGACTTATTCTATTAAAAAAATTTATTCGAACTAGTTAAATAAAAGGAGAAATCATGATTATTAAAACAGAAGAACAATTACAAAAAAATGAAAGAAATAGGTTTCATCTGCGCTACTATTCGCGATGAAATGGTTAAAAAAAGCAGTACCTGGTGTTTCAACAAAAGAACTAGATAATACAGCTAAAGAATTATTTGAAAAAAATATGGTGCAAAAATCTGCACCAATTACTGAATACGATTTTCCAGGATATACATGTATTTCATTAAACTATCAAGCAGCGCACGGAATACCTTCTAGTACAAAAAAATACTAAAAAGATGGTGATCTTCTTAATATTGATGTATCTGGTTGTAAGGATGGTTATTATGCTGATACAGGTATTTCTTTTTGTTGTAGGTAAAAGTAGATGATCCAATGAAAGAAAAAAAGTATGTGAAGTAGCTAAAGAAGCATTTTTATGAAGGAATTAAACATGCTGTAGCAGGAAGAAAAAAATTAACCAAATTGGTAAACATGTTCATAAAAAAATAAAAAGAACATAAATTAGAAGTAATCGAAAAACTTAACGGGTCATGGAATCGGAACTTCATTACACCAAGAACCACAACATGTGTTTAATTATTTTTGATCCATGGGATAATTTAATCTTAAAAAGATGGTATGTGTTTAGCAGTAGAGCCTTTCGTATCTACTAAAGCAAAAACTGTAGGAAATTCAGATAGAGATGAGTGGGAATTAGTTGCAAATGATGGTTCTTATATTGCTCAATATGAACACACAATTGTAGTGAGAGAGAATGCTGAACCATTAATATTGACTAAAATTGATTAATTTTTTTATTAAAAAAAGTTGACAAGTAAATAAAAAAATGTTTTAAGATACTACTTATTATAAAAATTATGGAGAGAAGAAAATGGCAGAAAAATTTAGTAATAGTCGAATCTCCTTCTAAGGCAAAAAAACTATTGAAAAAAATATCTAGGGAAAAAAATATAGAGTAATATCTTCAAAAGGTCATGTAAGAGACCTTCCTAAAAAGTAGAATGGGAGTAGAAGTACTAGATAATGGAAATGTAGATGTTGATTATATTTCTATAAGAGGTAAGGGAGATGTAATTAAATCTTTAAAAAAGAAGCAAAAAGGAAAAAAAGTTTTCCTTGCATCCGACCCCGATAGAGAAGGAGAAGCAATAGCTTGGCATATTGCTCATATATTAGGATTAGATAATAATTCTGACAATAGAATTGTTTTTTTAATGAGATCACAAAAGATGCAGTCAAAGATGCGATAAAACATCCTAGAAAAAAATAAATACGGACTTAGTCCAATCTCAACAAGCTAGAAGAATTCTTGATCGTTTAGTTGGATATAATATTTCTCCTGTACTTTGGAAAAAAAGTAAAACCAAAGTTATCAGCGGGAAGAGTTCAAAATGCTGCACTTAAATTAATTGTCGATAGAGAAGAAGAAATTAAAAAAATTTGTTCCTCAAGAATATTGGTCTCATGCCGATTGATTTTATAAAAAAATAGAAAGATCCTAACGGCTAATTTCTATTCTTATAAAGGTGAAAAGCTTAAGCTTGAGAGTAAGAAGGATGTAGACAATATAAGAAAAAGCAATAGTAGGTGATACATTTAAAGTTATTGATGTAGCAAAAAAACTAATAAGAATAGAAATGCACCGAATGTTTATATTACTTCTACAATGCAACAAGATGCATCTAGAAAGATTAATTTCAAAAACTCGTAAGACAATGAGTGTAGCTCAAGAGTTATATGAGGGTATAAATCTTAAAAAAAGTTAGGTGGAGTTACAGGTTTAATCACATACATGAGAACGGACTCTACAAGGGTTTCAGATGAAGCGATTAAGATGGTTAGTGATTATATACTTAACAATTTCGGTAAGGAATATCTTGCTTCTTCAGTAAAAAGCTAGAAAAATCAAGTAAAAAATGTTCAAGATGCCCATGAAGGAATTAGACCAACAAATGTTAATTTCACACCTGACAGCATTAAAGAATACTTGTCTAACGATCAATATAAACTGTATAAACTTATCTGGGAAAGATTTATTGCAAGTAGAATGAGTGCTGCTGTTTATGAAACGAGTACAACTACATTTGAAAAATAATAAGGTTATATATCGTGGAGCACATTCTAAATTATTATTCAATGGTTTCTTAGCGGTTTTAAAAGAAAAAGAAAAAGTGAAACTTGCACCAGAGTTTGAAGTTGGAGAAGAAGCTAAAGTTAAAGAAATAAAAGAAGAACAGCATTTTACTCAACCACCTGCACGTTACTCAGAGGCGAAATTAATAGCTGAACTTGAGGAACTTGGAGTTGGTCGTCCATCGACATATGCTACAATTGTAGAAACTTTACAAAAAAAGATACTATGCAAAACTGCAAAAATAAAGTGTTCACGCCAACCGAATTGGGAACACTAGTAAGTAAGATAACTGAACAGTATTTCCCTGATATAATTAATACAAAGTTTACTGCTAATTTAGAAAGTCAACTTGACGACATAGCAGAAGGTAAAGTAGGTTGGGAAAAAAACTATATATAATTTCTATAGCAATTTCAGAAAAAGATGTTGAAAAAAAGCAGAAACTGAAATGGAAAAAGTAGAAATAAAACAAGAATTTACTGGAGAAAGATGTCCAGAATGTTCTTCACCACTTGTATTTAAGTTAGGTAAATTCGGTAAATTTATTGCTTGTTCTAATTTCCCTGACTGTAGATATACCAATACTATTCAAAAAAAGGTTGGAGTAACATGTCCAAAATGTAAGAAACATGAGATTTTAGAGAAAAAAATCTAAAAAAAGGTAAATTATTTTACGGTTGTGAAGGATTTCCAGAATGTGATTTTGTTTCATGGGATAAACCTATAAATAGAAATTGTCCGAAATGTACGAATATTCTATATGAAGGAAAAAAAGGTGTTCATTGTACACACTGTGATTATAAAGAAGAAATAAAAAAATAAATAAAAAAAGAATTTGATAATTATTCTCAATTATCAAATTTTTTTATTTAATGCGATATATATATTATGGGAAACCAGATATTTGAAAAATGATTGCATTATTGATTTCTTAGATATGTAAACGAGATACTAAGTATACAACTTTTTAGAATTGTCAGAAAAATTTAAAAACATTTATCCAACAAAAAAAGGCGATATTTTTTTAAAAAAATCTATTGACAAATGTTAATAAATATATTATTGTATATAACATACTTAAAAAAATAAAAAAAATTTGGAGGAGATGACATGTTGAAATTTTTAAAGAAAAATCCATACGTTTCAATCGGACTTATGTTATTTGCACTATTCTTTGGTGCTGGTAATTTAATTTTCCCAGCATTCTTAGGACAAAAACGCTGGAACAAACTTATCTACAGCGATGATCGGATTTATTATTATGGGAGTGGGATTACCACTATTAGGAGTTATTGTAATGGGGTATTCAGGAGCTGAAGACCTATTAGATTTATCAAGTAGAGCAGGGAAAGTATTCGGTGTTGCTTTTACGACATTATTATACTTAACAATTGGACCTTTCTTTGCAATTCCTAGAACAGGGACTACTACTTATGAATTAGGATTATCAAGTTTCGTAGGCCCAGAAAAATACTACAATTGCTCAAGCTATTTTCTTAGCATTCTTTATGGGATTAACTTTATGGTTAGCAATTAGCCCTAATAAATTAGTAGATAGAATCGGGACTGTAATTACACCAGTTTTACTACTTTCAATGGTTGTATTAATCATTGCATCATTAGTTAAACCTATGGGTGCGGCACAAGAACCTACAAAAACTTATCAAACTACTTCATTAGCATTTACAAATGGATTAATGGAAGGTTATAATACAATGGATGCATTAGCATCATTAGTATTTGGTATTATCGTAATTAACTCTGTTAAACTTTACGGAGCAAAAACAAAAAAAGAAGTATTTAACAATACAGCTAAATCAGCAATTATCGCTGCTGTGTTATTAGCTTTAGTATATGTATTCATCTCTAATATCGGAGCTACGTCTGTTTCTGTTTTAGGATTACAAAAAAACTGGAGCTGGAGTATTAACTGGAGCAACAACATATTACTTTGGTAATGTTGGTAAATTATTACTATTTGTTATTGTATTTTTTTAGCTTGTTTAACAACAAGCGTAGGATTAGTAACTGCTTGTGCTTCATTCTTCGTAAGACTTTATGACAAGGTTAGTTACAAAAACTTATGCAATCGCATTAACATTATTCTCATTTGCTGTTGGTAACTACGGATTAGCAGCAATCATCCAAGGAGCTGTTCCAGTACTTGTTTTATTATATCCATTAACAATGGTATTAATTTTACTAGGATTTTTTTAAACAATTTCTTTGGTGGTAAAAAAAGTAGTTTATGTTTGTACAGTTCTATTCACTGGATTATTTAGTTTATATTCAACTGTAGCTTCAACATTTAAGCTTGCAGTACCTGCAGTTGATAATGTACTAGCTAAAGTAAACTTCCTTCCAGTACCAGCTGATTTTGCTTGGTTAAACTATGCATTAGTAGGATTTGTATTAGGAATTGTACTTTCATTCTTTGTAAAAGAAAAATAAATAATAATATTAAGATGATAGAGGAAATTTCTTCTATCATCTTTTTGTTTTTATTACTATTGTTTTTTTGACATTAAGTTAAAAGCAATGGTATTATAATAAGATGTAATCTAATATTTAAAGAGATAAAAATGAATATAATAACAGAAGATTATACTAATGTTATTTTTTTTATAGGAGAAATAATGGTTTTAGAATTTAAAGAATATACAAAAAAATAAAAAGAGATACGATATTAGAACTTGATTTTAGAGTTGCAACAGGTGAAATATTAACCATTGTCAATAACAGTTCTTCAAGTTTAGAACTACTAAAAAGATTCATTTAGACAGAGAACTAAGTTTAAAGGTGAGATTCTTTTTGATGGTGAGAATATAAATAATCAGAGACTTTTATTTGCTAAAGATTTTGGATTTTACAATGATTTGTCATTATTAAAAAAATCTAAAAAAAGCATTATCTCTATTTAATATAAAAAGCTATTGAAGAAGAATTAGTAGGAGATTTAGAATTTTTTTAAACTTAGATTCTAGTAGAAAAATATAAAGAATTAGAATCAAATGAAGTAACAAAATTTCATATTCTATTTTCAATTTTAGTAGATCAAAATGTATTAATCGTTGATAACACTGAAGAAAAGCTTAACTACTGAAGATAAAGAAGAGATAAGTGAATTAATTCTTGATAAATCAAACAATGCAAACGTGATTATTTTAGATACAATGCTTAATAGCTTTAATAGTATTGCTGATAAAGTTTTAGTTATTACTGATGGAATTAAATCATACTTCGGAAATTTAGAAGACTTGTTAATATTAAAAACAACTTACGGCTATAAATGTTTCTAGTCAAGAAAAATCTAGATCAAATTTTAGAAGGTTATCAATTTACTATTTATCACAATAATGAAATAGTAGTAAGGGAAGAGGTACTTGAAGAAGTAGTTTATGATTTATTGAAAAAAATAACATAGAAGTATTTCAAATTCGTAATTTAGGTGAAAAAAATTAAATTATATGAGGGCGAGGCTGATCTATAATGTTATTTGCGATAGAATTCGGAAAGTTATTTAGACGTAAATTTAATTATTTATTTATAATTATTTTATTGTTAATTAACTTTGCATTTGTATATAAACTAGACACGTTGGCTACGTTTTTATGATAAGTCGATATTAGATATTATATTTTCATTAATTCTTAAAGTGGATATGGTAATTGTAATTTTTTTATAATGGGATTAAATTATATATATTCATATAGAGAAGATTATATTTCAAAAGTCAATGTACTTTTTAGAAATAAGAAAAAAAGAAAACTGTGCGTGATATATTCTCTATTTTAGCAAATTTAATTTATTTTTTTAGTTTACTATGTTATAGTAATTGCATGTTTCGTAGGAATAATTTTTCTTACGAAAAAAAGAAATGTTTTTTTGAAGAGTTAAAAACATTAATGTTGAATGTTAATACAGCAGGATCATTCGCTACGATGCTAGTTTTATTATTCGTGTTTGCTAACTTTATTTTCCTATTAGCTTTAACACTATTTAATAACACAAACTTGGCAATTTCTTTCTCACTTCTATATTTTATAGGAGGAGAAGTTATAGCAAATATGATAAAAATCTAGATTTTCTGTACCAGCAGAAAGAGTAGATAATAGTGTATTAACTATCTTTACTAAATCTTTTAATCTATTAAATCAGAATATTACTTTTTAGTCTTGGTAACTTTTTACCGCTAGCATTAAACATGTTAGGATTAATCGTAGTCATAGTTATTGTTAGATTAATGAAAAAAATAATAGGATAGAAGGAGATTAGAATGGATACACAGGTACTTATTCAATATGTGATAGTATTATTGAGTTTAATACTTTTAGAGGGATTACTTTCAGCAGATAATGCTATTGTTCTTGCTGTTATGGTTAGACATCTGCCACCTAAAGAACAAAAGCATGCATTGATGTACGGTCTTGCAGGAGCACTAATATTTAGAATAATAGCGATTTTCTTAATTACAATTTTAGCGCAGTATTGGGAAATTCAAGTTTTTAGGTGGTTTATACTTATTATATATGGCAGGTGCACATATTAAAGAATTTTTCGACAAACGAAAACAAGGGGATGGAATTGAAGAGATTGCTGAACCTAAAAAACAAAGTGGTTTTTGGGCGACTGTAATTAAAGTTGAGCTTACTGACATAGCTTTTGCGATTGATTCAATTTTAGCTGCTGTAGCTATCGCGATAACATTGCCTCATATTTCTGAAACATCTATTGGAGGAATTAACCTTGGTCAATTTACTGTAATGGTAATTGGAGGTTTTGTTGGTGTAGTTATCATGCGTTATGCAGCTAATATATTCATCAAAGTTTTAGAAACTAAACCAGGATTAGAAATTGCTGCCTTTCTAATTGTAGGATGGGTGGGTATTAAGTTATTTGTTATAGCTGCTGCTCATGAGAAATTAGGGCTTATTCCTCATGAATTTCCACATTCAACACTTTGGACTGTTATTTTCTGGGTAGTATTACTTGGATTATTAGTGTGGGGAGTATTAGTTTCAAAAAAGATTTGAAAAATAAATAGTATTTTAGAAGAGATGGTATGTATATATCGTCTCTTTTTTTGTATTTGTATGTTTTTTTATTTTCATATACACAAATTGATATCTATGCTATAATTTTTTTAATTATATATTAAAAATACAAGGAGGATAAAAAAATGGCATTTGATGGTTTTTTTATGAGAAAAAAATGGTGAAAAGAATTAGAAGAAAAATATATTAAATGGTCGTATAAATAAAATAAATAATTTATCGACAGATGAATTTGTATTTTCTGTTAGAAAAAGGAAAAGAATTTAAAAATTGTTTTTTTATCTGCAAGTTCAAGTGCATCTAGAATACAGTTAACAAATAATAGTTTTGAAAAATCCTTCGACACCTTCGAATTTTTTTGTTCAGTACTGAGAAAGTATCTAACAGGTGGAATAATATTAGAGATTAATCAAGTTAATAATGACCGTATAGTTATTTTTAAAAATTAAAAAAACTTTGATGATTTGGGATACGAAAAAGTATTATTATCTAATTTCAGAATTAATGGGTAAACACTCAAATATAATATTAACTAATGAAGATAATATAATATTAGAATCTTTAAAAAAATAGCTATAGTCTTGAGTATAAGAGATCGACTATATCTAATATGGAATACACTTTTCCTCCAACAGTTGAAAAAAATTAATCCTTTTTGATTTTAGTAGCTATAGTGACATTGAGTTTTCTAATGATGATAAAAAAATTCTTAATGAAAAGTTTCTACGGCGTTTCAGTGCTACTGAATAATTATTTTCAAAAAAATTCGAAAGAAGATTTGAAAAAAACTCATTTATTAGTTTTTTTGCAAGGAATTCGATAATTACTTTAAACCCGTTTTACTTGAAGAGAACAATAAGAAGGATTTTTATTTCTTTGAAGTTAAAGAATATAGTAGAGATTTTGAATCATTATCACAATTACTAGATTACTATTACATGGATATAGCCAGAGAGTCAATAAATAAAAAAATACTGACAAAAAAAGCTTTTTTTAATTTTGTTAATTCTAAAATAAATAGATTAAATAAGAAAATTGATATATTAAAAAAATGAACTGGAACAAGCTAATAATAGAGATGATTATAAATTAAAGGGACAACTTCTAATTTCAAATATTTATTTATTTAAAAAAAGAAATACCAGAGATTGTAACACTGCAAAAATTTTTTTATAGTGAAGATTTATCGGATATTGAGATTGAGTTAGATCCAAATCTAACTATTGAGAAGAATTCAGAGAAGTACTTTGATCCATATAAAAAAGAACAAGAGAACGATTGAGAATTTAATTGAACAAATAGAGATTTCAAAACAGGATTTAGGATATTTTTGAGACTATTAAATTTCAAATTGAAAAATGCAGATAAAACGGACATAGCGGAAATCAAAGAAGAATTGATTGCTAATGGAATATTAAAAAGAAAAGATTAAGGTTAATAAGAAAAAAAGAATAAGAGTAATTATTTTGTAATTAATCATAATGGTACTGCCATTTATGTTGGAAAAAAATAATCTTCAAAAATGATGCTATTACTAATAAATTAGCAAGACGAGATTATCTATGGTTTCATGCTAAAGATATTCCTGGTAGTCACGTCGTAATCTTTGATAATAATCCTAGTGAAGAAACAATAGAAGTTGCATCAATGTTAGCAGCTTATTATTCGAAGTTTAAAAAAATGAAGAGTATGTTAACGTTGATAGAACGTTAATTAAAAAAATGTAAAAAAATATCTGGTGCTAAACCGGGCTTAGTAACTTATACCGGACAAAAAAACGGTAAAACAAAAAAATTGATAAAAGATCTTATTGGAGAGCTTTTTAATAAAAATAAAACAATTAAATAGCAAGGGAAGGTGAGCATATGAATGATAAATTAGATGTAAAGACGGGTGTAAAAGATACGTTACCGACAGTTTTTTTGGATACATAGGCATAGGGTTAGCCTTTGGAATTATTGGGAGTTCGGTTGGCCTTAATCCTTTCTTTTGTTGGAGCGATGTCGTTATTCATATACGCAGGTGGTGCTCAATTCATAACTGCAGGCATGCTTTCTAGTGGTTTTCCTGTACTCTCAATTGTCTTAGCAACATTTTTTTAATCAACTCAAGAATGATATTGATGAGCATGGCAACAGCTCCATTTTTTTCAAGCGATACAGTGTATTTAAAAAAATATTATAATTGGTACTTTTTTTAACTGATGAGAGTTTCGCTTTAGGAATGAATAAACAAAAACTATACTAATGGAAGGTTGACTTATGAATGGTTCAATACTGCAAACCTAGTATCTTATTTTACATGGGTTGCATCATCGGTACTAGGTGCATTACTAGGTGGAATAGTTAAGGATCCTAAGGTGCTAGGTTTAGATTTTGCTCTAGTAGCGATGTTTATAGGATTATTATACTTACAAGTTATTTCAGATTTTTACTATAAAGAAAAAAAGTACAATTTCTAGTAATTGTTGTTGTGTTCTTCTTAGTATATTTTTGGAATGATTTTTTTATTCCAAGTAATTTATTAATTATAGTAGTTACTTTAATAGGATGTGCGATAGGAGTGGTACTGAAAAAAATGTTATCTACTAACTATATAATATTAACAATATTAGGCTGTGCAATTGTGACTTGGTTATCTAGGGTACTTCCATTCGTATTATTGAAGAAATTCGATTTACCTAAACCGGTTATAGAGTATCTTAGTTTTGTACCGATTGTAATAATGTCGGCTTTTATGGTTTGATAGTCTATTTATTCAAAAGATTGGGGAGTTTCCTCGAATTAATTATGAAAATCTACTTGCTTCTCTACCTACGGTATTAAGTGCAATCATTTCAAAGAGCCTCTTGGTGATAGTTGTAGTAGGAATAGTTTCACTAGCAATTATTAGAATTGTATTTTTAAAAAAATAAAAAAATTAAGAATTTTTAAGAAAATATTATCGAATTAATTTATAACTTAAATATACATGTTTATAGTTTAAATTTTTTTCCTATTTATGGTATCATAAAAAGATAATAAAAACATAACAGAAGGATACGAAAAAAATGGAGAAAGGATTATTAATAGTTCTTTCAGGACCTTCAGGAGTAGGTAAAGGTACTGTTAGAAAAAGAATTTTTTTGAAAGTAATGATGTTGACTTCGAATATTCAATTTCAATGACGTCAAGAGGTATGAGACCTGGTGAAGTAGACGGGGTTGATTATTTCTTTAAAAACAAAAAGAAGAATTTGAATCTTTAATTCAACAAGGTGAGTTATTAGAGTATGCTCAGTATGTCGATAATTATTACGGAACTCCCGTTAAATATGTAAGGGAGACGATGGAAAAAGGAAAAAGATATTTTTTTAGAAATTGAAGTACAAGGTGCGGGACAAGTAAAAAGTAAAAATTCCGGATGCTTTATTTATATTTTTTTAGCACCACCAAGTATTGGTGATCTTAAAGAAAGATTAAAAAGGTCGCGGAACTGAGAGTGATGAAGTAATAGAGTCACGTATAGCAAAAAGCTAAAAAAAGAAATTAACATGATGCATTTATACGATTATGTAGTTGAGAATGACGAAGTGGATAAAGCTGTAGAACGAATTAGGGCTATCATACTGAGTGAGCACTTAAAAACGTGAACGTATTGAGATGAAGTATAGAAGAGCATTGTTAGAATTAGAAGAAATGTAGGAGAAAAAAATGTTATATCCAAAAATTAGACGTATTAAAAATCAAAAGTAAATTCAAAAATATATGCTAGTATCATTAGCAAGTAAAAAGAGCAAGAGAACTATTTGCAAATCCTGAAACAAGCAAACTTGACAAATACACTTCTCATAAAGAAGTTGGTAAAAGCATTAGAGGAAATTGCTGAAGGTAAAATTTCTGTATTAGAAAAAAATAGTTTAGATTATTGTTTACAAAATGTTATTTTTTTAGTGTAAAGTAATATAAGTGTTTTTTTCTTTGAGTGATCGCGGCAGTAATGCTGAGGAAAAGTCCATACTCACACAGGCTGAGATGCCTGTAGTGTTCAACGCTAAACGAAAAAAATAAGTTTAGGCACCTTATGGTGACGGCAGAAAATATGACCTAAGTAGTCTTCTATATGGTTATGTGTCTTGAAAGTGCCACAGTGACGGAGTTCTTATAGAAATATAAGAAGTGGAACGCGGTAAACCCCTTGAGTGAGCAATTCAAATTTTTGGTAGAAGCACTTATTCCGCAGAAATGAATGTAGGAATAGGAAATATGTATATATTTAGACAGATGATCACAGCTATTTTTTTACGAGAGTAAACTAGTCTCGTTTGAGTAAGATAGATACAGAATATGGCTTATGATAAGAAAAAAACAACTAGTTCTAGGGGCTCTTAGGAGCCTCTTTTTTTAAGGAGGAAGAAATGAATTTTTAATTTAGTAGCAACAACCCCTATGGGAATTGAAGCAATAGTAGCTAAAGAAGTGCAAGAATTAGGGTTATGAAACAAAAAGTAGAAAAACGGGAGAGTGTATTATTCAGGAGATAAGAGAGCAATAGTACGTTCTAATCTGTGGTTAAGATGTGCAGATAGGGTAAAAATTGTAGTTGCACAATTTCCTGCGTATACTTTCGAAGAGTTGTTTGAAAAAAACTAAAGAAATAGAATGGGATAAATATCTTCCAGTTGATGCCAAATTCCTGTAGATGGACGAAGTCATAAGTCTACACTGTTCAGTGTTTCTGACTGTCAGTCAATCGTAAAAAAGGCAATTGTAGAGAAAATGAAGAAAAGTTATGGGGTAACAGGCTGGTTAACTGAGACAGGAGCTAGATATAGATTAGAGATAATCATGTTAAATGACATTGCAACTATTCTTCTAGATACATCTGGGGATGGACTTCATAAACGTGGATATCGTGCAAAACAAGGGACTGCCCCTTTAAAAAGAAACATTAGCAGCAGCGATGGTAAAACTAACTAACTGGAAAGGTGAAACACCATTATATGATTTATTCTGTGGATCGGGAACATTATTAATTGAAGCGGCTATGGCAGCACAAAATATGGCACCTGGAATCAATAGAAACTTTGACTTTGAAAAATGGCCATGGATGCCAAAAAGTCTTGTAGATGAAGAAAGAAACAAGGCTGAGGATCTAATTGATTATGAGAAAGAATTAGAATTATATGGTTCTGATATTGATCCTAAGATGATAGCGACTGCTGAAAATAATGCTGAAGAAATAGGATTAGCGGGAGTTATTAAGTTTAAACAAATGTCAGTTTTTGACTTTGTAGCGAAGAAGGAAACTGGGTGTGTGATTGCCAACCCACCGTATGGAGAACGTTTAGGTGAGAAAAAAAGAAGTAGAAGCTATGTATAAATTTTTAGGAACTGAACTTAAAAATAAAAAACATTGGTCACTTTATCTTTTAACTTCTCATAAAAATGTTTGAACATTTATACGGGAAAAAGGCAACGAAAAGAAGAAAACTTTTCAATGGTTCCATTGAATGTACCTATTATCAATACTGGGGAGAAAAAAATAAGATAACATTTGACAATTATAAAAAAATATCATAAAATAAGGATGTAAGTAGAGTTATATAAAAAGAAAAGAGGTTGAGTTTATGCATTTAACAAAAAAAGTACTGAACAAGCAATCTGTATAATGGTAATGTTATACCTTCAAGATAGGCATGTTTTCTTAAATTCAAAAAGAAATAAGCCAGCGTTTAAATATATCTCCAACGTATCTAAAAAAATTATGAGGAAATTGGTTGTCAATGATCTAGTTAAAAGCTAATACAGGGATTGGCGGAGGATATAAATATAAATCTAACAAGAAAGTTACTTTGTATGATATATATGTTGCGCTAAATGATGAAGTGGAAATTTTTTTGCGTTAAAAAAACTGATTATGTTTCTAAAAATTTTTGAAGGTGCTTTAGCAGTTGATAAACGTTACAATAAGTATTTGAAGAAAGTTAATACTGTTAATAAGGCAATAAAAATCTTCATTAGAAGACATTACAATCGAAAGCTTAGTAGAAGATATTCTTGAAGAAAAATGCTAAGATAAGATTAGATTGGAATAATTGGGAAGACGAATTTGAAAGGGTAAATGTCTTCTTTAAAGGATAAAAAAATACGGTTATGAGAATTCATAACCGTATTTTTCAGGCTCTTTGTCAAGTTCGGGGCATGGGAAAAAAATCACTCTAGAAATCTAGGCAGCATTTTGCTGCTTAGATTTTTCTTACTTTCACTAAGTTTAACATTATTTTTTTATATTCAGAAACAAATAATCTAGACATAATTAAAAATACGTAATCTGAAGTTACTAAAGCTAGAATATCCATAAGATACTCTCTTTAGTAGTTTTATTTTATTATTAAATCCTTCTAATGGACCATTAGAATACTCATATTTAACAGCGTTAAGCATATACTCTTTGTGCTTTTTCATAGTATTTATAGCTTTAGATACACCTTTAGATAATCCTTTAGTATCCATATCTATATATTTCTCTAATTCTACAGAATCTTTAGCCTTAATAGCTTCTCTTATCTCATGAATTCTCTCATAACTAGCTGTAAATTCAGCATCTATAGCTAATATGTAATCTAATACCTCTTTTCTAGTTACATAGCGTTTAAAGCTTCTAGAATAGAATGTTTTTTTGTTGAATTTACTTTATCTCTATCTTCTAATATTACTTTCCAGAAGTTCTTTAAAAATAGTGTAAGTAGAGCCTTTTTTTATTCTTATATTGATTCATTAGTTTTACTCTAGCTTTATTTAATTCTCTATTAATATTTTTGCACCATATGGAATCTATCTATTATTATCTCAGCGTTAGGAAACATCTCTTTAATCATATTCATATAAGGAGGATAAATATCTATACAGATCGTTTTTACTTTCTTTCTTACCTTTCTTGAATATCTCATAAAGTATTGTTTTAATATATGTTGTGTTCTACCATCTACAATATCTATAAAGTCATGTGTTTTAGCATCTAAGAATACAAAAACTCATTCCATTTTTACTATCTTTAGTTGATTTTATCTCATCAAAACATAGGTGCTCTGGTAAGCTTGAATGAGTCTTAACTTCTACAGCCTCTCTACATGAGTTCATTACTCTTACTACTGTAGATACTGATACATTACTTAGTTCAGCTATATCTTTAAAAGATAATGTTTTAGATAGATTCTTCATAATATGGAATATAAGATTTTTTTAGATATACTACAATGCTTTTTTTCACAAATGATGTTTCAGCACAAAACTTAGAATTACATTCTCTACATTTGAAGCGTTGTTTTCTTAATCTAAGGTATGTAGGGCATTCTGACATCTTTAATAGAGTTACTTTTTAATGGATTTCCAAATCCATTTTTTTAACTATATTATTTCCTTCTTTCTTACAACCACAGTTTGTACAACACTTTGGCTCATATGATAAAGATCCATGAAATACGAATGTATCTTGACCATCCACATTAATTAAATCAAGTTTATCCTCCATAGTTATATTTTTGGTCTTTTATTAATAGTAAATTTGTGATAAAATTAGACATGACAAATATCCTTTCTTAGTTAATTATTTTTTTCTACACTTTAATTATATTGGATATTTGTCTTTTTGTATATAGAAATTGAAATCCGGGGCTGGAATTTTTCCATGCCCCGGATTTAGTATACTAACCATTTTTTTATAGCGCACTAGCGAAAGCTTCGATAAATTTATCTATATTTTCAAAGTCTTCGTCAGTATCTGCTTCAATCTCAATTTTAAGGTTTTCTGTAGGATTAGTTGCACCAGTTTTTAGCAATTTGCTCATTGAATTGATCTACACAAGCACAATATTCATCATAAATTGTGTCACCAGTACCGATAACTCCATAGATTTTTTTCCTTCATAATTTTTTTGTCAGCAAGAGCTTCGAAAAAAATTCTTCCATTTCCTCTGGTAGCTCTCCTTCACCGTATGTGTATGTAGCTACAATAAATGCATCGGCATCATCAAGAAAAATCAAAGTCTTCCATATCTTCGATAAATAATTTTTTTCTATTTCTAATCCTTTTTTTCTTCTTCGAATTTTTTTCAATCATTAAATCAGATAATATTTCCGTATTACCTGTTAAACTCGCATAAACTAATTTAATATTCAAAAAAATTCCTCCGTTCTATTTATATATAAATGATAACTATTCCCTATTATAACGTATAAGAAAAAGTTAAGTAAACAAAAAAACATTTCAGAATATTTATTTTTGAGCAAAACTATTGAAAATTTATGAAAATTGTAGTTTAATTTTTACTATAATTTACATTTTGGAGGTACTGTATGGAAAAAAAGCTTCAATTCTTTTCCATTCTATCTGTAGTTAGAGTAAAAATTTAATATCAAAAATTTCACAAAAATATAAATAGAAGATGAGTAATATACTCAGTTGGAGGATAGATAAATGGAAAAACAAATTTACATTCTTTGAGAAATTTATTATGATTTCTACAAAAGAAACTTTATTATTTTTTTATTAGTGCTTTTTGGGCTATTTTACTTTATGTATTATCTAGCACAAAAAGAGTTAGTTCTTCAAAGCGAACTTTATTATCAACAGCAATTGGTTTACTTTTTAGGTATAGCTATTCAAGCATATTCAGGTTTTTAGTGATGAACCGATGAAAATTAAATATGTTGCTGAGATTACGACTTGGTATTCATTATTCGGTAATGGTTTTTATTGATTTAATTAAAATGTTAATTGTTCCATTAGTACTTGTGTCAATAATTAATGTTATTGTTAATATTAATGCAAATACAGATGTTAAAAAAATTAACACGTTTAACTTTAATTATTACTTTAGGTATGGTAGCTATAAGTTCAATTGTTGGGTTTATAGTGTCTACTGTCTTTAAGCTTGGAAGCAGTTCTATTGTTTTAGGAAATGGAGATAGTAAAATTAAAGAAGTGAAGAACGTTGTAACAATTATTCGCGAATTAATTCCTTCGAATCCAATTAAAAGCAATGGTTGATTTTAATGTTATCGGTGTAGTGATCTTTTGCAATGTTTATAGGCTTAGCGGCAAGATATATTCAAAATAAAGATGAAAACAAAGTTAAAACTTTTATTGATTATATCGCCAACTTACATGCTATAGTTTCTCGTATGACAGTCCTAGTAATTAGATTATTACCTTATGCAGTAATCCCATTATTAGCGAATACAATTGCTCAAAGAGGATTAAAAATCAATTAAAGATGTGTTATTATTCATTGCTTTACTGTATGTAGCCGTAGTAATTCAATTCATTATTCAAGGATTATTCTTAGTTTTACACGGTGTTTCACCAGTTACATACTTCAAAAAAGCAAGTAAACCTTTAGTTTTAGCATTTACATCACGTTCAAGTGCAGGGACTTTACCTCTAACAATTAATACATTAACTAAAGAAATGGGAGTAAACCAATCAACAGCAAACTTTGTTGCTTCGTTCTCTTCTACAGCGGGAATGCAAGGATGTGCGGGGATTTATCCAACGATGTTAGTAGTTTTCTTAGCTAATGCAAATGGAATCGCAATTGATGCGACATTGTTTATTATGACTGTGATTGTTGTAACATTAGGTTCAGTAGGTATTGCAGGAGTTCCTGGAACAGCAATTACTGCCGCTTCAGTTTCTGTAAATGGAGTAGGTTTTGGTGCATTATTTAATCAAATTAACCCAATCTTAGCAGTAGATCCAATTTTAGATATGGGACGTACTTGCTTAAATGTTAGCGGCGGTATCACAAACTCTATAATGGTAGATAAACATTTAGGATTATTTAGTAAAGATAAATTTAATGAGTTTAACAAAGTTACAGAATAAAAAAATATTAATCGTAGTACGAAAGTGCTACGATTTTTTTGTATTCAAATATTATAGTTAAATAGTAAGAATATAAATACTATCTAACTATAGGATGAAAATGTAGATAGTTTATTTAAAAATATGAAATAACAAAAACTATCATATGTATATCATTAGTTTTTTTGTTCGCAATATGATAATATAATAAAGGTAAAAAAATTTAGTAATATATCAAAAATTTTTGGTCAAAGCATTATTTTTGCAATTACGTTAAAAATATGGAGGTACTATGACTGAATTTTTTTAAAAAGAATATGATGTTATTGTAATTGGAGGAGGACATGCTGGAATTGAGGCTGCACACGCCGCTAGTAGAAAAGGTGTTAAAACTTTAATGATTACAATTAACCTAGATACTATTGGTTTTATGCCATGTAACCCAAGTGTAGGAGGACCGGCAAAAGGTATTGTTGTACGTGAAGTAGATGCACTGGGTGGTCTAATGGGACGTGTAGCAGATAAAAACTAATATTCAAAGTAAAATGTTAAATACTGCAAAAAGGTCCAGCAGTTCGTGCATTAAGAATGCAATCTGATAAGGTAGAATATCAACTAGAGATGAAGAGAATCTTAGAAGATACTCCAAACTTAGATATTGAGCAAGCGATGGTACGTGAACTTATTATTGAAGATAATAAAGTGGTTGGTCTAAGGACTATGCTAGGTACAGCATATAAAGCTAAGACAATAATTATCACAACGGGTACTTACTTGCGTGGTGAAATTGTAATTGGAGATATTAAATATTCTTCAGGGCCTAACCATCAGATGCCATCTATAGATCTTGCAAAACAATTAGAAGAATTAGGTTTTGATTTAGTTAGATTTAAAACTGGAACACCGCCAAGGGTTAATGCTGATAGTGTAGATTTTTCAAAAACAGCAATTCAGCCTGGTGATGAAGAAGAGCATGCATTCAGTTATGAAACTACAGAATTTGTGAAAGATCAGGTTCCTTGTTGGTTAACTTATACTAATACAAGTACACATGAAATTATTGATAAAAACTTAGGGCGTTCTGCAATGTACTCTGGAGTTATTAAAGGAACAGGACCAAGATATTGTCCAAGTATTGAAGATAAATATGTTCGTTTTAATGATAAAGAAAGACACCAACTTTTCTTAGAACCAGAAGGAAGAAATACGAAAGAAATCTATGTGCAAGGTTTATCAACATCATTACCTGATGATGTACAAAGAGATATGGTTCGAAGTATTGCAGGACTAGAAAATGCAGTTATTATGCGTAATGGTTATGCTATTGAATATGATGCTGTAAATCCAACAACACTTTGGCCAACATTAGAAACTAAATTAATCGACGGATTATTTACAGCTGGTCAGATTAATGGTACAAGTGGTTATGAAGAGGCTTCAGGTCAAGGAATTATGGCGGGAATAAATGCCGCATGTAAAGTTCTAGGTGAAGAACCTATGATACTTGGTAGAGATGAGGCATATATTGGAGTGCTTATTGACGACTTAGTAACAAAAGGAACAAACGAGCCGTATAGACTTCTAACATCAAGAGCGGAACATAGATTACTTCTACGTCATGATAATGCAGATATGCGTTTAACGGAAAAAGCTTATAACTATGGCTTAGTAACTGAAGAAAGATATAATAAATTCTGTGAAAAACGTAGTATGGTAGCTGATGAAATAGAAAGACTTAAGACTTTTAGAATAACTCCAACAGCTGCGACTTTAGAAAAATTAGCAGAGTTAAATAGTGCAGAAATTCGTGATGGAATTTTAGCAATTGATATGCTAAGACGTCCAGAATTATCTCATGCAAACGTACTTTATTTAGTAAATGACGAAACAGTATTACCTAAAGACGTAGTAGAACAAGTTGAAATCGAGGTTAAATATGAAGGGTATATTAAAAAATCTATTCAACAAGTTGAAAAACTTAAAAAAATGAATGAGATGAAAATACCTACAGATCTTAATTATGATGATGTACCAAGTTTAGCTTTAGAAGCAAGGGAAAAACTAAAAAAAGTTTTACCATTAACGATTGGACAAGCATCTCGTATATCAGGAGTTAATCCAGCGGATATTTCTATTCTATTAGTATACTTAGAACAAAAAAAGAGGTATGAATAATGAATAAAGAGCAGTTCTATAATTCTGTGAAAGAAAAAGGTAGGTATAGAATTATCAGAACTTCAGAAAAGAGCAGTATAGTAAATACTATGATTTAGTTGTAGAATGGAACCAAAAAAATCAATCTTACAGCTATTACTGAAGAAGATGAGTTCTATACAAAAACATTTCTTTGACTCAATTTCATTAGCATTCTATAAAGATTATTCAAATATTGAAAGTATTTGTGATGTGGGAAGCGGTGCAGGATTTCCGTCTATTCCATTGAAAATATTATACCCAAATTTAAAAGTTACTATTGTTGATTCTTTAAATAAACGTATTAAGTTTTTAAATCTAGTTAAGGATGAACTTGGGCTTACTAATTGCAATTTTGTTCATGCAAGAGCGGAAGAATTTGGTCAAAATAAAGAATACAGAGAAAGTTTTGAAATAGTAACGGCTAGAGCTGTAGCAAGATTAAATGTTTTAGCTGAGCTATGTTTACCATTAGTTAAGAAAGATGGTTACTTTTTAAGTCTAAAAGCTCAAAAAGCTGAAGAAGAGACTAAAGAAGCAATTAATGCAATAAAAACTTTTTAGGCGGAAAAATTAGAGCAAGATCTTGAATTTGATATTGAAGGTGAAGAAAGGCATATACTAGAAATTCGTAAAGCCAAAGAAACACCTAATAAATATCCAAGGAAAGCTGGTACACCGAATAAAAAAACCATTACTATAGAATATATAAAAAGGAGAATTTTTGTAGTTATATCTACGAATTCTCCTTTTGTATATACTTTAATGAAATAAAAAAAAGAAAAAAAGAAAGAAATTTTTCAAAAAAATTCTTTTACTTTTTTTGATTTTATATTATTATATTTATTATATTAAAAACAAACAAGAAAAAAAGGAGGATATATATGTCAAAAAAAGAGTAAAGGATTTTTCTTAATATTATTTTTAAACGGAACTGCCTTAGGAGTTGTTGCTGGATTAATTCCAAATGCTGTTTTAAGTACATTGTTTAAGTACTTAGGAACTCTATTTGCACCGAACGTATTCACTACACTTTCACAAGCGATGTATTTATTACAATTTTCTGTACCAGTTTTAGTTGGTGTAATTGTTGGGCAAAGTTTAAAATTTAAACCTTTAGAGTCATCAGTATTAGGTGCTACAGTCTTAGCGGCAAGTGGATCATTAACTTTTAATGCTCAAACAAAAGCGTGGACTGGAGTTCCAATGGGAGATTTATTTAACGTAATTTTAATAGCAGCAATTGGAGCATTAGCATTAGGTTATGTTAAAGATAAATTTGGAGCTGTTACAATCATTTTCTTACCGATAACTGGAGGATTAGTAGCAGCATTAGGATTAGTAACATTACCTTATACAAAGAGTTTAACAAAACTATTAGCGTCATTAATTTTTGAATTCACAACATTACAACCAGTACTAATGTGTATCTTAATAACAATGGCATTCTCATTCTTAATCGTAACACCTGTATCAACAGTGGCTATGGGATTAATCTTATTTACGAATGAGAACTATGTAGGTGCTGGAGCGGCTACATTGGGATTAGTTTCTGCAGCAGCAGTACTAGCAATTGGTACATACAGAGCTAACAGTAAAGGAGCAAGTGTTGCTATCCTATTAGGAGCAATTAAACTTATGATGCCAAACTGTGCACGTAAACCACAATTATTCCTTACTATTTTAACAACAGCAGCAGTTACAGGTTTATCTGGATACTTCCTAAAAATTCTTGGAACACATGAAAGTGCAGGATTTGGAATTATCGGATTAATCGGACCTACAAAATCATATGCAATGAATGGTGGAAACTTACTGCCAATTCTATTAGCATTCTTTGTAATTCCGTTTGTAGTTGCATTCTTAGCTGATAGACTTTATTCAGATGTATTAAAAACTATATAAACCTGAAGCATATAAACCAGAAAAACTTATAATTACATTAAAAAGATATTCGAATTTATTTCGAGTATCTTTTTTTATTTTAAAAAAATATAGAGATAACGTTGACAAAGTAATTTTGTAATTATAAAAATTATAGTAGAAAAATATATTAAGGAGAATGATTATGAAAATTTTATTTGCAGGAGCTGGGGCACTGGGTTCAAGATTTGGGTACATGTTATTTAAAAAAATAATGAGGATGTAACTTTTGTCGATACTTGGGAAGAACATGTTGAAAATATAAAAAAATAAAGGATTAAAGGTAATAATTGATGAGGTTGATTTAGGAAACTACTATATTCCAATATATAAACCAGAGCAGATTTCAGGGAAGTATGATGTTATTTTTTTGTAGCTACTAAATCAATGCAGTTAAGACCAATGTTAGATAGTGTGAAGCATCTTTTTCATGAGGATACTAAAATTGTTTGTATATTAAATGGTCTTGGGCATGTGGAAACACTAAAGGATTATGTGAAAGAAGAAAAATATTTTTAATAGGTGTTACGGTATGGACTAGTGGTCTTGGTGGACCAGGAATATTGGAAGCTCATGGAACAGGGAAAAATAGAATTAAAAACAGGTTAAAGAAGTTAACTTAGAAAGAACATTATCTTTAGTAGAAAGATTTAACGATGCTGGATTAAATATTAAGTATTCAGCTGATACCTATCAATCAATCTGGCATAAAGCTGGATTAAACTGTGTCCTAAATTCATTTTTGTACTTTAATTGATTGTAATATTAATCAGTATGGAAGTTATGATAAGAATTTACAATTGACGAGAGCAGTTTTGAATGAGGTAACAGCTGTAGGGAAGAGCAGAAGGAGTAGATGTAAAAACAAGAGGTTATAGAGAACAATATTAAGAATATCTTCCCATTGGATATTGCCGGTGCACATTATCCTTCTCTTTATCAAGATATGAAGAATGGTCGGCTTACTGAGATTGATTTCTTAAATGGAGCAATTTCGAGATTAGGAAAAAAATTCATAATATTCCAACTCCTGTTTGTGATGTTATTACATTAATGATTCACTCTAAGGAGTTCATCAATAATAATAAATAATAGGATTATAAAAAGGGATGCTAAAAAGGCTCCAAGTAGAGAAATATCAATGTTTTACTTGTATTTTTTTCTGTCAAAAAAAGGTATAATAGTTCGTATGTTCAATTTGTCTATTTTTTTGAATAGGAGGAAAAAGATATGTCATTAGAAATTAATAATGAATTTGGTCATGTTTCTATAAGTGATGATGTTATTGCATCAGTAGCTGGTGGAGCAGCTGTGAGTTGCTACGGGATTATAGGAATGGCTAGTAAAAAAATCAAGTTAAAGATGGAATTACAGAAATTTTACGTAAAGAAAAATTACGCAAAAAGGAATTAAAGTAAAAAAAGATGAAGATAAACTTGTTATTGATTTATATATAATTGTTATGTATGGAACAAAAAAATTTCAGAAATAGCAAACAATGTTCAATCTTCAGTTAAATATCAAATAGAAAAAACACTAGGTGTTAAAGTAGATGAAATTAACATTTACATTCAAGGCATCAAGGTAAATAAATAGGAGGAAAGATAGTGGAGAAAATTAACGGACTTGTTTTTAGCTGAAATGATCGATTTAGGATCGAAAAAAATTTAGCTAAAAAAATGCAGAAAAAAATAAACGCATTGAACGTTTTCCCTGTACCAGATGGTGATACAGGAACAAATATGAATCTTTCGATGTCATCAGGTGCAAAAAGAAACGGCTGCAAATGTTGTTGAAAAACATCGGTGAATTAGGTAAATCTTTTTCTAAAGGTTTATTAATGGGTGCACGTGGAAACTCTGGTGTTATCCTTTCTCAACTATTTAGAGGGATGTCTCAATATATCGCTGATAAAAAGGAAGTTAATGCAAAAAGAATTTGCTGAAGCTATTCAAAATGGTGTAAGTATTGCATATAAAGCGATAATTAAACCTGTAGAAGGAACAATCCTAACAGTTGCACGTGAAGCAGCAGAAGCTGGACTTAAAGCAGCGGAAAATACTACTTCTGTAGTAGAAGTAATGGAAGCTATATATGCTGAAGCCCAAGCGTCACTAAAAAGAACACCTGAATTATTACCAATCTTAAAAGAAGTTGGTGTAGTAGATTCAGGAGGTCAAGGTCTTGTTTGTGTATATCAAGGATTTGTTGCTGCACTGAAAGGTGAAAAAATCGAAGGTTTAGAAGCGGTAGAAACTAATCTTGTTGATATGCAATTCGAAGATGATCATGATATGGACTTCATGAATCCTGAAGATATAGTATACGGATTCTGTACAGAATTCACTGTACGTCTTGATAAAGAGAAAAAAGAATTTAATGAAGATAAATTCCGTGAAGATATGAGTAAATTTGGGGATTCATTATTAGTTATTTCTGATAGTGAGTTTGTAAAAAAATTCATGTACACACAGAAACTCCAGGAGATGTGTTCAACTATGGGCAACAATACGGAGAACTTATAAAAATTAAATCTGATAATATGAGAGAACAACACCGTGAAGTTCTTAGAAAACAAGAAGCTAAACAAACTACAGCTCCAAAAGAGTTAAAAGAACAAGCGATGATTTCTATTTCTATGGGAGCTGGCTTAAGTAAAGTTTTAACTTCTATGGGAGTTGATTATATCGTAGAAGGTGGACAAACGATGAATCCATCTACTGAAGATATTATGAAAGCTATTAAAGAAGTTAACGCTAAGAATATCTTTATTTTCCCTAACAATAAAAATATCCAACTTGCAGCAAAGCAAGCTGCTGAGTTAGCAGAAGAAAATGTTTTTGTTATTGAAAGTAAAACAGCACCTCAAGGCTTAGCTGCAGTTATGGTATTTAACCCACAAGCATCTGCTGAAGAAAACTTTGCAAATATGCAAGAAGTTTTATCTACAGTAAGTACTTTAGAAGTTACCCATGCTGTTCGTGATACTAACATTGAAGGTGTTGAAATTAAGAAAGATGAATTCATGGGAATTAGAAATGGTAAAATTGTAGTTTCTAATCTATCACTTAATACAGTATTAGAAGAATTATTAGAAAAATCAATCGATGAAGATACTGAAATTGTTACACTTTACCTTGGTGAAGAAAGTACAGAAGAATATACAGATTTCTTAGAACAATTAATCGAAGAAAAAAATATCCTGATGTAGAAGTAGAACTTATTGAATCAGGGCAACCGGTATATCCTTATATTATCGGAGTCGAATAATTAAGTGTTAAATTAAAAAAAGTAGCATTAGTCTAAAAATAGATTAATGCTACTTTAAAAGTTGATAGAGTAAAAATATCAATATACTAATCATAAGGCATCAAAGCAAATAGATTATGATTGGAAAGGAGAAAAACATGGTTGATATAATTATTGCATTATTATTAGCTGCAGGTGCGTACTTAGGATACAAACGTGGGTTAATCATGCAAATTTTTTTATCTAGGAACAATTATAATAGGTTATGTAGTATCAATGTTATTCAGTTCAAGACTAGCATATTTATTTACAAGTATGATACCAATTCCAACTGATGTTACAGATGGTTTAGAAGGGATATATAAAGGATTAAATATTCCAACTGCGTATTACCGAATAGTGTCATTTATTGTATTGTTTATTGTAATTCGATTAATAATACAAATACTAGCACAAACATTAGGAGTTGTTAGAAAATTACCGTTAATAAAAAAATAACGGATAGATATTTAGGGGCTATTTTAGGATTTGTTGAAATCTATTTAATAGTTTTTCGTAGTATTATATCTAGTAACGGTATTGCCTACACCAGACTGGAAGATAGCGATATTTAAAGATTCAGTGTTACCAGACTATATAATACAAAAACACACCAGTGTTGTCTAAACAGTTTATTAGTTTATTCTTTAATAAATAATTGAAAGAATCGGAGTACGTAAAGTACTTCGATTTTTTTGTAAACTTAAACCAGATTATGATTTTTAATCGAAAGAAATTGTTTAATGCTTGTATTTAGTGTATAATAGTTTGTGTTATAAAAATGATAAAGCATGTAAATATAGATAGAAGGAGTGAGATTAGATTGAATAAAATTACTCAAAAAGAAACTTAATTTAGACCTAGTTTTTAAAAAGATATAGAGAAATATTGTTTCTCAGAGTTATCTTATGAAAAAAATAAAAAAATTTAGAATATATAACAAATTATGAGAAGTTAGTAGAAGTTCATAAAAGAAAACGAAGAAGGATATGACTTACTAAGAAAAATATCCAAATGAATTCAAATTAAAAAAATATTTGATTATAATGCTAGTGTTAAAAAAAGCTAAAATTGATAGTGTCCTTTCAGAAAAAGGAACTCTTCCATATATTAAGAAATATTATAACTTATGATAGATTTTTCTAGAAGATTTGAGAATATTAAATTACAAGAGCATATTAGACTATCCTAGTTTAACAAAAATATGTTGTTAAACTAGATGATTTTAGTGATCTTGAAAGGTATCTAGATAGAATAATAGACGAGGATGGTTATATAAGACCAGACGCTTCGTTAGAACTGAAAAAAATATCAAAAGTAAATATTTCTAAGTTGAAAAAAACAAAAGTGATCAAATTTTTAAAAAAATATCTTACGTTCAAATGTCAAAAAAATTGACTGAAGCAATTGTTACAAAGAGAAATGACCGTGATGTTATTTTAGTAAAACCAGAATATAAAAAAATGATTTTGGTGGAATTATCCATGATGAGAGTGCTTCGGGTAATACTTTTTATGTTGAACCAAAAAGAAAATGTAGAGATTAACAATGAAATTGGTATACTGAAACGCAAAGAAAGAGAAGAAATACTTAGAATTTTAAAAAGAAGCTTCAGAAGTTATTAAAGAAAAAAAGCTGACGAACTTATAAATTCACTTTGGAATTTCTCACAAATAGAGTTTATTTTTTTCAAAAATGAACTTTTGTGCTAGAAATGGCTTTAATAAACAAAGCATAGTAAATTCACAAGAACTTAATCTAAAGAAAGCATATAATCCATTAATTGATAAAGATGTAGTTGTAAAAAAATGATGTTATTCTAGATAATAAAGGAAATTCACTAATAATAACTGGTCCTAACACTGGAGGTAAGACTGTAATATTAAAAAAACAGTTGGATTATGTGTGTACTTATCACATTTAGGATTTTATATTCCAGCATTAGAGGAATCAATAGTCGGATTTTTTTGAAGATGTATTTGTAGATGTGGGAGATGAGCAATCAATCGAGAATAACTTATCTACCTTTTTCTTCACATATGACTAATATAATTGATATATTAAATAAAACAAATGATAAGAGTATTATTCTATTAGATGAATTATGTTCAGGAACTGATCCAAGCGAAGGTGCTGTGCTATCAATTGCGTTATTAGAGAAATTTAAGAATCTAAATGCAACGATGTTATGTACAACGCACTATCCAGAAATTAAAAAAATTATTGTTTTGAATCAGAGTATTATAAAAAAACTCATCTATGGAATTTGATTTTGAAAAATTAAAAGCCAACTTATAGATTTATAATAGGTTTACCAGGGAAATCTAATGCAATAAATATTTCTGCTAAATTAGGTTTGGAGCAATCTATTATCGATGAAGCGAGTTCGCTATTAGAAGTTAATACAAAAGAGAACAATCTCTTCATAGATAAACTATCGGAAAGCATTAGAGAATATGATTATAAATTAGAATATATAAATAAAAGTTTAGATGAAATTGATGAAGTTAAAGAAACTCTTGAATATAATCTACAGAAATATGAAGAGTATAAAGAAAGTCTGTATAATGATTTAAGTATAGAATTAAATAAAGAAATAGAAGAGAAAAAAAGAAGAAATTCTTGAAATTTATAAAGAATTTAAAGACAATACTTCTTTAAAAACAACATGAACTTAATGAGCTACTTCATTCTATGGATAAGAGTAAGAATAAAGTAAAAATTACAAAGAAAATTAGAAAGTCAACCTAAGTTTAATAATAGTGAAATACAGGTTGGTGATGATGTGCTCGTACTAAGTTATAATCAAAAGAGCGACTGTATTAGAAATTTCAGGAAACACCCTACAAATAAAAAAATGGGGGCTATGAAACTAAATATCAAGAAAAAAAGAAGTTAGAAAAAAATCGAAAGTGAACCAGAAATTGCTAAAAAGATATGTAAGCACAAGTAGTGTAAGTAGTAAAAAAAGTCGGTATTGATATTAATGTAATAGGATTAAATACAGAAGAGGCCATAAGAGAGATTGAAAATTATATGGATAAAGTAATACTTCAAGGTTATGATACATTTACTATTATTCATGGTTTAGGTTCTGGTATACTACGAAAAAAATATCGGAGAATACCTTAAAAAAATAATAGATATGTAGCTAGCTATAGAACCGGAGGGCAAAAACGAAGGTGGAATGGGAGCTACTGTCGTTGAGATGAAATAAAAGGTTAAGTTGGATTAAATTCCAACCTAACCTTATTTTTTTTATATCCAATATCTTAATGTAGTTCTGGATTCTTCTACTACCTCGTTTTCTAAAAATACCGCCACATGATTCAATAGTACGTTTTGAAGCTATATTATTTTTTTATCGCAAGTAATTAGAATTTTTCTGTAGACCGAGTGAAAAATAAAAAAATTCAGAAGTGTAGTTTAACATTCTCTTAGCGTAACCCTTTCTTCTTTCTGACTTTCTAACACTATAACCTATATGACCACCGAAGTTTAATAGATAATCATTAAGTTCATGTCTTGCGTTAATAATACCGACAATCTTATTATCATCTAGTGCAAAAAAAGTATGAGCAGTAACAAATCCTGGAGTGACTGTTTCTTTTATATTTAGTATTTTTCTACAAATTTTACCCATTCAGGGATAGATAAAGCAGTCATATTAGCTGCACCATGAATGATTTCATTATTAAGAACAAATTCTTCTTTGTAATTTAATATTTGTTCCAAAAGTAACATCTTTAGGTTCTTTAAAGATAATCATAAAAAAATCCTCCTTATACTATGTTATTAATATAATATCTCATTAGAATTTGATTGTAAATAATAAAAAAAGAAATATTGAAAAAAATATGAAAAAAATGAAAAAAATAATATTGACAAGAAATAAAGATAATGATAGAATAGTAAAAGTCTTCTCGAGAAGAAGACGAACAATCAAACATTTCAAAAATATTAAATGTTAAGAAATTATAAAAAAAGTTCTTGACAAAAATATAAAAAGAAATGATAAACTTATAAAAAGTCTTGAAGAAAGACAAACTCAATTATTTCAACGAAGTAAACGGTTCAAAAAGTTTTTGAAAAATATAAAAAAACTTCTTGACAAACATTCGAAGAAATGATAGAATAATAAAAAGTCTTCTGATGAAGAAGACGGAAAAAAACATTTTTAAAAAAGTTTTTAAAAAAAGCTTGACAAAGAGATTTAAAAAAATGTTATAATATAAAAAGTTGTTAATCGCAACAATTTGAACATTGAAAAACTAAACGAATTAAGTCAACGTTAATTCCAAAAAAGGACAGTTTTAAAAAGAAACTATAAAACTTTTTAATGAGCTAATCAAGCTAACAAATTTATTTGGAGAGTTTGATCCTGGCTCAGGACGAACGCTGGCGGCGTGCCTAATACATGCAAGTCGAGCGAAGTTTTTCTGGTGCTTGCACCGGAAAAACTTAGCGGCGAACGGGTGAGTAACACGTAAAGAACCTGCCTCATAGACTGGGACAACTATTGGAAACGATAGCTAATACCGGATAACAGCATTAACTGCATGGTTGATGTTTAAAAGTTGGTTTTGCTAACACTATGAGATGGCTTTGCGGTGCATTAGCTAGTTGGTGGGGTAAAGGCCTACCAAGGCGACGATGCATAGCCGACCTGAGAGGGTGATCGGCCACACTGGGACTGAGACACGGCCCAGACTCCTACGGGAGGCAGCAGTAGGGAATCTTCCGCAATGGGCGAAAGCCTGACGGAGCAACGCCGCGTGAGTGAAGAAGGATTTCGGTTCGTAAAAGCTCTGTTGTTAGGGAAGAATGATTGTGTAGTAACTATACACAGTAGAGACGGTACCTAACCAGAAAGCCACGGCTAACTACGTGCCAGCAGCCGCGGTAATACGTAGGTGGCAAGCGTTGTCCGGAATTATTGGGCGTAAAGCGCGCGCAGGTGGTTTAATAAGTCTGATGTGAAAGCCCACGGCTCAACCGTGGAGGGTCATTGGAAACTGTTAAACTTGAGTGCAGGAGAAAAAGTGGAATTCCTAGTGTAGCGGTGAAATGCGTAGAGATTAGGGAGGAACACCAGTGGCGAAGGCGGCTTTTTGGCCTGTAACTGACACTGAGGCGCGAAAGCGTGGGGAGCAAACAGGATTAGATACCCTGGTAGTCCACGCCGTAAACGATGAGTGCTAAGTGTTGGTCTCATAAGAGATCAGTGCTGCAGCTAACGCATTAAGCACTCCGCCTGGGGAGTACGACCGCAAGGTTGAAACTCAAAGGAATTGACGGGGACCCGCACAAGCGGTGGAGCATGTGGTTTAATTCGAAGCAACGCGAAGAACCTTACCAAGTCTTGACATACTGTGAGGACACAAGAGATTGTGTTGTTCTGACCTTTGGTTAGACACAGATACAGGTGGTGCATGGTTGTCGTCAGCTCGTGTCGTGAGATGTTGGGTTAAGTCCCGCAACGAGCGCAACCCTTATATCTAGTTGCCAGCAGTAAGATGGGGACTCTAGATAGACTGCCAGTGATAAACTGGAGGAAGGTGGGGATGACGTCAAATCATCATGCCCCTTATGACTTGGGCTACACACGTGCTACAATGGATAGGAACAAAGAGAAGCGAGCTCGCGAGAGTAAGCAAACCTCACAAAACTATTCTCAGTTCGGATTGTAGTCTGCAACTCGACTACATGAAGCTGGAATCGCTAGTAATCGCGAATCAGAATGTCGCGGTGAATACGTTCCCGGGTCTTGTACACACCGCCCGTCACACCACGAGAGTTTGTAACACCCGAAGACGGTGGCCTAACCTTTTAGGGAGGGAGCCGGTCACGGTGGGACAGATGATTGGGGTGAAGTCGTAACAAGGTAGCCGTATCGGAAGGTGCGGCTGGATCACCTCCTTTCTAAGGATAAGGAATACGTTGATAATTCGTTTAGTTTTGAGTGTTCAAAACACTCAAGCACAATGAAAACTGAATATATATATTAGATCAAAAATAATTTTCTATAAAGTAAAAGAAACAGATTTACAAAAACCGAGAAAAAAGTAAGTAAGTTGTAAAAAAACTTATTCACAAAGAGTTCAAGGAAAAGAACGAAGCGTAAAAGCTACACACGATTAAGTAGTAAAGGGCGCACGGAGGATGCCTTGGCACTAGGAGCCGAAGAAGGACGTGACAAACGACGAAATGCTACGGGGAGCTGTAAGTAAGCAAAGAGCCGTAGATATCCGAATGGGGGAACCCACCGCTTTTAAAAGGGCGGTACGCGAAAGCGAGGTAACGCAGGGAACTGAAACATCTAAGTACCTGTAGGAAGAGAAAGAAAAATCGATTTCCTAAGTAGCGGCGAGCGAAAAGGAAAGAGCCCAAACCAATATGCTTGCATATTGGGGTTGTAGGACTCTCAACAAAGTGTATGACGAAGTATAGTAGAACTAGCTGGAAAGTTAGACCGTAGAAGGTAAAAGTCCTGTATACGAAATGCTAAGTTGGCGCGAGAGAGCACCTGAGTACGGCGGAACACGAGGAATTCCGTCGGAATCTACCAGGACCATCTGGTAAGGCTAAATACTACCTAGTGACCGATAGTGAACCAGTACCGTGAGGGAAAGGTGAAAAGAACCCCGGGAGGGGAGTGAAAGAGAACCTGAAACCGTGTGCTTACAAGTAGTCAGAGCCCCTTGAGGGGTGATGGCGTGCCTTTTGTAGAATGAACCGGCGAGTTACTTTATCATGCGAGGTTAAGTGGAAGACATGGAGCCGCAGCGAAAGCGAGTCTTAATAGGGCGAAATAGTATGATGGAGTAGACCCGAAACCAAGTGATCTACCCATGGCCAGGGTTGAAGTTTAGGTAACACTGAATGGAGGACCGAACCAGGACACGTTGAAAAGTGTTTGGATGAGCTGTGGGTAGCGGAGAAATTCCAATCGAACTTGGAAATAGCTGGTTCTCTCCGAAATAGCTTTAGGGCTAGCCTCGTTGTGAGTTTACTGGAGGTAGAGCACTGTTTGGACTAGGGGCCCATCCCGGGTTACCGAATTCAGACAAACTCCGAATGCCAGATAAATATCAACGGGAGTCAGACTGCGGGTGATAAGGTTCGTAGTCGAAAGGGAAACAGCCCAGACCGCCAGCTAAGGTCCCAAATTGTATGTTAAGTGGAAAAAGGATGTGATGATGCACAGACAACCAGGATGTTGGCTTAGAAGCAGCCACCATTTAAAGAGTGCGTAATAGCTCACTGGTCGAGTGACATCGCGCCGAAAAATGTACCGGGGCTAAACATACAACCGAAGCTGCGGATATAACTAATGTTATATGGTAGGAGAGCGTTCTAACATCGTAGAAGCCGAGCTGTAAGGCGAGGTGGAGAGGTTAGAAGTGAGAATGCCGGTGTGAGTAGCGAAAGATAGGTGAGAATCCTATCCACCGAATGACTAAGGTTTCCAGAGGAAGGCTCGTCCGCTCTGGGTAAGTCGGGACCTAAGGTGAAGCCGAATGGTGAAGCCGATGGACAACAGGTAGAAATTCCTGTACCACCAAATATCGATTGAGAGAAGTGGGGACAGAGGAGGCTAATTGATCGTCCTGATGGAATAGGACGTCTAAGCACAAAGGTTGAGTAGTAGGCAAATCCGCTGCTCGTAAGACTGAAGTGTGATGGGGAGCGAAATATAGTAGCGAAGTCAATGAAGCCAAACTCTCAAGAAAAGCCGCTATCGAGATAAGAGGTGCCCGTACCGCAAACCGACACAGGTAGTTGGGAAGAGAATTCTAAGGTGAGCGAGAGAACCATCGTTAAGGAACTCGGCAAAATGACCCCGTAACTTCGGGAGAAGGGGTGCCTACGAGAGTAGGCCGCAGTGAATAGGCCCAAGCGACTGTTTAACAAAAACACAGGTCTCTGCAAAACCGTAAGGTGAAGTATAGGGGCTGACGCCTGCCCGGTGCTGGAAGGTTAAGAGGAGTGCTTAGCGTAAGCGAAGGTATGAATTGAAGCCCCAGTAAACGGCGGCCGTAACTATAACGGTCCTAAGGTAGCGAAATTCCTTGTCGGGTAAGTTCCGACCCGCACGAAAGGCGTAACGATTTGGGCACTGTCTCAACGATGGACTCGGTGAAATCATAGTACCTGTGAAGATGCAGGTTACCCGCGACAGGACGGAAAGACCCCATGGAGCTTTACTGTAGCTTGATATTGAATTTTGATGCAGTATGTACAGGATAGGTAGGAGCCAGAGAATCATGCACGCCAGTGTATGAGGAGGCGTTGTTGGGATACTACCCTTGCTGTATTGAAATTCTAACCCTCGGCGTAGAAGACCGGGAGACAGTGTCAGGTGGGCAGTTTGACTGGGGCGGTCGCCTCCCAAAAGAGTAACGGAGGCGTTCAAAGGTTCCCTCAGAATGGTTGGAAATCATTTGCAGAGTGTAAAGGCACAAGGGAGCTTGACTGTGAGACCTACAAGTCGAGCAGGTGCGAAAAGCAGGACTTAGTGATCCGGTGGTTCCGCATGGAAGGGCCATCGCTCAACGGATAAAAAGCTACCCTGGGGATAACAGGCTTATCTCCCCAAGAGTCCACATCGACGGGGAGGTTTGGCACCTCGATGTCGGCTCATCGCATCCTGGGGCTGTAGTCGGTCCCAAGGGTTGGGCTGTTCGCCCATTAAAGCGGTACGCGAGCTGGGTTCAGAACGTCGTGAGACAGTTCGGTCCCTATCCGTCGTGGGCGTAGGAAATTTGAGAGGAGCTGTCCTTAGTACGAGAGGACCGGGATGGACGTATCAATGGTGTACCAGTTGTCACGCCAGTGGCATAGCTGGGTAGCTAAATACGGAAGGGATAAGAGCTGAAAGCATCTAAGCATGAAGCCCCCCTCGAGATGAGATTTCCCACGGATATTAAGACCCCTTGAAGACGACAAGGAGAATAGGTTAGGAGTGTAAGCACGGTAACGTGTTCAGCTGACTAATACTAATAGGTCGAGGACTTAATCAAGTGAAAGTTCTTTAGAAAGTAACTGTTGACAAAAGAGAAAAAAAGATGATATAATATGTATATGAAGTTTTTCGTCTGGTGGCGATAGCGAAGAGGACACACCTGTACCCATACCGAACACAGAAGTTAAGCTCTTTAGCGTCGAATGTAGTTGGGCTTTACGCCCTGTGAGACTAGAACGTTGCCGGGCAACAGTGAGAGCCTTCCTTTTAGGAAGGTTCTTTTTTTATATAATTCTTACATATTTTTTTGATTTTATTTTTCAAAAATAGAGTATCATATAGGTAGTAATATTTTTTGGAGGTTTAGGAAATGTTTTTATTTAGAAGATGAGAAAAACATTAGTGTTAACTAGTGAAAAATAAGAAAAGACATATTTAAAGTGCGTTAAAAATTAATTAATAATATATCTAATAATAAAGAATATAAAAGTTGCATATATTAAAAATCTTAGGAAAAAGTATTAGAATTTAATAAAGGCTATAGAAAACTATTATCATTCACAAAAAGCCTGGATATAATGAGGTATATCAAGAAAGAATTGACAATTTCAGATAATAGTTATGACGAGTTTAGACGTATAAAAAGCATCATTAAAATTAGATTTTGATGATGATAATTTTTAATAATGAATTAGAAAAAGAATTTAACTTAATACTTACTAGAATTGAAAGTAGAATTTCTATAATTTTTTTGAAGATGAACATCAGTATAATTTTTAATAATTACCTAATTACACTGATTCAAATGAAAGAAAAAATCTTGAAGAGTTTATTTGGTTAAATACTATTTATATAATATTTATAAAGAAGGTAAGAGTTTGAATAGTATTGTTAATGATTATTGTGAACTAAGCGATGTTGAGTTTTTCTGATCTTTATAAAGATATATTTATTTGTTACTGATTATAATATCAATCAAAGTTATTATTAAAAAAATGAATCTAAAATTATTAATGATGACTATTTAGAGAAATCTTTGAGATATTCTTTGATTATATGTATCAACTTATTGATGATTTAAGAACCTTTTGTAGCTAAAAATGATAAAGAAGAATATATTAAAGTTTTCTCAACTAAATATTGAGAGTCATACTAAATATTAGTACTCCTAATCAAAAGAAGAATTTCTAGACTGTGTATATAAAGTATTTAATTTCTTAAGAGCACTTTATGAAAAATGATAATGCAAAATTATTATTAGATAATATCTATCCTATTTTTAGTAAAAATCTTTCTTTGCACCACTACGAAAATGATGACAAAAATTAAGTACGACTATAATCAGGATTTTATATATGCATTAGAGTATACTCAAATCATTATAGAAGTAATGGATGATAATCATGAATAATAAGTTTTTCAGTTAAGGATTATTATTGTGTCTATAATGATTTTGATACATCTAAAACGCATAAAAAGAGTTACATAACTTGTATTTACCATTACTTGGTAATGATGCAATTAGTCTATATACATTTTTTTGGTAGTAAGATGCTAAGTGATAAAAAAATCTATCTAAAAAGTTATCTACATTATGATATACTCGATAATCTAGGTTTTATCAGATAATAAGTTCTTAATTGCAAGAAAAAAATTAGAAGCTTTGGGTTTGATACAGTCATTGTATTTTGATAATAATGGTATTGGACAGTTTATATATAAAAATAAAAAGAAGCATTAAGTTTTGAAGAGTTTTTTTAATACACCAGTGCTTGCAAAATTATTAGAAAAATACATTGGGGTCTAATAATTATTCTGATTTGGTAAATTATTATTCTTTAGATAAAGTAAGCTTTAAGAGTTTTTGAAGATATTTCTGCAGAAATTTTCTGATGTTTTTCCGTTTAGAAAATCTAAATGATTTTTAGCTTTTGATTATATAACAAGTAAAAAGTGTTAATGGACCAAATTTTGATGAATATTTCTTTGATTTTTGATAAATTAAATTTTTTTATTTAGCTAATAGTTACCTAACAGATGTAATATCTAATCCAGAAGTTAAAAAAACAAAAATTTTTAGGTTTAGCTCATATTTATAAAATGTCTCCAGAAGATATGTCTAGTGCTATAGAAAAAAATCTGTAGAAATTTCTAATGGAGCCAGCGAGATTAATATTAATGTTCTTAGTGATTATATCGCTCAACTAAATGTTAATGTTAGAAAACAAGAAGTACCGACTCTTGATCGTATGATAAATAAAAAAATCTTGTTGGTAAAAAAAGAAGAGCAGTTAACTGAAGATGAAAAAAATTTGCTAAAAGAAGTTGATAATACTAATTTTATAGAATATTTAAATAAGCAGGTAGGAATAGTACTCTCTAAAATAGATGCTAAAAAAATATTGAAGAGTTACAAAGTAAAGTATAATTTTCCTACTGGTGTACTAAATATATTATTAGAGTATTCTATTAAGCAAAGTGGTAAAAAATTCAATACCACATATAAACTATATAGATAAAATTGCAAGTACATGGAGTGCTCAAAAAAATTATTTGGAGCTAAAGATGCTATAGATTTTTGTTAGAGCTAATAGAAATCAGAAAAAAATAAAGCTTTTAGCACTAATAAGAGTCCACAAAAAAATCTTATTCAAATAATCGGAAATCAAATCATGCTCCGTTTCCTGAATATTTACAAAAATAGGCAAAAATAGCTTTAATCAATCAAAAAAAGGAAGAGGACAGAGTAGTTACAAAAAGAAGATGAGGATACTTTTAAAGATTTGATGAAAGTATTATATAATAAAGGGGATGTATAATGAAAAAAATTATCCAATATAGTATCAAGTAATACAGAAAAATTCATTTAAGAAGTTTATCACAGAAAAAAAGTTCTGAGTGATGTAGAGATAATTAAGTTTATTCGTGATAATAACTTTTTCTAAAAATTGATGTAGAAAAATAATCTTGAAAAAAATTTTATCAATATTATATTTCTAAAGATACACTACTAAATATTGAACATAAACCAAAAATTGGTTTGTAGTGATAAAGAGGTTAATATAGTTTATCAAGAGACTGATGAATATAAACAAAAAAAGTTGAAAACCAAAAAAACATCGAATAGAATCAAGACAGAATTTATTCCAAAGAGAGTTTTTAACATATACATTTGATAATTTGTCCAAGAATAGTAAGAAATCTAGATTAGCAATAGAAATTGTAAAACACTTGTATGAGCATCCTTAATAAACAAAGTACAAGAGGTGCATATATATATGGGCCAACAGGAACTGGTAAGACATATTTGATGGGATGTATTTACAATTATTTCAAACAGAATGGTAAAAGAACCAGCAATTTTATACTACCCTGAATTTATTAGAAAAAAATAAAATCAAAGATTAGTAATAACAGTTATGATTTATATATTGATCTTATAAGAGATGAAGAAATTCTTATCATTGACGATATAGGTGCTGAAAAATATTACGGAATTTATTCGTGATGAGGTGCTTGGCCCAATTATTAATCACAGAGAAGCAGAAAAAAATTACCAACATTTTTTTCTCATCTAATTTAAGTATAGATGATTTAGCAGAATTGTTATCTAATGGAAGAACAACAGTGGATAAAACAAAGGCTTTGAGAATAGTAGAAAGAATACATTCATTGAGTGCTTCTCACTTCTTAGATGGTGAGAACGAAAGAGAATATTATAATTAAAAAGAAGAAGCATTTATAAACATTTTTAGTTTATAAATGCTTCTCTCAGGCTGTTGACAAATGCAGAAACTGCATGAGTCAGCAGCCTATTTTTAATGAGAAAAAGTGCTAAAAAAATGTTATAATATAAGTATATAGAGGGGGTTTTTAGTATGTTTAATAAAAAAAGAAAAATATCAAAGATGAAATAATATTAATGACGTTATCAGAATTAGTTCCTACAAATCACTTTTTTTAAGAAAAAGTAGCCAAAGCGATTGATTTTAAATTTATTTATGATTTGACAGAAGAATACTATAGCCACACATCAGGAAGAAATTGTTTTAGACCCTGTAGTATTATTCAAATTAGTGTTTTTAAAAAGATTTCTATGGGATAAAAATCTATGAGAGAAACAATAAAAAGAATAGAAACAGATGCTGCATTTAGATGGTTTTTAGGGATACCATTTTCTAAAACCAGTTCCACATTATTCTACATTTTCACAAAATTATATTCGACGATTCCAAGGAACTGATATATTTGAACAAATATTTATAAATATAGTGAATCAAGCCATTGATAAAAAAATTAGTAGGCGGAACAGAATTTTTTTACTGATTCAACACACATTAAAGCTAACGCAAACAAAAAAAGAAATACAAAATTGAAATTACCACAAAAAGTAAAAAGAAAGAAAAATTAGACTTAGAAAAAGAAATAAATGAAGAGAGAAAAAAATAGGAAAAAAAGCCTTTTTAAGTATGAAGAAAAAGAAGAACTAAAAAAAGACAACGAATTAACACTACTCGATCCAGATAGTGGTTATTATCACAGAGATTATAAAGAAGAAGGTTTTATGTATTTAGACCATAGAACAGTAGACGGGAAGAATAATATTATTATAGACTGCCATATAACTCCAGGTAACGTTCATGATAGTGGTCCGTATATAGATAGATTAAATCAGATAGAAAAAAACTTTGGATTAATCCCTGGTAAAGTTGCGTTAGATAGCGGATATTATTCTCTAGACATACTAAAACAGTTAGATAAAAAAATATATTTTCAGTAATAGGATATAGAAGATTCTCAAGATCAAAAAGATAACAAATATTTTTAAATACTTACATGAAAAAGATATATATGTGGATAAACGAACAGGAGAAATATTTAGATACAGAAATATAGATAGAAATGGATATAAACAATATAAAAGTGATGATAAAAAACGAGAAGAAAAATAATAAGACGTCATATAAATGCGGATTATTATGATGAAGCTAGATTAAGACGTATATCAAAAAGAAGGAAAAACTATTGTATAAGAGAAGAAAAAGAAACAGTAGAACGTAGCTTTGCAGATTCAAAAACAAAAATCACGGATATAGATATGCACAATATAGAGGTAAAGCCAAAGTACAGTCGTACGCTTGGTTGTCTTGTTGCGTTCAAAATATGAAAAACAATAGCACTAAGAGAGGTATAATCATCTCTTAATACTACTGATTCTTTAGCCATAAAAGCTTATTTTTTTGAAAAAACGACCAAAACATCAATACGTTCATTGATATTTTGGTCGTTTTTGTCAACAATCTGAGAAGAAGCATTTATAAACATTTTAGTTTATAAATGCTTCTTCTTTTTATGGTAAAAAAATTCAAAAAAATTTATTTTTTTAGAAATTAGTGGAAAAAAAGTGGGGAAATGTGGTAAATTATAAAAAGTAAGGTGGTGAGAAGTAGTGTTTATTGGTCAATACAATAATAAAATGGATGCCAAAGGAAGGCTTAGTATTCCAATAAAGTTCAGAGATGAACTAGGTGAAAAATTTATTATTACAAGAGGTCTAGACTCTTGTTTATTTGGCTATTCACTACAAGAGTGGCAAAAAGTGGAAAGTAAGATAAAATCACTACCTATTACTAAAAAAATGCTCGTACTTTCCAACGTTTCTTCTTTTCTGGAGCCACTGAAGTTGAAATAGATAAACAAGGGAGAATTAATATTCCAAACGCTCTTATAGAGCATGCTTTTTTTAGATAAAGAGTGTGTTGTGAATGGTTTATCAAATAGAATAGAAATATGGGATAAAACACGCTGGGAAGACTTACTAGAAGAAAGTGAAGCTAGTGTAGAAGAAATAGCAGAAGAATTAGAAGATTTTGATTTTTAGGATGGATGAGAATGTTTAAACATTATAGTGTATTATTAAATGAAGCTGTAGAAGGCTTAGATATAAAAAGAAGATGGTATATATGTAGATTGTACTCTTGGTGGGGCAGGCCATAGTTTAGAAATTTTAAAAACGTTTAAAAAAATGGAAAACTATACGCTTTTGATCAAGATAATGTTGCATTAGAAAAATGCCAAAGAAAAAAATTAGCTGAATACAGTGATAAAGTTGTCTTTATTAAGTCTAATTTTTGTTAATTTAAAAAGAAAAAAATTAGCAGAACATGGTGTTAATGAAGTGGATGGAGTTCTTTATGATTTAGGAGTTTCTTCACCACAATTAGATACACCAGAAAGAGGTTTTAGTTATAATTATGATACAAGATTGGACATGCGTATGGATACTGATGCAAAAAAATTAGTGCATATGAAGTCGTTAATGAGTATAGTTATCATGATTTAGTAAAAAAATATTTTTATCGCTATGGAGAAGAAAAATTTCTCAAAGCAAATAGCGAGAAATATTGAAAAAAACGTGAGCAAAAACCTATAGAAACTACTTTTGAATTGGTAGAAATTATAAAAAGAATCTATCCCTGCTGCTAAAAGAAGAACTGGTGGACATCCAGCAAAAAGAGTATTCCAAGCAATTCGTATTGCTGTAAACAATGAATTATCAGTATTCGAAGACTCATTAGAACAAGCAATAGATATCGTTAGTGTAGGTGGAAGAATATCCGTAATAACCTTCCATTCTTTAGAAGATAGAATTTGTAAACAAATATTTAATTCTTATTCTAAATCTAAAGATATTCCGAAAAAAATCTTCCTATTATGCCAGAAGAAAGTTTATCTAAATTAAAAAGTAATTACAAGAAAACCTATATATCCTAGTGATATTGAATTAGAAGAAAAATAATAGATCAAGAAGTGCAAAAATTAAGAGTTGCAGAAGTTCAGACGAAGTAGAGGGGAGGAAAGAAAATGGCTACACTAAAGGTATATAGTCGTGAATATGGAGTAAAAAAAGTACAAGAGAAAGTAAAGTTTAATTTACTAGAAAAAAACTACGTATGGAGTTTTTTTGTAGGAGTTATTTTACTTGCCAACGTAGTTATGTTAAACTATAAAGGAGAGATTTATTCATTACGAAGTGCTCAACAAAAAAATGATATTGTAATATCAGAAAAAAACAAAAAAATAATAATGAACAAAAAGTTATGATAAACAATCTATCATCTTACGAAAGAGTTAAAAAAAGATTGCTGAGACGGTAGGAATGAAAACTCAAAAAGATAGTATAAAGGTAGTGAGATAATTGATAAAAACTTTTTAAGAAAAATATTAACCTTAAAGTTTTTTTGGAAGATAGAAGAAGTTTAGAAAGAAAAGATTATATCTCTCGAGAAAGAACAAAAAAATTGTATTTTTTTTCTAATTTTTTTGTTTTTCTTTTGTATGGATATTAATATTAAATATAGGACAAATGATGTTAATTGGAACGGTTAGGGGACATAATCTTTCAGAATTAGCAGATAAAAAGTATAAGATAGATAGTAGTTTACAGCCAAATCGCGGAAAAAAATCTTTGACAGAAATGGAAATATACTAGCTGATAATATAGAATCCTATAAATTAGTAGCAGTAGTATCAGATAAAAGCTACAGAGGATGATACAAATCCACGCCATGTGGTAGATATTAATAAAAACAGCAGAAGAACTATCTAAATTTATTAAATTAGATAAAAAAACAAGATAAAAAGATATACTTAGTAAACAAGGAGTCTATCAGGTAGAATTTGGGACTGCGGGTAAAGATATAAGCGTAGAAGATAAGAAAAAAATAGAAGAGTTAAAACTACCAGGAATTGAATTTATAGCAACAACAAAAAGATATTATCCAAACGGAAGTATGCTTGGAAACTTTTTAGGGTTTGCTCAAAATTCACCAGATAGTGATTTGATTACTGGTCGTTTAGGTGTCGAAAAGACTTTTGATTATTATCTAAGAGGAAAAGAAGGGCATATTACTTATGCTAAAGATGCATGGGGGAAAGTCGTTTCTAATATTCCTAAAGTTGAGATTAAACCTGTTGACGGAGCAGATATATATTTAACAATTGATAAGAATATTCAAGGTTTTATAGATAATACACTGAAAGATATTCATGATAAATATGAACCAGAAAGTGCATTTGCAATAGCTGTTAGTCCTAAGACTGGTGAGATATTAGGATTGGGACAAACACCTGCATTTAATCCAAATACTCAAGAAAATCTGGCAAGTGCATGGTCAAATATTTTCTATAACTCAGCTTATGAACCAGGTTCGACATTTAAAACATTTACAATGTCGATAATGGTAGAAAATAATATATATAAACCAGATAGTTACTATAGATCTGGTTCATATCGAGTGGAAGACGCTACAATTTTTGACTGGAATAAGATTGGTTGGGGAACAATTACTCAACGTCATGGTTTCCAACAATCTTCAAATACTTTAATGTTAACATTATTAAATGAATTGGGAACTGAAAAATTAAAAACAGGCTTAGAAAACTTTGGATTTGGAAAAAGTACAAATTCATTATATGGTAATGAAGCAACTGGTGATTTAGTATTTAATAATAAAGTTTCAGTTTCAACAACAGTATTTGGACAAGGTAGTACGGTAACTGCGATGCAAATGGTTCAAGCAGAAACAGCAATTTTAAATGATGGACAGATGTTAGCACCATACTTTTTACAAAGAATTCATGATAAAACAATTGATAAAGATGTCAATATTGGGCAAAGAACGGTAGTAGGAACTCCTATTTCTAAACATACGGCAGATATAATGAAAGAAGAATTATATGGAGTTGTAAACGGAACGTGGGCCCAAGGTGGTAAAAGATATGCTGTAGACAACTATAGTACGTCAGGAAAAAAACAGGAACAGCACAGGTTGTAGATCCGAAAACAGGTACATACTATAATAGCCCATATAAAGTAATGCAATCATTTATAGGCTATGCACCTAGTGAAGATCCACAAGTTATTCTATATGTTGGTATTAAATTACCTTCGAAAGAATTAGGTGCAAGTAATGCAAATGGTGCTTCAGAAATCTTTAAACCTATAATGGAAAAATACACTTAATTACTTAAATGTTAAAAAAAGTCAAATGATGATAATACTATTCAAAGTTATCAAATGGAGAATCTTGTAGGGGAAAAATGTAGAGTCTACAATTGTTAATTTACAACAAAAAAACTAAAAAAATATAATAACAATTGGAAGTGGAACTAATGTAATTGGCCAATATCCTTCAGCTGGGAAATGTAATAAAAACAAGGAGAGAGAGTATTTTTTTATTAGTCTCTGATGAAAAATATTATTACACCAAACTTTACAGGATGGTCGAAAGTAGACGTACTTAACTACGCTAAATTATCTGGATTAGATATTGAAACCGAAGGGAATGGATTTGCTAAACAACAATCTATTCCGGCACAAAGATTTGTGAAAAAAGGGGAAAAGATAAAAATAAAATTTGGTTAGGAGAACGAAATGAGTAATTCAAGTATAACGGTGGCTATATCGTTATTGGGGGTAGCATTTTTTTACTAACTGTACTAATGCTACCTAGATTAATAAAAATATTTACATGTACTAAAAATTTGGCCAAGCAATTAGAGAAGAAGGGCCACAAAGTCATATGCATAAAAAAGGAACACCTACTATGGGAGGTATTTCTTTTATAATTGCGATAGTTATTTCACTTATAGTGGCTATGTTCTTAGATAGTTCGAATATACAATACTATATACTGTTCATTTATACAACTATTTCTTTCTCAATAATAGGATATATAGATGATATGTTAATCGTAGTTAAAAAGAAAAAAATGATGGATTGGCACCGAGGAAAAAAACTAATGCTACAAATTCTATTTTTCTGTAATATTTTTATATATTAGTAACTTTCATTTACAAAGAGGTTAATTATATACATATTCCAGTAATTGATTATAATTTAAATATTTCATATTTCTATATAATTTTTCTTAGTATTTTTGGCAAACTGGTTTTTTTCTAATGCAGTAAATTTAACAGATGGATTAGATGGATTAGCTACTAGCGTAACAATTATTACAACTAGTACATTTGCTTTATTAGCATATAAAGAAAATAACTTCCCTGTATTAGTATTTTGTTTAACAATAGTAGGAGCACTTGTGGGATTTTTTTATTATTTAATAGAAATCCAGCAAAAAAATATTTATGGGTGATACAGGATCATTGGCTCTAGGTGGAATCTTAGCAGCAATTTCAGTAATCTTACATAAAGAAGTAGCATTTTTTTATTTATTGGTTTAGTATATATATTAGAAACACTGTCAGTGATTATTCAAGTAGCGTACTTCAAGAAAAACTGGTAAAAGAATTTTTAAAAATGTCACCATTACATCATCATTTTTGAACTGTCAGGTTATGGTGAAGTAAAAACTGTATACATTTTTTTGTTATTATAGCTGTTATATCTTCAGCTATAGGGTATTTTTGTAGGAGTAATATAAAATGATAAATTTAGAAGATAAAAAGAATATTAGTATTAGGATTTGCTAGAAGTGGTTACTCAACTGCAAAAAAATCTTAAATAAATTAGGCTATGATGTAATCCTAAATGCATTTGATGATCTAAGTACTGATGAAAAAAAGCTATTGAATTAAAAAAACTTAGGTGTAAAAAAATAGTTGATGGTGGTCACCCATTAGAACTATTAGATAGTATAGACTTAATAGTTAAAAAAATCCAGGAATAAAAATATGAAATTGAATTTTTGCAAAGAGCAATAGAAAAAAATATTGATATTATAACTGAGATAGAATTAGCTAACACATTGTTTAATATTGATATGGTAGCAATTACGGGTACTAATGGAAAAAAACTACAACTACACAAATGACATTTGATATACTAAAAAGCAGCTAATAAAGATGTCTATTTAGCAGGAAATATAGGATATCCATCTATTGAAGTAGCATACAATCATCCTAATTCTTTAATTATTACTGAAGTATCATCATTCCAATTACAAGGAACTAAGTATTTCAAACCATCGGTAGCAGCGATTACAAACTTAGGCGTTGGTCATTTAGATTATCATGGTAGCGTAGAAAACTATAGAAATGCCAAGAGAAATATCTACAAAAAAATCAAAACCCAAGATGATATTCTAGTTTTAAATATTAAAGAATTAGAAAAAAATATGAATTGAGTAAAAATAAATTCACAAGTAATTCTTTTATGATACGAAAAGAAAAATTCAGAAGTAGATGTGTTTGTAAAAAAACAATATGGTAGTCTATAAAGATATAGAATTATTTGATATAACAAAAAAATGTCTCTTCCAGGTATGCATAATGTAGAAAAATGCAATAAATGCAGCATTAATATCATACATAAAAAGGTGCATCGATTGAGACAATTCGCAAGGTACTTTATAGTTTTAGCGGAGTAAAAACATAGATTACAATTTGTTGGAGAGCATAATGGAGTGAAGTTTTATAATGACTCAAAAGCTACTAATCCAGTAGCTACTACTACTGCACTTTCTGGATTTGAAAAATAATATAATACTAGTTTGTGGTGGAAAAAGATAGAGGAATTGACTTCAAAGAATTAGTTCCATTCTTCCCAAGAATTAAAGCAATGGTTGTTGTAGGTGAAAGTAAAGAGATACTATTTGCACTAGCATCTGCTAATGGAGTAGAATGTCATAGGGCGAAAAAAGTAGATGATGCAACAGTTTTCGCAAATAAACTTGCAAAAAGTGGAGATATAGTTTTACTATCTCCAGCATGTGCATCGTGGGATCAATATAGATGTTTTTGAAAGATCGTGGAGATGAATTTATAGCGACGTTTGAGAAGATTAGTCAAGAGGATTAAAAAAACCATGAACAAGAAGAATCAAAAAGTTACTAACAAAAAAATAAATAATGAGAAGAGACGAAGCTCATTAGAAAAAAATTAAAAAGAAAAAGAAGAGAATTAATATTCATAGTAACTTTATTTTTTTAATTGTGATAGCAGTATTTACATTATTATTTAGTAATTATTTAAAAACTAAAAAAACAATAGATGTTGAAGGTAATAATCAAATTACTAAAGAAGAGATACTAGAAGCGGGTAACATAAATAATAATCTAAGAACTTGGTCTATAAAAAGATGAAGAAATTCAAAAAAACATTCAATCCAGATTTGAAATATTTAAGTCTGTTTCTGTTCAGTCGAAATTACCGTCTACCATTAAGGTAAAAAGTTGAGGAATATAATTTTATTGCACAAAAATAAAAAAAGAAGATGGTAGTATAGAGATAATTATGGAGAATGGTATACCATACTCTGGAAAAAAATAAGAAATAATTATAATCTGCCAATTCTGGAAAAACTTTAAAGATGATAGTGATAAGTTAGATGAGATATATAGGAATTTAAATAATTTAAAAAGAAGAAGTTAGACTTCAAATATCAGAAATTATAAATGATGATGGTGATAATATCACTATATATATGAAGGATGGTCAAAAAAAGTAAAAAGCGTTAAGAGCAAGTTTTTCTGATAAATTAAATTATTATGATGAAATATCAAAAATATATTGAAGATAAAAAAATAATACAACTTTAAATCTGATAAATGGTGCATATTTAGAAACGCCAAAAATCAGAAAAAAAGAAGAAACGATAGTATTAAGCAATTGCTTGCACGTCAAGGACTAAAAAGATGAGAAATCATCAAAAATCTAACAAAGAAGAATCAGAAGAGACAGAAGTAGTAGAAAAAAATAACAAAACTGAAAAATTCTACTACAAATTACAAAACAACAACCTCTAAAAAAATATTAAAAAAATACCGAACAACAATCAGTAAATAATAACAAAAATGAATAGTAAAAAGTATCCAAAATTTTTGTATTTTGGATACTTTTTTTATTCAAAAAAATTATATAAAAATTAAAAAAAGTTATATTATATATTACAAATTGAAAAATATTTTAATAAAAATTTAATTTTTGGAGTTTTGCATATATTTTTATGTTATAATTTAGTATGTGTAAATAAAATATGTGTGTATTTACAATTTTATTATAATAACAAAGTTTTAAAAAGGAAGGAGTGTTTGACTTGAGTTCACAATTATATACTTCAATAGATCTGGGATCATCTAGTATAAAAAGTGATTATAGCAGATGTAGTATATGAAAAAAATTGAATATACTCGGTGTCGGAATCGTAAAGACTACATCTATTAAACGTGGTAACATTATTGATGTAGAGTCAGCATCTAGAGATATTCAAAAAAAGCAATAGATATTGCAAAAAGTGAAGCTAATAAAGACATAAGATCATTATATGTAGCAGTTCCAAGTATACACACTCATATAAAAAAAAGTGTAGCGGAAATTAAATTTGATACAAAACACGATATTGATGGTAGGGATATCGAAGAAGTAATTGAAGAAGCAAAAATTCTACCATTACCACGTGAAAGAGAAGTGGTTCAAGTAATTCCGGATTATTATCGTCTTGATGATATTGAAAAATATAAGAAAACCAAAAAGGAATGACTGTTCATAATGCTTTTGAAGTAACAGGAAATAGAGTTTTGACTTCTAAAAACTCATCTTCACACAATATATAAAAGTATTGAAAACTTACGTCTAGATTGTAATGAGACGTTTTGTACTTCTCATGCATTAGGAGAATTACTGCTTAATGATGAAGAAAAAGATTATGGATCAGTAATAATTGATATTGGTGCTGGACTTACAACAGTGAGCTATTTTGAAGATGGAATATTGCAATTATCTCAGTCTATAGAGCTAGCTGGAGAGGATATTACTCGAACTATTTCAGATGTACTAAATGTTCCGCTAAAGCGTGCTGAAGAGATAAAAGTTACACAAGGACATGCATTTTATGATTTAGCATCACCACAAGTAATTATTGAACTAGACAATCTTGAGCCAGATGAAGAACCATATACTCAAAAAGAACTTGCAGATTATATCGAAGAAATAGTAGAAGAAATAATCTTACGTTCATTTGATGTTCTTAGAAAAGCTGGAATAAATAGAGTAAAAGGAAACGTAGTACTAACTGGTGGAACAACACTCATGCCAGGAGTATTAGACTTAGCTAAAGATATGCTAAGAAAAATGAATGTTAGAATTGGATCTCCGAAAAATTATTGGGGCTAATTCTCCAGAACTTTCAGTAGTTGTTGGAACATTGACTAGTAGTTATAAAAATTGAGTCATTATTCGGATATCAAGTAACTGATGAAGTGCCAACAGTAAAAAAATACAAATTCAACATTTGAAAATGTTTCTGCAGTAGAAGAAATTTCAGTAAGCAATTCAAAAGTTGAAACGCCCGTAATTACAGAGCCTCATACAGAAGAGGAAGAAGAAGTATATTACGAAGAAGAGAAAAAGATAAAGATAAAGAAAAAGAAGAGAAAAAAACTTCTTTGATAAAAATAACTAAAAATGTATAATTCGTTTTTTTGAATAATAATCAGGAGGAAATAAAGAATGTTTGAAGAATTTGATCAATCAGCAGTAATTAAAGTAGTAGGTGTTGGTGGCGGTGGTGGTAACGCCGTTGACCGAATGGTAGAAAGTGGAATTCAAAATGTAGAGTTTATCGCAGTTAACACAGATGCTCAAGCATTAAAACGTTCTAAAGCAGACGTAAGAATTCAAATCGGTGAAAAATTAACTAAAGGTCTTGGAGCTGGAGCTAATCCAGAAGTAGGACGTAAAGCAGCTGAAGAAACTAAAAGATAAAATTGAAGAAGCACTAGAAGGAGCAGACATGGTATTCGTTACTTCTGGTATGGGTGGAGGAACTGGTACTGGTGCCGCCCCAATCGTAGCAGGAATTGCTAAAGAATTAGGAGCATTAACAGTAGGTGTTGTTACTCGTCCATTCAACTTTGAAGGGAAAAAACGTCAAGTACAATCTACAGCAGGAATTAACTCACTTAAAGGTGCAGTAGATACACTTATCGTTATTCCTAACGATAGATTATTAGATATCGTTGATAAATCGACTCCTATGATGCAAGCATTCGTTGAAGCTGATAACGTATTACGTCAAGGGGTACAAGGTATTTCTGACTTAATTAACGTATCTGGTACAGTTAACCTTGACTTCGCTGATGTTAAAGCTATCATGGCTGACCAAGGTTCAGCATTAATGGGTATCGGTGTAGCTTCGGGTGAAAACAGAGCTATCGAAGCAGCTAAAAAAGCTATTTCATCTCCACTATTAGAAACTTCTATCGTTGGAGCAAAAGGTGTGTTATTAAACATCACTGGTGGACCATCATTAAGTTTATTTGAAGCTCAAGCAGCTGCAAGTATCGTTCAAGAAGCTAGTGATGATGAAGTAAACATGATTTTCGGTACAGTATTTAACGAAGAGTTAGAAAAAACTGATGAAATCATCGTTACAGTAATCGCTACTGGATTTGAGGAAGATGGAGTAAGTGTTGAAAGAGATATCTTAGCACAACGCCCAGCTCAACCAGAAGCTAGCTCATTCACAAGTGGATACGGTAAAAAAATGAAGTAGAACAAGAAATGTACCCACGTCCAAGAAGAAGAACAAGAAGAGAAATCTAATAAATGAAAAAAAGAAAAATCGGGAATTACTCGATTTTTTTCTTTTTTTATGCTTTTACTAAATGAGAAAGAAGATTAAAAAAATTAAGGCTCTTTGTCAAGTTTGGGGGCATGGGAAAAAAATCACTCTAGAAATCTAGGCAGATAATATCCCCAAAAAATTTGGACAAAAGTTATATTTTTGGTCTTTTATTAATAGTAAATTTGTGATAAAATTATTCATGACAAATATCCTTTCTTAGTTAATTATTTTTTTGTACATCTTAATTATATTGGATATTTGTCTTTTTGTATATAAACATTGAAATTCGGGTCTGGATTTTTTTCCATGCTCCGAATTTATTATACAACCAAAAAAATTAATAAATGAAAACGCTAGGGAGTTATATAAAATTACGATTTTGTATAACTCCTGTTTTCTCTAATCAATTAGAATGAATTTTATTTCAAAATTTATTACATTTTTTTAGTGTATTGTAAATAAAGGATTTTTTTAGACATGAATTACAAAAACTCTATAAGATTATTTTTCATCAATATCTGCATATAAATAATATGTGATTATACAACTGTCAATTTTTTTGGTTCTTCACAATAACCTCTAACGTTTAATAGTGTTAGAGGATTTTTTTAATACTAGATGAATTTTTTTCCTTCAAGTTCTTCAATGACTATATTAGAATGTTTACTTTCATTTAGTATAGTATGGGCTATCCCACCTATTATTGAAGCAGAGAAATAATTAATACTACTTCTGAAATCAGCATTTATATCGAAGTTGATGTCATTTGAAACAATTATAGTATCGTTATTAGTATATAGTTTAAAAATCATTATTTGATAAAATCCCTCTAAAAACTAAGGTCATAATTATTTGATTCGTATAAATTAGTCATACAAATTCCTCAATGTATTTTTTTAGCCTCATTTAGCCGAGCTAATTTTTTTATCAATTATCTCCATTGTACTTACCGGTCTATTCGCAAATGTAGCAAAGCCACAATCAGGATTTAACCAAATTCTTTCTTTAGGAATATATTGCATTACTTCTTCTACACGATCTAGGATATCTTCTAATGGTTCTATATCGTCTGTTCTTGGGTTCATAACACCTAATCCTAGGATACAATTATCCCTTATTAAAGTACTACTGAATAATGAAGATATTTCTCCAGCACGAGGAGTAGAAAACTCTAATGTAAGTATATTAGGAAGAGTTTCTTCGAATAGTGGAAGTAGAGGAGTATACGGTCCAGTAAGGAGAATACTTTCGTCACGACTCCAATTTCCACGGCATACATGAAGAGAAACTAATATTTCTTTTTCTTTGGCATAATCTATCACAGATTTAATTAATTTAGTAGCGAATTTTTAATTCTTCAGTAGGATCTTTTTCTCAGATAATGCTGCGCACATAAAAGATCTTGTCTTACCTTCAGAAAATACTACTTCAGTTAATACAGGCTCATCAAATTGAATAACATCTATGCCTATTTTTTTGCTAATGAATCAATTTCTTCTTTTAATACTTTTATTATGTCTTCTCCTAGAGAATCTTTACTATCGTAATATTGTTTTGATAGAGCAGGTAACCACATGGACCTAGTTATTAAATAAGGACCTGGTAATGTTGCTTTGATTCTCTTATTGGTTAATTTTTTTTAGTTCAATCATTTCTTCAGCTACCAGAGGTTTATTATATTTTTACCTTCCCCGTACAAATTGCATTTTTTTATACTAATTGCAGGAACATCTAATATTTCTAGTATTTGTTCAAAAACCTTGTTTGTCCTCAATATAATCAAACATATCAGCCATACTCATCATTGTAACACCGTCTAAACGTTCAGCAATAAATGAAACATAATTATCACGATTTAGTTCACCGCTAGTGATTATATCAATATAATTATTTTCTTGAAGTTCAACTACATATTTTGTTTCTTCATCTAAGATTTCTTGATATGTACTTAAGTCGATATTTCCTTTATTTAATTTTCGTTTTGCGGTTAATAGTTTTTTTACTACGAGGCATACTGCCAAGAAGAGAAACTAAGAAAGATGAATTAGTCATAATTATTCACCATGAAACTCTTTAAAAAAATCTAAATATTCATTTGCTTCAGTAAGTTGTTTAAATCCAGAAGTACGACCAGAGATCCATTCTTTTAAGCCTTCCATATCCATCATTTCTTTTACGATCTGGATTATTGTAATCCATTTTATGTAATACTTCTATGAATTTTTTTCAAAACGAGTTACATCTAATTCTGGATGTCCTGAGAAAATACAGTGATCAAAGAAATCTGTTTTCGATAAAATTTTCACCTGATTTTCATCTAGAGTTCCATCTGCAATCCAAGCATTATAGTTTAAATCTAGCATCCACGTAGCAGCTACTTCATCATTTTTTTAAAGCTATTGCTGAATCAAGTTCTCCACCGACATGGTCACCATGAAGTCCGACACCGATATCGAAACGTTTTTTTCAGTATAATCTTTTCCAAATTCTAAACCAAGTTTGTGAAGGTGGTTAATAGGAATTAATCTGGCTTGTGGTGAATCAATTGCACCGAAACCTATTGTTTTATTTCTTAAGTCTTGAATAGAGTTAATGCCGCTATTAGCTTTTACTACTAAATATGAACTACGATCACGGTCAGTATCACGCATAGAACCATTTAACGCAGTTCCGTTAGTGCGTAGGTGGGTATCTAACCATGCTAAAGGAGAATTCCAAGCCACATCAATTTCTTTTAGCTAATAAACCATCAACTTGACCTTTGTAATCTTTGTAATAAACTGGTTCAATAGGGAAGTTTTCATCTTCAAAAAAATTTTTGCAATAATTCCCCAAATTACAGTAACCTTAGGATCATAAATAACAGCTCCAACTTTTTAATTTTGTCATAATAATATACCTCTTCTCAATTATATTTTTTTAAAATAGGTGGTGACTCAAAAAAATCATGATTTCGATAAAACAAGATTTTGGTGAGTCCCCCTGCAAAAGCTTATGAGTTCTCATATAAACTTTTTGAAAAATTTAGGTCTTTTAGGTGCCTCTTATATGAGTTATTTCAGAAAAAAATATTCTATGGTAATTGTTGCCCTGTGATGGCTTTTACCTAACCAGATAGTAAGCACGTCAACACTAGGTGCCATAATATGACTTGCGAATGCATCTCTTAGATAGCGTTCCATATTTCCAACACGGTTATATGCTTTACCACCACCAACACGCATACCAAGACGGGCTAATTCAATAGCAGCTTCACTAGCAAAAAAATTCTAGCTGATAAGATTTTTAGCTAGCATATCAGCATCTTTATTTAAGAAACTACGAGCTGCTTCGTTTGTTCCAAGGACTGCTGCATTAGTTTGGCTATAGATTTTAGCAAGATGAATTTGTACTGTTTCAATTTCGCTTAGAGATTTTCCATCAGGATATTTTCTATTAGTAGTATGTGCGACAGCTTCTTCTAGTATTGCTTCGCAAAGACCACTGTAGACAGCAGCAAGTCCAGTGATGAAGTATGTTGCTACAATAGTGAATACTTGGTCAACTCCCTGATCCAGCTTGACCAATACGTAGTTCTTTATTTAATTCAACATCGTTAATTGCCATTTGGCAAGAAACATTACCACGCATTCCTAGACCATGCCAAGTAGAAGGTTTGAATTCTGGACCATCGCTACCTAGAGGGAATACCCAGTTATCAATTCCACCTTCCACATCTGAAGGGGTAAGAACAAGATAATAAGATGCAAATTCTGCAGAAGTTACCATACTTTTTAGTCCGTTAAATACTACTGAATTATCTTTAAATTCAGTTTTTGACATCTGAGATATAAAAGTGTGTTCCAGTCCCTAATTCGCTGTATGCAAGTGCCATGAATTTTTCATTCTCAACGATATCTTTACAAATTTTTGTTTTTAGATTATCATCGGCATATGAAAGAACACAGTTTAATGCAACATTATGCATCATATAACATAGACCTACAGTAGCACTTGATTTAGCAAAAGCACGGCAAGCATCTGCATGTTCTTGCATATCTTTTCCTAATCCACCTAGTTCAGTTGGAATCATAAGTTTGAAATATCCTGCTTTTTCCTAATTCTTTAAATACTTCTTCAGGAAATCTTTCTTGTTCGTCTATTTCTTTTGCAATAGGATCTATATATTTTTTTGCAAACTCCCTAGCTTCGTTGTAAAAATGTTGTCATAATAATGCCTCCTAACATTAATATATCTAATATTTTTTTATACAAAAAAATTATATCACAAAGAATATTTCTGTAAATGCTTTCTATATAGTTCTTAAAAAGGATATCTTAAAAAAATAAATTTATATAAAAATATATAATAAATATCTCATAATTAACTGATGTAAAAATAATATATTTATAAGCATTTTAATAAATATATTATATTTTAAAAATATAAAAATAAATTTTTGTAGATGATAGGTGATATCATTTTCAAAAAAACACACGATTGAATTACAAAAAAATAAAAAAATTGAAAAAAATTATCGGGAAAAAGTCTGAAAAATTTATTTACAAATGCTATTAAATCTTGTATAATCTATATTTATATAATAAATTAATGAAAGGATGAAAAAAATATGGCAGATTCAAAGATGGAAAGAAAACTGCAAGCTCGTCATATTAGTATGATAGCTATAGGTGGATGTATAGGTACCGGATTATTTATGGCAAGTGGAGCGGTAGTTAGTAAAGCAGGTTCTTACGGAGCAGTTTTAACTTATGCATTAATTGGAGTTATTATTTACTTTTTAATGGCTTCTATAGGAGAATTGGCGACATTTTATCCAGTTTCGGGTTCATTTGGAGCATATGCAACTAGATTTATAGATCCAGGAGTAGGATTTGGAGTTGGTTGGTTGTTCTGGATACTGTGGATTTTAGTAGCAAGTGTTGATATAATAACATTATCGAAAAATATTACATTACTGGGAATTCTTTAGACAATTTTCATCATTTTTCGATTTGTATTGTTTTTTTAGTATTTTTTTATATTTATTAAACTTAGTAAGTGTTAAAGTATTTGGCGAAGTTGAATATTGGATAACAATAATAAAAAGTTATGACAGTTGTCGCATTCTTAATAGTTGGAGCTGCAATCATCTTTGGAGCTACTGGGAATAGTGAAGCTGGTATTCATACATTTATTCAAAATGGTGAAAAAAACAAGTAGAGCAGGTGTGTTGGGATTATTTGGTGTTCTTTCAACTGCAGCATTCTCATTTGGAGGAACAGAAGTTGTAGCAGTTACAGCAGGAGAATCTCCAAATCCTAAAGAGACAATGCCTAAAAGCAGTTAGACAAGTTTTCTGGAGAATATTAATATTTTACATAGCTACAATGTTAATAATTTCTTCAATAGTATCAGCAAACGATCCGAGATTATTAGACACAAATAATGTAACAGCCTCTCCATTCACAATTGTATTCCAAAAATATTGGTTTAGAAGTGGCGGCAGTTATTATGAATGCTGTAATTTTAACATCAGTTTTATCAGCAGCAAATTCAGGTATATATGTTTCTAGTAGACAACTATTTTCATTAAGTTCACATAATTACGGTCCTAAAGTATTTAAAAAAATTAAATACTAATTCAGTACCTGTATTTGCGTTAACTTTCTCAGCGGTGTTTATGGTTTTATGTTTCATTTTTTTGAACGATTAAATCCAAGTGGTTACTACATGCTACTTTCTATGGTTGGTATTATAGTAATGATAATTTGGATGGTTTCTTTAATATCTCAAATTCGCTTGAGAAGAGCGATTGTGAAACAAGGGAAAAAAAGCTGAAGATGTTCTTCCTTACACATCTAAAAACAGGTGTTGTAGGGATCATACATTGCACTATTTTCTTTTGCAACAATAATATTACTACAATTAGTAGCTGATTACGCAACAGGTGGTTTTGCAAAAAAATGTCATATAACTTAGTTTGTCCAGCTGTTGGTGTAGTAATGTATTTAGTATTTAAATTAGTAACGAAGAAAAAAATTTGTTAAACTAGAGGAAATGGATATACATCCATATAAAGGATAATAAAACTAAAAAAAGATTAATGAGCAATGAGCTTGTTAATCTTTTTTTCTTTTTATAGTTTATTGATATTGAAGTATATATATTATAGAATTGAATAGTTTTTTTAAACTATGGTAAATGCTTGCAGTTTATGATAAAATTGTATTTAAGTAATTTATTGGAGATGATAATTTGAATATTGGAATTACAGGAAGTATAGCATGTGGGAAAAAGTACTGTATCAGATTATTTAAAAGAAAAGGGGTATACCATTATTGATGCAGATAAACTTGGACACGTTGCGCTTACTAGTGAAGATGTAAAAAGAAGACTTTCTGAAACATTTGGCGCTAATATTTTAGTAAATAATGAAATAAGTAGAGAGGTTTTAGGAAAGTTAGTTTTTTTGGAAATGATAATAATTTAAAAAAACTAAATAATATTATTCATCCTAAAATTAAAGAATTAATTTTAAAAATTACAAGAAGAACATGAAAATGAAGATCTGGTCTTTTTAGATATAGCATTATTATATGAAGCTAATTTTGTAGACTTGGTAGAAAAAAAGTAGCAGTTGTATATGTAGATGAAGATGTACAATTAGAAAGATTAATGACGCGAAATTTTTTTTATCAAAAAGAAGAGGCTCTTAAGCGAATAGAAAGTCAAATGAGTCCACAGGAAAAAAAGCATCATTAGGTGATTTTTGTTATAAATAATAGCTATAGAAAAGAAGATACATTTCAACAAATTGATGAAATATTAGAAAAGTTAAAAAGAGGAGATAAGCAAAATGACTAATGTATTAGAAATTAGTAATCTTGGTGGTGGATACAATCGCAGAAAGATTATAGATAATGTCAATATACAAATACCTAAAGGTAGCATAACAGCGCTAATTGGTCTTAATGGAGCTGGTAAAAAGTACTACAATTAAACATATATTAGGATTACTTAGACCTATGGAAGGTGAGATAAAGGTTAATGGTATTACAATTACTCGTGATAATGAAAAAAATATAGAAAGAGCATAAGTTATATTCCAGAATCGCCTGTTTTATATGAAGAATTAACATTAGAAGAACATATAAATCTAACAGCAATGGCTTATGGATTAGATATGGAAGATACTTGGAAAAAAAGCAGATAAATTACTAGAGCTCTTTAAACTAAGCGATAAGAAGAAATTTTTTTCCCAGTACACTTTTCAAAAGGTATGAAACAAAAAGTAATGATTATCTGTGCCTTTTTAGTAGAACCGAGTTTATATATTATTGATGAGCCGTTTTTAGGGCTTGATCCGATTGCAATTAATGACTTAATTAAATTGATGTGTGAAAGAAGAGATAATGGAGCTAGTTTATTGATGTCTACACACATACTAGCTACAGCAGAAAAGTATTGTGATAACTTTGTTATAATTCACGAAGGAAAAATTCTAGCGAATGGTAATCTAGAACAACTAAGGGCCGAATTTAATATGGCAGGTGCGTCTTTAGATGAAATTTATCTATCATTAACGGTGAGAGATAGTAATGAGTAATATTGAGAATATCTTTGCAGATAGACGCAAGAAAGAGCAGGAGCTAAAACTAACCTATAGTAAGTATATTTTTTTAATTCGCACCTAATTATGTTTCTTATTATTGTGTTAGGAGCAGCATTGATTAATTATTCTAAATGGATAGCTGTAGCGAGCCAATTTGAATTATACTCAGTATTTATAGCTGCATCGTTAGCATTTAGTTACTATTTGATAAGTACAAAGATTAAAAACGTATATAAAAAGAAGCAGATGCAGTGTTTTTTTATTACCATTAGAGAAGTATTACAAAAAAACGTTGGTAGAAAAAAACAGTTATTAATGTATCGGTAACCCACATTATAGCGTTTGTCATCTTTTTATTTTGCAGTTAAGCCTATTACTAATATTATCGGTAATATTGATAAATTATCTATATGTTTATTGCTTATGGTTATTATAATAAATAACTTATTAAAAATATGTTCAAGTTATTCATTATAAAAGAAATTATTTTTGATTAAAAATCTTACAATTTATAGTGACTTTTATACAGATAATAGCAGTATTTATAACTAATACTTATATTCATATAGCTGATATAGCTGGTATAATTGGTTTTGGCATTCTGCGCATATTATGTTATTAAGAATTCTATGGGCTCAAAGAGTTCAGAAGATCAAGAAAAGCTAGTTGTTAAATGGAATGAAGCGGCTGAGTATGATAAACATCGTATGGAAAGTTACTTGAAATTCGTGAATATGTTTGTGGATGTACCATTAAGTGGAGTGAAAGTAGCTAGAAGAAAAATATTTTGATGCATTATTACCTAAATTAACCAAAGAAAATTTCACTAAAGAAAAATAGTTTTTAAATATTATTATTATAGAGTCTTTTTTTAAGACAGGAAAATACAGTATTTTTTTAGCTTTAAGGCTTATGCTATTATCAGGATTAATAATTTTTAGTTTTAAAAAAATCCTTATGTCAGTGCAGTAGCTATACTATCTTATAGTTATCTAACAATTATTCAACTTGTTCCTCTATATAAACAGATGAGTAATAACATTTGGCATAGTATATTACCAGTTGATGAAAGTATTAAAAATCGATAGCTTTAAGAAATTATTAACTGTTGTAATGTTAATAACTACAATATTACTTGCATTATTTGCAGTATTATTTAGTAATTTTGAAGGAATGACTATAGTTATAATTATTGCATCGGTAGTTTTAGCTAATATAATAGCTAAGATTTTTTTATTGGGAAAGTAAAAATAGAAGGTAATATCATGAAAAAAACATAGCAATAATAGGAGGGACTTATCAGGAGTAAGCTGTGCTTATTTTTCTTGATAAGTTTTCAGGAGTGAATTCAAAAAGTTTAATATTGATTTAATTGAGAGAGAGTTTGAGTTTGCAAATGATAGGTTTGGTAAGTTTCAATTCGGTCAAGAAATTTATGATAATGGTTGGCATAATTCAATTAGTGAACAAGGTGTACTCTTTTTATCTAATGATAGAACTTGGTCTGCATAGATATCTAATAAAGAGTGGGAGTACGAAGAAGGTATTTTTTTACAAAAGAAGGTATTAAATATCTACCAGAAAAAAATGCTTTACGGTGTACCTTTTAGATAAAAAGAGAGTTGTTATTGTCAGATTTATTTACTTTTTAAAGAAAAAAACTATCTATTATGTACAATATGTATAATGCTTTGGAAGATGAAGATATAAAAGGAATTAACAGTTGAAGAATTTTTTTAAAAGCCATAATTAATGAGAAAAATTTATGATAAGCTAATTGAGCCTTTACTGACAAGCCATTATGCGAGTGATATTTCAAAAGCAAAGTATGGTAAGTTTAATGCCGGAACTATCATTTTTAACGATTCAAAAAGAGGATATTAATAAAAATATTAGAAGATATGTATGATAGGAACGTTATAGATAATATTACTGTAGGTTCAGAATACAGATTAAAAATTTACTTTGAAATCATTTATAGAGACTCTAGAATCGAATTTTTTTCAGATAAAGTATTTTTAGAGTTAAACCGTAAGGTTGAAAAAAATAGAAAAAAAGGTGATAAGTATCTAGTTCATTCAAACGGTAGTATATATTATTATGACTATATAATACTTACACTAAATCAAAAGAACTTCTTACCATTATTTAATGGAGATGAAAAAATAAATGAATTTTTATTCAAGTATGAAGTATGTATCTAATATTGTTGTAACTCTAGTGTACAAAAGAGATGAGTTGCATATTAATCGTGAAATAGGAGAAATAATTTTTTTCCAAAAAGATGACAGTGAATATGTAACAAAAATTAGAATATGTAAGTAATAAATGGATTGATATTAAAATGAGTGGAATACAAATCGTACGAGCCTATATTGATAGGGGAAGAAGCGGTTAGCGAACTAAAGGGTAAAAAGTGATTCTGAAATAATTGAAATAATCGAAAAAGAATTAACTAAAGTCCATGGAGCGATAGGTAAAGTAAGTAGATCCTACGTAAGTAAGGTGAAAAGATAATTATAGATTTCGCTGTAAAAACTATAATAAAAAAATATAAACAAGTTTAATGAATATATGAAAAAAAGAATACCCAAATGTATTCATTATAGGGAAGTCCAAAAAAAGGTACAACTCTAGAAAATACGGTATTGGAAGCTAAGGAAGTAGCCAAACAAATTTTAGAAAATATAAGATAAGAAGGGACGTACAAAGTACGAGGTGAAAAATTATGAAATTTTTTTACTAATAAACAAGCAGGTGTAAAAAGTAACACCAATATTTGAAAAATGAAGCATACGAAAGTAAGTTATTAGAATATACAAAAAGAAAGAGAATTATTCTCTGGAAAACTTAATGAAGTATACGCTAATCTACCATTCAATGGAGAAAAAGAAATACTTTTAGGATTAGGAAAAAAAGAGGAACTAGTAGAAGATAAGGTACGAGAAGTATTCTTTAAACTAGTTAAAGTATTAGAAAGTAACAAAGAATTAGAAGTATTTATTACTTTTACCTAAAGTAGAGAGTGTTTCAACTGAAAAACTTGTAAATGCTGCAGTTGAAGGTGCATTACATGCAACTTATAAATTTGATAAGTATAAATCAGATAGAAAAGAATCTCCAGAAATTACGATTAATTTATCTACAGAAGAAAATCTAGAGAATTTGGAAGAGGTAGTAAATGAAGCTCGCGATATTATGAGCGGAGTATTCTTCTCACGTGATCTAGTAAATGAAAGAGCAGAGTACTTATATCCAGAAACTCTTGCTAATATTGCTAGTAAGGAATTATCAGCATTAGGTGTAGAAGTAGAAGTTTACGATGAAAAACAATGCGAAGAATTAGGATTAAAAAGGGTTATTAGCAGTAGGACGTGGATCAGATAGAAAACCAAGATTTATTGTTATGAAATACTTAAATAATCCAGAGGAAAGCGAAGTAGTTGGATTAGTAGGTAAAGGTGTAACTTATGATTCAGGTGGTTACTCAATTAAACCCTACAGCTAATAGTATGGACATAATGCACTGTGATATGGGTGGTGCAGGAACTGTAATTGGAACAATGAAACTTGTTGCGACTAGAAAATTAAAAACTAATGTAATTGCAGTTGTCGGTGCATGTGAAAATATGATAGCTGGTGGTTCTTATAAACCAGGTGATGTAATTTCAACACTTTCAGGAAAAAAACTGTAGAAGTATTAAATACAGATGCAGAAGGGCGTATTACTTTTTAGCAGATTCAGTATACTATGCTACTGAAAAAAACTAAAAAGTTAGTAAAGTAATAGACTTAGCTACATTAACAGGGGCGTGCTTAGTAGCATTAGGTGAATTCTACACAGGTGCAGTAACAAATAACCAAGAATTCTATAACGAGCTAAGCAAAGCTGCGAAAGAAGCGGGAGAAAGAGTATGGCAAATGCCAGCTGATGACAGCTTTAGAGAATTAAATAAATCTTCTGTTGCCGATGTGAAAAAAATACAGGTGGGAGACTTGGTGGAACTATTACTGCTGGATTATTTATCGAAAAACTTTGTAGCGAATGATGTTCCATGGGTACACTTAGATATAGCTGGAACTGCATACCTATCAAAAAGCTGAAAAAATACCTTCCAAAAAGGTGCTACAGGAGTACATGTTAAAAACATTGTACAATCTACTAAATAAATAATATTTAGAATTAAGAGCAGAACTCAATGGGAGTGACTCAAAAATCGTGATTTCGTAGAAATCGATTTTTGTCGAGTCACCCCCGCATTAGTTTATTAGATATCTAAAAAAGCTTTTTATAAAGCGAATTTAGATATCAATAAACCACTGCGTCTATGAGTTCTCATCTGAACTTTGTTACATTTTAGGACTTTTTGGGTCAGCCCATTTTTTTATAATACATAAGAATGAAAAATAAAAAAATTAAAAAAATAATAATTTTTTTTACTTGACAAGAAAAATACTTAAGGTGTAAAATAATTAACAATAAAACTAAAAACCTTAGAAAAGAATAGTAATTTGGTAAAAAAATTTTTAGCGAGCTAACGTTGGTGTGAGGTTAGTAATTTTTCTAGATGAACGCACTTTTTTTAGGCAATTATTAAATAATTGGTAACTCTGCCTTAAAGAGATTGAGTGGGTATGCTAAATACCAAGAAAAAGTGGCAACGCGGATTGATTTCGTCTTTTTATAGTTTCTTAGGAAATTATAAAAAGACTTTTTTATTTATATCGGGTCGCTACATACAGACCATGGACAGTATGTTTCTTAGATTTAGTATATCAAAAAAAGAGTGGCACCGCGAAAATTCGTCTCTTTGTAGCTAGGATAATTAGCTACAAAGAGTTTTTTTATTTATAATTTGTTCTTTTTCTATAGTTATATAATATAATAAAGAAAAAAAGGAGACAAGACGATGAAAAAAATTATTATTATTCATTACATCAATTATTACAGTAGTTACATTAACAGCATGCTCAAGTAGCAACACAAAAAAACAAATTACAAGAAGTTAAAGAGAAAAAAATAAAATAGTATTAGGAGTTTCTCCAGACTATCCTCCGTATGAGTTTTTTTAACAACAGAAAAATGGTAATAAGAAAGTTGTTGGTGCAGATATTTACTTAGCGGAGCAAGTTGCTAAAAAAATTAGGTGTTCAAGTTGAAATTCAACAAATGGCATTCGATTCATTAATCGCAGCATTAAATGCTAATAAAGTTGACATGGTAATCTCTGGAGTTAACCCAACAGAGGAAAGAAAAAGCAGTTGATTTCTCAGATGTTTATTACACAAGTAAAGGTATTTTCGTAGTAAATAAAGATAGTGAAGAAATCAAATCTGTAGCTGATCTAAAAAAATAAAAAAATCGGTGTTCAAAAAAAGGTTCAACATATGAAACTTATGCAAAAGAACAACTAAAAAAATGGATGACAAAAAAATATCCAAGCTTTTAACTGACGTACCAAGTTTATTACAAGATCTTAAAAAAACAAAAAAATTGATGCAGTATTAATTCCAGATGACGTTGCAAAAATTGCAATGAACAAATACACTGATATTAAAAATTAGTACATTTACTGCAGATAACGATCCAGAAGCAACTGGTATGGCAATTGCCTTCAAAAAAAGGAAAAAAATGATAGTAACAAAGAATTATTAGAACAAGTTAACGCAGTAATTAAAGAAATTCAAGATCAAAAAAAGCATTTGAAAAAGAGCTTGATAAATATGCTAAAGTTGCTGCACAAAGCGAATAAAAGAGAGGTATAAAATAGAATGTTTGATTTTCTTCCAAATTATTACACAGCGTATTTAGAAGCTACGGTAACAACTTTAAAAAGTTTCACTTATAGCTTTTACTAGTAGGATTAATACTTGGAATTGTAATATGTTTAGCAAAAAAATTAGTACTTTTAAAGTACTTAATGTAGTAGCAGCAGTATATGTAGAAATTATTAGAAATACACCAATACTAGTGCAAATTATGATTATCTATTTTTGCACTACCAGAAATCGGTATTTCATTCACACCGTTTATGTCAGCGATAATTGCTCTTTCAATTAACTCTGGTGCATATGTTAGTGAAATATTCCGTTCAGGAATTTTAGCAATTGATAAAGGGCAAATGGAAGCAGGACGTTCTTTAGGATTAAGTTATTTCCAAACTATGAAATTAATTATTTTACCACAAGCGCTAAAAAAATAGCTTACCAGCTTTTAGGTAATGAGTTTATTTCACTAGTAAAAAGAATCTTCAATAGTTTACTTTTGTAGGGGTAGCGGATATCATGTTTACAGCAAACACTGTAAAAAAATGCGACATACCAGACGTTTGGTCCATACTTAGTAGCTGCTGCAATATATTTTTATAATTACATCAATATTATCACTATTGGTAAAACGTTTAGAGAAAAAAATTAACGAAGTAGGTGAAGAAATTGTTATTAGAAATAAAAAGATTTACATAAAAAAATTCGGAAAAATTAGAAGTATTAAAAGGTGTAAACATCAGTGTTGAAAAAGGGGAGAAAATCGTAATTCTAGGTTCAAGTGGTAGTGGTAAGAGTACAGCGTTACGTTGTGTGAACTTATTAGAAACACCTACAAGTGGACAGATTTTATACAACGGTGAAGATATTACTAAACAAAATATCAATAAATATAGAAAAAAAGTGGGAATGGTATTCCAAAAACTTTAATTTATTCCCAAATATGAGTGTATTAGAAAAATATTACACTTGCTCCAAAAACATTCGATGACGACACTGCTGACAACATTGAGAAAAAGGCAATTGAGTTGCTAAAACGTGTAGGATTAGAAGATAAAAAAGACGTTTATCCAAATAGCCTTTCGGGGGGACAAAAACAACGTGTAGCAATCGCGCGTGCCTTAGCTAATTCACCAGAAGTATTATTATTTGATGAGCCTACTAGTGCTCTAGATCCAGAGATGGTAAAAGAAGTACTAGATGTTATCAAAGAATTATCAGAAGAAGGGTTAACTATGCTAATAGTTACTCACGAAATGAATTTCGCAAAAGAAGTTGCTGATAAAGTAATATTTATGGATGGGGGAGTAGTATTAGAAGAAGGAACTCCATCGGAAATATTCGATAATCCAAAAAGAAGAAAGAACAAAAAGAATTCTTCTCGAAAAATATTATAATATAGTAAATATCACTAAGGAATTTAAAGGATTCTTTAGTGATATTATTTTATATTGAATTAAATATATATACACCATAAATATAAACGTTTAACATTATATTAACTCTTTGATATAATAGGAGCTAGTCAGAGGTGTTATAAATGAAGGATACGAATTATATTATGTGGAGGTAGTATTATGGATATATTAGAGAATTTTGTAAGTTGGAGTTTAATTCCTATATTTTATATTTTTTTAATGTGAAATTAAAAAGAGGTAAACATTTTAAAAATATGTTCTGTCTCATTAATATTCGTTATTTTTTTAAGATTTTTTTCTTTTTGATTATCACGACTTTCCAATCACGAAAAATGGTTTACTTATTCTTAATGCTATATGCTTTACAGATGCTTTTTGAATGGGATAAATTGCTAAAAATTAATGGGAGTTATTCCAGAGGATAAAGAAAAAAATAAAAAAAGTTCTTTAAATAATTATACTTAGTTGTGAGAGTATAGTGTTTAAAGAATTTTTTTATTTTTAAATTCGAATTATTAAGAAAAATATAAAAAGTTTAAAGTTCGGGTTTAATTGATTATTTTTTTATGTAAACAAATTAAAAATAGAAAAAAATTAAAAGGGTATTTCCGTTAGTTGGAAGGGTATAAGTATAGAAAAAAACAATAAAAATATGAACTTTCTGATGAAAAAAACTCTTGACTTTTTATTTTTAAAAAGATTTATTATTATTTATGTGCTTCGGCATTAATAAAAAAACTAAGGAGAATTTTTCTATTTATGTTAGAACGTCTTTTTAAATTAAAAAGAGAATAATACTAATACTAGAACTGAAGTAGTTTCTGGTTTGATTACATTTTTCTCTATGAGTTATATTTTTAGTAGTAAATCCAGCTGTACTATCAGCAGCAGGTATCCCGTTAGATAGAGTATTTACAGCGACAATAATCGCGATTTTAGTTGGTACTTTAATTATGGCATTAGCAGCGAACTATCCAATAGTGGTTGCACCTGGTATGGGTATAAACTCATATTTCGCAACACTAGCTGCAACATCAGGTTATAACTATAAAACTTTATTAGCAACGTGTTTTTTTAGGAGCTGTTATTTTTTTGTAATTCTATCAGCAACAAAATTCCGTGAAAGTTTAATTGATTCAATTCCTAATAACTTAAGACACGGAATTTCAGCAGCAATTGGGTTATTTATCGCATTCTTAGGGCTTAAAAACTCTGCGCTTATTGTTGCAAATCCACATACAATTCTTTCATTAGGGGATTTAAAAAATCCAGTAGCTTATATGACAATCTTAGGTATCTTTATTATCCTTGTTTTATTAGCTTTAGAAGTAAAAGGTGCTATTTTTCATTGGAATGGCAGTAGTTGCTATTATTTCATATTTCACAGGAATGTTGAAAGTTGAAAAAGTATTTGGTATTCCTCACATGGATTTAAGTTTATTATACAATCCAGTTAGTGAAAGTATTAATGCCTTACAATTAGGATTATATGGAATAGTATTCACATTCTTAATGGTAACATTATTTGATACAACAGGTACAATGGTTGCCGTAACTACGCAAGCAGGATTAGTAAAAAATGGTAAAATGGAAAGAGCAAAAGAAGCTTTATTAGCTGACTCATTTGCATCATTAGCAGGATCATTATTTGGGACTACACCAACGTCAGCTTATATTGAATCTTCAGCAGGGGTTGCTAACGGGGGACGTACAGGACTTACAGCTTTTAACAACAAGTTTCTTAGTTGTAATTTCAATTTTCTTATTCCCACTTGCAAGTAGCTTAGCTTCAGTTCCAGCGATTACTTCACCAGCATTAATCATCATTGGTTCATTCATGATGGAAAGTATTGCTAAGATTGACTGGTCTGATATTACAGAAGCATTTCCAGCATTTGTAACAATTGTAGGGATTCCGCTTACTGGTTCAATTAATGATGGTATTGCATTTGGATTTATCTTCTATGTAGTATTAAAAATTATCTAAAAAAACAATGGAAAGATATTCATCCATTAATGTATTTATTTGCGATATTATTCGTAATACAATTACTTTTGGTTACATGTGTAATAGCGAACAATAAATTTAATATAAATATATACCCTTTTTTTACTTTTTCAGTAAAAAGGGTATTATTATATATTATAGTCATAAATTTATAATAAAAATGTGTTGATATGTAAAAAGAGAAAAAGTATCAATTTGTCTAGACTAAAGGTATACATAATATTAGGATTACACCAACTGTGAATTCGTTTTCTTTCATATCGTGATTATTTTCTGATAATTTCTAATAAAATAAAAAAATTCTTAATTATTTTTTTAAAAAAAGTGTTTGCCTTTTTTTAAAAAGGTATAGTATTATAATAATACTATTATAAATTAAGAAAGGAAGTATTATATATGAAAAAAAGGTTTATTAACCGGATTGTTATTATTTGGTATCTTTTTTTGGTGCTGGAAACTTAATCTTTCCACCAGCACTAGGAGTAAGTGCAGGAGGAAACTTTTTGGCCAGCAATTTTAGGATTTGTTGTTTCAGGAGTAGGTATAGCGATTGTTACACTTATCGTAGGAGCACTTAATCCAAATGGTTATGGAGCAGAGATGGATGAAAAAGATTTCACCATTATTCTCAACAGCGTACTTAGTTTTACTTTTATTTATCAATTGGACCACTTTTTGCGATTCCAAGAACTGCAGCAACTGCATTTGATATTGGAGTAGCTCCAGTTGTAGCTGGAAGTAGTTTACCATGGTTATTAATTTTTACAATTATTTATTTTGTATGTGCGTTCTTATTAGCGGTAAACCCAACTAAGATTTTAAATAGTGTAGGTAAAGTTTTAACACCTATTTTTGCTTTATTAATCGTAATTTTAGTAATCTTAGGAGTTTCTAAATTCAACTCAACAGGTGAAGCTGCTAAAACTTATGCAACTAGTGGTTTAGCATTCGGTACAGGATTTATCGAAGGATATAACACACTTGATGCACTTGCTTCGGTAGCATTCTGTATCATTGCGATGAGTGCTTTAAAACAATTAGGGTTCAAGGATAAAAAAGAATTCTTATCTAGTGTTTGGATTGCTGGTATTGCAACAGGTATTGGATTCAGTATCTTATACGTTGGATTAGGATTATTAGGTAACAAATTTGCAGTTCCTGCAGAAGTACTTGCTAACCCTAAAGTTAACAAAGGTGCATATGTACTTTCTGAATCTGCTCGTCAATTATTCGGTAACTTCGGAAGTATGTTCTTAGGAATCATGGTAATTCTTACATGTTTCACTACAACAGTAGGATTAATCGTGGCAACTTCAGAATTCTTTAACAAAAAATTCCCACAACTTTCATACAAAACGTATGCTACATTATTCACAGTTGTAGGATTTGCTATCGCAAACGTTGGATTACAAAGTGTTATCCAATTCTCAGTACCAATGCTATTATTCTTATACCCAATCACAATTGCATTAGTATTAATCGTTATTGTTAACAAATACGTTGCGTTATCTAAATTAGGAATGCAATTAACAATGGCAGTAGTTACACTAATCTCTATTCTTTCTGTAGTAGGAAGCACATTTAAAGTAGCAGCTTTTAAGTGGTCTAATCGCAAAACTTCCTCTAGCAGCTCAAAGTTTAGAATGGTTAGTACCAGCAGTAGTTTGCTTAGTAATTGCGGCTGTATTACCAAATAGACAAAAAAAGGTAAAGTTTACGACTTTAGTGAACTATAATTAGAAAAAAATAAATTTAAAAGCATTAGCTCGAAATAAAGAGCCAATGCTTTTTTTCTTATATAAGTTTGTTTACTTCATCTAACAAGAACATCTTCACATTTAAAGATGAAGTGAATTTTTTTCTACATTGAACAATTTATCTTTATCTACATTATTTGTCATTTTATAAGCTCGGATAAGTTGATTTTTAGGTGTGTTCTCTGCGGAGATAAACTCAACAATGTCAGATTTATATCCGAATGCTTCTAGGACTTCACTACGAACAGAATCCGTAAGAAGAGTAGAGAATTTTTTTCTTTCACAATCCCATGTTTTAACATGAATGGAAGAAAATCGGCACTTAATTGACCATTAACTTCCTTTTGACAACAAGGAACTGCAAAGAACACTTTTGCTTTCCAACCAAGAGCTTTTTAGAATAGCTATGTCAGTTGCAGTGTTACATGCATGAAGACTAATAACCATATCTATCTCATCTTTATTTTCATAGTCGATAACATCACCATATATAAAAACTAAGATTAGAGAAATTAAGTTTTTCAGCTATATTATTACAATGTTCAATAACTTCTTTTTAGATCTATTCCAATAATCTTCACATTCATATTAAGAACGTCAGTTAAATAATAATAAGTAGAAAATGTTAGGTAACTCTTACCACTACCAAAGTCTAGAATTGTAATCTGTTTATTAGAATCTAATTGAGTAGTAGCTTGTTTAATAAATTCAAGGTATTTATTTATCTGTTTAAATTTATTGTATTTACTTTTTAATAACTTTACCATCCTTATTTTGAATTCCAAGCTCAATTAAAAAATGGATATTTTTTTGTTTTTTTCATCTAAGAAGTAATCTTTTTTTATTATTATGTTCAAATGAAATAGTTTTAGTAGCTGTTTTCTTTCTACTTACACTAATTTTGAATTTTTTTGAAATTTTAATATTAATATTTTTCATCTATGGTAACAACATTAATATCTTTTGCTAATTCGAAAAGTTCTTTAATCGTATTTTTCAATATTCGAAGAATCAGTAGTAACTATATTAGTATGTTTTTATTATTCTTTTATATCTGTATTCTAGCTGTAGATTAATACTTTCTTTGATACTAACTAATTTACCAATAACTTTATCAAGTTCTAATTCTTTATTGCGAATATTAGAGAAAGTTATTTTATTAATGTTGTTATTAGCTATATGACCTAATACTTCGGAAATAATTTCGTGTTCCATTGTAGCTCCTTTTTAGTTTCTTTTTTTATAATGATTTCTTAATATATATTACACTAGATTTTATTAATTATCAACATAACTCGAAATATAATGTCAAACGTCGACAAAAAAATTCGTTATACAAGAACTAAAAATAGATTATCAATAATTATTAGTGAAAAATAAAAATAATTACCGTTGTTGGTTGAGTATTACTAGTATGCGTGGTATAATTTAGTAGTTAGAAAAATAAGAAAAAAAGGTAGATAGTATGAATATATTAGATATTATTGATAATATAAAAGTAAAAACTATTTATGGAAATTTACCAGAAAGAGTAAACAATATATCTCAAGATTCTAGAAAAATAGGAAAAGGAGATGTATTTGTCGCTATAAAGGGGTATACGGTAGATGGACATAATTATATAGAGAAGGTAATTGAACAAGGGGCAGCATTAGTAATTGCGAGTCGTTTTGAAAAATTATAACGTAGAAAAACTGTGCTGTAATTGTTATTAAAGAACATGAAATTGAAAAAATTGCTAGTATGATTGCTAAGAAAATTAATGAAGGTTCTGATGTACATACAGTTGCTGTAACTGGAACAAACGGTAAGACGAGTATATCAACATTAGTTCATAATATGCTACGTAACTTAGGAGAAAGTAGTGCCTATATAGGAACGAATGGTTTTGGTAAAAATGATAATGAACCAATTTATTTTGGTAATACAACTCCTGATGTAGTAACATTACATAATCAAATAGGGGAACTACGTCAAGAAAAAAATTAATAATCTTGCTTTTTGAAGCATCATCGCATGCAATGGCGTTAGGACGTATTTACAATGTAGATATCGATGTTGCGATATTTACAAACTTAACACATGAGCATTTAGATTTCCATGGGGACATGCAGACTTATGCTTACGATAAGAGTTTATTATTTTTCAACATTAGGTAATAATTTATCGGAAGCTAAATACGGTGTCTTGAATAAAGATGATAGCTACTATAAAAATCATTTCAAAATGTTTATATCAACAAGAAATAAATTACTCTATCAAAGATAATACAGCAGATTTTTATGCTTATAATATAAAAACAATACAAAGAGGATAAAGCTTATAAAAACAAGTTTCACACTAAAAATCTCCAGAAGGTACTTTTTGAATGTATAACTAATTATATTGGAGATTTTATGGTAAGTAATGTCCTTGCTGCTCTTATTGCTGTATGGCTAAAAAGGTTATAGTGTAGAACAGCTAGTTGGTATTTTACCTAAGCTTGGAGCATTATACGGTAGAATGGAAATCTTAGGTGATGAGCTACCGATTGATATTATAAGTGACTTTGCACATACTCCAGATGGCTATGAAAAATTATTAGAAGCAACTCGTGAGATGAGAAAAAGGAAAAACGAACTCTTCTTGTTACTGGAATGGGTGGTGGACGTGATATTTCTAAAGGGCCATTAATTGGAGAAATTATCTCAGAAGCAGATTATGTTGTTATTACAACTGATAGCCCTCGTGATGAAGATGTAGAAGTTCTTATGGGATCAATCGAAAAAGGAATGACTCATAAAAAAACTATGAAAAAGTATGGTTTAGAACTGATGCGGTTAAACGAATAATTGAACTTTCTGAACCTGGAGATGTAGTGATTTTAGCATCAAAAGGACGTGAAGATTATGAAATTCTTCAAGGTGGTAAAAAAGTTTGGCACTCAGATCCAATTGTTGCTGTAGAGGAAGCGAAAAAGAAATTTAATATAAAAATAGAAAAAAATTGAAAGGAAAAATAACGTGGTAGAAAAAAATTAGAGAACAAGTAGAAAAAAAGAAGAACATTTGCGATTATCTCTCACCCCTGATGCTGGTAAAAACAACATTAACAGAAAAAAATTACTTTTTATTCGGTGGAGCAATTCGTGAAGCAGGAACGGTAAAAGGTAAAAAGACAGGAAAATATGCAAAAAGTGACTGGATGGATATTGAGAAACAACGTGGTATCTCTGTAACTTCATCAGTAATGCAACTTGATTATGATAATAAAATTATCAATATCCTAGATACACCAGGACACGAAGACTTTTCAGAAGATACATATCGTACTCTTATGGCAGTAGATAGTGCTGTAATGGTTATTGATGGAGCAAAAGGGATTGAGGCGCAGACATTAAAACTTTTCAAAGTTTGTCGTATGCGTGGTATTCCAATCTTCACATTCATTAATAAAGTTGACCGTGAAATTAAAGATCCATTAGAATTATTAGCTGAAATTGAAGAAAAAAATTAGAAATTGAAACATATCCGATGAACCTTCCTGTAGGTATGGGGCAGAACTTCTTCGGAATTATGGATAGAAAAAATCATTTTATAGAACCATTTAAAGAAGATAGTGATTTTGTAGAATTAGATGAAGAGTATAATATCGTAGATGATAATCCACTTGCTCAAGATACAATGTATCAAAAATGTGTAGAAGATATGATTCTTATTACTGAAGCAGGTGTTGATTATGACTATGATAAACAATTAAAAGGGGAACAAACGCCGGTATTCTTCGGGTCTGCATTATCATCATTTGGGGTAGAAAGTTTCTTAAACTACTATGTAGACAATGCACCAACACCAAAAGGTCGTCGTGGAGTTAATGAAGAAGATATTCAACCAACAGGAGAAGACTTCTCAGGATTTATCTTCAAAATCCAAGCTAATATGGATCCTAAACACCGTGATAGAATTGCATTCTTACGTGTGTGTTCAGGTGAGTTCAACCGTGGTATGGATGTAAATTTAACAAGAACAGGTAAAAAATTAAAAATTTCACGTTCAACTAACTTCATGGCAGATGATAAAGCTACTGTAGATGTAGCTTATGCGGGGGATATTATCGGTCTTTACGATAGTGGAAACTATCAAATCGGTGATACGCTTTATCAAAATAAAAAAGTTGAATTTGAAGCACTTCCTTCATTCACGCCAGAAATATTCGTAAAAAGTTTCTATGAAAAAAACGTATTGAAACAAAAAAACACTTCCATAAAGGTGTTGAGCAACTTGTACAAGAAGGAGCAATTCAATATTATAAAACATTACATACGAACCAAATTATCTTAGGAGCAGTAGGTCAGCTGCAATTTGAAGTATTTGAACACCGTATGAAAAATGAATACAATACTGAAGTGGTAATGGAACGTATTGGACAAAAAACTACTCGTTGGATTGAAAATGAAGAATCAATTAATGAGAATATGTCAAGTTCAAGAAGTATCTTAGTTAAAGACTTATACGATAACTACGTATTCTTATTCGAAAAATGATTTCGCGATGAACTGGTTCAGTGATAAATATCCAGATGTAAAAACTGTTTAGTAAACTGTAGATAAAAAAATAAAAGACTCGAAATTATATTTGTAGAATTAGTTTTTGAGTCTTTTTTTAGTTATAATTATAAGTATTCTAAAAAAAGTAAGGTTTAGTTCATAAAAAAATACAAGTACTTTATTTATAAGGTTCTTCCGTGACATTAAAAAAATTAATATAGTATAATTAAGATGTAAATGATTATATGTGGAGGATAGGGAAAAATGGATAGACTAAAAACAATTAACACAATATATGATTTATTCTTATGAGAATTTTTCCAATTCTCAATTAGATAATCAAGAACTAAAAACTACAAAAAAATTGATGTATTTTTGCTCAAAGGGAAAGTTATGCTTTGACGGGAGAACCTTTATTTGATAATGAATTTGAAGGTTGGATTCATGGACCAGTTCTGCCAGAACTAAGATATTATTTCGATGAGCATTATAAATCAACACAAAAATAGTGATTTAATTTTTATGTGATCGTGATAAATATATAATTAATAGTACGATAGCTAAATATGGACAGTATGATGCGTGGTATTTAAGAAATTTATCACATGATGAGATTTCATGGAAAAAAATAGTAGAATAGGCTTGGGTGATAGCGAACCAGGACAAAGAATCATCTCGAAAGATGATATTCGTTTAGATGCAGAAAAAGTTAGAATATATGATTACCAATATGATTCATATCTTGATGAATTCGAAGAATTTGATGAAGAGGTTATGCCTCATGAGTAATCAACAATTTGAAGGTTGTATAAAGAAATCTAGATTACCATATTATGATATTGTTAGTGGAAATATAAAAATTTAAAGGCTAGACCTGTGCTTTTTAATAAAAGCCGAAAAAAACGAAGGTGCCTGCGATTTTACAGTATTACCGCTGTCGTCTATTAGTGTAAAGATGAATATTAACAGTGAATATGATATTCCAATAGATAAGAATGTGTACCCATTACTTAATTTAACACGGGATACATCCTATATTTGTACACATAAATTAATGACTTTACATACATCACAATTGTCAAATCAAACAATAGCAAATCTTAAAGAATTATATCCAGATTTATGGAGTAATATAGTTAGTAAAAATTCAAGAATATCTAAGTGGTTTAAAAATAAGTATATTAGATTTACAAAAACCCTATGATTGTTTAATATTAAATAATTAAGAAGGTGTCTCACTACCTATATACCAAAGGTGAAAGTTTTAAAAGATGGAAGAGAGGTTTTCAACCTCTCTTTTTTTGTCATATACTCAATGAAAAAAATTATATGTGATTGAATTTCAAAAAGAATATATAGTATTTCTAACTTGTATTAAATTTCACATGTAAAAATTTGAAAAAAACTACTTATAGGTATATAATTAAGTGTTGGCAAAAATTTTTATTATAAAGAGGATAGTATGAGAAATTTAATAAAGAAAAATGCTGGATCTTTTACAAAGAACCTAGATACAAAAAGTATAGTTAATTACATATTCTTTGGAGTTTGTACGACACTAGTAAATGTTGTTACATATTTTTATTTTTGTATTACTATGGTATGGAAGTTAGACCAGCGAATTTAATATCTATAACATTATCGATTTTATTTGCATATTTTGTTAATGCTAAGTACGTATTTAATTCGAAGGCTGTAGGATTTAAGAAGGTATTTTATGAACTTAGTAAATTCTTTACAGCTAGATTATCTACGCTTGTTATAGAAGTATTTGGAGTAGAATTATTCATTTACTTAGGAATGAATGCCTATTTAAGTAAATTTATTATTCAATTCGTAGTACTTGTTGCTAATTATGTTATTAGTAAATTTTTAGTTTTCACAAAGGAGAAAAATAACTAATGAAATGGTTTATTACTGATATGGATGGAACTTTTTTAAATGATAAAAAAGAAGTTGCACCAAATGCGAAAGATGTGATAGTAAAACTGCAAGATAAAGGAAGTAAATTCATAATTGCCACGGGAAGACCTGATATTGCGGTTAAGCATTATTATTACAACTTAGGGATGAACGATGTAGTTATTTCTAATAATGGAAGTTTAATTAGAAATTTATCAACAGGTGAAATAGTTTATCAAAAAGAGTTTTTAAGATAGAAGAAATTGAAAAGATTCACAGCATGTTTAAAGAATTAAATGATGATGAAATAGAATTTCACGTATATACACTAAATTATATCTATTGTGATCACTTGTCATTTAGTATGGCTAGAATGAAAAAAAGCTTGAAGCGGATATGCCAGAGGAACTGAAAACGCCAATGTATATTCATGATGACATTATAGGTGAAATCAAAAAGAATAATGAAGATTGTCAAAAAAATTATGATGATTGCTAAAAGATCATGAAAAAAAGTAGTGGATTTCTTTAATAAGGTCAGTGAAGTTCTAGAAGTTGATGGTACATTCTCAGCGACTAATTTCTTTGATATCATGCCGAAAGGATGTAATAAGGGAACAGCTATTGAAAAAAACTAGCTGAATATTACAAATCTTCGATTGAAGATTGTGTAGTGTTTGGTGATAATTTCAATGATAAAGAAATGTTCGATGTAGCAGGCTGGAGTGTTTGTCCAAATAATGCTAAAGAAGAAATTCAAAGTATGTGTGATGAAGTTATCGGAAATAATAATGATTTTTTTCTGTCATTAAATATGTGGAAGATTATTACGAAAAAAATTAAATAAATACTTGATAACTTAGCGAAAAATTTGATAAATTAGAAGGTAGCGTATTAATTACCTATATAGCGATTTACATATAAATAATTTTATATTTGATTACTATAAATTGTACAATGAAAAATAAAATAAAGGAGAACTTTCATGAGAGGAAGAAGAAATGAGAAGAAAAAGTTCAGTAGAATTATTGCTTTCTTATCATTAGTTGTTATTATTCTTACGTCAATAGGATTAACATCAAAATCTAATGCTGAAAAAGTAAATCTTGGACTGGATCTTCAAGGAGGATTTGAGGTACTATACCAAGTAGAACCTCTTAAAGAAGGTCAAACTATAGATGAAGCAGCTGTTAAGGCAACTGCCGACACTATTAGTAGACGTATTAACATACTTGGGGTAAGTGAACCGGTTATTACTGTTGAATCAGGAAATAGAATTCGTGTTGAACTTGCAGGGGTAAAAAGACCAAGAAACAGCTCGTAAAGTATTATCAACGCAAGCGAACTTAACTATTCGTGATATTGAAGACAAGGTATTGTTAGATGGTTCTGATTTAGAAGAAAAATGGAGCGTCTCAAGGATTCGATCAAAATAACAAACCTGATGTTAACTTGAAATTAAAAGACGCTGATAAATTTGGTAATATTACTTCAGAAATCAGTAAACGTCCTCAAGGTCAAAAACTTAATGGTTATTTGGATGGACTTTAATGAAGGAGATTCATTTAAGGCTGAAGCTGCTAAAGAGAAACCTAAATATGTTTCTGCGCCACAAGTAGCACAAACTATTAACTCAAAAGATGTTCAAATTACAGGTAACTTTACTGTTAAAGAAGCTAAAGAAATGGCTGCGTTATTAAACTCAGGTGCTTTACCTGTAAAATTAACAGAAATTTACTCTAACTCTGTAGGAGCTCAATTCGGTGCTGATGCGTTAAATCAAACAGTATATGCAGGAGCTGTAGCTTTAGCAATTATTTGTTTATTCATGTTAGTTATTTATCGTGTTCCTGGATTCGTAGCGAGTGTAATGATGGTCGCATACGTATATATTACGGTAGTATTCTTCAATATGATTTCAGGGGTATTAACACTTCCTGGTATTGCAGCCTTAATTCTTGGGGTTGGTATGGCGGTCGATGCTAATATCATCATGTACGAAAGAATTAAAGAAGAAGTACGTGCAGGCTATCCACTGAAAAAAGCATATTTAGATGGAGCTAAGCAGTCATTATGGACAATCTTTGACTCGCAGTTTACTACAGTTATTGCTGCGATAGTACTATTTATCTTTGGTACAAGTAGTGTTAAAGGTTTTGCGACAATGTTATTACTATCAATACTTGTCAGCTTTATAACAGCGGTATTTGGTACAAGATTATTACTTAGCTTATTAGTAAACTCTAATATTTTTTTAACAAACACCCAGGCTACTTTGGTGTTAGTAAGAAGAGCATCCATGAAACTAAGTTTGGTATAAATTCACTTAACTTAAGTACTAAATTTGAATGGTTAAGCTTTTACTAAGCACATGAAGAAATTCTTTGCATTAAGTATTGCAATTATGATAGCGGGATCTATTTCTCTAGGAATGAATAAACTTAACTTAGGAATTGACTTTTCTAGTGGTACTCGTATAGATGTAGCTGCAAATACGGAATTATCTATAGATAAAGTTCAAGAAGACTTAAATAACTTAAAAGTAAAAGAAGAAAAAATAGTTTTATCACCAGATAAAAAACAAGCAACAGTTCACTCTAAAGAGAGCTTTGCACAAGATAAATCAATTGAAATAAAAGAATACTTTGCTAAAAAATATGAAAAAGATGCTAACCTAAGTGTTGTATCTCCAGTAATTGGTAAAGAATTAGCTAAAAATGCATTATTCGCGTTAATGTATGCTTCTATAGGTATTATTATCTATGTAGCATTTAGATTCGAATGGCGTATGGGACTTACGAGTGTTATCGCCTTACTGCATGACGTATGTATCATCATTTTCATAGCGAGCTTATTAAGATTAGAAATAGATATTACATTCATCGCTGCGGTATTAACAATTGTAGGTTACTCGATTAACGATACTATCGTTACATTCGACCGTATTCGTGAACATATGCGTCATGAGAAAGTACTAACATCTAAAGAACAAATTTACAAAGTAGTAGATGTATCGCTAAGACAAACGTTAACTCGTTCTATTAATACAGTATTAACAGTTATAATTACTGTAGTAGTGATGTTATTACTAGGAAGTAGTTCAATCTACTCATTTAACGTAGCGTTACTTATAGGATTAGTCTTTGGTTTATATTCATCACTATTTATTGCAGCACAATTGTGGGCAGTATTAAAAGTACGTGAATTAAACAAAAAAGGAAAAATCGAAGTAAGTGTAAGACAATCTCCAAGAGAGAGAAAAGAAAACGATAAAGTTTTAGTATAGAATTATAAAGACTCAAAATTAAGGAAACTTAGTTTTGGGTCTTATTTTTAATGGCTTTATTTAGTTTACGAAAATAAGGAAAAAAATAAATAAGTCCTATTACCAGGTAGCGGTGGTCAAAATACAATAAGGTTAATCGAATGTGCAAGTTATCATCTTGAGGTACGTGCTAGTAGTCGAGATTATATCAGAAGAGCGCTACTTTTTTTGGGATTAATTTATAATTACGAAAAAGACACATTAAATTATAGTTGATTTATTAGTAAAATGAAAAAAATATATTGAAATAAGTATAAGAATTAATACTTTGTATAGACAATTGTAAATGTCAATTTAAATATGTCAAAAAAATTCAAAAATAAAAATGTACATTTTATTCATCTGCCTTTTTGGAAAAAAATCTTTAAGTCTATAAGAATTTCCAGTTATTTTAGCTACATGTGAATGGTGTAATAATCTATCAACTATTGCACTAGCTATTAATGGATCACCAAATACATCATCCCACTGTGAGAAATTTATATTTGTAGTTATTATAGTGCTATGTTTTTTTCATAACGTCTATCTATTAATTGGAAGAACAATTTAGATTCCTCTTTTTGTTATTGGAAGATATCCTAATTCATCTATTATTAATAATTTATAACCACAAAAACTTCTTTAATCTTTCTTCTAGTCTTCCTTCTAACTGAGCTTTTTTTAATATTTCTATCAGACGTGCGCATTTAATAAAGTATGTGGATTTCCTATTCTGAGCTGCGGTTACTCCTATAGAAATAGCTAAATGTGTTTTTTTCCAACACCGCTATTTCCATAGAATACTATGTTCTCTTTTCTTATCTATGAATCTCAATGAATTGAAATCATATATTTGTTGTTTATTTATCGATTCTTGAAAGTCAAAGTCAAACTCCGATAAAGTTTTTTTACACTAGGAAACCCTGCTACTTTCACAGAATGTTGAATAAGATTTTGCTTTTTTTCTTTTCTACCTGTGCTTGTGTAAAGTATAGAAATCCGTCTATAAAGGTAAGATTATTTTTTTATTTACCTGTTCTAATGTTTCGATCAAGCACAGCTAATGACTCTTTACCTTTTAAAAAAATTTAGGTTACTTATTATTCTCTCATATGTACTAGTTACTTTCATTTATATATACTCCTCCCTATACTATTAAGATTTTGTTTGGCTATTTTTCTCTATTTCTGTTTCTTCTTTATTTGAAAAATTTATTTTTTTAGACCATCTTTATAGTGTTCAGGATTATAGTTTATTTTTTTATATTACTTATCTCGTGCATTTCAATAAGTTTTGTGTTAGAGTATATGTATATATTTGAATCAATAACTTGATATTGCAATTTTTGTCCAATATATTTTTCGACCTACTGAATATTGCTTAGTATCTACTGTAATCATACCGGCACTATTCACTTTTTGAGGTTTTAGTTTTGATTCTGTATTGATTCCTTATTTTTTTCAGGTGGTAATGATAATAAGGAATCTTTTTTTCTTTTTCAAATTCAAAAAAATGGGGATTTTTGTCTGTTGCTTGCGATAATTTGTTATTTTTCTCTTGTATTTATCCTTTCCACTAATTGAACCAATTCGCTAAGTGTTAATGTTCCACTATATGCTCGTATTTCATCTAATATTTTTCATTTGAGATTCTACTTTACCTTTTTGTTTGAGGATTTTTTTAGCCTTACAAGGTATTACTTTGAATCCAAAAATCTTTAGAAAAATCCCTCGAATTGACTATTAACTTCACCTTTTGAAATATCTAGTTCTTGGTTTATTCATTACAGGTTTCATATTATCTGTAATAATTGTTTTAGGTACTCCTTTTTATGTTTTCAAACATCTCGGTTAATAAAGACATTAATACTGTTCTTGTTTTTTTAGAAGTGAAACTTTATACATTTTATATCTTGAGAATCCTAACACTCCAACAAGTATATTAACTTCTATTATTTCCCTAGTATCTGATAATACAAATGGTATAGATTCTTTCCAATCAATTTGCATCTGATTTCCTGGTGGAGTTTCAAATCTAATAACGGTATTATTGGCATCAGAACTCAGACATTTCCCTTTTTTTAAAGTATTCATAGAATTCTGGTGTGTTTCTAATATAGTTATAAAAAGTTGAGTATTGAATATCAATCCCATAATTATCTTCTAAGTATTGTCTTAAGACGCGTATATAACTAAAAAGTTTGAGTTGACGAACTTAATAAGCTTTTTATTAAGTCATAGTATTTATCTAGTTTTGATGATTTATTTTTTTCGTCTTCTTTTTTTCGAAACCGTTAAGATATTTATTTATAGTTCTTCTGTCTACTTTATACTTTCTAGATAAGGCAGCTATATTTATTTTTTTAAATTATTATCGTCCATAAATTTCTTGTACTCCTTTTAAATCTTCTAACGAATCCAACTTAATTTTTAGTTGGTGTTTTTTTATTTCTAATATCATAGATATCTCCTTTTTTTAAGATATCTATATTATATATTTTTTTGTACATTTTTTTATCTTGAAATTTATTTACACTTTTATTCTAACATTTATAACAATTTGAGTTTTAATGGAAAAAGGACACTATGTAGTCATATAACTATACATAAAAATTAATTAGAATATAATAAGACAAGTTACTTTTTAAAAATATAGATGTTTATGATAGAATATTTAAGTAAATTTTAGGTTAATTTACTATAATGTTAGTTAAAAAGGTAATTCAAAAAAAGGAGAAGTTATTTATGGTAGGAAAAAAATAATATAAAAAAACGCTACGAACTTCGTGGAGAAAAAAAGTTGAAACTTACTCCATAAAAAAATTCAAAGTTGGAGCAGCGAGTGTTCTAATTGGGGTAGGTATATTCTTCGGAGCTGGAACAGTAGAAGCTAGTGATAGCGTAGCTCAATCACGAGAAGCTACTAATAGTCCAGATGAAGGAGCAAATACCGCTAATATTGTTTCAGAAAAATTCTGTAAAAACCAGCAGCTAATAAAATTGTGAATACTCATGAAAAAAAGTAGCAGAAGCTGTTGTAGGAAAGTTAGCAGCTCAATCAGGTGAAAAATAATCAAGATAAGGCTGTAACAAAAGAAGTTGATAAGACACTTTTAACTAAAAAAATTGAAGAATTAAAAAGCTCAATTAGAAAGAGTTAAAAATAATACAAAAACAAAAAAATCATTGATTGATGAAGCAACTAAAAAAAGCTTGAATCAGCAAAAAAACGTTATTAGAAAAATAATGCTACTCAGGAAGAAGTAGATAAAAAAAGCTAAAGAAATCAGTTCGTATGTATCAATTTTAAAAATCTATCAAAATGGAAGTAAAAGATAGTGAAAAATAATGACAAAAAAATTGAAACAGCAAAAAGAAGTGGATAATTCTTCAAAAAGAGACATTAGAAAAGTCAAAAAAATTCAGAGGAATTAAAAAAAGTTAGTGAGGAATTATCGAAAGCAGTTGTTAATGCCGCAGATTTATCTTCAGTAGATGATAAAAAAAGTAGTCGAAGAAGCAAAACAAGTTCTTAAAGAAGTAAATTCTTCTTTAGAAAAATTCAACTCTAACAAAAAGCTGAATTAGACGAATTATTTAAGCGTGCTGAAAAAAAGTCGTAATTCTGTTGTGAATGCAACTACAAGGTTAATGAGTGGTAGACGTGATGTTCGTAATGGTAACGAAATTCCAAAAAAACGGACGGATTCCGTACAGATGGAACTGTTAGTGATAAAGCACTTTATGGCCGTTTAACATTTTTTTAGATTCTAATGGAAATAGCAAAAATGTAAGTGAAGATACAGTTCCAGTAGTAAGTAATGGAGATGGAA